>Ga0116142_10000871_pt1 | contig 38494 bp, 46 predicted proteins | sample AD_UKC033_MetaG_FD_89785 | JGI IMG/M metagenome (GOLD analysis project Ga0116142, IMG submission 89785) | Active sludge microbial communities of municipal wastewater-treating anaerobic digesters from USA - AD_UKC033_MetaG | ecosystem: Engineered > Bioreactor > Anaerobic > Digestate | place: USA... | reverse complement strand
ATCTTGTGAATTGACAGATACTGATACACTGTCGTATGTTGCAGTTCCTACGTTCCATGGAGTTGAGAGAGTGTATTGATAGACGGTATCATTACCATTACCCACTATGTACATTTTCGAGCCGTCGGAATTAAAAGCCACACCATAAGGAGCGCTCTCTTGTGAACTGACGCTTTTTGAGATAGTATCGTAACTACAATTGGTTATGTCCCAAGTACCAGTTGGCACTGAATTATATAAGTCTATGCCAGTTCCAGCTCTTAAAGTGCGAAACTCTAAGTCAACACCCTCTTTTTGTTTAAAGATTTCTTCATATCCACCAATATTTGAGGCTGTATTGGTTTCACCGCCTGAACCAGAAGGAGTGTCAATATACTGGTATCCGTCAGCTGTTGTTTCTAAAATCTTTGTAGCTACTCCAGGGTGTGCGGGTATGTCGGAAAGGTCTGCAAAGGATTCAGAGGTAATATCGGTTAGATAAGTTCCAAAATCGGATATATCACTTTCGGTAAGTTTCGCAAACTCCAAAGCAGTTGCACCTGCGTTTACTTTGGGAAAGTATCCTGCATAGCCCGTATAATTTAATGGTGTGTCGGTAAGTCCAACAAAAGTAGTAACCCCGCTTCCAGAACCTTCAGCCCAAGTTATAGCTCCAGTGGTATCATTCCAGAATAAGTAACGGTCAGCATCAGGGTCAGCGGGAAAATCGGATAAGTCAAAAGCAGAAGCGTCTAAGGAAAAGACAGTTCCTGTAAGGTCAAGTCCTGTTCCTGCTGTGTAAGTGGTATCGGTATCAGTATAGTTATCTGAGTGAATTACAGTCGGAGCCTGAGATACGCTCCAGTCTACAAAAGAAGGGTCAGTTTCTGCTGTCAGATAACCTTCTAAAGAATGGTCGCCCCAGCCGTAAGCTAAATCCCATTCGGTAGCGTTCCAGTCAACATCAGCCTTGATTGCTGTAACTGCTTCAGCGTCGGTAATATAACCAAAGGCATCTATTTCAAGCTTGGTGTAATAACCTGTAAGGTCAGCAGCTACAAGATAATCCGCCTCTATTGCCTCAATAGCTGTCTTATTATCCCAAATCAGTTGGTCTGCTATCTCCATATAGGTATTGTATTGGTCATATTCATCTGTCCCGTACGCACCATATAAGGGAAGATAAAATATATCGTGAGATGTATAACTCCCTGTCTGTGCAAATACATTTAAAGCCATTAGAAATATTAAGGCAATAATCAACAATATTTTTTTCAATATCATCACTCCTTATCCACTTTTGTATAAGTACTATCCGTTTTCTCTACTTTGTGATAAAAAAATGTTTCCTGAAACCAGTCAAAGAACCAGCCCAACTTGAACCAGCCCTGTCCTTTGGATTTATCCACTTTCGTATAAGTAGAGCTTGTTTTATCAGTCTTTGTATAATCTGCCATAATTTATCCTTGTTTGAGTAAATTTTTAAAATATGAGCGTATTTTGAGATATTTCGGCTATCCCTGTTGACAACGCACCTTGTTTATGATATAAGGCAATAAAGGGGCAAATATGGATAACTACTTTAAAAAAGTTTGCCAGACTCTCAAGTTTGGTCTTGTCATTTCTGCTGTCGGTTTGGTTATTCAATTTTTATGCTCCTTAATCCGTTAGGAGGAAGAATAATGTTTGGTTATGATCCAACAATAAATATTGGTAATTTTTGGTTAGGTTTAATATTTTGGGTTGTCATATTTATTATTGCCTGGAACGAAACTTCCAATAAACGGAATAGATAATACTTATTTATACCCATACCTCGCCAACCTGTCTGTCATTTGTTTATAATAAGTCTTTACTAATTTAGTATTCTTTCTTTCTTCCGCTTTCTTTATGCGATCTATCATTGTTTTGTAGTAATCATAAAATCCTTTAATTCTGGCATATTTCTGTAATTCATCCCTGTTTGCAATATTTGAAGCCCTTTTTTGGCTTAATAATTCATAATCTGAAAAGAAATTATTAAGCTGTTTATTAGGATACCCAGGATTTCTTAATACCAAATCTCCGATAACAGGATAATCAGCTAACTGTTCGCCAGATATTCTAAATTGCTTTAAAAATCCTCCAGAATAACCGTCAATTAAATAATCTATCTGAATAGGGGATAATTTAATCCCTATTTCATCTGCACCTTTTGACAGTGCCACTGCTAATTTAGAAGTGTAATCTCTTTTTCTTTCAGTGGGATAGAGGTATTGCATACCAGGAGATTCTATTGGATTACCTAACCAGTTTTTATTCTTTGCTACTTCATAAACTGGAGCTAAAGCAGATGGCATAGGAATTGGTATTTGTGCTTTCCCTAATTCCATTAATCCTTTTATGGCTTGATCATCTTTACCCTGATAAGTGTCTAAAAATGCTTGTGGAGCAGACATAAACACCATTCCCAACTCAAAAGGAATAGGTAATCTATAAACATTCTCCCCGATTTCAAACCACATATTGTTATACTTATAAGCAGGAGGTAGGTTTTTATACCAGTCCTTGTCCTTATTCCTGTGCCAGCTTAATATTGCAGGTAATGCAAGCCATGCAATTCCTTTAACCATTGTTTGTATTGGTCTTTCTCTAAAACTGCGATATAGTTTTTCCGGACCACGAATAGCAACATTAAAGAAGGCTACAACCTGATTTAGCTGTTTAGCCCATTTGCCTGATTTGGTAAAATTAACTGTAACATCCTGTGCATCCAGAAATGCCTGAACATAAGCGTCTTCCTCAGTCCAATTTGGATGGTCTTTTAGCCATTTTTCAGAAGTATATTTTTTATAAGATGCTTCTATTTCTGCACTTCTTGGCCCCATTTCAGTAATAGAAATAATATCTGCCAATGTATTAACAGGGTGTTTTACAACTTGCAGCACTTTACCTATTTTCCCTAATTTCTTATCCAGCATTTCATCATAGGTATTCTGAACAGAAGCCCTGTCAAACCCTATTTGTCCTGACAAGCCACCACCCATAGCTTTAAATCTCCATGTTAATTCTCCTGGCTTGCAAACTATATCTTTGTAATATCCTTTAATTGGGTCAAAAACAGTTGCGTTTTTCCTCTTTGAAAAGACTGCATAAGAGAGTGCATCTCTAAAAGGATTTCTGGCAAAACCGAATGAAAACTTTAATTCCGTAGCTCCGAGCCTTAACATTCGTGCAAATGGGGCAAAAACTTTTCCTATTGGCCCAAGTTTCAATGGGTCAATTCCATTAAATGCTTCATATAAATCAGGATGTATTTCATAAAATTCCTGTTTCCCATTTCTCCACATAGAAACAATATTATCTTTTCCGTTATACTTAAAATCCTGTGTAAATACGGTTAGTAATTCATCATAATTGTTACTTGACATCATTCCTTCTTCACTAGAAGCAATTTCATCAAGATAACTTTTTATCTGATTTGCATTAAATGTTGTGGCTTTCATGGGAGCAGGGACTTTAGTTATAAAACCGCCAAGCCCTTTTTCTTCTGCAAGTTCTATAAATACTTTTGCAATCCTTATTTTTTGTGCTTTAGCTATCATTTCAGTTGTTTGGCTAATCATTGATTCAAGCGGGTTAATAATTGGTCTTCCGCTACCTTTAATTGATTTTATTCCCTTGCCTGTATCAACATAACCACCAACACCCTTTGTTACATTGACATCTTCAAAAAATGCTCTTTTAAATGGTAAATAAACAGGGTTTAATGCTCTCATTATCTCTGTTGATTTTTTATCCAATGCACCAGCATTAACTAACCAGTCAAGCATATGGTTAGACCACTTGGTTAGTTCTTTAACAGTGCTATCCCAACCTTTATCTTTATATTTTTCAATAATGTATTTTGCATCCTCTATATCAAAACCACTTTCGATTTTTCTTGCTTCCAGATACATAGCCCTTTTTGCTACTGCATAACTTATAAACTGCTTCATCTCTTTGTTGGGGATTGGTTTTAATACATCTATTAGCCCGTCACCAACAACATTTCCATATTCATCAACAGCTTTTTCCATTACAAATGTTCTGGCAATAGAACCAGCTTTTGATTTACTATATTCCATCATAAGGGCAGGATTTTTAGTAGGTGGCAATTCTTTGCCCAATGCTTTTTCTATTTCTTTAGTAATTTTTCTTGGATAATAAAATTCATCATTAAAACGGACATTAACCCATTCTAAAGCCTTTTTCGCTTTAGATGATAAACCCCTGTTGGTATGTTCACCCTTCCAATCAATATGCTGTATAATTCGGTTTTCTGCTCCCTGTTTATTCCAGGTATCCATTTTTTCTTTTAAGTTGTCAAACTTCTTCTTTAAGTCGGGCATCTTTGCAAGAATATCATCAAAGTATTTATTGAAATTAGGTGCTAATGCTTCAGCTTTATCAGTAGTCATTTTGTATCTCATAAATTCAGCGAAACCTTCGCTTGTTCTTCTTTTCTTTGGGTCATAATCCAGGTCTGCTAATTCCGATGTTATTACCCTGTTTGGCCTTTTCCAATCTTCCCCTAAAGATTTTTCTAACTGGTCATCAACACCATGAGATATTTCATGCACCATTACAGATAATTCGCCCCATTTACCCATGCGGACTATCTGCTGTCTTGGGTAGAATGTTCCGGCAGCTTTCCATTTATGGGTTACTTTCCCTTTTATCGGGAAACCAAAAGAGCTTTCCGCCCAGTTGACAATTTGTGTTTTATTAATCCTCTTATCTGTTTCAGGTTCTTTCCCCATTTCAACCTGCCAGTTTTTAGCATAAAGTGCTTCGGGAGCTTCCGAGGATTGTGAGGTAGTTGGGGCAGTTTTATCTTCAGACATATTTTTAGGTAATTCGCCATCTTTTCTAATAGGCATAATTAGCCCGATAAATTCATCTTTACTATCATAAATCCGAATTATATTATCCCTATCATTTGTTCCTCTAAATTCAGCGTCAGGATATTTCTTTTTAATATAGTCATAGTAACGAGCCTGTATAGCAGCTTTGTTGTCAAACCATATATTTTTTGCATCTGCTTCTTCTGTTGTGCTGTATGATTCATGAGGATCAGTATAAAAAACAGGTTCTATCTTTTTGTATGATTGGTCTGCTTTAGTTTGTGCTATTTTCTCAAGATCAGGTTTTATTTCTTTGTTTATCTCTGCATCTGGCTTACCCTTTAACATAAAATGAGAATTAGTATAAAAGTCTTTTCCGTCAATCTGCCCTGTTAAAAACCCGTTTCCCCCTGGTGTAGTTTTAACAAGCTGTTTATCGGTAATAACTCTTGGTTTTTCTCTCAATTCAAGAGGTATTCCGGCTTTTTCTGCTTCAACTCTTTGTTTAATAGCATTTGCAGCTTTTTTACCTTCTTCGGTTAATACAAATTTATCTTCTTCCAGATACCCTTTTTCTCGTAAACTTTCCTGTGATTTTTCACTCATAACATTTGGAGATAGATGGGAAATGGCATTACCTTCATCCATTTCTTCTTCAACTGATGATCCCAACATCTCTCTTTCTTTGTTTGTTAGTTTTGGTATCTCTGGTATTTCAGGAGCTTTAGGTTTAACTTTAAGATTTGGCAATTCCTCTTTAACAACCTGCTCAACTTTGGCTAATATTTCTTTTTCAGGGATATCTATATCAGGTGCTTTTGCATCAGCTTTAGGAATAATCTTATTTATTTCTTCTTCCACTTTGGGGATAATCTGTTCTCTGATTTCTGGAGCAGTAATATCAGGAAATTTAACCTTGACTTTTGGTAATTCCCGTTCAATAATTTCATCTATCTTTTTGTTAATAGTATCTCTTTGAGGAACAAGTATTTCAGGGAGTTTCGGTTCTGTCTTTGGAACTTCAGGTATTTCAGTTTCTTCCTGTTTTGTAACCTTTGTTTCAGGAGTTTCAGGTATCTCTATATCCGGTTTTTTCGGTTCAGTTTTAGGTGTTTCAACAGGTGTTTCTGTTTTTATCTCTGTTTCAGGCATATCAGGCTTTTCAAGAGTGTTATCAATTTCTTTCTTAATAGCATTAAGATTAGCCTTAACAATATTTTCTTTTAACCTGTTATTAATATCTATACTACTTTTAACATCACCACCCGCACCAATTAAAGCAAGTGGAGCAGTAGCAATTAATGTTTGAACAACTGTTTCCGGTATATCCTTTAAAAGACTTTTATTTTCCCTCACAGTATTAACTGTTGCATCCTGAATAGCACCCTGAACAACTTCTTCCAATGTTTCTGATGCTTCAACTTTTGCAAATGTTGCTATCCCACTTTTAATAACATTTTTAGCAACAGTATTGGTTATATTTTTTGTTAATGCTTTTTTAAATGGCTTAGAAACAGCAGCTAATAAAGGCAAATCACCAATGACCTCAACTCCTGCAATAACAGCACCAATAGGAGCAGCTAATTCAGCAGCCTTTTCTTCGGATGCCCCGTTTTCAACAAGTTCCTCGTATAAATCCTGTGCCTGTGAAGGATATGCAGCAGCAACACCAGCAGCAGCCCCTAATAAAGGATTGCCAGTAACCGCAGTTGTTGCGAGTGTTGTTCCAATAACACCGAATGTAAAAGCACTTGTTTGAGCAGCGACATAACCCCAATAAGCAGGATCAAACAATATTTTAGGGTTTTCCTTAACAGTTTCTAAAACTCCCTTTTCCCATTCTGGTCTTGGCACTAATTCAGGATGTTCTCCTAACCATTTATTATAATTTTCCTCACCTTTGATATATTTTTCTTTAAATACTTCCCTTTTTGCCTGATTTTTCTGGTTGACATTATTCATTACTTCATCAGTGATAGTTCCTTCAGGTAAATTGAATTTATCCTCGATATATTTTCTATCTGTATCTTTAATATCTTGGAATATTAAATTAGGTAATGTAGAAGTAAAATACTGTTTAGTATCATGCCATATTCCACTTGCACCCAATTTAAAGGCATCCCAAATATCTTTTGCATCACTTTCTTTTATATATTCAGGTTCACTTGCTTTTATTTCTTCTGATTGTGCTTGTATAAGTTGATTATAAGTATTGATTTTTTCGTTATATGCTTTTGCTTCCTTATCTAATTGAGCATATAAAGATTTGTGCTGTTCAGTTTCCTTTTGTAATTTATCAACTAATTGATTGTGTTGTGTTAGTATTTTGTTGTATTTATTACTTAATGCAAACTGCAATTCTTCCGGAGCTTCCTGTAATTGTGGTTCTAATTCGTCTAACTGTTTTCCTAAATCCTGATATAGTTTATATTCTTCCCCTATTGAAACATCTAATTGTTCATATTTTTGGTTTAACAGGTTTAAATTATTTTCCTGAATAGCAATCTCATCCAGTAAAGGAATAGAAATAATAGGTTCTTCAGCAGGTTCTTTTTGCTGTTGAGTAGTTTTTTCTTCAGTTTGGATTTTATTTTCATTTCCAAACAATTCTTCAGTGGTTTTGATGTCCTGTTTTTCTGTTTGTTCTTCAATAAGCCCTGATAAATTCCAGCCGCCGCCAAAACCACTGCCTGAAGGCTGTTTTTCTTCTTTCTCTTTACCAAACAATTGTTCAGTTGTTAGGATATTGGTTTCCATTTATTATTTCCTATATATTCGTATTTTTTACCATTAGCTTCTTTTTTTTCACCTATCACATAACCATATTTATCTCTGCCCTTGCCCAGGTTTTCTTCCTCTAACTGTCCCCAAGTAAAAGGATTCCACCACTGAACTCCAGTTTCTCCTTTTTCAGGCACAGGTTCTGGAAGTTTGGCTGCATACGGATCAACGCCAATCTGCATGAAATAGCGTTCAATTTCAGCTATTTCCTCAGAAGTCAGAGTAGGTTTCCGGATTTTATAATTACTGACAATAACATCTTTTTCTTCTTCTGTTAAAGGCATACCCATATCTATAGTTTCATCTTTAATAAACTTTGGTATAATCCCGGTATCCCCAAAGAGAATGTCATTTACCCTTGATTTTTTAGTAGTAGCAGACTCTATAGACTTATATTCCTCAAACTTTTCAGGGTCAGCCAGCCACCTCTCATAATCACTTGAAGGTTTACTCCCTGCTGTGCTTGTTGTACTCATACTGAATCCGTCTTTAGTGTAAGTCAGTTTAATCCCTGCCTGTTCGGCATTTTTAATCATTTTGGCTATATCATTCAGGTCATATTCTTCTTGAATCGGCTCAAGTACAAAAGACTGTCCGCCTTTATCATTGACAGTGCTGGTTTTCACCTTCATATTATTAGCTTTCATAAACTCATTTAAAGCGTCATAATCAAGTTTATCCCCTTCAGGTATATCAATCCCCTGCTGTCTTAAAAAATCAGCCCTCATATCCTGTGGTAATTTTCCTGCCCTGTCCCAAGCCTGTGCAATCGGGTCAACCTGTTCCGTTTCCGGATAAAGTGTCTGCATAATATTCTTTGACAAATTAAAATCATTCTCAAACCTTGCCCTCTGGTCGGGGATTCCCTGTCCTAATATCTGGTTTAAAAACTGTGTTGCAGCATCACCCATTTTTCTTTTGCTTTCCAATCTCTCTTTGAACAAGCCCAAAGTGTTATTCCAGTCAACCTGCCCTGAAGGCAAACTCTGAACATAAGCAAATAATTCGTTAAATTCCATTTTGTCCGGGAATATATCCCCATTTTGCATTGACGCCCCATTTTGGGGGGTATTTTGCGATATCTCTTTTCTGCGTAACATTCCAACTGCATCTGTTGCGAATGAAGTCGCACCTTCAATATCAATATATCCTTCAGGCGGATTCTGTTTTTCCATTAAGGCATTAATAGTATCAGGGGCTGAAGCATTTTCAATGTCCTTGATAGCCATTGTCATCCATTCATTATCCCATTCGTTTAACTGTTTCTGCTTGTAGGCAGTAACAAGTTTATCCACAAAGGGATTCAGTTTCTCGAATATAGATTCATGTTTTCCGTAGTCCACGGTTATTACGCCTAAAGGCATAAAATCACCACCTTCTTATTTACCTGCTGTCGCTATAGTTCCAACAAGCCCTAACATACCGCCTAACGGGTCTGCGGGTTGGGTCTGGTCAATATACCATTGGGGCATTAACTGCTGTGCCGCCCCCATTTTAACGGTCTGCCCTAACACTTCAGAAGCATAATCAGCCTGTGTCTGTCCCAACTTCTGATTATAAGTTGCGTCATATTTTGCCTGCTGTAACATTCTGGGAATAGAGCCGATAGACGATCCTAACTGCAGTCGGTTGGTCATTCCTTCTTCTTCAAATCCCGCATAGCCCAACGCCTGTGCGACTGAATTGGTCTTTCGGTTGCGTTCATTCTCGTATAATTGCCCCAACTGCATAGTCCTTGTAGCCCCCATGCCCTTTATATAGTCCGCTTCTGTCCGCTGGTTTGGCTCTGCATACAGTCCGCCCCCAAGCTGTCCCCTTCTTCTAATATCCGCAACGCCCTGTTCCTGTTCCATTTGGGATACTTCACGATACCCTTTCCAGAAATCAGAATCTCTGGGGTCATAAAATTCACCGCCTAAGGTTTTCTCAAGTTCAGCCATACCCAACTGATACGCCTTGTTATCCGTAGCAGTTGTTCCCAGATAATCCTTTAACAATCCCTGAACAGTCTGTTCTATTCCGCTTAACCCTGCTATCTGCTGTAATGGAATATCCTGTTTGGGAGCTTGATAGTTGGAAAGCAGGTTACTCATATAATCGACTGCCTGCCCTTCAGCCCCTGGAATTTCCAGTAATTGAGGCTCTGGTGCTTTCTGTTGACCCATTTATATCACTTCCTTTTCTAATATTCTTCCTATCTCTTTTACCCCGTATAATTTTTCCATAGCCTTAAAACCATGATTCATTCTTGCCTGAATACGCTCAATACCTCTTGACTTACAGGCTGTCATAATTTCCTCTTCAAACTTCTTTCTTAATTTGGGGTATTCAGGGTCAATCCATGCAAAGTCAATATAGAGATACTGCCCCCTTCTGTCTGTATGCCTTGAAATCACCATGCACCCGTTGATCGTTTCTTTGTCCTCTTTAAAGCTCACTAAGACAAGTCCGCTTCTATTGGCTACATAAATCCCCAATAATTTGATAAACTCCTCTTTTAACATATCGCTTTTTTTCATTTCATCAGTCTTGTCGACTACCTGAATAAGGGTATTTAAGTTGGTTGTATAATAAACAGTATCAGGTGCAATATCTTCTTTTTTCATGGTTCTAACACCTCTATTCTTTCCTGTAAGCGGGTCAGGTCATTGTAGGAGTTGAAGTTCATATCCCGCATAACCTTGATCATCTCTTTTAATATCCTTTTCGTTTCAGCATCTCTTATCATCTCTATATCAGGAAGGATTATATTCTTCCCTGTTCTTATTCCTGTATTTCTGGTTGCCATATAATTACCTCATTCCAATCGGGATAAACTGAAACAATACCCCTAAGAACTCAAAGTGGTTGGATGCCGATATTTTAAACAGGAAATGTTTTGCCCTAACATCTACTGCCAGATGCTTAATAATAATGTCATCATCGCCTGCCAGTGATACGCTTCCCAGCGAAACCCATGTGGTTTCATTATCCCTTTTTACCGAGATTGTTGCCGTTCCCGAATCCTCGTTATTGAAATACAAGTCCATGTCAAGTATTCTCTTGTAAAAGGCTAATCCCTGTTTATTGGCTAAATCAGTTGAGATAACGAAATAAGCCGTATATGTTTCCCCGTCATCCGTTTCCGAACGCATAAGTTTATAGGTATAGCCTGAATAATCAGAGCAGATATTGATCAATGTTCCTGTGGGGATAATTCCAGCAGCAGCTGTCTGGAATTGCAGCCATTCGCTGTAACCAGTTCCCTCGCTGTTGACTGCATACGCCCTTATCCAGTAAGTTGTATTAGCGGATAAATCAGTAAGTCCTTTGGAAAATACCCCCGCACCATAACCACCCACATCATCTTTGACACTCCATGTTGCAACTTTGGTAAGCCCATACTGGAAGCCCCTTTCAGAGCAGTCCTCACCGCCTGTTGAAGTGATATTCCCGTTAGCTGTTGCAGTAGTGGGAAGTATATCAGTCATAGAATTTACAGTTACAGTCGGGGTAGTCTTGTTAGTAGTGAAACTTTCCCATTCTCCGTATCCTGTACCTGAAGGGTTTACTGCATAAGCTCTAAAATAATATTTTGTATTAGGTTCTAACCCTGTAATTTCAAGAGAAAAAGCACCTGTACCAAAATCATCATCTTCTTCTGATACAGTTAAGACTTCATCTTCTTCTCCTTCTTTGTATTCAAATCCTCTTTCGGTAATATCTTGTTCGTCTGCGTCAGTAACTTCACCTTCTAAAGTAGCTGATTCATGATCTTTAGTTGTAACCGGTGTGGTAGTGGTTACAGTCGGTACATCTGCTGTTGTAACAGACACAGTCGTTCCATAACCTGTACCTTCTGAATTTATCGCATAAGCCCTGACTCTGTAAGTAGTATCAGGAGATAATCCTGATATAGTCTTACTAAAACTCCCTGTACTAAAATTACCGGTATCAGAAACTTTGTCATTAGAAGTAGTCGGTGTTCCAGATGCCCCTTCGATATAGCAAAAACCCCTTTCAGTGGGATTTACTCCACCTGTATTTGTTATATTTCCATTACCCTTAACTGAATTACCTGATATATCAGAGCAGGCATTCGTAGTTACTGATGGAGCAGTCGGTATAACCTCGTAAAAATGAGCTTCTCTCACCAAAGGCATAGCAGGGTTTTGCCCAGTGTTGTTATAAAACCTTATTCTCATAGCAGTAACATTTTTATTAGAGCCGATAGTTTTGGTTATAAAGGTATTATAAGTAAAAGTGCCTTGAAATAAGTCCTTCCACGCACCATCATAGTACAGGTCAATATCTATTGTTAGCCCTGAGTGCGGGCCGGACATCTCCCCTGCACTAAATCTTACCCCACTGCACAGAATAGAAGCTCTATTTAATTGCATCCACCCTGTCCAGCTGCCTTGCCCGACAATAGAATAGGCAATCGTATCTGTATCATTATCGTAGGCATTTTCGGGATAACTCCAATATTTTGTATCTGTCCCACTATGATTTGTTGGTAATACCCAGCCCATTAGCTTTTCACCTCGTATTTCTTTACGGAATAACGCCAGTCATAAATATCATAATGCTCTATAATCTCATTAATATTTTCTGCGTATAATGAGAAATACTTCTGATTGCTGGAATAGTTATACCCTTCGTTCTCTTTGTAAATTGCAATAGCATGAGAGTCATTTGTATTTTCAAAATATATCATTACAAAATACGCCTCATAGCCGTGATAATCCGCTACAAACATACCGAAAGTAGCAAAATCACCGCATACGCCCCTTTTAACCTTCCAAAGCTCATATGGACTCAATAATACATTTCTTTGTTTGCTGTCATACTCAAAGTTTTCCAGCATATAATTCCCTATCTTTTCAGGAGTATCGAGGCTTTTTACAATCTCTATAAACTCCACATCATCAGGCATTATAAAAGCAGTCAGGTTATAGACAGTACTACACCCCGCTAAAGCCAGAGACAACAAAACAATAATAATAATATTTCTCATAACGTTACGCTTCCTTATAACTTCCTATTGCCGGGATAGCCAGATCCAGCTCCCCCCAGGCTCCATTCTTAAAAGTGATAACTTTGTTATTCAAAGCATTGTCATAGGGAATACTCCACCAGATTTCCCCTGTTTCGTCGATATACGCCCCGCAAACCAGATGAGCAGAAGAAGGCTCTATCAGCTTTACAATGGGGTCTATCTCACGGGATATCTCTCCTGTCTGCATCTCCCTGAAAGTCTTATCGCTTGCCAGCCAGTAAACCCTTCCGTCAGGGTCTTCCACGATAGAGTGATTGGATAAACAGCCGATATTCCCTGGCAATTTATCCCATACCCAGACATCACTTGTTGATACCAGCCTTTGTAATATCCTGGACTTTTCTTTAAAGATAACCAGTTGCCCCGAATAGATACGAAAGCCTGTAATAAAATCCCCGCCCTCTGTTTCTGCACTCCCTGCATCTCCTGAATCCCATGCCGTTTCATCACCGATAGCATTCCAGCGTATTCTCTGGGGATAACTTACCCCGTTTTCATAGGTATAGCCCAGTATGAGAAAGTTCTCAAAAGTGGTCACATACTTTGCCTTAGTGAGAAAATGAGAGCCGTCATAGTCTATCCCTTCAAACTTTTCTACTGTACCCCCTGAATCATAAGCCGTATATCCTGTTGAATCCTCGTCATCTAAAGTAAAGGTATCATCACCAACTCTGGTAATAACAAACTGCCTGTTATTCAGTTCGGTCATACCGACAACACCTGTAATCCATACCCTGTCCCCTGTAACCAGCCCATGAGCCGTTGAAGTTATCTGGCATGGATTGGCCTGTGTCGCTGCTGTTATGTTGGTGGGAGTCGTATTCTGCAGGGGCATGAAATAGCCTGTAGTATCCCAGTAAAGCACCATATCGCTGTTATTGGTGGCAATTACCATGTCATTATAGGTAACAGTAGACCATTCGGTAACATCAGCCTTGCAGGTAAACTTTAAATCCCATGCTTTATCTGAGGTATTCCAGACATAGATATTGGCTTTGGTAAAGGCAATTACATACTGGGTTGCAGTAGAACGCTTGGTGAAGGTGTGATAATGAATAATCGGGTTTCCGTCTGGAGTCTGGGTTTTATCCCCTCCGCTGTCCAGCATATCAGGATCACGCATCTGCCTTCTTCTGACTTCCCCGTATTTGCGGATAATATTCCTGTTGTCAACCTGAACAACCTTATCCAGTAATATAACAGGATAATCCTTCTTTTCGCCCAGTTGGGGAGAGAATATTCCGAATAACTGTTTTGCCATAATGACCTCTAATATAAATCTTTGTAGGGAATGCTTTTAATTTCCCTCTGCACCAGCTTCCTTAAAGGGGGAAGGTCGATATTCTTAAAGACTGAAAAATAAGCGGCGGCTTCCTCTTTTAAGGTCTTGCTCATACAGAAATAAGCCTTTGTCAGGGTATTTAAGGCATCCCGAAAAATATCCGAAAAATACCGGTCTATATTATCCACTGCATTGACTGTTTCATCATCTATCGTTTCTGATTCGGGTACATAAGCGTTATAATGAAGTGTTGCAGTATAGGTATCATCGGCAATCGGGTAAGGATACCAGAATCCCCCGTGAATGGCAAAACAGGTAGGTTTATCCCTGTCATCTTCATCTGTCCTTCCCGCAATCCTTTTTCGGTACTGATGCCATGTGATTTCCTCTAACGGCTTTTCATCTGTCAGGTGAATTGTCATTAACTTCCTGTAATCAGAAGGAAGGGAATAATAAACAGTTCCAGCGGTAACAGATACGGTTGCCTCTATCCAGATAAAGTCATCAGTAAGAGAGATATATTTCATAGCTGACAGGATATGCTCGTCTATATCCGTTTCACTTCGGTTAAGTTCACTGTTTAGATGTGTTAAAATAGCGGCTTTGGTTATAGCCATATCATTTACCCCTTATCTGGTTAATACATAATTGACTTCAGGTGAGCCTGTCCCCTGGTCTACAGGACTTGCTGTCGTTCCCGATTGCAGTTTTATATATGGCAATGCTGTCAGGGCATCTCTGATTTCCCCGTTCATGGTAATTACTTTGCTTTTTGCAACACTGGCTATGGTTACATCACCGACATCATCAGCTACAATAACATCGTTAAATGTTCCGTCTGGGGTATCACAAGCCTTAAATGTTATAACGGCAGTAACCCACGTCGAGGGAAGGAATAAGGCTATATCCTTGTAATGGGCTTTATCTATCACATTTGACAAACTTGCCATACATACCTCAACAACATCTTTTGTGCCTGTTTGTGCAACTGTTTCAGCTGCATCATGGGTAAAAGCTAAATCCTCAACCATAGTCAGAGATACGCCAGCTTGAATACTGTAAATGGTATAGGTCGCTTCATGGTCTTCCCCTTCATCAACTAAAACCTGCTCCCCTACTACAAATCCTGTCGTGGCAGTTACCTTTAATACCTTCTGCTCGGCAGCACTTTCGGCATTAACAGTAGTAGTAGCATCAACAGTATGGTTATAGGTCAAATCGGTTTTAGACACAATCTTTACACCTGCGTCAACAGAGTCAACAACAAACTCCTCTTCCCTTGCTGTGCCACGCCCGATAATCACCCTGTCCCCTGCAGTAAATTTGGTCGTTGCAGTTACAGGTACATCCTTCTGTCCTGCGGCTGCATTATCGTCAATGGTGCTTCCTGTGGAATATACAGTCGGGAAGGCTATACTTCCCCTAACAGTCATATCATGGTCAGGAGTTCTATTCATGATTTAATCACTTCCTTTTGCTTTATATCAGCTAATATCTCTTCCTTTTTCCGCCTGTGGGTAGGAATATCAAGTTCTTTAGCCTTAGATACAATCTCTTTATAACTGGCAAGTTTAGCCGCTACTTTCCCGCCCTTTTCCTTTATCAGCTTTTCCAGATACTCCTTCCGGATATTCTTGTAGTTATTGCCTAACTCCATATCAATCCCCAGTTCCTTGCCCTTTTCCATTAACTTCTGTCCTTCTTCAGTCGTCTTCCAGTCAAGTTTCTTCGGGAACGGCTTATCGCTGAATTTATCAGGGTGCTTCTTCAGTTCCTCGATTACCTTCGGATCGTCGGTATCACATACCCCGTCTATAAATACGCATAACCTTTTCTGGGAGAGGATTTTATCCCCTTCCCTGATTTCCTTGATTACCGAGTTGGGTTTGCGTGTTATCTTTGAGTAAAATCTCATCTATTATCACCTTCTTAAAATAAAGTTAGGGGCAGTTTGCCTGCCCCTGTGGATTTATACAAGTTCAATTACCTGCACGGTAGCAGCGTGGTCGCTAAGCAGCTTTTTACCTGTTGCAGGGGTGAGGGTTAAAACAATAGTATCTGAACTGGTCAAAAACCTTGCTACATCCTCAATCTGGAAAGCAGAAGTTTTATTCTCTACTGCGTTAAAGGTCTGTGCATCAGACGCCCAGAACTCACTGCCAGCCCCTAAAGAGCAGACAACCGTTCCATGAGAATTGGCAACAGTTACCAGTATCAGTATTTTCCGTCCCGCTTTGGTCGGGGTAATAGTAAAAGCCTCTGCTTTATTTACAGTTGTTTCAGTTGCGGCATCAGCGGCAAGGACTTTTACAGTATTAACTTCTAAAGTTACATTGTTACAAGATACAGCCATGATATATACTCCTTTCAAAAACTTAATGGGGAGCTGAAAGCCCCCCTCTAATTTAGATTGCAGTTTCAACAGCTTCGGTGAACGAACCTATGGCTAATTCATTCGGTTTGACAACCTTTGCCCCGTAAACATGAAGCCCTTTAAGAGCATCACCAAAACGCTTTTCAGGTTTATAGGCTTCGGTTTCAATAATCTGCTCAGCGTAAGCCACTGCCCCGTAAGAGCCTGCAAGGATTACAGTTGCGGCGTTCTGCCCGCTTTCGTACAAATCAGGTCCGAGTACATTGGTTACAAATCCGTTGATATTGCCCTTCAAGTCCTGTGCGTGGTAAATACCAGCCAGTAAGAGCTTAGTTCCCATCCAGTGAGGCATGGTAATCCATCTCTGTTCTTTCGGTACTTCCGCTTCCTTCAAGAGCAAGTCCATTTCAGCTATATTACTGATTGCAGCAGTTACATCTAAAGACCCTTCAGTTGGTCCGCTTAATGCGGCATTGGCTACCATAGTGTCATAGATGAACTTATCAGCTTCATCTTTCATCTTATAAGCGGCTTTTCTGGTCGCTTCAGCCATTAAAGCGGAATTGCTCTGAATAGCATCTACATCATCAACGATAAAGTTGAAGTAATCAGCTTCGGTAATGCGGAGGGTTACCCCTGCATCAGTTAAGTTCTGCAAGGAAATATCGCCTCCGGTATATCTACCGATATCAATATCCCCTATTCCGCTGATATGAACGGCATCGCCTTGTCTTTTGATAGGTGCATCAATTTTGCATCGGCAGATTTTCCCGTATACATGGGATTTCTGCATTTCGTCCATCATGGCGGCATTCCATAATTCAGGAATTGCGTTTAAAATAGACATTTGTCTAACTCCTTTCAATGTTCGTTAAAGTTTATATTCAAGTTATAAGCATCACAATCATGTTAATTCCTTCCCTTTAAGCGTCTTGAAGTTAGACGAAAACCCGCTTAACCCAGCGGTCGGGTATTAAACAAGCCTATTCTTTCGGCTTGTCCCACTGCTTTTGGCTTTCTCTGATTTTGTCAAGATTGGCTGTAATCCAGCCCGGAGTCTTACTCATTTTTTTGACATATTCCTGCGAGTAATAGCCACTCTTGGCGGCAGCGCTGCCCTCTAAACCTTCTTTAGAAGTAACCTTCCCGCTTGGCATAGTCTGTTTGTATGTTTCATACCGCTTGGCAATAACAGGATCTTGCAGTCCTACCTTATACGCCATTTCGCCCGGGTCGGGGTCATTGAGGATCAATTCCCTGTATTTGGGGTTACGCTCTATCATTCGTTTCGTTCCCTCGTTGACTTCTTCAAAACTTAACCCTTTTCCTGCTTTATCTTCTGCATACTTGGCTTGGGCTTTGGCAAAACTTTCATTGATACGCTCTTTGGTATACATATCAAGCAGCTTTTTCTCTACCCTTGCTATTTCCTTCTTTAAGGTGGCAACAGTCGCAACATCATCGGGGTCGCCTATGTTAGACTCTTTTTCGGCTAATTTAGCCTCTAACTGTGCAATCCTGTCCTCATACTGCGTTTCCTTTGCTGCCAGTCTTGCCTGTAATTCCTGTCTTGCCTGTGCTTCTCTCTGCTTGTCAGATAAAAGCCCTTTCCATTCCCTTTCCGAGTAATACTTTTCTTTTTGCCCTTCCTGGGTTTCCTCGGTTACTTCTTTAACTTCTTCTACCATTTCTAAAGCTCCTGTTTTACATCTGGATAGATGAATTTCATGCACTTGCCCCTGCATGAGGGGAATTCACCTGTTATCGTTTGGCTAATCTTCTCTGGGTCGGCTGTGGTGTCTGTTGCCCCCGTTGCTGTTGCTGTCTTGCCTGCTGTTGTGCCATTTGTGCCTGCATCTGTGCCTGTTGCCTTAACCTTTCCAGTATTTCCTCTTTCTTTGGTAAATCAGAAGATTCAATAACAATATCAGGTGGAATAATTTCTCCATAAATCTTAGCCATATCCAGTAACATTTCAAAGTTGGCAAAGCGGATAGTCGGATTGGTAGGACTGGCTGATAATTCCACTCCGTATTTTCCTATCTTTCTGCTTCTTATAGCCTCAAGCAGCTGGTCTACATTCTGCTCTAACTTTGCCTCAGAAGCGATAGCCATCATCTCGGCAGTTGAGAAAGTATTGTTGTATCGGATTAAATCCACGATTGTTTCGGAGTATATTTTGTGGGAATATCTCACATTATCAAAAATTATTTCACTGCCTATCAATCCCTGATTAATACGCTGTCTGTCCTTAACTCCGCTTTCAGAAGTTGGACCTTGTGCCAGCATATTCTGGTTGACTGAACTGATTTTCGTTGCGTCAAGCTCTGCAAGCTGTTCAAGCTGAACATGACCTGCGGGTAATTGGGGAGGCTCTATTCTTTTAGGTGCTACGGACTTGTAATTGATTACAGGTGCAGGCTCGGTTGCCTGTTCTTCCAATATATCAGGGTCAGCCCCTTCTGTTTCGTGGTTATAAAATCCGCTATTAACATTACTGTTGATAATATTGATTGCCTGTGAACGCCTCTTATTTTTCTCTTTCTGCGGGTCAATTAAGTTGTCTACCACGCCTAAGCAGTTTCCGTTGACATAGTACGGTACAAATCTGATTATCGGGAATTTTGTCATCTCCCCGAATGGTCTTTCAATATGCTCTAATTCAATATCCCCTAAAGTGGTGGTGCAGTTCATAACGGGGATAACATTCTCCCTGACTGCAAAGATTGGGGGTCTTCCCTCTTCCTCTGCACGCCTCCGGTCTTTTTCCAGAATAGCCTTCAATAAATCAATCTTGCTCTTATGCACTCTCTTATAGCTCATGTTGATGGTGTCAATCAGAAAGGTTGCCTTTTCGTAATGTTTCCACCATGTTTCCCGGACTCTGCACTTAAACTTATCCGGTGATACATCACTTCCGGGTATTTTAGTTTTATCCCTGTTGTCCAAATCATCATATTTTAAATTATCAATATCCTGTTTGCTCTTGGGGTAGATGAGCTTAATCTGCTCCTTATCGCCCCAATAGGACTTGATAACATATTTCCCATAGTTCATGTCATATTTCTTGTTGTTCGGGTCTTCTACAATATCAAAAGGATCTTCCACATCAACTGCTATTTCCCCGTTAAAGGGGTCATCATCATATTTAATGTCCAGTGATACAAAACCTTTGGTTGAGATAATCCCGTCTAAGAACATGGCACTACGCAAATACTGTGCGTTAGACTGGTCTTCCACATGTTTGCATAGCTCGGTCAGCAATTCTGCAACAGGTTGCAGTCCGCCCTTTTTGGGGAATACCTTAATATCCATGCCGTTCTGCCGTTCATAGCCCGTCAGAAGGTTAATAATCGGGAAGATAATATTCAGGGATAGGTGCATACGCTTCATCTCATCTAAAATGGCAATATCCCTTGCATCCCACTGCTTATCGCCCCCCAGGTAAAAGCCATAGTTACGGGTAGCGTTTAAAACATATTCAAACTGCCCTTTATAGCCCTCGTCCCAGAAATCCTTTAGCTTGACTATCCTGTTGGTCTGTGTCTTGGGTTTAACGCCTATAGTTACTAATCCCTGTCCTGTTGGCATGGTTATAGACCTCTTTCCTTGATCCATTTTAAATGCCTTTGCTTGATCCGCAAAGAACTTTTCAGGAATGTTCCCATTCCCTGGACTATCTGAACTTTCATATACTCCCCGCATTTGTCGCAAGGCTGGTTATTTCTCTCTGCAATCATACATATCTTTTCAGTTTCAGCCCCGCACTTGGGGCATTTAAGCTGGTAAATTGGCATAAATTAACTCTCCTATACGCTCATGGCTGAGCCATAAGACCTTTTTCTCCTGAATACATTCTTAAAATGCTTTTCCTCTCGTGTTTTTAACACATCAAATCCCTGTGCTTGTCTGATATTGATTGCTGCATATCGAGCAGCTGCCCCTGCGTGGGAATGTTCGTTGTCGTTCTCTGTTTCGGTGTAACGCTGTTCAAGTTTGTTATATTTCTTGCCCCATTTGCGTAAGTGGTCTAATCCTGCCTTGCATTTTGTCTGGTCAAACCTGCATAAGCCCAACAATCCCCTTAACGCTTCTACTCCATTTTCAAAGCTGGCAAAAGGTGTCTTGTTAAACAGTATCCCAACATCTTTAGCATGAGCTAATCTGCTTTTGGCTGCGTCTTCTGCTCCAATCATTTCCCTGTGTTGGATATCATGAGGAGCAAAATGCTTACCATACAGATACGGTTTATCCTGCAATACTTTAGCCCAATAGGTAAATGTCTTGGCTGTTGCTTCTTCGAAATCTATGAAACGTATTTCCTGCCCTACCTGCTGAACAAACCAGACTGACATGCTATCTTTTCTAATCCCTAAATCCCAATAGGTATTGACTAAATAAGTCGGGTCATAAGGCAAATCTTCTATTCTTTCATTATCTTCTAATTCCTGAATTAACTTACCAACATAAGTTCCTTCTATCCCCTGTGAAAATGAGCAATAATATTCCTGCTGAACAAAATCCTCTGTCTGCCCTGTGGCAAGTTCTTCTTCTATGTCCGCCAAAGAGATTAAACGATAACCCTCGTGGTCGTAAGTGTCCTTGACAGTGTGCAAACACCGGAACCAGCGATTGTTCTTTGCTGTAATATCCCATAAGTCCTTAAAATGATTATTTCCATTTGGTGTAGACTGAAAGATAGCCCAACCGCCATTTTTGAGCAATATCGGTCTAACTACATCCCATGCCCCCGGATGCTGTCTGGAATATTCACTAAAGATAATGCCCCTTGGGTTAGTTCCCCTCATAGCCTCATAACGATTATTCTCTGTTCCTACTACCTGGAGCATTGATATATCACCATTCCTGGAGTAAATACGGAACTTCATATCAGTAGAGTTCGGCTTGGAAGCCAGTAATCCTTGTGGCAAATAGGTTTCTAAAAAGGTTTTCCCCTCATCAGTGTAGCCTTCCCAGAGTATCATTCGCCCCTGTTTGAGTGTTGGATAGACTAAAAAGTATAATCCAGGCTCTTGATACATCTGCTTGATAATCAAATTGATACACCTGATATCTTTCCCGCAACGCCTGTGGTCTACCCATATTCCACGCTTATAGCCATTTTCAAGCATATTAAAGCTCGGAACTTGCCAGTAATAAGGCTGGAAGTTATATGGTATCTGTATTTTGCTTTTTGTTTGTACTGCTGTTGCCAATAGGCTTTTCCTTTATTTCAGGTGGCGGCCCCTGTTGAATATAATGGACTACTTCAACCACATCTGGAACTTTGTGTTCTACGGTCTGCGTATTTGAATATTTATCTCTGGCACGATTGGTAAGAGTAAATTCTATTGCTTTTTGTATTCCACGCTTAACATTCTTTTTTAACTGTCCCTCTGCAAAATCAATAAAACTCTCATCTATCTCATTAATTTTTTCTTTAAATTTTTCATTACTTTGACACCATTTATAAAAGGTTTTTCTGCTTATATTAATAGCCTTGCATGCTTCGCTTACATTCCCCATGCTGTTATCGTATGCTTTTAAAAAATGTTCTTTTTGTGTTACCTTTGTAACTCTTCTACTCATCTTCAATCACAACCTTAAAACTTTCTCCGATATATTTCTGCAACGCTATTACATGGACTAATTCACTTGCTGGTATATCTAATTTGATCCTTGCCCCGTTGCCCTGCCCGTCAATATTGATTGCAGATTGTATTGGTGGCAAACTTGCTATAAATTCAATTTTGTTTTTTGACATAATTACCCTCTACTTATATAAGGTAAAGTTTTACCCTGATTTATGCATGATTTACTAAATATTTTTAATTTTCTTTATAAAATAGAAAAAACGGGCTCAAAATAAGCCCGCTATGAAGATATTTGAAGGTAACTTAATATAAATGTATTGTCAGTTTTTTAATATTTCCCTTAATTTGTCTAACGCATTCCGCTTAATTCTGTTTATTGTTGACTGATGAAGATTAAGCATTTCCGCTATTTCCCTTTCAAGATAGCCACAAAAATAATAGAGATAGATAATTTCATATTCCCTGCTATTTAATATCTGAATCACCACCTTTGCATCGGTAATCCTGGAAATAAACAACATAAACACCACCAGAACACCACTCATCTGGCTCAATTATCGGTGGTTTAGGGCAACATTATGTTCCCTTCTTGATGTCCCTGTACTTTTGTTCATCCCTGCAATATTTTCGGATGCCATTACAAACGCTTGTCTTAATATTCCTGACGCCCTTGTTGTGTGCCTCAATAAGTAGCATAACGCCCTGCTGGTAAATGTCATCAAATCCGTGATGTTTATACCTTATTGCCAATCCCTTTAGAAAGCCCTGATAATCTGATATTAACTTTTCGTACAACTAAACTTCTCACTTTCTCCTCCTATTCCTAATTAATTTAAACTTTTGCTTTTACTAAATCCTCAACATCCCTGACTAATAAATACTCCCCGCCTTGAGCCTCGAGGTTCTGTTGGAACTTAACTTGCCCTGGTGATTGTTTGCTTCCTCTGGCTGGTCTTTTACATTCGATAAACAGCACCCTGCCCTGCTTGATTGCAATAATATCCGGAATGCCCTTATATGCACCCATACCTGCAAGGTTGTAGAAGTGAAACCAGCCTTTGAGTGATAGGTAGTCTTTAACTTGCCTTTTTACATCATTTTCGGTAATTTTGTGTAAAACTTTTGCTTTTACTTTTGCTTTAGTCATTGTGTCCTTTCCTTCCAGTAACTTCTTCAGCTCCTCTGGTGTATACAGCTTGCCAAGTTTGGTATGGTCAAAATCTTCTCTTAACAGTCCCCCATAGCTTAATATAGTCCTAATCTGTGCCATCCATTTGCGGGCGGTTTCCTTGTGGTAGTCTCTCGGTTCGGGCAACTTTACCCTGCGGTTGCCATCCTCCAGGGCATATTCATAAAACCGTTCCTTAATTTCGCTGATTTTTGGAAACCATTTTGATTCACCTGCAAGTTCAACTACCCTAATAAAATAATTTTCCGGATAATTTTCGTCAAACAATAGAAATTTTCGCCATAATGCCACCTGCGACGGTTCAAGTTTACGGTCATATAATTCCTCGAAAGTGTTAATCATAATCTTAAATTTTGCTTCTTTTGAATGTGATTGCTGATTAAGTTGTAAATTCATACTATCTCCTGTCATACTTCATTCCCCCATACATCCCAGCCATGAGTTTTCTGTCGGGCAAATAATTCTATTCGTGGTAAATCTCCCATTAATTGTACTATTCTATTTCTTACTTCTGCTGGTTTTTTGCTATGTCCTTCCTGTTTAGAAAACACAATTTGATATACTCCTTTATTTACCCTTTTAGGCTTCCCTTTAGTAGCAATTAAGCATATTTCTGCGTTTGACCTTGTCCAATAACCTAATCCACAAACAGGATTTCCATTAGAATACATTTTTACCCAAGTAAACCCTACTGTTTTATACTCAAATCCCCATGCTTTAATAACTTCAAATGCTTCAAGTATATTAGGATATGTTGCCCATAAAAATAAAATGCAATTGTTGTCTGTTATTTCCCATACTGGTAATTGACAAATATCTTCTAATTGCATTGTATTATAATGTGCTGAAGCTGATTTATGCCCACCTTTAGCTGTCCATACTTTATAAGTCCAAGGTGGGTCAGCATAGATTATGTTATATTTTTTGTCTGGAAATGGTATCATTAACTTATCTCCTGTCATTTAAAACTTTCTCCATAAACTGGTCATAGCCATTTTGGTTCGGATTAATAATTTTTTCCTCTTTCAATGGGTATACATTTTGCCAGCAGTGAAAAATTGATTGTTCCATAATTTTAATTTGAGTATCAATATCAGGACTTAATTTTTCCAATCTGGTTATTAACATAGACTCTGCTTTATCGGTCATCGGCTTCTTAATTTTATTCCTCATGGTTTTAAAATTTTTAAGGGTTTTGATAAACACATCGCCCTTTTCTTTAAGAGTTTCTTTATAAGTTTCTTTATTTTCTTTAAACTCTCGCAAACCGTTGTCATTACTTGCTTTGAGGTCTGTTCCGATTGACTTTTTGTCAACTTTTAATTGACTTTTAGTCAACTTCGATTGACTATTAGTCAATTCTGATTGACTTTTAGTCAACTTTTTTTCATCTTTTTCGATTGACTTTTTGTCAACTTTTACCCAATCGTCAGAGTGTTCGTTAAACTGATAACAGTTATCTTTTTTTATCAATTTTTTTTCAGCAATCATTCTTTTTATGTTACGATTTAAAAGCCCTCTATCCATTTCAATATCATCGGCAATCTTTTTTTGTTGTAAAGGTCTTGTCCAGTCCTGCCTTTTATCTTTGCCTATAAACCCCCAACTCCAACGGATAACATAAAAGGCAATCCGCATTTCATTTTTGCTCAATAAGCCCTTTGCTAAAATATCAGTCAATATTTCGTTTTTAATCGGTGTTGATCCATTTGGAATCATTAATTAATATTTGCTCCCCTTTTGGCTATTACATGATTTACATAAGGTTTGTAAATTATCTATTTCAGTTCTGCCACCCATTGAAAAGGGTTTTATATGGTCAAGAACTAAATTTTTTTTACTACCACATATTTGACATTTATATCCATCTCTTTTAAATACTTCGTTTCTTAATTCTTCAGAAATTGTTTTTCTTACAACTTTTATTTTTTCAACTGCTATTCCAGGAATAATATTTTCTTTGTATATCTCTTTTAAACACTCATAACATAAATCAAAATCCTTTTTTTCCCAATACAGTGTTGGTCTACCATCATCTATTTCACAACAATCACAAATATGTGCATAACCACCAGCTATTTCGTATGCTTTCATTTGTTACTCCTTTCCTTTTGTGGATTTGCCATCCCCTACCCCTTAATCTTCTCCATTATCTTTTGCGTATCGCATTCTATATCCAGCTTTTTTCTGCTACAATCCTGAATATATTTACATAGTTTATTCCAGTCATTAGAGTTTAAAACCCCGTATCGTGGTGCGTGTTTTACTCCGTCAATGTATCCCTGGCTGTAAACTATAGCATCCATATAATTTTTAGTCTGAAATATCTTATCTATCACTTTCCGCATGTCTGTTAAAATCATATTTCCCCCTTCATTTTTGCCAATTCCTTCCATATCTTGCAGTTTTCCTCGTGGTGGTCTTTGATGGTATCTAAACAAGTGTCCATGAAACTTGCAATCCATATATCAGCTTTTGGATAATCTCGGCAATATAAACTTTTATACTTTTCCATTTCCTCAATGCTCATTTATTTCCTCCCATTCCTTTCCATTCCATGATTTGTTGTATTCATATGCCATTATTGCCCTTAGAAGCCCTGTTTCTAAACTTGTTGCAGTAAATTCTATATCTAATCCACAACCTTCAGAATCACACTTGCCTATTAATACTTCAACCTTATCTCCGATAACTACATAATTTAATTCTAAGGCAGTTCTACTAAATATAGGTTTAGCTATTCCAAACAAATCCTCTAAAGTGGGTAGCCAATCATTTACTTTGTAATCCTCAAAATATGTCTTGTAGTAAAAATCCCTATCATCTTCATCAATTACCCATAAAACACTTTTCTTCCCATCGCCAATTCTAAACCAATCCCCCTTTTTATACTTGCATAAGGCTTGTATCTCATCAGCATTACTTACCATCTCAATATAAGTTTCAGTAAACATTTCCCCCTTCTTTCCGGGGCAGCCCTTTATCGACTGCCCCTAACATAATTAACTTATTACTCCTATCTTCAAGTTTCACATTCAAGACTCTCTATTCAGTTAGTTTGTTTCATAGGCTGTCCTCCTTAAATTGTTTCGTAATATGTCAGTTTCACTTTGCCGATGTTGATCTTGTATTTCCTAATTAATTTTTTCAGACTTTGTTTAGCATCAACAGTATTACCCACTTGCTGGTTAGTTTGTCTGTCAATTTCCGATAATACGTAAAGAGAATGACCGTTACTTATACCCATTTCGGTTGGTGCAACATTTTCAACCTTGCCTAACCGCCTTTTCCCCCTCCATTCAAAAGTGCAGTAGCAGGGCAGTTTAATCCGGTTTACATTTTCCCTGAACTTATATTTCCCCTGCAATGGATTATCTGTGTAAAACACCTCCACTATGTCTCTTTCAGGGTTATTCACATAAGTTACAATTTTTGTTTCCAGATACGGTCTTTCGTTGATTACCTTTTGTGCTAATTCAGATACCATAATTTACTCCTTTTTTAAATTGGTATTATTTATACTTTTCAGGCTATACAAAATTTCCCCCTGTTTGTAAGTACCATTCTTTGTAAGTTCGGATATCACATTTACAGCCTTATTTTCGTCAAGTTTGCGTAAATAGGCATAATCTATCACATCTATTAAAATTTCGTTGTAGTAGCGGTATATTCGCCTATTTCGGGGATTCTTGGTCATCTCTTAATCCTTTCTTCAGGGGACGGCCAGTCCGTCCATAACCAACCGCCCCCATCAGCAGAGCTGGGTCGATCAGCTCTTACTGGTAACTGTTTCTTCCGCAAAATTCCAATCATCATTGCCTTCTTCTTCTGCATCAACTAATTCCTGGTCTTGATTTAAACTTTCCTGTTGTTCCCTGATTGCCCTTTCCCCTTCTGTACCTTTTTTGTTATCACCAATCCACCAGCCTATAATTTCACTTGCCTTGCTACGGTCTAACTTGCCCTCACTGTAAAGTTTCTGAATCTTGTCTACTTCCTTTTTCTGTATCAGATGTGATTCAACTATGCCCTTTTTATGCTCTCCGTCCTTATCATAGCCAAATATCATATCAAGCTGTTTTTGTGTTGCAGGCTTGGTGTTGGTGGGTTTGGTAGTAGTGTGTTGCGAATAATTATTACCATTAACAACAACTCCGTCCATTTCCTCTGCTGGTGTTGGCTCATAATTTGCTAATACTGCGATAAATGCCAGAACATTCCTTAATGCCTTAGAACAAGCCCTTGTTTGTGCCATAGACTTTAACTGGAAGCGTGGTTTGTTGTGCCAGTTTGGTTCATCAAAACAACATTCAGCTTCTGCAGCAGAAATCTCAACATTATTTTTAAGTGCAACTGCCCTTGCAGAAAAACCAATCAGTTTGTCGTTCTCCCTTATTTCTTCAGTGCTAACAACCTTTGCTGTGATGTTGTCAAACTTAGCAAGTGTTTGCCAGTCCTCATAATATAGATATTGTTTGCCCCCCAAAACTAATTTTTTACTCCTGTCATTTACAATCTTTTGAAGTGTTTTAGCTGCTTCTGTTGCCCTTACAACAACATCACTTGGTTTGTTTTCTACAAAACCTAATTGTCCATTTCCATTTGTTTCGTTTTGTGTAACAATTTCATTACTCATTATTCCTTACCTCCATTTTTGCCCTTGTAGTAAGGACAAAATTTATTTACCACACAATAATTTTCACATCTCACATTTTCGCCCTTGCGTTCCTCGATAAAAAACTTCTCATTTTTCTTTTTTTCTTTAGCTTTCTCCTCCTGGGTATCAAGTTCAAGTTCAGCTTCCAGTTTGTTATCAAATACCCTGATAGCACTTTTACGCCCCTTTTTCTTAACTGCATAAGTAGTAGGCCGTTGCCATTTTTCCTCTGGGGTACATTCAGGGGCAGGTACTTGCTCGTGTAGTTTAATCCTCTCTGATATGTAATTCTCTGTTGTTTTTATATCCCACAATGGTATATCTGTCTGTATAAATGGTATTTTAGGGTAGTTATCATCTTTAAATGTTTTACCTTTAGACCAGTCCCTTAAAATAGCATTGACCTGTAATTTACTAACAGGAAAGCCATTATATCTCCACAGGTAAGCATAGACATTAAGTTGGGCTATCCATTCAGGTTTTTCACCTAAAAGAAAGCTGTAAACTGATGTTGTTTTCCAGTCGGTTACAATTCCGTTATGGTATAAGTCGGATTTTCCAACAATGGTATATTTGCCATAAGTAGCTGTAAGTTTTTCTTCTTCAAAAGCGTCATCAGGAGAATACTGTTCTAAAACATAATGTAAGGAAGTTCCCAACAACATCCATAATCTGTCACTTGCGTCTTCTGTAAGTTCATCCCAATGCTTCATTTTTAACTGCCTTATCAAAGGTGCATTGACTAAATCAGTAACGCTCATTCGGTATTTAATTGGTGTATAATTCTTGTTTAAAGCATTGATTATACTTTCCGGTAATTTGTATTTGTTTGTTATCTGCATATCCACTTACCTCCACTCTTTTAAAAGAACCTGGATTATCAAACCTTCTCTTTGCATACCCTTTTAATATTTCCCTTGCCCTGTCTTTGCTTATTCCCCACACATTTGCCTTATACTTAACTAATGCTTTACTCATAACTTAACCTCCATTAAATTATTTTTATAGGTCATCTTCCTTGTAGCATTGATACTGATAATCGCCATACATCAACTGCTTTTCCTTTTCGGTCGGTTCGTCCTCTTCTTCCCAGTCAAATTTATGTTCATGACATACTTCCCCATAAGCAGACCAGCCACAGCCGTCAGCAAAAGCACAATTTTGACAACTTCTATTTTCAGATAATGCAGTTTTCATACTCCCACCTCCAAGCCATAAATAGTCTTTTTCCTTTTTGTATCCAGTTCAAACCAGTCCTCAACCGAGTACTTTTTCATGAGGATCAATTTTTCCCTGAAGCATAAGTTGGCAAACCACCTGTCATATTTTTTGCTTTCCTCATTTTTTAATACTGCCCTTGTATAAGCCACTTCATACCCTTTATTCTCTTTCTCTAATTCCTCTATCTTTTCAGTCCAGCCGTTTTTTACTACCATCTTTGCCGTCCTCCTCCCATAAACAATTTATCCATCACCTTGACTAAAAACTTGAGTAAAGCACAATCAGGAAATAGAATACAAAGCCCAAAATAGCCAACAAGAAAAGCCCAAAAATAAACATAATTACCTCCCATAATTAATAACCCCTCTCTTTTTTAATTTTTGATAGTGATCACTTAGTGTCGGTGTTGATACACCAATCTCTTTTGCAATCTGTCTTATAAATAACCCCTCCTTTCGCAACTTGATTATTTTTTCATCATATAAATTCCAGTTAACTTTAATTCGTTGAGCTGGTATGTGGATACCTTTCTTCTTTAGCCTGCAGAAACAGGAGTTAATGTTAGTTCTGGCAAGTCCCAAAGAATTCGCTATCTCTTTATTCGTGTAGCCCTGTTTCCTTTTTTCTATAATCTGGTTAATCTGTTCCTCGCTTAGCTGGTAATACTGCCTTTTTTTAGTCAGGTTAGTTTTATTGCTGTTCATTTCTTCAGTAATGTAATAGCGTCTGTAAGGGCAGATAGACCATTTAGAACCTTTACAGGTTTTATAGTCAATACAGTCAAGGCAGAACGCCCTTTTCTGTGCCTTTTCCCCATAGGACTCTATAAGGTCATCAGTGGTGCAGATTGTGGTAGGGTATGTGTTATATTTAACTTTTTCAGTTTCAAGCTGTTGTAGTTGCAAAACTTCCTCCTTTACATAATTTTATTTTTCTTTTTTGGCAATAATATTATCACGGATACTCTTTTGCGAAAGTTCTTTATTTATCAAACTGCTTACTACAGTTCCAATAGGTAACTCTTTTTCAGCAGCATACATTTTTACTTTTTTCCAAGTCTCATAGTCAACCCTGATATTTTTTGTTATCATAATTGCCTCCTTTTTTAATTCTTTTGTTAGTCTTATCTATTATTATAATGGTATATTTATGAATGTCAAGGAAAATATTATATTTTTTTAAAAAAACTTTACATAATAAGAAGCCCGCCATAAAGACGGGCTATTTCGCCTTCAGCTAACCCCATCGAATTCGATGGGATATGGAAGGCTTTAGTACAGGGGACGCAGATACTCGCATGGTTGAGTTAAGTTAATAACCTACCCACGACACATAAGCCTTACGTCCCCGTTACTCCTTCTACACATGGTAGACGAGCTATTAAAATCCACTTATGCCGATATTCAACAAGCTCCGTCACTGGTGGATTCTTATAATCTACAAAATCTGTCAATGTTCAGAATTGACTAACTCAACATCTACCTTTATATTTTAGACATCTTAACTCCTTTTCAACTTTCCTATTTTCTATTCTTCTTCTTTTACGTCTGTTAAACTTTTTTTCCTTTGGTAAATACGCTTCGTCCCAGTCCCATACTTCAACAATCTGCTTTTTCTCTATATTCGGATTGGTCTGCATTGTTTCACCCCTTGGCTATTATTGTATACACATCGGCTAATCTGTAAGCCGTTTTATCTGTTGTCAAGATATACTACTATTGAGGGTATGTTTTGACTACAGATTTTTCCTCATTATAAATTATCCCCAGTATATTAAAAATCACTGCTGATAGATGATCCTCATCTCTCTCACCTAACCGCCACTGCATAAAATGCCTCATGGCACTCTCAACAAACCTGTCTGTCGGTATGCCTCTTTTCCAGTTATTTGGTGCATATTTTTTAGCCCCGTTGGTGTAATGGATAGCAACCCTTTTAAGTGCCTCTACGGGCAATAAATCCCACCTTATTTTATCCTCTGATGTGTCCCTTACTGCTCCTGTCGGGTATTCCTGTCTTTTACCGCTGTCTTTTATTTTATACATTTACCCTCCTATGAACAATGGCTCTGGTGTCGCATTGACACGCTTGCTACATGATTTTAATATTTCTAAACATAATTCATCGGGTACTTTGCTTCGTTCATACGCATTTTTTCTTCCCTGTGTCCCCGTTTTACTTCCTCTTGGTGCTGATATATGACAACTATCGCCATTCTTACACATTGGTCTTGGTATCCATTCATTATTATTTGTCCAAATATCTGTAGGTTTCATTCTTTCATCTCCATATTGACAATAAGTAACCGTTTTTCTTTTTAATCCTTGCATAAAAGACATTTTTCGTAACATTCCTCTTGGATTTTCGATAAACCAAAATATTGGTTTATAATAATCAATAATTTCTTTTGTTTTCAATATATATTTTATGCCTAATTTTGCCCTCTCTGATTTTGGAATATATTGTTTCTCTTTTTTAATCCAATGATGCCTTACTGAAGCAATACTAAAAGTTTGACAAGGTGGAGAAGCCCAAATAATATCAGGTATAAAGGGAATTTTGTTAAAATTGAAATCTAATATATCTACTATATAATCAACATCTTCAAATGGTTCTATATCAGTAGAATATACTTCGAATCCCAATTTTTCAGCAATTTTGCTTATTGATCTACTACCTGCAAATAGTTCTAATATTTTCATAAACAATCCCCGCATATTATTTTGTTGATAAATTCGTTAGGATAATTCATCTATCCCCTCATACAGAACAGGTATACCTAATTCATTGGCTACCCTTATTTCATTTTGTGTCCCTTTAGAGTTTTCGCTGTTCTTCAAAACATAGACACAATCACTTACCTCTAACCAGCCTAACGAATAATCCTGGATTTCCTGTAAAGTAATATCTTCATGAAGAAAAAAGTGATAATCCAGCCAAGGGCAAAAAGGAATATAGCCTTTTTTCAATAACCTTGCAGAAACCTTAATACCCTTTTCCATGTTCTTAAATACTTGTATAACATTATCGGAACTGTAGCTACCAGCTACATAGATTCGTTTCATTTAACCCCCTTATAATGTTCTATCTTGTCTATTTTTATTATGCCATTTTTAATTTTACCAGTAACAATAGTAGAATAATCATCAGTGCCAATATCCCAACTAATAAATGTTTTTCGAAATAACTTCTCTTTAATCCAATAAAATAGGTTTTTAAATATTTTCATTTACCCCCCAAAAACCTTTCCATTAAATATAAATTTACCATTTATTATTACAGGCACATATAAGTTATAATTCCCGTCCTCGTGAACATACAATACTCCAAACGCATTAACCCAGCGATTCATACGCCCTTGTAGAAATTCAGGGCTTCGGTTACATAAGCACCCGATAGACTGGGCAGTATGGTAATCTCTATGGTCATCTACTGTTACTTTGGTATATAATTGCAAATCGTGGGTATGGCCATAAGCACAGCTTTTTGAGTAGCTATCAACAGTTTTAGCAGAATGATACTTTGTTGTATATTGCCCGTGGAAGGTCAATAACTTGCCATACTTTTTAATACCCCTCTCATAGCTCCCCTTTTCCTCGTTATAGTGAATCCAGGGTATTACTTCCCAGCCTCTTTGTTGTAACCCCATGCAAAGGTCTATCTCAACAAGCCCTTCCAACTGGGGCATTTTGTCTATAAGCAGATTAATCCATTCCTCATGGTTACCAAACATAAAAGTTTTTTCGCAATCTTCTGGCAATATTCTCTCAAGTGGTATAAGTATTTCCCTGTCAAATACCTCATATTCCTTTAATAATCGTTTGCCCTCGAAATACTTTTTACTGCCCTTTTCCTGCTTCCAGTGGTTCACAGCGTCCATATTGAGTGCGTCGCCTAAAATATTCACAGCGTGAGGCTTAAACCATCTGATAAACTGAAACACAGCCTTTATAGCTTCCTTATTATGGTGCGGGTGGTGTATGTCAGGTAATAATACTACTCGCTTAATTCCCAAATAACCACCTTCCCTTTCTTAATATGCCCCCGATTAGGAGGTATCTCGGGGGCATTAGTTTGCAGTAGAGAAAAATCCAATAGGCTTGGCAAAAACCCTACTGCTCGGAGGCCTGCTTATTCGCAGGTTACTTGTCTACTTTGGATATATAATCTTGTACTCTGGCTCTGGAAATGTTTCCTTAATCAGCTTTTCTATCTGCTTTTTAGTCTTACTGTTCAGCTTTTGTTGTATATCAGCTGTAACCTTTTCTATGTATATGCTGTATCGTTTTTCCCTAATATACTTCCTGTATTTCTCATGGTAATCCTCGTCATATAACCCCATTTTTTGAAACACTTTAGTCCATAACGGCACTAAAATAAACTTCTCTAACCATGTTTCAGGCTTAAAGGTTATATTGCTTATGTAGGGTTTTCATTATGCTTGAATATCCCGATTAAGTTAAAGAAGCTCACGGCTATATCAATTATGCTCCCTGCTATGGAAAGCAGTTTTTCTTTGGCTATTACGGTAATGTTAAGCTGTGTGTGTATTGCCCCGATTACATCTAATACTGCCTGTCTTTTTTCAGCCCCGAACCCTGGAGTTTCAAACTGCTCTATAAGTGTAAGTATCAAGGGTAATAAGCCTGTTATAAGCCCTAAAATCTCTAATATCTTATTCATTTAATCACCTCCTTTCGGTTTCGTTGTTAGCATAATTATATTGCATCAAAATTATCTTCAAAATATTTTCTTGCTACATACCATTTATCTTTCTCATTCTTAGGGTTGCGAGCAATCATACCCATGTCCTCTTCAGGATTGTCTTCAGGACTTACACTAATAGCAGATAAATCCTCACCTTTAACGTAAGGACGCATCTCTGCTAAATTAGTTCTTTTGTAATATTTCCAGTTTTGTCCACTATGTAATGCCTTCATATTTTTCCCCTTTCCTTTAAAAAATCATGTAAATTATCTATATTTCCCGAATAAACAGGTTCATTCCCGCTACTAACAAGCCAATACTTTGACGGGTATGGCTTGACTATATCCAGATGTGTATGCCTGTCATATATCCCTATACGAAAGAACCCCAGCTCATCTGCCAGATATGCCATAGTAATAGGACTGATCCTCGCTACTATATCCACCGCCAGCCCCTTCAGGTGCGGACTGTCCCAGTAGCCACCGACACGCCTGTTATATTCAGCACACCTTACTCCGCTTGTAATAAATATCGGTTCGCCGTATCTGTCACGCAGTTGCTGTAGCTTTTCGACAAGCTCAAGTGAGATGTTAGACTTGCCACAGCACGGGCATTGGAACTCGGATAATCTAAAGTTTCGTGTTAGGTACATTTATTTGCCCCTTACATTCCCTAATGGAAAATCTAAAAAGCCTTCTTCTTTAATATCTGTTTTTGCGGTACATTCATTGAATATTTTCATCTGCTCAACAGTTAAATCGTTTAACATACCAGATACATTTTTCAACGCTTTTATCTGTATTTCACGAATAGCACAATCCAGGATATGTTTACCGAGTTCAGGCTCTACACAATTTCTTAATACCTGGTCTTTTCTTTGTCCTACATATTTATCTTCTAAACTTAAACCTATATGTTTTTGCCAGGACTTTATATTGCCCCTGTTTATGTTAGATTTTTGATGTTCTAAATAGGGAATTGTAAAATTAGCCCAAAAATAATGTCTTCCGATTTCTTGCGGCTCTATAAGTGGTTTATAATATCCGATAACATTTTCAACTACAAATTTACTTTCAAAATAATACTGTAAAAATATTATCTCTTCATATAACCTCATATCGGGATACAATTTTTTAACTCTATCGTCATTTTTCCGACTCCAAAATCTTGCTCTGCTATGGCTCTGGCAAGGTGGACTACTCCAGATAAAATCATATTCCTTAAAATGGTCTAATAAATATTTATGGGCATCTCCAACAATAACATTGTCATTGGGGAAAAAATCACGATAAATATTAGCTATATCGGGATTAATCTCAACTGCTGTAATATCATGTTTGTTGCCCCATAATTTTCTGTTGCCGCCTATACCGGCATATAAGTTAAGTATTTTCATCTATCCCCCAAAATAAAAAAAGCGTCCCCAAGGTATCGACCTTTAGGCACGCTATTTGATTTATTATTTTCATATCCGTATTCATTTTTCAAAGTCCTCCACTACTTTTTTATAATATCATAATTTGTTTTACAAGTCAAGAGATTTTATGTTATAATAAAAGATTATACCTTTTTACTTTTCAGGAAACTTTTTATCTATTTTATCTCCCAGCCTTTTAACTTCGTTTGTCATATCTCCAATAGCGTGTACAAGGTGATTGCCTATTGTCTTGTTTAACTTTTCGGTGTTTTCACTGTCCTTTTGAATATTATCCCCATTCTTTTTTAACTGCTCTGTCATTTCCCTTAAATCCCCCCGCAAGTCCTTGTTGAGAAAGTTCTGTTGCTTAATAAAGCAGTACAACACCACCCCGAAAGCAGTTGCTTCCTTCCAGTTATCTGCTAAAAAGTCCATCATAAATAAACACCCTTCCTAAAAATGCAGTATTATCCCCAATAACATAACCCCGAAATAAACCACCATAGCTATTAATAAGCTATTCATCTCTATACTCCTGTGGAGGCGGGCAAAACCCGCCCTTGCAGTCTATAACATCATTATCCAATCTGATAGATATTCCAACACACAAAGCCAGTAAGCAAATAACGATAAATATAATCACTCTTGCCAGTAAGCTCATAATAATCACTCCTCATATATTAACTTCTCCATTCAAATAATAATTTCCCCGTTACAGGTTCTCTTGCTACCACTTTAGTCAGCTTGTAATTATCAGCCTGACTTGGCACATTCAAAGGTACAAACTTGTATATGATTTCCTCGAATGTATCAAAGCCGTTAGTCATTCCCAGAAATGAGTTGTTGCTGAAACACTTCCAGTTACTTTCAGGGCTTCGTTTTAAGATCGTGATAGCATGCCCTAGATTTTTCCACTGATACGAATTACTGACATCATTCCAGTATTTGCGTTTCCAGTAGACCTCTATCCACCAGACAAGCCAGTATTGAGAAAGCCTGTATAAGTAATCACAATGGAAGCCTGCAAAGTCATCACAATCCCCTAAACCATGTTTGTCTATGACATACTCATCAGGCGGCGCCCAGTAATCAGCTGTGTTAAATACTTCCAAATCGCTTGTCCATGTGAAAAACCATTTCCCATTTTCCTTATGAGTCAGCAACTTTGCTAATGTCAGTTCATCAAAGATGTCTTTCCTGTCCTCGTCAATCATAAAATTGATTATTTTGTTCTCATAGTCAAGCCACCTTGAGCTGTTAAAGTTCCTTATCTGCCAGTTATTCTTCTGGAAGTCAAAGGTCGGAAATGTTGCCCCAAAAGGATAGAATATATCCCATTTCGGCTTGTCAGGGTCAGGCTCTGGTTCAGGGTCTGGGTCTGGTTTGGACTTTCTGGTACAGCCCCCTATAAGAAATCCTGCTATGCAGAAAAATATCAAAATGAACCATATCATAAAATCACCTCAAAAATTGCTAAAAATAAACAGAACATTAGTCGCTTCCCCAGTCCCCCCTGTTTCCTCACTACCATAAGTCAATAGCGTATCCCAAAGGGAATCATAGGTTGCGGCAATCCAAGCTGCTGAACGGTCTGTTGAGGATATGCGGACTTCGTCTATAATACCGTCAAACCATCCATAAGTAGCACCATATAATATTCCTCTCCAGCTACCAATTTGCATAGTATTAGTTAGTGCTGGTGGTGCTATATAATCGTCTGTTATATCTCCTACTGCTCCATCAAGGTAATAATATATAGTAGTACCGTTTGATACTCCTGCTGTGTGATACCATGTGCCTGTGCTTACTGCATCGTTTTCCTGTGCAACCTGCTGACCGCCTGCTGTACTTTTTATCCACATCATTCCCTGATTACTTGACTGTGTACCTAAGACAGGGAAGTAATTATTACCATCATCTATCTGTGCCAATATACATCTACGGTAAACATTATCGTAATTTGCTACTGCCTCTACTGTAAAGCTGCCTGTAAGTGCCATATCACCAATATTAATATAATCATCCGTTCCGTCAAAATCCTGCCCCTGCCCTACTTTTCCTGTGGCTTCAACAGGTTCATTTACACTTTTTTTCGTGCCGTGATTGGCGTTGGAAGTGGAGTCGATTATTCCATAAGCAGGTGCGTCATAATAAGTTACTTTCAGGTTATCAAGCCAGCAATTATTGTTATTTTTATAAGTTGCTCTTCCATTATATCCATCCCAAGCCGTTAAAGTGCAATCTGTTGCAGTGCCTTTATATACATCATCAACCCAGAATATTACAATATCGTTTACAAAATCAAAATAGACATTGATTTTATACCAAGTATCTGTTGACCATGAGGTTGCTGTTGGCAATGCTTTTTCTGTTGAGCCATTGTGATACATCAAAGCTCCAGTTTTTTTAAACACAAAATTAAACCCATTTCCAAATCGATGTATAGGATATGACGAATAAGCACTATCAGAACGCCAATAAAATTCTATTTCCATATAATCAGGAGTTGTTCCTGTTGTTCGGGTAATAGTGGATTCATCTACTGTTGTATAGGAATTGCTTGCACATTTTGCACTGTAAGTGCCAGCATATTTTTGGTCAGTAGCAATAGCCCAATCCGCCCCTGCTGTGTATTCGGTAATATTCCCATCTTCAAAATCATCATCTATTTCATCAGTTCCTGTGGGGTCAGGGTCATTCATGTGATAGACTGCCTCGAAATTACTATCCCATACACTCTGTGCAGCAGTACCACCTGATTTGGAGATGTAGGTTGTGTTATGGTCAGCTGTGTTGTCATAGTATAGGTATATATCCGTATCGGTAGAACTTGATACAGTCCAGCCTGTTTTACTGACATGGTAGATTGCCTTGCTTTCGCTGTCATCAAACAGTTCACAATCAGCATATAGTTGCGTTTCACCATCAGAGCTTGTAAAGGCTATTCTGTCAAAATCCTCATCAGCGTCAAACTCGGTAAAGACTTCTTCCATTTGAGAAGATGTGAGAAACACCGTAACAGGAAACCAACTCAAGTCAGCATCTATTTTAGTGTGGTCTATGGTAAGTTTAATTCGCTGTCCGTATGTGGAATATAGGTCACCAGCACTAACAGATAAGGTCAATATTAATATTGCTAATATTACAAGTATCGGTTTTAGTAATCGTTTAAAATTCATGTTATCCCTCAATTAAGGTAAGTGTGATAAGTCCTTTTATATCCTCTTTAGCTATATATTGTTTTCTCTGGTAATTCTTTGATGTTTCATCTAAGATAAACTTTTCCACAATAGCAAATCTTTTATCCTCGAACACCTGAACCTGCCTTAACAGGTCAGCCGATTGTTCGATATAGGTAGTCAGCTTTTCGGTAAAGTCTATTGCACCTTT
>Ga0116142_10000869_pt1 | contig 38521 bp, 38 predicted proteins | sample AD_UKC033_MetaG_FD_89785 | JGI IMG/M metagenome (GOLD analysis project Ga0116142, IMG submission 89785) | Active sludge microbial communities of municipal wastewater-treating anaerobic digesters from USA - AD_UKC033_MetaG | ecosystem: Engineered > Bioreactor > Anaerobic > Digestate | place: USA... | reverse complement strand
TGTGCGCGCACGGTGTTGACCAGCCACTGCTCGGTGGCATTGGCAGGCTGCGTGATGACGCGCACACCCATCGCGCGCTTGGCCATCCATTTCGACATCGCGAGCGAAATCAGCGCGCCGCCGAAACCGAAGATCGCGGCAAAGACCAGCAGTCCGCCGAGGCTGCCGCCGCGCGCCATCAGGTACTGGTCGACGCCGAAAATGCGCGCCACGATCGACAGCACGACGATCACGGCAAGGTTGGTGGCGAGGAATAGGAGGATTCGCTTCATTTCGCGTTCAGGTTCCTGTGCATGAGCCGGGGCATAGGCGCCCAGCATGAGTTGGGGGCGCGGCGAGGGGTTTCAAGGGCGACCGGGCCGCCCGACGTCAGGTTTCCTCGTCGTCGTCATCGTCCCAGTCGTCGTCCTCGTCGTCCCAATCGTCGTCGTCGTCATCGTCATCGTCGTCATCGTCATCGTCATCGTCGTCATCGTCGTCATCATCATCGTCGTCGTCGTCGCGATCGGCCCAACCTTCGGGCTCGCTGACCTTGTCGAGGTCCATCTCATGCCAGGTTTCGAGGTCGATTTCCTCGATCTCGCCGTCGAGATACTCGATCTCGATCAACTCGGAGTCCTCGTCCACCGTCAGGACGCGGAAGGTCTCCTCTTCCTCGACGTTTTCGTACCACTGGCCGGGTGTGGGTTCGTAGTCTCTGCTCACGGTGGGGATCCTGTAGTCGCCAGCGAATAGTATGCGGTCACCCCGGAGCCGAGGCAACGCGCCGGTACCGTATAATGAATCGGTTCTCCCCCCGGATTTTCGGCCCCCGCCATGCACACCAGACGACCGGTTTCGCCGGCCTCGCCGCTTGCCAAAGCCCGCCGCATCGTCGTCAAGGTGGGCTCGTCCCTGCTCGTCGACGGGGCCACGGGGCGCCTGAACCGCGCCTGGCTCGAGACACTCGCCGCGGACCTCGTGCGCATGCGTCGGCGCGGCCAGCAGGTCATCCTGGTGTCATCCGGGGCGATTGCGCTCGGGCGGCGCCAGCTCGGCCTGCCGGCCGGTGCGCTGCGGCTCGAGGCGAGCCAGGCGGCCGCGGCGGTCGGCCAGATCCGGCTGGCGCACGCCTATAAAGAAGTGTTCGATGCGCAGGGCGTCACCGTCGCGCAGGTGCTGCTGACCCTCGAGGACAGCGAGCGCCGCCGCCGCTATCTCAACGCGCGGGCCACGCTGAACGGCCTGCTCGGGCTCGGCGTGGTGCCGGTGATCAACGAGAACGATACGGTCGCAACGACCGAGATCCGCTACGGTGACAACGACCGGCTGGCTGCGCGGGTTGCGCAGATGGCTTCTGCCGATTGTGTCGTGCTGTTGTCCGACGTCGACGGACTGTACACGGCCGATCCGGGCGTCGATGCCGACGCGCAGTTCGTCGAGCGCGTGATGCGCGTGACCCCGGCCATCGAGGCGATGGCCGGCACAGCGCGCTCCGACTTCGGCACCGGCGGCATGGCCACCAAGGTCGCTGCGGCGCGCATTGCCGTCTCCGCGGGCGCGCACCTGTGCATCGCCGCAGGCGCGCACCGGCATCCGTTGCGCCGCATCGAACGCGGTGCGCGCTGCACATGGTTCTTTCCGCAGGGCAATCCGCGCACCGCGCGCCAGCAGTGGATTGCCGGATCGCTCCGGCCGAAAGGCGCGATCCTGATCGACGAGGGCGCATTGCGTGCGCTGCGCTCGGGCAAGAGCCTGCTGCCGGCCGGCGTGACCGGAGTGCGCGGCCGCTTCGATCGGGGCGACTCCGTGAGCGTCATCACGCCGGACGGACAGGAATTCGCGCGCGGCATCGCGGCCTATGCCGACGGCGATGTCACGCGCATCATGGGTCGCAAGAGTCGCGAACTCGCCGAGCTGCTCGGGTACCGCGGCCGCGACGAGATGATTCATCGCGACGATCTCGTGGTCGTCGCCGAGGAGGCACCGACCGAAAATGACTGAAGCGCGCACTGACATTGCCGACCTGATGGCGCGGATCGGCCGTGCCGCGCGGGCCGCTGCGCCGGCGCTCGCACTGGCGGGCACCACCAGGAAGAACGCAGCCCTCGCGGCGGCGGCGGCCGCGATCCGGGCGCAATCGGCCACCATTCTCGCGGCCAACGCCGAGGACCTGGCGGCGGCGCGCGCCAGGGGCCTGTCGGCTGCGATGCTCGATCGCCTTGCGCTCGATCCGGCGCGGGTCGAATCGATGGCGCTCGGTCTCGATGCGATCGCGGCGCTACCCGATCCGGTCGGCGCCATTGTCGGGCAGTGGCAGCGGCCGAACGGCCTGCTGATCCAGCGGGTGCGCGTGCCGCTCGGCGTGATCGGCATCATCTACGAGAGCCGGCCGAACGTGACCGCGGATGCGGGGGCGCTGTGCCTCAAGTCCGGCAATCCGGTGATCCTGCGCGGAGGCTCGGAGAGCAGCCGCTCGAACCGCGCGATCCATGCCTGCCTGGCGGCGGGCCTCGCCGCCGCGGACCTGCCGGTCGAGGCGATACAGCTCGTGCCCACCACCGATCGCGAAGCGGTGGGCTGCATGCTCGGCGGCATGCGTGAATACATCGACGTGCTGGTGCCGCGCGGCGGCAAGGCCCTGGTCGCGCGGGTGAAGGCCGAGGCGCGCGTGCCGGTGATCGGGCACCTGGAAGGCGTGTGCCACGTCTATGTCGATCGCGATGCCGATGCGGACATGGCGCGCGCGATCGTGCACAACGCGAAGCTGCGGCGCACGGGAGTGTGCGGCGCGGCCGAGACGCTGCTCGTCGATCGAGCCGCGGGCGCCGGCCTGCTGACAATGCTGGTGCGCGACCTCCTCGATGCCGGTTGCGAAGTGCGCGGCGACGAGATGATGCGGGCGGTGGATCCGCGCGTGCGGCCCGCCGACGAAGCCGACTGGGCCGCCGAGTACCTGGACGCGGTGATCGCGGCGCGTGTCGTCGACGGCGTCGATGCGGCGATCGCGCACATCGCGCGCTACGGTTCGTCGCACACGGAGGCGATCGTCACGGCCAACGCCGCGACCGCGGAGCGCTTCCTGTCGCGAGTCGACAGCGCGATCGTGCTGCATAACGCCTCCACGCAGTTCGCCGACGGCGGCGAGTTCGGCATGGGGGCGGAGATCGGCATTTCCACCGATCGCTTCCACGCTCGCGGCCCGGTGGGCGTGGAACAGTTGACGAGCTACAAGTACGTGGTGCGCGGCGGGGGTCAGACCCGCGCCTGAGCGCCCCGGCGCAGCCCAGCCTGCGCCAGCGCCGCGGTACCACCGCGCAGCGAATACACCTGCCGCAACCCGCGCGCCCGCAGCGCCTCGGCCGCGGCATGGCTGCGCATGCCGTGGGCGCAGACGAGCAGGTGCCGCTCGCCGGGCGCCAGCGGGGCGCCGGAGAGCAGCGCCCCGAGCGGCAATTCCTGCACGGGAGCCCCGACGATCGGGCTCACGGCGGTCTCCGCGGGTTCGCGGATATCGACGATCGTGTAGCCCGCCGTCGCCGCGGCCGCGATCGATTCGAAACTGAGATCGATGTCGGCAGCGGTGCTCTCGGCGGGCTGCCGCCCGTGGCTGTGGTGATCCGCGGCCGGCCGCGCCTGCAGGCGTCTGGTGGCGAGCGACAACAGGTCGATCAGCATCACTTCGCCGCCGAGGCGGCCCGGGAGATCGAGCAGGACCTTCAGCACTTCGAGCGCCTGCAGCGTACCGAGCGTGCCCGGCACCGGGCCGAGCACGCCGGCGGTCGCGCAATTGCCGACCAGGCCGTCGCGCGTGGCGGCGGGCCAAACGCAGCGCAGGCAGGCGGTGCCGCGCCCGGGATCGACCACCTGCAGCTGACCCTCGTACTGGTAGACGCTCGCGAACACGGCAATGCGCGCGAGCGCGAGGGCGGCGTCGTTCAACAGCAACTTCGTCGCGAAGTTGTCGGTGCAGTCGACGACGATGTCGTAGGGCGTGAGCAGTGGCGTGACGTTCGAGGCATCGAGGCGCGCGACATGGACATCGATCCGCGCCGCACCCAGCTCGCGCAGCCGGGCCGCCGCCAGCTGCGCTTTCGGCCTGCCGCAGTCGGCGAGCGAATACATCGTCTGGCGGTGCAGGTTCGAGGGCTCGAGCCTGTCATGGTCGACGATGCCGAGGCGCCCGATGCCCGCGGCGGCCAGGTACTGCAGCACCGGCACGCCGAGGCCGCCGGCGCCGACCACCAGTACCGACGCGGCCGCGAGACGCGCCTGGCCGGCGGCACCGACTTCGCGCAGCGCCATCTGCCGCGAGTAATCCGGCGCGGGCACGCGCGCGGCGTGATCGGCATGTGTGTGGACGTGGCGGTCGTGACCGTGACTGTGGTCGTGGTCGTGAGGCACGGCAGGCGCAGGTCCCGCCGGGTCGGGAGCGGGCGCCGCACAGCGCTCGCAGTTCACCCAGCCCGAGTCACCATCCTCGTAGTGCTCCTTCTTCCAGATCGGCACGCGGTGCTTGACCTCGTCGATGATCTGGCGGCACGCGCGGAAGGCCTCGTCCCGGTGCGGTGCGCTGACTCCGACCCACACGGCCAGTTCGCCGATGGCGAGGTCGCCGATCCGGTGGATGCATAGGGCATGCGTGACGCCGTGCCGTTCGCAGGCCTCGGCGAGGATGCGCTCGCCTTCGCGCACGGCCAGTGGCTCGAACGCTTCGTACTCGAGGTGCTCGACGCGGCGGCCTTCATTGAAGTCGCGGACCCAGCCCTCGAAGGCGACGTAGCCGCCAAAGGCGGGGTCGGCAAGTTCGCGCTGCGCGGCGGCGACGTCGATCGAAGCGCTGGTGAGGCGAAAGTGCGGCACGGCGGGCCTCGTCAGCCGCCCGCGACCGGCGGAATGAACACCACCGCGTCACCGTCGGCAAGTGGTTGTGTCCAGTCGCCGAACTCCGCGTTCACGGCCACCCGCAGCAGTTCGGGCGGCAGCGTGAACGAATGGCGCGCGCGCAATTCCTCGTAGAGGTCGCGCGGTGTGCGCGCGAGCGTGGCGAGTGTCTCTTCACTGCGTCCGGCCTGCTCGCGCAGCAGTGCGAAATACTGCACTTTGACGTGCAGCGGGGCCGGTGCGGCGTTCAATGAGCTCATGGCCGACCAATACTCGTGGCTTTCATTCACGTTGTCGAGCGCGTGCGGGACGAGCGGATCGAGCAGCTTGGTGTCGGCATTGATCAGGAACTTGCGCGGGCAGCTGCGCCCCGCGGCGAGCGCGGCGGTGAGCGGCGCGCGGCTGGCCGGCTCCCAGATGGCGCACAGGGGCTCGGGCAGGCCATCGTGTGCACTGCGGTAGGCGGTGGCAGGTCGCGTGGGATCGCGTTGCGCAACCAGATGGCCGAGCGTGCGCGCATCGAGGTGCGGCAGGTCGCAGGCGAGCACCAGCCATGCCGCGTCCGGATGCGCCTCGAACGCGGCGAGGATGCCGGCAGCCGGCCCCGCGTCTGCGATCGAATCGATGATCTGCGGATAGCCCGCGCGCAGCGGATCGTGCCGTTGGTCGGCGCGCACCGACACGAAACGCCGCGCCACATGGGGTGCGAGCAGGCGCCACGCGTGCTCGAGCTGCGTTTCGCCATGGTAGGCGAGGGCGGCCTTGTCGCGCTTCATGCGCGTGCTGCGCCCGCCGGTGAGCACCAGGCCATGCAGCGGCGCCGCCGCGTTCATCGCCGTGCGCGCCGGAAGTCGTGCTTGCCGCCGCTCTTCGATACCAGGCGCACGCTTTCGATCACGATGTCGTGCGAGAGCGCCTTGGTCATGTCGTAGATCGTGAGGGCGGCGCCGACGGCGCCGGTGAGCGCTTCCATCTCCACGCCGGTGCGCCCGTGTACCGCCACGTCGCAGCGGATGACGATGCGGCCCGCACGCGGCTGCTCGATCGTGATGCGGCAGCGCTCGAGCCCGAGCGGATGACAGAACGGGATGAGCTCGTGGGTGCGCTTTGCGGCCATCACGCCGGCGACGATCGCGGTGTCGAAGACCGGTCCCTTCTTGGTGCGCTCCTTGCCGCGGCGCAGGGCCAGCGCCGCCGCGCGCGGCAGCGTCACGATGGCCTCGGCGCTCGCCTCGCGCAGTGTGATGTCCTTGGTGCCGACATCGACCATGGTCGGGCGGCGCGCGGCATCCACATGCGTCAGCGCGGGCGCGGCTTTGCGGGTGGCCATAGTCGCGCGTTCCTAGCCGCCGATGTAGTTCATTTCGACCTTGCGCCCCTGCGCTGCGGCGGCGCGCTCCGTGGCGCGCAACTCGCTGTAGCGATCGGTGCGCTGGGCCCAGCGCCCGCGGATGATGGCGAGCAGCTCCTCGTCAGTCGCACCGGCGCGCAGCGGCGCGCGCAGGTCGAGTCCGTGGGTCGCGAACAGGCAGGTATAGAGTCCGCCGTCGGACGACAGGCGCGCACGCGAGCAATCGCCGCAGAAGGGCTGCGATACCGAGGAAATGAAGCCGATCTCGCCCTCGCCGTCGGCGTAGGCGTAGTGCTCGGCCACTTCGCCCACGTAGCTGCGGCCACGCGGCACGAGCGGCCAGCGGGCGTGGATGCGCGCGTGCAGTTCGGCGGAGGGCACGACGAGATCGGGCGTCCAGTGGTTGCGATTGCCGACGTCCATGTATTCGATGAAGCGCACGCTGACGCCGGTGCCGCGAAAGCGCGCGGCGAGGTCGAGTACGCCGGCATCGTTGATGCCGCGCTGGATCACCGAGTTGACCTTGATCGGGGTCAGGCCGGCGCGGCGTGCATGCTCGATCCCTTCGAGCACGGCGTCGAGCTCGTCGAAGTCGCCGCTCATGGCGCGGAACACCTGCGGATCGAGGCTGTCGAGGCTCACGGTCACCCGCCCGAGGCCCGCGGCCTTCAGCTCGCTCGCATACTTCGCGAGCAGCACGCCGTTGGTGGTGAGCGCCACGTCCTCGACACCGGCAAGCGTGGTCAGGTCACCGACGAGATCGGCGAGATTCGGGCGCAGCAGCGGTTCGCCGCCCGTGATGCGCAGCTTGCGCACGCCGAGCGAAACGAACAGGCGCGCAATGCGCACGATCTCGTCGAACGACAGGCGCTCGGCACTCTTCAGGAAGCGGTAGCGCTCATGGAAAGTCTCCCGCGGCATGCAATAGGTGCAGCGGAAGTTGCACCGATCCATGACCGAGATGCGCAGGTCGTGCAGCGGCCGCGAGAGCGCGTCGCGCAGACCGCGCGCGCGCGCGATCGGAATTGGGGAGTCGGCCGGGGCCATACGAATATCTTCGCTCCCGAAGTCGCGCAGGTACAGCTATCCGATGCGCCGGGTCGATCCGTGAGTGCAGGTCGACCCGGCGCGGGGCGGGTATCAATCAGGGATGCGCGGCCTTGTAGGCCTTCACCTGCTCGTTGAAGCGGGCGGCGACGCCCTCGAGCTCGTCGATTGCGGCATTGTGCTTCTGCACCTGGCGCTTCTCGAGTTCGGTCTTCTGCTCGGCGGTGAGCGTGCTGTCGGCGCTCTGCGCGTCGAATTCGAGCTTGATGCACGACAGGTAGGCTTCCATGTCCTTGTTGTACTGCTCCACCTGCTTCTTGGCGGCGATCATTTCCTCCATCGACGCGACCCTGCCGTCCGGGATCTTGTCCGGGCTTGTCGGGTAAGTGCACGCGGCATAGACGGGGCCACCGGCGAAGGCAATGACGAGCGCGGCGGCAAGAATCGGCAACTTCATGAATGGGATCCTCGGGTCGGAATAGGGGTCGGGACTGGCAGCGACCCCTATATTAGGGCCAGACTCCTCGCCGGGGCCACTTTCTGCCCGTTCAGCCTGCGTTCAGCGAAAGCGGTCCGGAAACTGCGCCGCCAGCCCGTCGGCCAGAGCATCGGCAACTACGTACATGTGGGCCGACATCGCCGCCCAGGTGCGCGCCTCGGCGTCGTACTGGCCATCGTGCAGCTGCTGGTCCTGCTGAAGGTGATGGGCGCCGTGCGCCGACAGCAGGCCGCGCAGCGTATCCACCGGCCAGTTGGGATTGGCGGCGGCGAGGAAATCGGCGATTTCGTTCGCGTTGGCGAGCAGCTTCCCGGTTGCCGCTTCCTGGCCCGACTTCGAGCCCTGTTCCGTGGCATCGATGTGTTCACTGATCGCCCCCCAGTGGCCGGCGAGCAGCCCGAACAGCTTGTCCGAGGCGGCCTTGCCGTAGAAGGGTTCGATCGCGCCGGCGATAGCCTTCGCATTCGCGACCACCTGCGCCTCCGCGGTTCTGGCGGCAGCACTGTCGTCGTAGCGGGCGACGACCACGTTGCGCACCCAGAAGATGTGACCGATCCACAGGTCGCGCAGCGCGTTGCGGGTCGCGACCACCGTGGCCGGTACGGCGGCGGCGGTCGGGGGCGTGACCGCGGCCGCATGCTGCGTGCCAGCGGCGGCAAGTCCCGGCAGGGTGGCGGCGAGTGCGGCGGTGAGCAGAGTCGGCAACAGCGATTTCATCGGAGTCCTCCAGGTGACCGTGTGTGCATTCCGTTCTACGCTGGAAAAAACACAAAAGAAATATTAATATGCCAAAAGTATGCCCGACCTCTTCGGTGATCGCCGCCGCCGGTTGTTGCGCCACCTGCTCAGGAACAAGGCGGGCGCCAGCGTCGATGAGCTGGCGCAGGCGCTGGGTGTGACCCGCACCGCAGTGCGTCAGCACCTCGCTGCGCTGACGCGCGACGGCCTGGTCGCCGCCGGTGCCGAGCGCGGCACGGGCGGGCGTCCGGTGCGCCTGCACGTGCTGACCGAGGCGGGCCGCGAGGTGTTCCCACGGCGCTATTCGTGGTTCGCGAACCTGCTCGTCGAGGCGATCGCCCGCGAGCACGGCGCGAGCGGGCTGCGCACGCGGCTCGGACGCATCGCGGCGGCCGTGGTCGCGCAATTGCCCGAGCCGGCGGGCGCGGGCGCGGGCCGGCGCGACAAGGTCGAGGAGCTCTCGGCGCTCATGGACCAGCTGGGCTACGACGCGCGCCGCGTGCGCGACGTCGGTGGCGTGCCGACGATCGAAGCCGACAACTGCGTGTTCCACGCGCTCGCCATGCAGAACACCGCGGTCTGCCACTTCGACCTCGCGCTGATGACCAGCTACACGGGTCGGAAGGTCGAGCTGCACGAGTGCATGGCCAAGGGGGGGAAGGTGTGCCGGTTCCGCTTCCTGCAGAGCGACGCGTGACTCCGTCGCGCGCGCCATGCATATTGCGCGTCACGCGCCCGTAGCTCAGCTGGATAGAGCATCAGGCTTCGAACCTGAGGGTCGGGAGTTCGAATCTCTCCGGGCGCGCCATCCGCGCAGAGGGTAGGAAATCATGGTGTCGGCCATCATCGGAGCGGGCCTGAACGATCCGCAGGCGCAGAACGTGGCGGCGAGCACGCCCGGCCCAGCATGCTGATTTCTGCCGCGGTCTCGCGCGCGGCCGACGAGTCGCCGGTCATCACCGAGCTCGAACTCGACGACCCCCGTGACGACGAGGTCCTCGTGCGCCTGGTCGCGACCGGGATCTGTCACACCGATCTGTTTGCGCCCCAGCTCGTGCCGCTGCCCGCGGTGTTCGGGCACGAAGGGGCGGGCATCGTCGAGCGCGTGGGGGCGCGGGTCGGGAAGCTGCGTGCGGGCGATCGGGTCGCGATGACCTTCGGCTCCTGTGGCCGCTGTCGGCATTGCCACGATGCGGCGCCGGCCTACTGCGAACATGGCCATCACCTGCAGTTCGGCGGCACGCGGGAGGATGGCAGCACGACTCTGTCGTGCGCGGGCGAGCGCATCCACGGCTCGTTCTTCCAGCAGTCTTCGTTTGCAACGTACGCGCTGGCCACGGAGCGCAACGTGGTGCGGCTGCCTGACCTGATGCCGATCGAGTTGGCCGGCCCGCTCGGGTGCGGCGTGCAGACCGGTGCGGGTGCCGTGCTGAACACATTGCACGCGCCGGCCGGCAGCTCTCTTGCGGTTTTCGGCACGGGCGCCGTGGGCCTCTCCGCGATCATGGCGGCGCGTTATGCGAATCTCGGCGTGATCATCGCCGTCGACATCGATCCCGGGCGGCTCGAACTCGCCCGCGAGTTGGGCGCCACGCACGCGATCGACGCCCGCGAGGGAGATGTCGCCGCGCGCATCCACGGCATCGCGCGCGGCGGGGCCATGTATGCCATCGAAACCGCGGGCGCGCTGGCCTCGCTCGAGGCGTCGATCGAGTGCCTGGCCCGGCGCGGCGTGTGTGCGCTGGTGACCGTACCGAATCTCGGTGCGCCCGTGCCGTTCAGCCTGCTGCCGCTGCTCACCGGCGGCAGGCGACTGATCGCGGTGCTCGAAGGTGACAGCATTCCGGATCTTTTCATCCCCCGGCTCGCCGAACTCCATCTGGCGGGGAAGCTGCCCATCGATCGGCTGGTGCGGGATTACGCTTTCGCCGACGTCGCGCGTGCGATGCACGACGCGGCCAGCGGTCGGGCCATCAAACCCGTCCTTCGCTTCTAACTGCGAATCACGGAGCCTAAACGATGCGATCGATACTCGAGTCGAAAGCTGCATGCACTGTGTCTCTGCTGCTTGCGCTTCCGTTGGCTGCTTGCGCGACAGAGCCGCTCGCGGTGCAGACACAGCCGGCGAGTTCGGCAGACCTGGCGCTGCGCGACGAACTGGCGCAGTTCGTGCAGCGCTTCGTCGCCGGCTACCAATCGGGCGATGTGGAACAGATGCGGCCGCTCTATGCACCATCGGCCATGATCTGGGCCCATAACCGCCCAACGGCGATCGGCTGGCCGGGGATCGCGGATTTCTTCGCGCATTCCTTCGCGAAGTACCGGGCCAAAGTCGACGCGCACGTGCTCGACGTGGAGCGCATGGCTGAAGGACGCGTGGTCCTCTATACGCTCGCGCGCGTGGATCTCGAGCCGAAGGCTCCCGGGTCGCAGCCGGTCACCGCGTATTTCCGCGATGTCATCATCCTCGTGCGCAGCGCGGAAGGCTGGCAGATCGAGACGAACGTGGATCAGCCGACAACCAGGGAGCTGTTCGAGGCGGACCGGGCGCGCGTGCCGTTGCGCCATTAGCGCGCAACGCGCGGTCGCTACTCGGCGAGCACGGTACCCGAGCCGCCCATTTCGGCCGGTATGTCCTTGAACTTCGGCAGGCCGTCCTTCATCGGCAGGCGCGTCTCCTGGTAGTGCACGTGGACGCCGGCCTGGTACGGAAAGCCGGGAATCAACGCTGCGTAGACATCGACGAGATTCCATTGCGGGTGCTCCGTGAACAGGTGCCCGCCGCAGTTTCTGCACCACTTGCGAATGCTGGCCGGCGTCTTGCTGTATGCACCGATACCGTCGGCGCCGCGAGTGATGCGCAGCGCGGCCGGCGGCCAGAGCGTGAAGGCATTGACCGGCCCGGCCGACCATGTGCGACAGGATTCGCAGTGGCAGTAGCCCATCGCGGCGGGCTCCCCGGTTACCGTGAACTGCACTGCGCCGCAGAAGCAGCTGCCGTCGTGTGTTTTTTCGTCTGTCATCCCTGACTCCGATCATTTCATTGGACATTGTTGGCATGCCGGACGGCGGGCCGCCATTGGCCGGCACTTGTCACCCGACGCCGGGGAGGTTTTCCTCGCGTCGTTCGAGCGTTTCGATGCGCTCGAGCAATTCTATAACGAGCGCGGCCCCGGCGACATTCACGCCGAGGTCGCGCTGCAGCCGCACCGCGAGCCGCGCGCGTCGCAGCGAGCGCCCGACGAATCTCGCCTCCGTCGCGGGCTGCACTTCGAGCACGCCTTCCTGCACCAGTTCGAGGATGAACGATCGCTCCACCGCGCAGAGGCGACTGAGGTCGTCCACGCTGAGGGCATCCTCTTCTTCGACTATGTGACCCAGGGTCACCGACCGCCTCTGCGTGCTCATGATCCTGCTCCAAGCGACGACCTGGGATTGAACGGCGCCCCGGCCGCGAAAGCCTCATAGGCTGCGCGCGCCGCCGCGGTATCGGCCGGCGGCAGCGCGATCTGCAGCGTGGCATAGAGATCGCCCGGCGGCCGCGCGGGCAGGCCTCGACCGCGCAGGCGCAGGCGGGTGCCTGCCCGCGAACCGGGTGGAACCTGCAGAGAAACCGGGCCCTCGGGCGTGGGTACCGTCACCGATGCGCCGAGCGCCGCCTCCCAGGGGGCGACCGGCAGGTCCAGGTACAGGTCGCGTCCCTCGGGGCGGAAGTGGGGGTGCGGCGCAAAGCTCACTTCGAGCAGCAAGTCGCCGGGCCTGGCTTCGCCGGGCATCTGCCCGCCCTGGCCGGCGAGCCGGATGTGCTGCCCGGCCTGGATGCCTTTGGGAATTTTCACGTTGAGGGTGCGATCGCCCACCGTCAGCGTGCGCGTGCCGCCTTCCAGCGATGCCGCCAGGTCGACGATTACGCGCGCATGATGGTCGGCGCCCTGTTCGCGCGCCCGGTGTGCGCGCCCGCCCGCGGTTCTGGCGCGACCGAACAGCGTCTCGAAGAATTCGCTGGGGTCGCCCTCGAAGGTGAAGCCGCCGTCGTCGCCCGCCGGCCGCGCGCCCTGGCGAAATCCGAATCCTGCTCCCCAGTCGGGCGGCGGCCGGAACTGCTCCCCGGGGCGGGGCCCACTGCCGAGCTGGTCGTAGGCGGCACGTTTCTCCGGATCGCGCAGCACTTCGTAGGCTTCGCCCACTTCCTTGAAGCGCGCCTCGGCATCAGGATCCTTGCTCACGTCCGGGTGGTAGCGGCGCGCGAGCCGGCGATAGGCCTGTTTGATCTGCTCGGCCGTCGCATCACGCGCGACTCCCATGGTCGCGTAGTAGTCCTTGAACTCCATCGATCCGTGTCCGGCGGTGCGATGTGACCAGTGTATCGCGCAACGCCGGCGCAATCGGCGCTTGCCGATCCGGCGCTCACCGGCCAGGGTGCCGATTGGCGCTTTGCGGCCACGACAGAATCCCCCATGACGACATGCATGGGCGCAAATCTGGCCGAGGCCTCGGCGCGCATTTGCCATAAGCAAGTGTGTCGCAGTTGGCCGACGTTCGCTGGCAAGTTGCGCTACATTCGCGCCCTTGAGGTACCGGGATTCCAGGGTGGTCGCCAAGGTCACGGCAGCTGCGATGGCGGTCGCGTGCGCGTTCGTTTGCGTCGCGCGTGCGGCCGAGCCGCCGCATCCCGCCGAGGTGCTGATCGAGCGCGGGGTCGAGGCCATTCGCACCTCACCCGACTCCAGCCTGCAGGACGCACAGGCCGCGCTCGCCGAACTGGGCAAGCGCCCGGATGTGGACCTCGAGATCCGTGCCCGCCTGATCCTGTGCGACTACTGGTCCGAGCGCGACCAGAACATGCTCGATATCGAGGTGGCGGCGATCGAAGCTTTGCTGCCGCGGGCCACGCGCCGCGGGCTGCGTGCAGGCATGCTCGTCTGCCAGGGCGAGATGCACGAGACGCTCGCCGATATTTCGCAGGCGCTCGCCTATTACGAGCAGGCAGTGCGGGTTGCCGAGGAGGCGCGCGACGACGAGATGCTGGCGAGTGCACTGGTATCGCGTGGTTATGTGCTCGGATTGCAGGGGGAGTACGCACGGGGGCTCGCGGACCTGCGGCGCGCGCAAGGCCTGTACGAGGCGCTCGGCATGCGCCATCACGCGATCACCGCCATGAACGGTATCGCGATCCTCTACAACCGCATGGGCGACTATGCGCAGGCGCGTGACATCTACCTGTCGGCGCTCGAGGCGCAGCGCGCCGCGAATATGCTGCGGGAGCAGGCCGTCACGCTGCACAACCTCGGGCGGGCGCACGAGTATCTGCAGGAGTGGCCCGAGGCGCGCCGCGCGTTCACCGAGTCCCTCGCGGTCAACCGGGAGATCCGCTACGCGCGTGGCCAGGCGTACGCGCTACGGGGCCTCGCGGCCGTGGAGAATGGTGCCGGCAACTGGCGCGCTGCGCTCGAGACGCTGAAGCAGGCGGCGACCCTGCAAGCTGAGACACCCGATGCGCGCCTCGGTGCACAGATCGACCTGGCGCGTGGCGTCGCGCTGCACGGCCTCGGCCGGCTCGAGGAGAGCGCCGCGGCGCTGCGCGCGGCCATCGACATTTTCAAGAGCGGCGATGCGCGCGGCGAGCTGGCGACCGGTCATTCGGAACTCGCCGCGGTCGAAGCCGCGCGCGGCGACTGGCGCAGCGGCTACACGCAGCTGGCGCTCGCCAAGCAGGTCAGCGAACGCCTGCTGCGCAATCAGATCGACCAGCGCTTCGCCACGCTGCGCGTGGAGTTCGACACAGCGGCAAAGGAGGCCGAGAACGCGATCCTGTTGCGCGACAATCGCGCCAGCGAGCAGGCGCTGGAACAGAGCCGCGCCGTGCGCCGGCTGCAGGCCATCGTGATCGCGCTGGGCGTGCTGTTGGTGGTGCTGCTCGCGACACTGGCGATCCACCAGCGGCGCTCGACGCTGCGCATGCGCACGCTCGCGCTGACGGACGAGCTGACCGGCGCGCCCAACCGCCGGGCGGTGCTCGGACGCCTCGCATCGGCGCTGACGCGCGAGGGCGCCGGCCCCTGCACGATCCTGATCACGGACATCGACCACTTCAAGGGCATAAACGACCGTTACGGGCATCCGACCGGCGACGAAGTGCTGAAGATCATGGCGGGAGCCGTGCGCAATGCGCTGCGCGAGCCCGGTTTCCTCGGCCGGCTCGGCGGCGAGGAGTTCCTGATCGTGTTGCCAAACACGACTCTGGCCGAAGGACGCGTGACCGCCGAGCGCATGCGCGAGTGTGTCGCCGCGGTCGATCTTGCGCACATCTGTCCGGTGGGGCGTAACATCACCGTCAGCATCGGCGTCACCGTATCGGTGAACGGCGACACGCCGAGCACGATGCTGCAACGGGCCGATGAGGCCTTGTATGAGGCCAAGCGCGCCGGGCGCAATGCCGTGCGCGTGTGCCCGCCGCCCGGCGCGTCAGTGCCGCTCGCGAATGGCGCGCAGCGCGATGCGGTCGATCAGTCGCGGGGCGACGGCCTTCGGGACGCGCCCCGCCCGACTGCGTAGCGAGGAGGTCAACAGGCGCTCGCGTCGCGCCATGGCCCGGTGCATGCGCCGCGCGCGACGGCGATCGACTTGCCGGCGAATGACATGTGCGCGGTATCGCAACCCGCACGCGGGCCCGCTATCCTTCCCCGGATGTCCATCAGTCCCGCTCGTGCGGAATCGATCGCGCCGGGCGTGCACCGTGTGCTGGCGCCCAATGCTTCGATGATGACGGTACCGGGCACCAATACCTGGCTGCTCGGCGACCCGCCCGTGGCTGTGCTCGATCCCGGACCGGCCCTGCCGGCGCACGTGGACGCGATTCTGGCGGCCGCCCCGCGTCTCGAGACGATCTTCGTCACGCATACGCATCGCGACCACTCGCCCGCGGTGCGCGCGCTCAAGGCGATAACCGGGGCGCGCGTGATCGGTCGCGGTGCGCCGCGCGACGGGCTGCAGGACGATACATTCGTTGCCGATGTCGAGCCTGCACGCGATGAGCTGTTCGCCATCGGTGGGCTGCGTCTGCGTGCGATCGACACCCCGGGGTACGCCTCGAATCATGTGTGCTGGCTGCTCGAGGGCGCGCGCCTGATGTTCTCAGGCGATCACATTCTCGAGGGCGTGACGCCGGTGATCCTCGTGCCGGATGGCGATATGGGCGCCTACCTGGAAGCGCTCGCGCGTCTCAAGGGCTACGCGCCGCGCGCGATCGCGCCCGGCCACGGCCGTGTGATGGGCGAGCCAGTGAAGGTGATCGACGCGCTGGTGGCACACCGCCTCGCCCGCGAGCGCAGGGTGCGCACGGCACTGGTGGCGCGCGAGCGCTCGACGCTCGACGAGCTGCTCGTGCCGGTGTACGCCGATGTGCCGGCGGATCGCCACATGCTCGCGCGCATGACGCTCGAGGCCCACCTGATCAAGCTTGTGCGCGACGGTCACGCGGTGCGCGACGGGGAGCAGTGGCGTGCCATCTGACGGCCCGGCAGGGCGGTCGCGCTACATCACCGTCGAGCTGGCGCACATCGACCTCGATCGCGCCGGTCGTGCGGTACTGCGCGACATCCACTGGCGGATCCGGCCCGGGGAGCGCTGGCTGCTGTTCGGCGCCAATGGCGCCGGCAAGACGCAATTGCTGAAGCTGGTGTCGGGCGCCGTGTGGCCGAAGCCCACCGGTCGGGGGCGGCGCCACTATCGTTACGCCGGCGAGCTGCATCGCACGCCGCAGGATGTGATCGGCGAGATCGCTTACCTCGGACCCGAGCGGCAGGACAGGTACCAGCGCTACGGCTGGGACTCCACGGTCGAGCGCGTGGTGGCGACCGGACACTTTCGCAGCGACGTGCTGCTCGATCGCGTGGATGCCAGGGCGCGCACGGCGGTGCGCGCGGCGCTTGCGACCCTCGGCATCGGGCGCCTGGCGGGCCGCTCGTTCCTGTCGCTGTCATATGGCGAGCGGCGTCTCGTGCTGATTGCGCGCGCCCTTGCGGCCCGCCCGCGGCTGCTGCTGCTCGATGAGCTCTTTACCGGGCTCGATGCGGATTTCCGTGCGCGCGTGAGTGCCTGGCTCGAGCGCACGGCGCGCTCGCGCCGACCGTGGGTGCTCGCCGCGCATCGGCGCGCCGACATCCCGCGCGCGGCCACGCATGCGCTGGTACTGGACCGCGGCCGGATCGTCTATCGCGGCGGCATTGCGCGTGCGCCGCTCGCGCAGTGGTTCGGGACGGGCGGCGCACGCCGCCGCCAGCCGAAGCGGCGCGCCGGCCGCGTGCTCGTGCGGTTCACGCATGCCGATGTCTACCTGGATGGCGTGCAGGTGCTGCACGACCTGGACTTCGAGCTGCGCGCCGGCGAGTGCTGGGTCGTGCATGGCGGCAACGGCTCGGGCAAGACCACGCTGCTGCGTACGTTGTATGGCGATTTCGGCGTGGCGAGCGGCGGCACCGTGTATCGCGACGGCATCGAGCCCGGCGTTGCGCTCGAGGTTTTCAGGCTGCGCGTCGGCCTCGTTGCGCCGCACCTGCAGGCCGATCATCCGCAACACCTGACCGTCGCCGAGATCGTGCAGTCGGGTGCGCGTGCCAGCATCGGACTCGCGGCACGCGCCACGGCGCGCGAGCGTGCGGCGGCCGACGCCGCGATGCGCGAGTTCGGGGTGCTGAGGTTCGCGGCGCGACCGCTCGCCGAGCTGTCCTACGGCCAGGCGCGGCGGGTGCTGTTCGCGCGCGCGGCGGTCGGTCGCGCGGATCTGCTGTTGCTCGATGAGCCCTTCTCGGGCGTCGACCCGCGCACCCGGGCCGACCTGCTGCGCCGGCTCGAGCGTCGCGCCGCGGCGGGCGCAGCGATCGTGATGGCGACCCACCATCGGGACGAATGGCCCGACATCGCCACGCACGAACTGGAACTGCATCGGGGCAGGATCGTGTACCAGGGGTTGAGGCGCATATGAAGACTCAGGCGATGCGACGACTCGCGGTGGCGTTGCTCGTGCTGGTGGCGGGCGCGTGCGCGCGCCACGAGGCTCCGCCGGTCGGGGTGGCCGTCGCGGGCGGCAACATGCCGGCACTGCCGCCCCTCGCGCCGCAGGATGCGAAACTCGAACCGGCGGCCCTGGAGGCCGCAGCCAACATTGCGCGCTACGCCGGCAGTGATGCGCTGCTGATCGCGCGCAACGGTCACCTGCTGCTCGAGCGCTACTGGCACGACACGACGTTCGCGACTCCGGTCGCCGCCGGCGCCTGGCAGGGGGTCATCGACGACCTGCTGGTCGGTGCCCTGGTGAACGATCGCAGGCTGATCGATACCGAGGCGCTGCCGTCCCGCGGGGCGATCGAGCAGGCCGCGGGCTCGGATCTCGCTGCCTATCTGTCGAAGCGCCTGTGGCGGCCGATCGGCGCAGCCGACGCCATGCTCGCGCCCGACCTGCTGGCGGCGCAGGGCGACTGGATCCGCATCGGTGAAATACTCGCGAACGACGGCGTGTACCAGGGCGAGGAGATCGTCCCGCCCGGCTGGGTGCAGCGCCTGCTCGCGCGCCGCGCCGTGCCGCTGGACGCCACCGGCGCCATGCCCGATCGTGGCGCCTATCGTCTGCCGGGCGCCGGGGGTTCCTGCCTGTGGATCGTTCCGACGCTGCGACTCGTCGTGCTGCGGACAGGCGGACAGGCGGACGCCGATCGTGCCTCGCCGGATGCGACAATCCTCGACGCCGTGATACGCGGCGCGATCGATCGGCCCCGCGCGGCCCACGCGGACGGGGACGAGCCCGATCCGTCCGTTTTCGTGCCCACACACTGACCGGAGTCCAGCTTGAAGCCGCTGCTGACGCTATTCATCGTCTGCGTGATCGACGTGCTCGGTTTCGGCGTGATCGTGCCGCTGATCCCGTACATGGGGACGCGCTTCGATGCCTCGCCCGCGCTGATCACCGCGATCCTCGGTACGCATGCGCTGTGCCAGCTGGTCTCCGCCCCGCTGTGGGGCCGGCTCAGCGATCGCTACGGCCGGCGACCGATCCTGATGTACACGTTCGCCGGAGCCTGTGTTTCTTACGCGATCCTCGGCTTCGCACCGAACATCGAATGGATCCTCGTCTCGCGCATACTCGGCGGACTCATGGCCGGCAACATTTCCGCGGCCATGGCGTACGCGTCGGACATCAGCAGCGAGCGGGATCGCGCCAAGGCCCTCGGCACGGTGGGCGCGGCGATCGGCATCGGCTTCATGCTGGGGCCCGCGATCGGCGGCGTGCTGGCTGGCGAGGATGTCGCCACGGCGAGTTTCCTGCGTCCGGCGCTCGCTTCGATGGCGCTCAGCGTGCTGGCGATCGCGCTGGTCGCGCTGCGCCTGCCCGAAAGCCATACCGCGGAGCACCGCGCACTCGCCGCGCGCGACGCCGCACCGCGCCGTGCGCCGCTCCAGTTGCTTGCGCGGATCCCCGCGCTGCGCTATGTGACGCTTGCAGCGCTGCTGGTCGCGATTGCACAGGCGATCTTCGAGTCGATTTTCGCGCTCTGGGCGCTGGCACGTTTCGGCTACGGGCCGCGCACGGTCGGGCTGCTGCTGCTCGCTCTGTCGTTCATTCCGGTGATCATGCAGGGTGGGCTGGTGCGCATACTCGTGCCGCGCTTCGGCGAGTACCGCGTGGCCTACGCGGGTATCGGCGCATTCGTCGTCGGCATGCTCATCGCGGCGCTGTCACCGGGAATCGGTGTCGCGGTCGTCGGGCTCGCCATCTGTGGCGCGGGTTCCGGCGCGTTCCTGCCGTCGGGTTCGGCGCTCGCCTCGAAGCAGGCGAGCGGCAACAATCGCGGCAGTGTGCTCGGCACCTACCAGGCGAGCAGCAGCCTGGGGCGCGTGATCGGACCGTTCGTCTCCGGCGCGGTGTTCGCGCGCTTCGGCACCGGCGCGCCGCTGGTGCTCGGCGCGTTGATCGCGGCGCCGGCGGTGCTTGGCATTGCGCTGTCGCGGCGCCATGCGCAAGCGCAGCAAGCCGGCCGGGATAATCTTCCTTGAGGAAATACAGCGAGCAAGGAACCGCCATGACCGAATCCACCCTGAAGCCCTTCGCGGCCGGCGACGTTTTCGTCGCCGTGACCGAACTCAATGACCCCCTCGATGACCATGCCGGCCGCGGCCGCATCATCCAGTACGACGCCGACCTGAGACCCAGGGGCACGCTGTGGCTCGGCGCCACGACGCATCTCGTCGGGGGGTTGAAGTTCGATGCGCGTGGCGTGCTGTGGGCGTTCGATTCGCACGCCTTCGTGGTGCTGAACATCCACCCCGACGGGCGATTGCAGATCCGCGACGAGTTGCCGACGCGCGCGTTCTCGCACGTCAATTTCGCGAAGGATGGCTCGTTCTATCTCGGCGAGCATCTGGTCGGCGACACGATCCGCCCCGAGATCGCCGGGCGCATGAAGACAAAGCTGCCGGTCTTTCCGGGCGGCGACCGCTTCGGCGATGGCCATGTGTGGCACTTCTCTGCCGACGGCAAGCTGCTGTACGAGTACGCGACGCAGACGCACGGCGGCATGGGAGGCTTTCTCGGCGTGACCAACTCCGCGCTCGCGCCGGACGGACGCACGCTCGTGTATTGCTCGGAGACCGGCCCGCGCCTGATGCGCTACGACCTCGTGCACGATCGTCAGCTGCCGGATCTGCAATCGTTCCAGCCGCCGTTCCAGGGGCCGCCCGAGATGTTCTTCGGCATGGCCTATGGGCCGGATGGCACGCTCTACGTGCTTCGCGGCGCGCGCATCGACTTCGTCAACGCGACGGGCGAGACCCTCCGTTCGATTCCGCTCGAGGGCTTCGGCTGGGCGACGATCACCGTGACCGCGGACGGGCGCTTTGCCTATGTGGGCAATTTCTTCACCGGCCAGGTCGCGAAGGTTGCGCTGGGCGCCGGCACGATTGCTCGCACCGTGAACACCGGGCAGGCGCGGGCGCTGGCCGGCATCGCGGTGCGCGCGGGGCGTGTACGCAAGAGCGCGAAGAAGAAGGTCGCCAAAAAGAAGGTCGTGGCCAGGAAGAAGAAGTCTGTGGCGGGGAAGTCGCGCAAGGCGGCGAAGCGACCGGCGGGGCCCGCGGTGAAGAAGCGCCCCACCCGTCGTGCCGTGGCGAAACGCCCCGTGCGCCGTGCGGCGCGCAAGAAGTAGTCCCGGCGCGGCGCATGAGCGCCGTGGAGGTTGCAGTGATCTACACGATTGGCGAGCGTCGGATGGAGAGCGCGGGCGACGCCTGGTATGTCGCGCCTGGCGCGCAGGTGATCGGCAGCATACGTCTGGGGCGCGACGCCAGCGTCTGGTTCGGTGCGGTGCTGCGCGGCGACAACGACTGGATCGAGATCGGTGACGAGACCAATGTGCAGGACGGCACCATCATCCACACGGACGAAGGTGCGCCGACGCATATCGGCCGCGGCGTGACGATCGGGCACAGGGCGCTGCTTCACAGCTGCACGGTCGGCGACGAGTCCATGATCGCCAACGGCGCGATGGTGCTCGACGGCGCGCGCATCGGCCGCCATTGCATCATCGCCGCGGGTGCTCTCGTGCCGCCGGGGCGCGAGATTCCCGACGGGTCGATGGTGATGGGTTCCCCTGGGCGCATCACGCGGCAACTCGGCGAGCGCGATCTCGCGATGATTACGCATGCCGCCGCGCATTACTGCGCCCGCGCACGACTCTATCGCGAAGCGCTGCGCGTCGATCCGCGCAGCGGGGCCGGGCAGCCCTAATCCTCGGAGGGCTGGGGCGGCGCCGACGGGTCGACCGCGACCTCGATCACGCCCTCGGTCACGCGCACCGCATGTGCCGGCAGCGCCTCGCTCGCCGGGCCCTTCAGCACGCGCCCGTCGCGCACGTCGAATGATGCGCCATGCAAGGGACACACGAGCCGGGTGCCCCGCAGGCGACCTTCGTGCAGGCGCGCGAACGCGTGCGTGCAGATATTGTCGACCGCGTACACGCCTTCCCTGGTGTGGCACACCAGCACCTCTCGACCCTGGATCATGCAGGCATGCATGTGCCCGGGCCGCAGATCCTCGAGCGCCGCAACGGGCGCAAAGCGAAGGTCCATGGGCGCCTACAGGGTAATGCTCGTCTCGAAGACGAGCGCCGCGTCACCGATGACACGCACCGCGTCGACGATGCCGTTGGCATAGTCGAGTTCGATATCGACTCGTCCCGGGCGGTTCATGTAGTGACCCTGTGCGCCGCTGAACGCGGCCTGGTCGCCGCTGCGCGGCAGCAGATCGCGGGCGGCAAGGTAAACGCCCAGCATGCCGTGGGCGTTGCCGCTGACCGGGTCTTCGGCAATGCCGATGGCGGGGCAGAACATGCGTGACTCGGTGAGAACGCCGGGCAACTGTGGTGTGAGAGTGAAGACGAAATAGCCCGCGGCGCCAAGCTGGGCCGAAAGAGTGGTGAGCCGCGCCGCATCGGGCTTCAGTTGCCGCAGCTGCTCCGCGCCGCGCACACCGACCATCAGACGCGTGTTGGCCGTGCCGCAGACGAGAAGCGGGCAGCGCGGATCGAGATCGCCGCTCGACAGCGCCAGCGCGTCGAGCACCGCGAGGCGCTCGCGCGGCAGCAGTTCGCGCCCGATCTGCGGTGGCGCCTGGTGGATCGCGACGCGCCGCGCGTCGCCTTCGCCGCGGATCCCGACCTCGACGATGCCGGACTTCTGCTTCTGGCGTAAGCGACGCGACCCTGGGCGTCGCGACATGACGTAGTGCGCAGCCACGGTGGCGTGCGCGACGAAGGCCGCCTCGGTGCGCGGCGTGAAGAAGCGGATGCGCACGTCGTGGTCCGCGGCGTCGGGCGAAAGCACGAATGCGGTATCGGCGTTGTTCAGTTCGCGCGCGATCGCGAGCATGTCCTCGTCGGTGAGGGCGTCGGCGCCCAGCACGACGCCGGCGGGATTGCCGGCAAAACGCCGTGTCGTGAAGGCGTCAACCTGGAAGACATCAAGGGTGCGGCTCATGGAGGAGATTCTAATCACTTGTAATGCGGCGCACGATCTCTAACATAGCCGCCACATCCTTGGGGTGGCCCCGCGCGGGGCCTGAGACGCCGTCGAAGGCGAACCCGTTGAACCTGATCCGGCTAATACCGGCGTAGGGAGCAGGCATGATCTGGCGTTTGATTGCATTCGCGCACTTCCTGGGTGTGCCATTCGCATTCGTGGCAAATGCCGCGGCCGCGGAGCTCGACGAAGTGCTCGTCGTTTCCTCGCGGCTGCGAGAAGCGGCGCTCGACGCGCTGCCGGCGAGCGTCACGGTGCTCTCGGGCGAAACCGTGGCGGCGGCGGGTCTGCAGCACTTCGGCGACGTGCTGCCGCTCGTACCGAATCTGAACTGGGCGGCGGGCAGCGCGCGGCCGCGCTATTTCCAGCTGCGCGGCATCGGCGAGCTCGAGCAGTACCAGGGCGCGCCGAACCCTTCGGTGGGTTTCCTGATCGACGACATCGATTTCTCCGGCGTCGGCATGCCCGCGACGACCTTCGACGTCGAGCAGATCGAGGTATTGCGTGGCCCGCAGGGCACGGTCTACGGGGCCAACGCGCTCGCCGGGCTGATCAGCGTGCGCACGCGCGACGCGCAGCCGCAGTTCGAACTGCGCGGCGAGGCCACGGTGGGCGAGAACGGGACCTGGGGCGGCGGTGGCGTCATCGGTGGCCCGGTCGATGGCGCCGGCACGGCCGCCTTTCGCGTGGTGGCGCATCACTACCAGAGCGACGGTTTTCGCCGCAACGCCTTCCTCGGTCGCGACGATACCAACGGTTACGACGAAGACACGCTGCGCGCGCGGGTCAAGTGGCAGCCGACCGCCGACTTCGATCTCGGGTTCACGGCGATGCTGGTCGACATCGACGATGGCTACGATGCATTCGCGGTCGACAACTCGCGCGTCACGCTCGCCGATCATCCGGGAGTCGACCAGCAGCGTTCGGCGGCCGGTGCGCTGCGCCTCGAATACGGAGGATTCGCTGCTGCCACGCTGCGCAGCGTCTCGACTTACGCCGACTCGAAGATTGCCTATTCGTTCGACGGCGACTGGGGCAACGACGCCGACTGGGGCGAGTACGCGCCATACGATTACACCAGCCGCTTCGATCGGCGGCGCCGAGCGCTGAGCGAGGACCTGCGCCTGGTCTCGACCGGGACCGCGGCCTCGCCGGGCGACCGGGCCTGGGTGCTGGGGGCGTATGCGCTCGATGTCGAAGAGCGCAACGTGCAGGTCGATGCCGCGAGCGGCGAGGCCTACCGCGCGCTGTCGAGCGACTACCGCGCGACGAACCTTGCACTGTACGGGGAGGTCGACTGGCGGACAGGTGCGCGCACCGTGCTGTCGATCGGTGCGCGCGGCGAGCGGCGCGAAACCGACTACGTCGACGTCGACGCGGTCGCCGGGACGTCGAGCGCATTCGGCCCGTCCGACACGATGTGGGGCGGGCACGTGGGCCTGAGCTTTGCGCAGACGGAGCGGAGACTCTGGTATGCCACGCTGTCTCGTGGCTACAAGGCGGGTGGTTTCAACATCGGCAGTGCGGTGCCGTCCGATCGCCGGCAGTTCGGCCCCGAATCACTGTGGAGCGCCGAGGCGGGATTCGGTTGGCGCTCGGCCGACGGCCGCTGGTCGTCGCGCACGGCGCTGTTCTACATGCGGCGCGACGAGCAGCAGGTCATGAGCTCGCAGCAGCTCGTGCCCGGCGATCCGCTGTCGTATGTGTTCTTCACCGACAACGCGGCGCGCGGCGAGAACTATGGCTTCGAGGGCAGCATGCAGTGGGCGGTCTCTCCACGCTTCGACGTCGCGGCGACGCTGGGACTGCTCGAGACGGCCTACATCGGCTACCTGACCGGCGACCCGGCGCGCGATGCCGCGCTCGATGGGCGAGAGCAGGCGCATGCGCCGCAGTACCAGTATTCGCTCACGCTCGCCTGGCACCTGCCGGCGGGCTTCTTCGCCCGTGCGGACCTGCAGGGCGTCGACGACTTCTACTTCGACACGAGTCACGAGCAGCGCTCCGGCGCCTACACGCTCGCGAACCTGCGCGTCGGCTACACCGGCGAGCGCTGGTCGGTCAGCGTGTTTGCGCGCAATCTGTTCGACGAGCGTTACGCGATGCGCGGTTTCTACTTCGGCAACGAGCCGCCCGATTTCGCCAACAAGCGCTACGTGCAGCTCGCCGACGGGCGCCTCGTCGGGCTCACCCTCGGCTTTTCTTTCGACTGATCGGAGCACCAGATGGACATCGGAGTCGAAGTCAGCCTGTACCCGCTCGACCGGGAGTTCATTCCGCCGATCCAGGACTTCATCGACCGCATCAATGCGCACGCGGGACTGAGGATCACCACCAACAGTCTGAGCACGCAGATCTTCGGTGCCTACGATGAGGTCATGGCCGCACTCGCGAGCGAGCTTCGCCCGACCTTCGAGGGCAATGCGAAAGCGGTGTTCGTGATGAAAATCATCGGTCCGTACCCCGGCTGACAGCGGGGCATGTGACAGCCTTCCTCGCGCAATTGCTGGCCGACCTGCGCGCGACGTCGGCGCTGGAGGGCGCCGCGGTTGCGGCCGGGCTCGTCTATGTGGTGCTCGCTGCGCGACGCAGCCGCTGGTGCTGGCTGTTCGGCGGCCTCTCGTCTGCAGGTCTTGCGTGGCTCGCCTCGCGCTCCGCCTTGCCGATGCAGGCGGCGTTGCACAGCTTCTATGTCGGCATGTCGGTGTACGGCTTTCACCGCTGGAGCGCCGAGCGCGATGCCGGTGGCCATGTGAAGGTCGGCTGGTGGCCCTGGCCGCTCCATGTCATCGCCTGGCTCGCCGTCTGTGCGGCGACCGTCGTGTCGGCCCACTGGCTCGCGCGCTACACGCATGCCGCACAGCCCATGCTCGATGCCGCTTGCACCTACGGGAGCCTGCTCGCCACCTGGCTCGTGGCGCGCGCGCGCATCGAGAACTGGCTGTACTGGATCGTGATCGATGCGGCGCTCGGGGTGCTGTTCGCCACGCAGGGGCTTGCACTCGTGGCGCTGCTCTATTTCGCCTATCTCGTGATCGCGGCGGTGGGCTTTGCGAGCTGGTGGCGCAAGCGGCCGGCGGCTGCGGCCGCATGATCGCGCCCGGCGACGACGTGCTCGCGCGCGTGCCCGGCGCGGCTGACGGGCCGTTCGAGGTCGCCGCGCTGCGCGGCGGGCTGACGAACCGCAGCTTTCTCGTCGGCACTGCACTGGGCCGCTTTGTCGTACGGCTCGGCACCGGCGCCGACGCGCTGCTCGGCATCGACCGGCACACCGAAGCTGCGGCGCAACGCCTTGCCGCGACGGTGGCCGTCGCGCCGCGCGTGATCGATGCCGACGAGTCGCGCGGACTGCTGATCACCGAATACGTGGCCGGCCGCGCATGGGAGCAGAGCGATTTTGCGACGCCTGGGCAGATCGACAGGCTCGGCTCGCAACTCGCGCGCCTGCATGCGCTCGACGCGCACGCGTCGGCGGGTCTGCCGGTCCGTGATCCGCTCACTGCCGCGCACGCCTATGTCGCGCGCATCGTGCAGGAGGCGCCGGGGGAGCGCGCAGCGCTCACGCGCCTGCTCGGGCAGGCGGCCGATGCGCATCTTGCCAGCGGCGCCGGCGCGCGGCCTGCGACGCTCGTGCACAGCGACCTGCACGGCTCGAACATCGTCGACGGCGAGGGCCTGTGGCTCATCGACTGGGAGTACGCCGCGCTCGCCGACCCCCTGCAGGATGTCGCAAGCGTGCTGGCGTACCACCCGGATGCCGCGGCGCACGCCGGGCGCCTGCTCGACGCGGTGGGCCTCGGCGACGTCACGCGGCGGGACCTGCTGGCCGCGGTGTGGATGTTCCAGCTGCTCGTGTTCCTCTGGTACCGCGTCCGACGCCTTGCCGTGGCGCCGACGAGCGCGGATCTTGCCGCCGAACGGCGCGCGCATGCGGCCCTGGTGCATAATGGGAATCTTTGATCCACAGGAGCGCGAATGTCAGTGTTGAAGGTCGTAGACCGCGATGGCGTCGAACATGAAGTCGAGGCGCAGCCGGGAATTAAGGTCATGGAAGTGCTGCGGGAACTCGACTATGGCGTCGCGGCGATCTGCGGCGGAATGTGTTCGTGCGCCACCTGCCACATCTACGTCGACCCTGAATGGGTCGGCCGCCTGCCGGCGGCGATGTCCGACGAGAAGGACTTGCTGAGCGAACTGTCCCATGTGCAGGAGAATTCGCGCCTGTCGTGCCAGGTCGATTTCACGGCGGCGCTCGACGGGCTCAAGGTGGTGATCGCCCCCGACGAATGAGGATGAGCGCATGACCGATACCGTACTGGTGGAAATCCGCGGCGACGTGGCCGTACTGACTCTGAATCGCCCGGAGAGCGCCAATACGCTCGACCTCGACATGGGTCGGGACCTGCTCGCTGCCGCACTGCGCTGCAGCAGCGATCCGGCGGTGCGCGCCGTGGTGCTGACCGGCGCCGGCAGGAATTTCTGCTTCGGCGGCGACCTGCGCGGCATGGTGAGCGGCGGCGCGCCGGTCGAGCCTTACCTGCGCGACCTGACATCGCACCTGCATGCGGCGATCTCGCAGTTCATGCGCATGGACGCCCCTGTCGTCGCCGCGGTCAACGGTACGGCTGCCGGCGCAGGCGTCGGGCTCGTCGCGATGGCCGACCTCGCGATCGCAGGCGAGGGCAGCAGGATTTCGCTTGCGTACACCGGCGTCGGACTCACGCCGGACGGCGGAACCTCGTTCCTGCTGCCGCGCGCGGTGGGAGCCAAGCGCGCCAGCGAGTTGATCCTCACCAACCGCGCGCTCAGCGCCGCCGAGGCGCTCGAGTGGGGCCTCGTCAACCAGGTCGTCGCGGATGCCGAAGTGTTCGATTCCGCGCTGCAGCTCGCCGGCAAGCTCGCCGCGGGTCCTCGCGCTGCGTTCGGCAAGGCGAAGCGGCTGCTCGGCGCCTCGCTCGGCGCCCTCGAGCAGCAGATGGCGCTCGAGAGCGAGACCATTGCGATTCAGGCCGCGACCGCCGAGGGCGGTGAGGGCATCGCCGCATTCCTCGAAAAGCGCAAGCCGCAGTACCCGAGGTAGCCCCGATGGACAATCGCCAGTGGATCCTCGTCAAGCGCCCGTTCGGCGAAGTCGACGACCAGACTCTGGCGCTGCGCACCGCACCGGTCCGTGAACTCGCGGACGGCGAGTGCCTGATCCGCAATCTGTACCTGTCCCTCGACCCGACCAATCGCATCTGGATGAGCGATCAGGAGCAGTACCTGCCACCGGTCGCGATCGGAGAGGTGATGCGCGGGCTCACCATCGGCCGCGTGGTCGCTTCACGCAATCCACGCATCAAGGTGGGCGACCCCGTGCAGGGCGTCGGCGGCTGGCAGGACTACTGGATCGCCCCCGATGGGGCCGCAGCGAAGCTGCGTGTCGAGGGTGACACACCGCTGACCCTCTACATGGGCCTGCTCGGCATGGTCGGCTGCACCGCATATTTCGGCATGCTCGAGATCGGCAATCCGCAGCCGGGCGAGACGGTGGTCGTGTCGGCCGCTGCCGGCGCGGTCGGCTCGATCGCCGTGCAGCTCGCGAAGTTGCGCGGCGCGCGCGTCATCGGCATCGCCGGCAGTGACGAGAAGTGCGGCTGGCTCATCGATGAACTCGGCATAGACGCGGCGATCAATTATCGCCGCGAGAAAGTGCGCACCCGCCTGCGTGAACTCGCCCCGAAAGGCGTCGACGTGTATTTCGACAATACCGGAGGCGAGATCCTCGACGCGGTGCTCGCCAATCTCGCGCTCAATGCGCGCATTCCGCTCTGCGGCCTCATTTCCACTTACAACGCGACCGGCCGCGGCAGCGGGCCCGCGAACTATGGCGCGATCCTGATCAAGCGTGCGATGGTCAAGGGATTCATCATCCTCGACTACCAGGCGCGTTACGGCGAGGCGATCAGGGCGCTTGCCGACTGGTACGCGCAGGGCAGGCTGAAATACCGCGTTGACGTCGTGGACGGCCTCGAGTCCGCACCGCGCGCACTCGGCAAGCTGTTCGATGGCAGCAACCAGGGCAAGCTCGTCGTGCGCGTCGCAGCCGATACGGCACACTGACCGCACATCCCGGCCAGGGCGGGACCCAGCCGCATTTCGGCTATCATTGGCCTTGGTGAAACCATCATGACGCTCGCGTATATCTTCCTTTTCTTCGGCGGCGCGATCGCGATCTGGCGCATCTGGATCAACATCAAGCGGGCGCGCGACAGGCCCGCGCACAGCTGGGACGAACGGCTGATCGAGAAGCTGCGCCTCGAAGGCTCGGATCCCTTCCAGCCCCACGACGTCGTGTTCTTCTTCGGCCTGCCGAGCGAGAAGTCGGCGCAGCTCATCGTCGAGCGCCTGGTGCGCGAGGGCTATCAGGCCGAGTACAGGCAGGTGCGCGAGCAGGTCGAGCTGGCCTTCAGCGTGCACGCGCAGCGCTCGCTACGACTGTCGGTGCCCGACATGCAGGCGACGAGCCGGCGATTCAACGAGCTGGCGGCCGAATTCCACGGCCGTTATGACGGCTGGGCGGCGGCCAGCAACCGCAGGATCGGCGACTGACGCCTACTTCGCGGCGGTCTGCCGCTTGACCGCCTCGGCGGCGGCAGCGATCGCGGCGGCGTCGCCGAGATAGCGGCTCGACTTCGGTCGCAGTGCATCGTCGAGCTCGTAAAGCAGCGGCACGCCGGTCGGGATGTTGAGTTCGACGATATCGGCTTCCGACATGTCGTCGAGCATCTTGACCATGGCACGCAGGCTGTTGCCGTGGGCGACCACGGCGACATTGCGCCCTGCCCGCAGTTCCGGCGCGATGCGCTCGTTCCAGTACGGCAGCACGCGCGCGAGCGTGTCCTTGAGCGACTCCGTCGCCGGCAGCAGCGCGGGGTCGATACCGGCATAGCGGGGGTCGAAGCGCGGGTGGCGCCTGTCATCGCTCGCAAGCGGCGGCGGCGGGACGTCGTAGCTGCGGCGCCAGAGTTTCACCTGCGCTTCGCCGTGCCGCTTGACCGTCTGGGCCTTGTTGAGCCCCTGCAGCGCGCCGTAATGGCGCTCGTTCAGGCGCCAGCTGCGTTCGACCGGCACCCACATGCGATCGGTTTCATCGAGGATGTACCACAGCGTGCGAATCGCGCGCTTGAGCACCGAGGTGAACGCGATATCGATCTGCAGGCCTTCGCGCTTCACCTCGACACCGGCCTGGTGGGCCTCGGCGCGACCCTGCTTCGTCAGGTCGACGTCGGTCCAGCCTGTGAACAGGTTTTCCAGGTTCCAGGTGCTCTGGCCATGTCGAACGAGCAGTAGTTTTCCGGGCACGACTTGCTCCGTGTGGGTTTGGGGGGGCTGAAAACGAAAAGCTTACAGGCACATTTCGCCATCTTGCATCGTGGATTGTGCCACCTCCGCAAGGCCGTGCTCGCAGCGCACCGTGCGTTCGCGGCGCGTGGCGGCGAGAATCGCCTCGTTCCGTGCGCGCCGGTCGCGTGTCGCCGGCGGGTGATGCAGGTGCCAGGCGATGCCGCCAAAGACCAGCGCGCGCCGGTGGCGCCCGAGATGCCCGAGGCGCGCGCACAATTCCTTGTCTTCGGGGCCCCAGCCGACCATGGCGTGGTTGAAGCCGTTCACGGCCAGGAGGTCGTCGCGCCAGGCGGCGAGGTTGCAGCTCTTGGTGGCCACGACGGCGTTGCCGATACGCGCGCTGCAGCGGGCGAGCGCGGGGCTGTGGAGGGCCCAGATGCGGCGCAGCCCGCGGGCATGCCGGGGGACCGCCCCGGGCGCGTCGCGCGCCGCAGCGAGCGCCGCCTTCGTGGCCTCGGCGTCGAGCGGTATGCGCACGCCCTGCACGAAGCAGCCCGGGCGCGCCGCCCTGCGATGATCGGCGATGAATTCGGGGTGCAGCAGCATGTCGCCATCGACGAAGACGAGGTAGTCGCCGCGTGCCGCTGCGATCGCGAGGTTGCGCAGGCGCGCGGCGCGAAAGCCGTCATGGTCCTGGCGGACGTGGGCCACCGGCGCGGGCGCCTGCGCGGCGAATGCGGCGACGACCTCGCGGGTCGCCGGGCCCGAGCCGTCATCGGCGACGATGATTTCCGCCGGCCATTGCCGCTGGGCCGCCGCTGTCGCGAGCACCGCGGCGAGGGCGTCGGGCCGCTCGTACGTCGTGACGACGAGCGACAGGCGCATCAGGCCGATGCGAGTTTGCGGATCGCCTCGACGCCGACCGACAGCGTCGCGAAGTCCGGATGATCGGCGGCGCGCATGTCGGCCAGCATGCGCGACCAGCGCGCGAACTCGTCCCCCTGGGATTGCACCCACGCCGCGACCGGATCGCGGGCCGCGCCACGGCGGCGCATCGAGCGCAGCACGTCGCCGGCGAGCGCGCGATGTGCACGGGCCGCGCTGTTGCGCAGGGTCGAGCGGGCGTTCGCCTGCCACGGCCCGCTGGCGGCGAGCGCGCCGATCTGGGTGCGCAACCAGTCGAGGCCGACGGCGGCGCCGATCGCGTAATAGATGCGCGCGGCGTCCCGCACGGACTTGCGGTGTTCGGCCGCGAGTTCGACCAGGTCGTACACCGGTTCCATCGATTCCAGCGCGCCGATACGCGCGGCGAGATCCTCGGGCAGGCCGGCCGACACGAGTTGCGCGCGTCGCGCCGCGTTGTGCTCCGGCACGAGGCCGGTCGTGACCCCGTGCAGCGCATCGCCGAGTTCGCGCACGCCCGGCCGGTACTCCGCCACCGTGCGCTCGACGTGCAGGTTGCGACGCCGGTACTGCAGCAGCCAGTAGCTCATGTGCCGCAGCAGCCGCGCCGTATAGTCGTAGGCAAGATACTGCGCCTGCGCCGGCACGCGGCTGTCGAGCGCCTCGATCTCGCTCCAGATGGCCCGCATCTCGAAGCTCTCGCGCGCGATCGTGTAGGCGCGCGCGATCTGCCCGATTGTGGCGCCGGTCTCCTCGACCGCGCGCCAGGCGAACACCGGCCCCATGCGATTCACGAGGCTGTTGGTGGTCGCGGTGACGATGATCTCGCGGCGCAGCCGGTGCCTGTCGATGTCGCGCGCGAACTTGCGGCGCAGCGCCTCGGGGAAGTAGCGGTGCAGTTCCTCGGACAGGTACGGGTCCTCGGGGACATCCGAGTCGATCAGTTCGCCCGACAGCCAGATCTTGCTGTAGGCGAGCAGCACCGCGAGTTCCGGCCGGGTGAGCCCGGCGCCGCGCTTGGCGCGCTCGATGAACTCGTCTTCGCTCGGCAGGAACTCGATATTGCGATCCAGGTCGCCTGCGCGCTCGAGCGAACGGATCAGTCCGCGATATTCGCTCAGGCGCGCGACCGTATTGAGCTCGAGGGTCGAGATGGACTGGCTCTGCAGGTAGTTGGTGCGCAGTACCAGCGCGCTGATGTCCGGGGTCATGCCGCGGAGCAGGCGGTTGCGCGCCGCCAGGCTCAGCCGGCCGCTGCGCACCGGGTCCGCGAGCAGGATCTTGAAGTTCACCTCGACATCCGAGGTGTTGACGCCGGCGGAGTTGTCGATGAAGTCGGTATTGATGCGCCCGCCGTTCGCGGCGTACTCGATGCGTCCGCGCTGGGTGCAACCCAGGTTGCCGCCTTCGCCGACCACGCGCGCGCGAAGCTCGCGGCCGTTGACGCGCACGGCGTCGTTGCTGCGATCGCCGACTTCCGCATTGCGCTCGGCCTCGGCCTTCACGTAGGTGCCGATGCCGCCGTTCCACAGCAGATCGACGGGCATGCGCAGGACGGCGCGGATCACCTCCTGCGGTGTGGCAGACGACACGCTGACCCCGAGGGCGCGCTGCGCCTCGGCCGACAGCGCGATCGACTTGGCGCTGCGCGGGAAGACGCCGCCGCCGCGGGAGATCAGCTTGCGGTCGTAGTCGTCCCATGAGGAGCGCGGCAGCCGGGCCAGGCGCTGGCGCTCGAGGTAGCTGCGCGCCGCATCGGGCTGCGGGTCGATGAAGATGTGCAGGTGGTTGAACGCGGCAACCAGGCGGATGTGCTTCGAGAGCAGCATGCCGTTGCCGAACACGTCGCCCGCCATGTCGCCGATGCCGGCGACGGTGAAGTCCTGCGACTGCGAATCGATGCCGATCTCGCGCAGGTGACGCTTGACGCATTCCCAGGCGCCGCGCGCGGTGATGCCCATCTTCTTGTGGTCGTAGCCGGCCGAGCCGCCCGATGCAAAGGCATCGCCCAGCCAGAAGCCGTAGTCGACCGAAATCGAGTTTGCGATGTCGGAGAAGGTCGCCGTGCCCTTGTCGGCGGCCACGACGAGGTAGCTGTCGTCGCCGTCATGGCGCACGACATCGCGCGGGGGCACGACTTCGGTGCCCACGATGTTGTCGGTGATGTCGAGCAGGCCGCGGATGTAGGTCTGGTAGCAGGCAATCGCCTCTTTCTGGATCTCGTCTCGCGTGGCGCCCACCGGCAGCTGTTTCGGGACGAATCCGCCCTTGGCGCCGGCAGGTACGATCACGGTGTTCTTGACGTTCTGCGCCTTCATCAGGCCGAGCACTTCAGTGCGAAAGTCCTCGCGCCGGTCCGACCAGCGGATGCCGCCGCGCGCGACCGCCGCCATGCGCAGGTGCACGCCCTCGACGCGCGGACTGTAGACGAAGATCTCGTACCTTGGCCGCGGCAGCGGCAGGTCCGGGATCCGCGCCGGATCGAGCTTCATGGAGACGTAGTCCTTGGACCTGCCCGCGGCGTCGCGCTGGTAGAAGTTGGTGCGCAGCATCGCCTTGATGACGGCCAGGTAGCCACGCAGGATGCGGTCGTCGTCGAGACTGGTGACCTGTGTCAGCGCGCGACCGATGCCGGCGACGATGCGCTCGACATTGCGCGCACGCGCGCGCTCCGGGGCGGCCGGATCGAACCTGGCGTGAAAGAGCGCGATGAGCTGGCGCGCGATGCCCGCGTGGTGCGCGAGCGTGCGCTCCATCGATGCCTGGCTGAAGGGTACGGCGGTCTGCACCAGGTACTTGGCGATCATCCGCATGACCACAACGTCGCGCGAGGGCATGTCGGCGAGCAGCACGAGGCGGTTGAAACCGTCGTTCTCGATGTCGCCGCGCCATGCCGCGGCGACACCTTCGTTGAACAGCGGCTCGACGCGATCGATGTCGAGCTCGATCCGGTCGCGATGCTCGAGCTCGAAGTCCTGGATCCAGGCCTCGCCGCCGTCCGGCCAGCTGAGTTCATAGGGCCGCTCGGTGATCACGCGCAGGCCGAAATTCTCGAGCAGCGGCAGCATGTCCGAGATAGGGATCGTCTCGCCGAGCTTGACGAACTTCAGATTGACGCGCTTCGCGTCCTGGCCTGGCGGACGGTGCAGGTTCAGGCGCAGCGCGCCCGGCTCGCTGCCACGCAGGCTTTCCAGGTCGGCGATGTCCTCGAGCATGTCGCTGGCCGCGACGTCTTCCTCGTAGGCGGTCGGAAAGGCCCTGGCGTAGCGCGACATCAGCGCGAGCGCGGCGGACTCGTCGTGCTGCGCCTTGAGGGCGGCCGACAGCCGGTCCATCCAGTTGGTGGCAGCGGCGGCGATCTCTCGCTCCATGCGTGCGACGTCGACGTTCGTGCGCTGCTTGCGATCGACGCGCACGACCACGTGCACGCGCGCATGGCGCGAGTCGGAAATCTGGATCTGTGACTCGAAGGCGACGCCCTTGAAGCCGGCGAGCAGGATGCGCTCGATCTGGTGGCGCACGTCGGTGCTGTAGCGATCGCGCGGCACATAGACGAGGCAGGAGTAGAACCGCCCGTAGGGATCGCGCCGCGCCAGCAGCCTCACGGTGCGTCGGTCGTACAGGTTGACGACCTCACGCACGATGCGGATCAGGTCGGCGACATTCGCCTGGAACAGCTCGTCGCGCGGATAGGTCTCGAGCACGTTGACGACGGCCTTGGCGTCGTGGCTCTGCGGTGCGAGCCCGAAATGGTCGATGACCTGCTCGACCTTGCGGCGCAGGACCGGTATCGCGCGCGCACTGCGGTAGTACACCGTCGAGGTCCACAGGCCGAGGATGCGGTGCTCGCCATCGACGCGGCCCTGTGCATCGAAGGTCTTGACGCCTACATAGTCGAGATAGGTGCCGCGGTGGACCGTCGCGAGCGTGTTGGCCTTGGTCAGTATCAGCAGCTCCGGCTCGCGCGCGCGCTGGCGCAGTTCGCCGCGCAGGCGCACGGTCCGGGACCTGCGCCCACGGTGTCCCTGGCGCAGAATGCCGAGACCGGAGCGGCCCGCGGGCACGAGTCTGTCTTCGGAGGCTCCCCGCACCAGCCGGTAGCGCCGATAGCCGAGGAAGACGAAGTGCTGGGCTTCCATCCATTCGAGCAGCGCGCGCGCTTCGGTGATTTCGTCGGCCGGCAGCGGGGTCGCATCGGCGAGTCCGGCGGCGAGCTGGCGCACGCTGTCGCGCATCGGCATCCAGTCGTCGACCGCGGCCTGCACGTCGACGATCGTGGCCCGGATCGACTCCTCGAGTCGCGCGAGCGCTGCGGGATCGCTCTGCCGGTCGATCTCGTAGAGCTGCCAGGACTCGAGGCTCGATTGCGGGTCGTCGCTGTCGGCGACACCGAGGAAGCGGCCGCGTGCGTCACGCCGCATCGGAATGACAGGGTGCACGATGAAGTGCATCGCCACCTGCGCCTGCGCGAGCACGATGCCGATCGAATCGACGAGGAACGGCATGTCCTTGGTGACGATTTGCACGATCGTGTGCGGCGAGGCGAAGCCGTCGCGCGCCGCATCGGGATTGAACACGCGGACCCGCGCCTGCGCACCGGCAAGCGTGCGGCCCAGTGCGAGGTGATCGAGGCCGACGCCGGCCAGATCGGCGGGCGGCCGCGCCGCGAGGTCGTCTTCCGACACGCCGCGGAAGTAGGCGCGCAGGAACTGCGCGTCGGCGGTCCGCTGGCGCGAGCTGCCTCGCGCGGGGGCCGCTTTCACGATGCGTTCGATCAATGCGAGACGGGCGGCCGGAACGATTCTGGTCACGATGGCAGGCTTCATCGGGCGTTGGGCGCGAGGCGCGCGATTATACACGGGGTCAGTTCGCCCGCGCGCCGGGTGAGTTTCTCGAGCAGGCGATCGAGCGCGCGGCGCTCGTCGCGGCCGAGCACTCCGAGCAGCGCAGCCTCGTACTCGAGCACCTGCGGAACGACCCGCGCATACAGCGCCGCGCCGGTGCGCGACAGGCGTAGCACCGAACGGCGCCGGTCGCGCCGCGACTGTGTGCGCACGATGCGACGGGCACGCAGCAGCGCGGCGACGGCCCGGCTGACCGCGACCTTGTCCATGGCCGTGCGCGCGGCCACGTCCGCGGCGCTCATGCCCGGCTGTTCGCCGAGGGCCGCGATGACGCGCCACTCGGGGATCGACAGCGAATAGCGCTCGGCATAGGCGCCTGAAATCGCGCTGCTGACGAGGTTCGCCAGCACCGAGAGCCGATAGGGCACGAAGCGGTCGAGCTGCAGGCTGGGCGTGGGCGGCATGGCGGTTTGGGCTCCAGGGCGCGTGGCGGGTATAATGGTTGCAATTGTAACCATTTGCGGGGTGAGCGATGGCGGCCATCCACGACAATCCGATGGGCACGGACGGCTTCGAATTCGTCGAGTACACGGCCCCGGACCCCGAACTGCTGCGCAGCCTTTTTGCACGCATGGGATTCCCGGTGACCGCGCGCCATCGCAGCAAGGATGTCACCCTGCATCGGCAGGGCGACGTGAACTTCCTGATCAATGCGGAGCCGGATTCCTTCGGCCAGCAGTTCGCGCGCGACCACGGTCCGTCGGTGTGCGCGATGGCCTTTCGGGTCGCCGACGCGGCCCGGGCCTTCGAGCGCGCGCTGTCGCTCGGGGCGCGGCCCCACCAGGGCAGGATCGGACCGATGGAACTCAACATTCCCGCCATCGAGGGCATCGGCGGCTCGCTGATCTACCTGGTCGACCGCTATGGCGACAAGTCGATCTACGACGTCGATTTCCGCCCGGTGGGCGATACCGGCGACGGCGTCGGCTTCACGCGCATCGATCACCTGACCCACAACGTACACCGCGGCGGCATGGACCGCTGGGCGGGTTTCTACGAGCGCCTGTTCAACTTCCGCGAAATCCGCTATTTCGACATCGAAGGCCGGCACACCGGCCTCTTCAGCCGCGCGATGACCAGTCCGTGCGGCAAGATCCGCATCCCGATCAACGAGTCGCAGGACGACAAGTCGCAGATCGAGGAATACCTGAGGCTCTATCACGGCGAAGGTATCCAGCACATCGCGCTCGCGACCGATGACATCTGTCGCACGGTCGATGCGCTCGCCGCGCGCGGCATCGTGTTCCAGGACACCCCCGACACCTACTACGAGGGCATCGATGCGCGCGTGCCGCACCACGGCGAGAGCGTGGAGGAGTTGCGCCGGCGCCGCATCCTGATCGACGGCAATCCCGATCGCGGCGAGGGCACGCTGCTGCAGATCTTCACTCAAAACGTGATCGGGCCGATCTTCTTCGAGGTGATCCAGCGCAAGGGCAACGACGGCTTCGGCGAGGGCAATTTCCGCGCGCTGTTCGAATCCATCGAGCTCGACCAGGTGCGCCGGGGCGTGATCTAGCCCGCGCTCGCGGCGCGTTCAGGTGTGTTCGCGCCGCAGGTACTGTTCCCGGCCCATCTCGACGAGCCGGCTCGCGGCGCGGGCGAACTCGAACGCGAGGCGCGTGCCGCGATACAGCCGGTCGGGAGGCGCCGCGGCAGAAACGGCCAGGTTGACGCCGTGGTCGTACAACTCGTCGATCAGCGTGATGAAGCGGCGCGCCGCGTCGTCACGCGTCTCGTCGAACTGCGGCACATTCGCCAGCAGCAGGGCAGGGTAGTCACCCGCGATTTCGAGGTAGTCGTCCTTGCCGCGCGGCCCCTCGCACAGCGCATCGAACTCGAACCAGACGGCGTTGTCGTTGGCGCGTACCACCGGAATCGCCCGGCCGGCGACCTCGATCGTCCCGCCCGCCGTGCCCGCGTCGCCGGCGAAGAACTCGAACAGCTTCGCCAGCTCCTGCTGCGATCCGGGGGCGGTGGAATCGAGGTACAGGGAGGCCCTGGCGAGTTCGCGCAGCCGGTAGTCGACGCCGCCGTCGACCGCGATCACCTCGGTGTGCTTCTCGAGCAGCGCGATCGCGGGCAGGAAGCGCCGCCGCTGCAGGCCATTTCGATACAGGCCATGCGGCGGCACGTTCGACGTGAATACCAGCGTGACGCCGCGATCGACCAGCGCGCTGAACAGCCTCGCGAGGATCATCGCGTCGGCGATATCGTTCACCTGCAGCTCATCGAGGCACAGCACCCGCGCCTGCGCGGCGATGCGCCGGGCGACTACGGTGAGGGGCGATTCGGTCTGCGCCAGCGCCGCAAGCTGCGCATGGACTTCGTGCATGAAGCGGTGGAAATGCCGGCGGCGCCGGGCTTCGAACGGCAGGCTGGCGTGGAACGCGTCCATCAGCAGCGTTTTACCGCGCCCGACGCCGCCCCACAGGTAGATGCCGCGCCCGGCCCTGCGCTCCGGCGGGCGCAGCAGGCCACGTACACGTGCGAGCGGATTGCGTCCAGCGCGCTCGGCGGCGACCAGGCGGCGCCGCAGGTCCTCGAGCGCGTCGATGGCAGCCAGCTGGGCCGGGTCGGGCACGAGGCCGCGACGCCCCAGTTCGCGCGCGAGAACGGCGGTTGGCACGGTCAATCCGCGAGTTCGGGCAGATCCCGGAACAGGTCGAGCGCGGCGGGATTGGCGAGCGCGTCGCGGTTCAGGACCGGTTTGCCATGGACGACATTGCGTACCGCGAGCTCGACGAGTTTGCCGCTCAGCGTTCGTGGCAGGTCGGCCACGGCGATCACCTTGGCCGGCACATGGCGCGGCGTGGTGTTGCG
>Ga0116142_10000867_pt1 | contig 38611 bp, 21 predicted proteins | sample AD_UKC033_MetaG_FD_89785 | JGI IMG/M metagenome (GOLD analysis project Ga0116142, IMG submission 89785) | Active sludge microbial communities of municipal wastewater-treating anaerobic digesters from USA - AD_UKC033_MetaG | ecosystem: Engineered > Bioreactor > Anaerobic > Digestate | place: USA... | reverse complement strand
GTCCCTTCACCGTGGTCCGGCAATCAATGCCGTTTACGCCACCGGCACGGTCGAACCGACCGTGATGATTTCTCTCTCTCCGAAAATGACGGCGCGCCTGACGGAGCTGAAGGCCGATGAAGGGCAAAGAGTCAAAAAAGGCGATGTGCTGGCGACGTTCGAGGATGCCGATTATGCCGCAACCATCGAACAGTTGCAGGCTCAAGTGGACCTCGCACAAAAAGAACTCGACCGCAAAGACCAACTTGTCAAACGCAAATTCATCTCTCCCGAAGCGCACGATCAGGCCATGGCTGCACTGGCCACAGCACAAGCGGCCCTGAAACAGGCCGAAGCCCAACGCGATTATCTGAAGCTCTACGCTCCCGAGGACGCCACCATTATCCGTCGCGACGGGGAAGTGGGTGAGGTTATCACCGCCAGTGGCGATCCGGTGTTCACACTTTCTTCCGACAACGCACCGCTCAGGATTAGCGCCGAAGTCGATGAAGAGGATATTGTCCACGTCAAAACCGGTCAGAAAGTTATGATTCAGGCTGACGCTTTCCCCGACCAGACATTCGAGGGTAAGGTGATTGCCATCACGCCCAAGGGAGATTCCGTTTCACGGTCTTACCGTGTGCGGATCGGCATGGAAAACGATCCACCATTGATGATCGGCATGACCGCCGAAACCAATATTATCTTTGAGGAAACCGACAGCGCGCTCCTTTTGCCTTTGAAAACCATCGGTGGAAAAAGTGAAGTGCAAAAAGTCGAAAACGGCCAGATCAAATTGCAAAAAGTCACATTGGGCATCGAAGGCAAAGATGCCGCCCAAATCAAGGATGGAATAGGGGAAGGGGATAAGGTGGTTAGCCCCTTCAACCCCGCGCTGAAAGACGGCGACCGTATACGGGTGAAATAATGCGCCTCCTGATTTTTATTGCGCTCAAACACTTGCTGGCCAGAAAACGCCAGAGCTTGGTCTCGCTGACGGGCATTGTCTTGGGTGTTGCCTTTTTCCTCGCGATCTCGTCGATCATGCAGGGTTCGGAAAACGATTTTATCCGCCGCCTGATTGACAATTCTCCGCATATCACCATCTCGGATGAATTTCGCGACCCGCGCGTCCAGCCGCTTGAAAAGCTTTATGGGGATGAGAGCGCCGTGGCGATTTCTGGCGTCAAACCCGTAACGGAAACACGCGGCATCAGGGGGTATCAGAAAACACTCTCCTATCTGAATACATTGCCGGATGTACAAGCGTCACCGGTTCTGACAGGCCAAGGCATTATTAGTTTTGCCGGACAGGAAACCGGTGTCACGTTTAATGGCATGATCCCCGAGGAAATAGATCATGTATCGACCATCCGCCAATATGTTGTCGAGGGCAGTCTGGAACGGCTTTTCTCAAATGCTGACGGGGTTTTGATCGGTGTCGGGCTGGCCAGACAATTGTCCTTGTCCCTCAATGATACGATATCGGTTTCCGCACAGGGCGGTCGCGTTCGGACGTTTAAAATCGTTGGTCTTTTTAAAACGGGTCGCGGCAGTTACGATAACCGACAGGCCTTTATCACACTGAAACGTGCGCAGGCCCTTTTTAACAGACCGAACCGCATCAACTCGATTTTGATTAAACTCGACGATCCGAACAATGCGCTGATCCGCGCCCGCGAAATCGAAAAAGTCGTCAAATACAAATCGGAATCGTGGCAGGAAATGTCTGAGGATCTGATGAGTACTTTGGCGATCCGTAACAAGATCATGTACACGGTGGTCTCGGCCGTGCTGGTCGTCGCCGCGCTGGGGATTTATAACGTGATCTCGACGGTCGTTATGGAGAAACACCGCGATATCGCGATTTTAAAATCAATGGGCTTCCCGTCACGCGATATCCGCATCATTTTTCTGGTTCAGGGGGTGTTGTTGGGGATTGCCGGAAACCTCGCGGGGATACCGCTGGGGATGGCTTTTATGAAGGGGTTGGCGCAAATCAAGTTCCGCCCCCCGGGCGCGGGCGAACAAATCTCGATGCCAACCTCGTGGGATTTGCAACAATTCGCGATTGCGATTGCTTTCGCCATGTTGGCATCAATCATGGCATCGTTCTTGCCAGCGCGCAAAGCCTCGCACGTCCAGCCCGTCGATATTCTGCGTGGAGGCTTGTAAGAGATGCTCCTCAAAACCGACCACCTGACCCGCCGACTGGATGAAGAAGCGATCCCCGTAACACTGGTAAGTGACGCCAACGTCGAAATTAAGGAAGGCGAGTACGTGGCCATCACCGGACCATCGGGGTCGGGCAAATCGTCACTGCTGTATTTGCTGGGCCTGCTGGATCGGCCGACATCCGGAAAAATCTTTTTCGACGGCAGGGATATCTCGGACCTGTCCCCGAACGATCTGGCCGAACTGCGCCTTGAGCAAATGGGCTTTGTCTTCCAGTTCCACTTCCTGCTGCCCGAATTCACCGCGCTCGAAAACGTTATGATCCCGATGCGAAAGCTCGGAAAGTTATCTGATAAAGAAATCAGAGAACAGGCCCTCTCCCGATTGATTGAACTGGGGTTAGAAGAGCACGCCCATAAGCTTCCGAGCCAATTGTCAGGCGGCCAGCGCCAACGCGTCGCCGTGGCCCGCGCTTTGGCCAACAACCCGCGCCTGATACTGGCGGATGAACCGACCGGAAATCTCGATACCCATTCCAGCCAGGTGGTTCAGGATATGCTCGCCCATCTGGTCAAAGTCCACGGCTGTTCGGTGGTGGTCGTCACCCACGACCCCGAATTCGCCAAGCGTTGCGACAGAATAATCACCATCGTTGACGGAAAAATCGTTTAAGAAGTTGAATTTATAGACCAGTTCGGCTAAGTCTAGTCCCTATATTCTCGGGAAAACGGACGATAAAGACGATGGAAAAAATCAAATCCTTCCAAGGGCTTATTCTGGCATTGCAGGATTATTGGGCCAAACAAGGCTGCCTGATCCTGCAACCTTACGACATGGAAATGGGCGCGGGCACGTTCAACCCCGCCACGACCCTGCGCACATTGGGTCCTCGGGATTGGAAGGTCGCCTACGTTCAACCCTCCCGCCGCCCAACCGACGGTCGCTACGGCGAAAACCCCAACCGCCTGCAAATGCACCACCAGTTTCAGGTGATCGTGAAACCGTCCCCTGATAATTCACAAGACCTCTATCTGAATTCGCTGTTGGCCATCGGCATCGACCCGATGAAACACGATCTGCGCTTCGTGGAAGACGATTGGGAAAGCCCGACGCTGGGCGCTTGGGGCCTCGGCTGGGAAGTCTGGTGCGACGGGATGGAAATTTCGCAATACACTTATTTCCAACAAGTCGGCGGTCTGGATTGCGCGCCAGTCTCGTTGGAATTGACCTACGGATTGGAACGCCTCGCCATGTATGTGCTCGACATCGATAACGTTTACGATCTTCCTTACAACGACGACGGTTATAAATACGGCGAGGTCTTCCTGAAAAACGAACAGCAAATGTCGGCTTACAATTTTGAATTTGCCGACACCGATCAATTGTTCCAACAATTCACCTTTGCCGAAAATTCCTGCAAATTTTTGCTCGATAAAAAACTGGCCTTGCCCGCGTATGAGCAATGCATGAAAGCATCCCACACGTTTAACCTGCTGGATTCCCGCGGTGTCATCAGCGTTCTGGAACGTCAGGGCTATATCGCCAAGGTCCGTACGCTCGCCAAAGGCTGCTGTGAAGTCTGGTCCGAAAATATTGCCGCATAAAAAGATTTGAAAAGAAACGAAAATAAAAATGTCCGATTTGTTGATTGAACTCTTGTCTGAAGAAATCCCCGCCCGGATGCAGGTTGCGGCCGAAGAGAATTTTGCGCGTCTTGTGACCGACCGATTAAAAAGCAACGGCATAGCGTTTGAAAAATGCGAAGCCTGTTCAACGCCGCGCCGCATTGCGCTCCACATCACCGGCATTCCCTCTGCCCGCGAAGATGTAACCGAGGAACTCAAAGGTCCCGCCACAACCGCACCGGAACAAGCCATTGCGGGCTTCCTGAAAAAAGCAGGCGTCGCAAGCGTAAACGATCTGACCAAACGCGACGTCAAGGGAACAGACTATTATTTTTTCGAGTCGGTCAAAAAAGGCGGTGCCACAATTGACGTGCTGGGCGCATTGATTGCGGAGGCAATCGCCAATATGCCGTGGCCGAAATCCATGCGCTGGGGCCATTCGACTGTGCGCTGGGTTCGTCCGCTTCATGGGATCATTGCGCTGTTTGACGGCAAAGTTGTGAACGGATTGTTTGAACTCGGTGCCGATAAATCCATTGCATTCGGCAACACCACCAAAGGCCACCGCTTTATGAGCGACGGCAAATCGTTCGAAGTGTCGAGCTTTGAAGATTACCGCGCCAAATTGCTCGCGGCCAAGGTGATCCTCGACCGCGCGACGCGCAAACAAAAAATATGGAGTGATGTTCAGGAAACCGCCAAGGCCGCGGGCTTCACCGCACTCGAAGATGAAAAGCTGCTCGAAGAGGTCGTGGGTCTCGTCGAATGGCCTGTCCCGTTCATGGGATCGTTTGAAGATCACTTCCTCGAAATTCCGGCTGAAGTTATCACCACCTCAATGCGTGAAAACCAACGCTATTTCTCGGTGCTGGATAAAAACGGGAAACTGACCAACCGTTTTATTACGCTTGCGAACGTGCAACCGACCGACGACGGCAAAACCATTATCTACGGGAACGAAAAAGTTTTGCGTGCACGCCTTTCCGACGCCCGTTTCTTCTGGGATCAGGATTTAAAACAAAAACTCGAATCCTACGCACCGCGTCTGGAACAAATCCGCTTCCACGAAAAACTGGGTATGATGTCGGAAAAAGCCAAACGTCTGGAATTTTTGGCTGGCACGATTGCGGGTCTGATCGGTGCCGATGTCAAAGCTGCCGAACGCGCCGGCAAGTTGGCAAAAGCCGATCTCGTCACCGGAATGGTACGCGAATTCCCTGAGCTTCAAGGTATTATGGGCGGATATTATGCCGCCAGAAGTGGAGAGGGGGAAACGGTTGCCGCCGCGATCTCTACGCATTATTCCCCGCTTGGACCCAACGACAAATGCCCGACCGCACCGGTATCGGTTGCACTGGCACTGGCCGACAAACTCGATACCATCGTTGGGTTCTTCTCGATTGGCGAAAAGCCCACAGGAAGCAAAGACCCGTTTGCCTTGCGCCGTGCGGCCTTGGGCGTGATCCGCCTTCTGCTCGAAAACAAGATCGCGCTGGAGCTTTCCGATCTGCTCAAAGCATCGGCAGACCTCTATGGTGTCAAGGTTCCGGACGATCTGGAATCCTTTATTCTCGACCGCTTCAAAGTGATGATGAAAGGCGAGGGCCATCCGCACAATATTATTGAAGCGGTGAGTGGTACGAGTTTGCTCGACATGAAAACCCGCATTGTTCAGCTCGGCGCGTTTCTTGAAACCGACAAAGGGCAAGATTTTGTCGCCGCCGCCAAACGCGCGATCAATATTCTGGAGACCGAAGAGAAAAAAGAAAAACTCTCTCTCAAAGATCAGGTTTCCGAATTGTCTTTGGTTGCTCCGGAAGAAAAAGACCTTTATTCCGCTCTTGTCTCTATCTCCCCGAAATTTGACAGCCATATCAAAAAGGGAGAATATGAGGGGGCAATGATGTGTCTGGCCGATGTTCGGGACAAGGTCGATTTGTTCTTCGACAAAGTGGTCGTGAACGACAATAATCCGGATATCCGCGCCAACCGTTTGGCGATGTTGTCCAAAATCAGACTCTTTGTAGGCCGGATTGCTGATTTTTCACGGTTATAGATTCCCCGTTCCTTTGGCTGGTTTCTTTCTGAGTTTGTTGTGTAGATTTCTTTCGAAAGAAAGGATATGATCTCTTACTGCTTTAGTATAGTTTTTTATTGTATTTATGTAAAATAATAAGTTACAATAGTACGTATACTTGAAAAAAACCATCAATAAAAAAAACAATAAGCTTGGGGAGATCAACAGATGGATGGAGTTTCGACAATCACGCAGGTGAAGCGCGATGGGAAGCATGACAAGGAAGAGAAGTCCTTATCGCAAGAAGAAATTTTTGAAAGGCGAATGGACAAGATCAGCCAGATTTATCCTCTATCCCAAGATCACGAAATTTCATGGCTGGTTGCCAATGATGAATGTTTTTCTAGACTGATGAAGGTCATATCGCAGATCAATGAAAATGCCGCATTCGTAAATCTGGATGAAAATCTGCGGATTAAAAGAAAATCGGTTTTCCCCGTGTTGAAGGGGATATGCATGGCGTGTCAGGCCGTAGATAATGTTCTGTCCGGAACTTCGAATCATGCCATGTGCATCACCAAAGTCGAGGGTGAAGTTGAGAGAGAAGAGGAAAAAGCTGGGTTTGCCGCATTGGGTAATGCGGCCATCGCGTCCCATTATGCGCTGAGCAAAAATGCGGGAAAAATCGCCATTGTCGAGTTTGATCTTGATCATCAGGACATGGGAAGCAGGGAGTTGATCGCCAAAACGCCGGAAATTTTGTTGATCTCGGTTAATGTCGCCGGAAAGCGCAAGGAAGATGAAGAGGAGTCGGCCGACAACTATAAATCGGTAACCATTCCCAAAATTGCTCATCGCAAGGATATTGAAAAAATAATGGAGGAGAAGGTGTTTGCGGAAATCGGGGAATTCAAACCAGACCTGATTTTTCTGGCAACCGAACCATCGGACTGCGGCGATTCCACGTGGCCTGAAGGATTTAAGTGTGAATACGTAAATAAAAACCTGATCGAGTTGGCCGACAAATACGCAAACGGCAAGTATATCCTTGTTTTAGAAGGATCGGTAGACGAGGAGTCGTTTATGAAATGTCAGGCATCCTTCAGCCAGAAAAGCGGTCAGATTACATCCTAAATCCATAATATATTTAGGGGATTCCCTTTTATCCACATCTCCGGCATACTGGACGATGCGCGTTCGCGTGATTCTCTTTTGTCCACCACTCAGGTCGCCCTGACCTTTGTCATATCTGTATGTTGAAAACGCAAACAAGCCTGGCGTTCATCGCCTTGATGGGACTTCTGCTTCCGGTTACCGGCTGTACCAACACGCCCGTTGCTCTGGAATCCGCGGATCACTACGCGTTGTTGAAACAGGATCAGGGAAATGCGGGAGAATTCGAAAACCAGACCGTCAAGATAACACTCTCGCAGGCTCTGGACCGCGCGGTTGAAGCCAATCTTGATGCTCGCGTCGCCGCGATGGAGATTCTGGTCCAGCAAAAGAATGTCACGCTCAAGGAACTCGAAGCCCTGCCGTCTCTCAATTACACAAGGTCTTTGAGAGAACGCTCGAATGACGGTGCATCGTCGAGCCGTTCGGTATTGAGCGGTCTGGAATCACTAGAGCCATCACAGTCTTCCGATCGTCACAGATTTGTAACCGAAGCCGGAGCAAACTGGAATTTGATGGACGCAGTCGTGGCACTGGCCGAAGCCGACCGGATGCGCGACGAAACCGGAATCACGAAAGAACGATTCACCAAGGTCGTTCAGAATATCGAACGCGATGTGTATGCGGCCTATTGGCGGGCATGGGCCTATCAACAGACATACAAACAAACAGCAGGAATTTTGGCCGCCTCTCGTAAACAGATGGCCAACCTCAACAGTGCGGTTGAAAAGAATCTTCTGGGCACAGATGAAGGCGGCGACAAGATCGCGGAGCTGACAAACCGCATGCGCGCATTGCAGGAAACCAGCGCAGCGTTAAGCCTGTCCGAAACTGAACTTAAAACACTATTGTCTCTCCCCCAATCGACACGTCTGATCCTTGCAAAACCGCCGCGCCGTGACGGAGAAATCAAGTCGCTCCTGACCGCCGAAACGATTGATCAGGAATGGATCGCGCTCAAAGCCCGCCCCGAAATGCGCGAAGAAGTGCTGCAAAAAAATGTGGCCATCAAGAATATCCACCATGAAATCCTGAAAACATTTCCGGGCGGCCAGTTGATCGCCAATTACAACCAAGACAGCAACAGCTTTTTGCAAGACAATGAATGGACCGATTTTTCGGTGTCGCTGGTGCAAAATCTTTTGAATGTTCTAACCTTGCCTGCGCGTTTCCACGCCGCACAAGAAAAAGAAAATCTGGCCGACGCCAGACGTGCGGCCCTGAACGCCGCCATCGTCGCACAAATCCATCTCGGAAAAATCCGCCTGAATACGGCCCGCAGCAACTGGGCGACGGCTTCTGCCGCATCAGACGCCGCCTACAAAAAGGCATTCGCCAAACGCGCCAAAACAAAAACCGGACTGGCGTCGGGTCAGGATGTGGTCGTGGCCAATCTCGACAGCCAGATCGAACTCCTGCGCCGTTATATTGCTGATGCCGATATGCAGGATTCCTACGCGGCCATGATAAACGCGTTGGGCAAGAATATAGATCATGACACACTGATAGCCAGCAAGGAGTCGCCATGATCGACAAACTTGCATCCAGTTGGAAATTCCACTTTATCCTGCGTCTTCTGGCGTTGGCGGTGATCTCCGTTTCAACTTATGCTCTGCTGACAAAGGGCGATTCCCCATCCGCTCCTGCGCAAGACGTAACGGCAGAAATGAAAGCGGAAGACACTCCTCCCGCCGCCCATCTGACATTGAGCGAAATCAAATCCCGCCAGCAGGAAAAAGCCGAAGATCTGGCGGACATGAAACCCGCAAACGGCAATGTGGGCTTAACCGAATATCCTGTCGAGGAAGATAGCATCACAGTAGACGGCGTTCTGGTTCCTAAAAAGGAGACGGTCATATCGAGCAGCAGCGACGGAAAAATCAGCAATATACCGCTTGAAAACGGCGACCATTTCAAAAAGAACGATGTTCTGGTGCGCTACGATTGTGCCGATCTCGAAGCTGAAGCCGAAATGATCGGTATGCAAAAGCAATTGACCGAAACCAAGAGCAAAAACGTCGCTCAACTCTTTAAGCTTGATATTATCTCCGATATCGACCGTCTGGGAGCGCAGACAGAGGACAAACAACTGGCGGCCAAAATCAAAATGTACGAAGCCCGCCTGAACGATTGCATTATTCGCGCGGAATTCGATGGTGTGGTCACCAAACGCCTTGCCAACGAAGGCGAATATACGCGCACCGACCGCGTTTTGATGGAGGTCGCCTCCGGCGACCCACTCAATATCGAATTCTTGCTTCCTTCCAAATGGCTGCGCTGGATCAATGTCGGCGCACCGATCACCATAGATATCAATGAAACAGGCCGCACCTATAACGCTAAAATCATCCGCATCTACGGTGCGGTCGATCCGGTCAGCCAATCCATTCAGATCCGTGCAGCACTCGATTCGTATCAGGACCTCCTCCTCTCGGGAATGAGCGGCAAAGTCACGATTGATGTACCAGCCGTCAAAAAAGAAGGCATCATAGGATATCTCAGCGCGCATAGCGGGCCATAAGGAGCGGTAAGATGGATAAGCTCCTCTCTCTTTTGACATTGCAGCGTCAGGCTCAGGAAGCGGCCACTCGCAACCAGTTGATGCACATCATCTCCAATGAAAGTCGTAAACTGGTTCCCTACCGCCAATGCGTGGTCTGGAGCAAAGAAAGCTGGGGCGGCATCACGCTCGATAAAATCTCCGGCAACGCGACTCTCGATGCAAACAGCCAATATGCGCTGGACCTCAAGAAAACCATCGCCGCACAAAAATTTTCAACTCGAGAAATCGTTGAAATCAAAAAAACGGAATCATTACCGGCCCTCACTCTCGCACCGATCATCACCGCGCAAGACGGTTTGCTGGGCGGGTTGTGTCTTGAAACCGAAACGCCGCTAACTGAGGTGGAGAAGGAACTGCTTAAGGAATTGGCTTTGTCCTACGCCCCGTCTATGGCCCTATTCGCGGTGCGTGGCAGCGGCGGTCTTTGGCGGTCGCTATCTTCACTTGCCGTCGAGCGTAAGTATATTCTGCTGCTTCTGTGTGTGTTGGCGCTTTTCCCGACACGCCTCACCATTACCGCTCCGGTTGAAATTGTACCGGAAGATGCCGAAATTATCACAGCCCCGTTCAACGGTATCGTTAAATCGGTTGAAGTCACCGCGGGCGAAGGCGTCACATCAGGCGATACATTGGTCGTCATGGATAACACGTCTCTCAAAGCCGACGCAGAACTGGCCGGACAGGATTTGAAAATTTTCGAATCTCAACTCTCCAAGGCCCACCGCGAAGCACTGTCCGCGCCGGACAAAAGGTCCGATCTGGGAATATTGGAAGCCGAACGAAAAGAAAAAGAAATCAAACTGCATTACGCCAATGAAATGCAGGGCAAAAGTGCGATCACCGCAAAGCGTGATGGTGTGGCCATTTACACCGACAAAACAGCGCTGGAAGGTCAACCCGTTCAGGCCGGAGACGTGCTGATGCGCATTGCCGATCCGGAAAAATACGAACTCCTGATCCGCATTCCCGTTGGGGCATTGGTCCCGTTCGACCGCAACGCGCCCGTATCCTTTTTTCTGGGTGTCAATCCCACAAGAAGCTACGACGCAAATATTTCATCCATAGGATACGAGGCATCTCCCGATGAAGATGGACTTCTAACCTATAAAGTCCGAGCTAAAATGACGGAGGATAAAAAGTTGCGTATCGGCTGGCAGGGGACGGCCCACATCAAGGGCGGCTGGACCATTTTGGCCTATGCTGTTTTGCGCCGTCCGATTCTCTCCCTGCGGCAGATGACGGGAATATGACGTCATGGACGGGAAAGAGGATTTTACGCTCCCGAAACTCTCCACGCGCCTCAGGATTTTCGCAGGCGCACCCGACTCGCAAAGCGGCAGCCCGACCAGTGTGCTCTACGACCCTCTGGCCAATGCCTATTTCAAACTCGGATGGGTTGAAAGCGTATGCCTTGCACGGTTTTCTGTCTCCTCAACTGCAACCGATCTGCAAAACAAGATCAGGGAAGAGGCAGGGCTGTATGTGGCACTGGACGACATCAAAAACCTCTCGATTTTTCTGGTCAAAAACGGATTGAGTGACCACGTTCCGCAAGGTGCATTGACAATCGAGGTGGAGCAGGGGCTGTGGAAAACCCTGCTGCATAAATATCTGTACTTCACCATTCCGCTCTTTCACCCACAGGAAACCCTCAACAAAATTTATCCTCTTATGGCCCCGTTTTTTTCACAAGCGGCAACAAAAATCATTCTGGGAATGCTGGCGGTTATGGGGTTTCTGACGCTGGCTCGCGCCGATGAATTTTTGGCAACCTATCCTGATTTATTTTCATTAAGCGGCCTAATTCAAATCGCTATTGTCTACGCTGTCATCAAGGTCGCGCATGAATGGGCGCACGCCCTGACCGCGACCAAATACGGCGTTCCGGTCCCGCATATGGGGGTGGCCTTTATCGTGCTGTATCCCGTCCTCTACACCGAAACGAGCGGAGCCTGGCGTCTGAGTGATAAAAAACAACGCGCGGCCATAGGTCTTGCAGGGATCAGAGCGGAGCTGGCTATTGCCGTCCTCGCGCTATTGGCGTGGAACATCGCTCCGGCAGGAAGCGGGGTGCAAAGCCTCTCTTTTCTGGTGGTAACTGTCTCGCTTCTATCATCTCTTCTCATCAATCTGAACCCACTGATGCGCTTTGACGGATATTACATCCTCTCCGACTATCTGGGGATCGAAAACATGCAATACCGCGCCTGCAATTTTGCCAGATGGAAATTGCGGGAAACTTTATTTGCTCTGGATGAAGACGAACCGGAACAGCAAAACGAAGAAACAAAGCATATCCTGACTTTGTTCGGTTTCGCTCTGCTGATCTACCGCTTTTTTCTTTTTACCGGTATCGCGGTTCTGGTCTATCACATGTTTTTCAAACCGCTGGGACTGTTCCTGTTCTGCGTTGAAATCTGGTACTTTGTTCTGAAGCCCATCCTGTCCGAACTAAAAATCTGGAAGGTAAAATGGCCGAAAATCCGCGCACAAAGACGAGCCCGATTGGTTGGGTCCGCAGTAGCCGTCATTTTTGTTTTGCTTGCGCTGCCGCTATACGGAACGGTCTCGGCTCCTGCGATTGCGGGATATAAGGACAATTTGGAAATCCATGCGCCCTATGCATCGGAAATCAAAGAAATTCCGGTGGCTGAAGGGGATGAGGTTCGCGCAGGCGATGTTCTGGCCATCCTGAAATCACCCGAACTGGAAAAAAATCTTGAACTGGCGCGCCAGAATCTCGACCGTCTGGAATCATCAAAACGTCGGGCCATATCCTCCCCTGACCAAGTGGGCGAGATTATAACCGACGAACAAATCGCCGTTGCCCGCCGGAAAGTCGAAGTGATCGAAGAGCAAAAAGACCATTTGATTATCATTGCCCCGTTTGCGGGAAAAATTCTGGAAGTGGCACTTGGTCTGGGTCCTGAACACACGGTCAAGGCAACCGATAAGCTGATGCGGTTGGTCGGCAAAGGAAAAGACCAAATCTACACGGCTTATATCACTGAGTCCGATATTCCTTATATAGGCATTGGTGACAAGGCGTCCTTCCTGCCGGAAATGTCGCCGTTTGGAGCTGTTCCGCTCAAAGTGTCCTACATTGAGAAGATCAACAGTAGCGATCTGGATGTTCTGGAGTTGTTGTCTTCCTTCGGTGGAGATATTGCCGGACATCATGGAAAGGACGGGAAATTTTCTCCCGCGCGCGGCTTGTATAAAGTCGGTCTGACCGCAGAGAAAAAAGTTGATAGTAACTTCAAAATCCGCGGCATAGTCTGGATTGAAGGAGAGGGAAGAAGCCCGATCTTCGGCGCTCTCCAACGGATTACCGGATTTGTGATGCGGGAATTGAGCTGGAATTAGGGCCTGAAAGGTTAATAAATATTAAGAATTTTCTGATAGACTGAAAAGAACATGACGGGAAGCGGAACCAGAATAGGAATTATCCCCTTGGAGAAAAGGGTGATGCTTGATGCATCGCTCCCCGCAATCGCGGGTCAGGTTCTCTGGCTCGATGCCGCCGACGCCACCACCATTCTTGATGCCGATGGAGACAATGCCGCCACCGGAACCGGCGGAGCAAATGACGGGTTTTCGGGAAGCGTCAAAACATGGGCGGATAAAAGCATCAGCAACTACGATGTCAGTGCCCCAACTGCCGCTGAAATGCCGACCTATACGATCAATGGTCTAAATGCCAAAAACGTTATTACACTGGATGGAGTAAACGACCGTCTGATTAACACGCTGGCCTCAATCCCTGGGGACGATTTTACGGTATTTATTGTCTTCAACCGCACAACGGCTACGGCACGGGACGCGGTACTTGAAATGGGCGGCGGCGGGAGTCGAAATGGATGGTTTATCAATGACGGCAACAACGGGAAGATCAATTACTATCTAAACGGTACATTTTACAATTATACCAGCAATTATTCGACCGGAAACTACGAGCTGATCTCTACCGTCCAGAACACCAATGCAATTGGCTTGTACCGCAGTGCCATCAGCGAACTGTCAACAACAGGGGGAACAAGGGCAGCCACAACAGGAATTTATGTTGGTGATGATTCAACCAGCGGTGACCAGTTGCAAGGAAATATTGCTGAAATTATCATCTATGACTATGATCTGACGGCTGATGAACGCCATGATGTCGAAAACTACCTCGCTTCGAAGTGGGGCCTCGGGGTCTCGAACTTTGCGCCGACGATTGGAGCCAACACCGGAAAAACGTTAATCGAGGGTGCAACTGCAATCATCAACAACACGAATTTATCAGCTACTGACGCCGATAACTCGGAAGCTATCCTACTCTATACCATCTCAAATGATGTCGATTACGGAACTCTAACCAATACCAATACCGCTCTGACTCTGGGGTTAGGAGACACTTTTACCCAAGGAGATCTGGATAATGGATATATCACCTACACTCATGACGGAAGCGAGAATTTTGCTGATTCATTTTCATTTACAGTTACTGATAGCTATGCAACCACCGCCGGAAATACATTCGGTTTCTCGATAAATCCGGTCAACGATGCCCCTGCCTTTGATAATGCAACTATTGTCTCCTCGGAAAATTTCGAAGGCGGCGCTGTCGGGTGGAGTGACAACACAACCGAAACTGGTGGTGCAATCTATACAACATTCTTGGGAAGGCATTCTCTTGATGGCGGAACACAGAATGTTTTTAAAACATACGCTCTCTCGGGAACACAGAGCTATATCACAATCTCATTCGACATGTACGAGATTGATAGTTGGGACGGGGAGAATTTCGGAATCTATGTCGATGATGTTCTGGTTTATAACAGTGCTCTCCATCAAAGCGCATTTAACGCGCCAGCTGATGGATCTAGCGGCGCCGTGTCGTGGACCGTACAGGAAACAACCCCTTTTAACGCCAACTTTGCCTATGGAAGCTGGACCGATCAGCGGTATCATTTCAACCTGACAGTGGCGACAGCATCCGCAACGGTCAAGTTGGGATTTACCTCGACATTGAATCAGGCGGCCACTGATGAAGCGTGGGGTGTAGACAATATTATTGTCACTGAAGTCGGCGGAGGCGGAACGCCCGGACCCTTTATTGTATCCGAGAAATCGTCCAACGGAGACGCCTTTGGACAAGTTTCGGCCACCGATCCCGATGTCGGAGATACGCTGACTTATACCATTACAGGCGGAACGGGGATGGGCATTTTTGCCCTCAACCCGTCAACCGGAATTCTGACAGTCGCTAACGCGGCCGCACTGGACTATGAAACGATCACGTCCTACACACTCGACATTCTGGTAACGGACACAGGGGGACTGACCGATACAGCCACGATCACCATCAATGTGCTGGATGTTCCTGAAAACACCGCTCCGGTTATCAATCCTCTGGGTCCGTTGTCCGTTGCCGAAAATGCGGTGGTCAATACGGTCTTGGGAACCGTGACCTCGACGGATGCGGAATCCAACACCGTAACCTACGCGATCACAGCAGGAAACACAGACAATCTGTTCGCAATCAACTCGACAACCGGAGCCATTCGATTGTCCAGCACCACTCTTCTAAACTACGAATGGCACAACACATATACATTGACTATTCGGGCAACGGACAACGGCTTTGGTGTTTTATCCAGCACGCGAAATGTCACCATCAATATTATCGATGTCAATGAGGCCCCTGACTTTGATGCCATTCAATCCGTTTTGGCCACGGACCCGAACATCAAATATAGCGCCACCACCGGAAACTTTTACAAACTTGTGACAGCGGGAACCAATCAGGCAACAGCCATAACCAATGCGGCAGCCCTCACACTCAACGGGGTTGCAGGTTATCTGGCCACCAGCACATCGGCAGCCGAAAATGCACTCCTGACCAGTATGATTACGACATCGACATGGCTGGGCGGCAGAGATACGGTTGTCGAGGGTGAGTGGCTTTGGGCGACTGGACCTGAGACCGGACAAATGTTCTGGCTGGGCGCGGCAGCAGGCAGCGCCCAGAATGGATTCTATACCAACTGGACTGGCGGGGAGCCGAACGATAGCGGTGGCAATGAAGACGGCGTCCAGCTTCGCACAAACGGAACGTGGAACGACATTGCCGTGACCACCAATATGCCTTATCTGGTGGAATGGGATGGGGCAGCCGTGCTTGCGGCAGTTCAAAACGGACCTTACACATTGGCGGAAAACAGCCCCAACGCAACATCTGTTGGCTTTGCACATGCTTACGACCCCGATGCAGGGGACGTGCTGACCTACAGCATCACCGGTGGGACGGGCACGGGGATTTTTGCCCTGAACAGCTCCACGGGTGAAATCACTCTGACCAATGCCGCCGCTATAGATTATGAGACGACAACCAGCTATACCCTCGATCTTCTGGTTCAGGATCTGGCTGGGCTGACCGATACGGTCACCGTCACCATCAATATTGCCGATGTCAACGAAACACCTGTTCTGGATGTGAATACCGGAACGACCCTGAACGAAGGGGCAAGCAAAACTATTACATCCGCCATGCTGTCCTCGTCAGACGTGGACGCCCCGCCGGATTCAGCTTTGCTCTATACGCTAACCTCGGCGGTCGCTCACGGGACGCTGATCAACACCAATACCGCATTGGCCTTAGGGCTGGGGGATACATTCACTCAAGGTGACATTGATAACGGCTATATCACCTACACCCATGATGATACCGAAAACTTCACAGATGCGTTTTCATTTACGGTGTCGGACGGCGGAATAACGCTTCCGGCGGCGACATTCAATTTCATCATCAATCCGGTCAACGAAGTTCCGGTCTTCACGGCCACAGGGCCATATAGTCTGGTTGAAAACAGTGCGAACGGTACATCCGTGGGGCTTGCTCTGGCGTCCGATGTCGATACCGGAGACGTGCTGGCCTATAGCATTACGGGCGGAACGGGGATGGGGCGTTTCGCCATCAATAGCACCACCGGCGAGATCACCCTGACCGATGTTGCGGCTGCCAACTACGAACTGGCAACCAGTTATACGCTTGATCTAAAGGTACAGGATACCGGCGGTCTGTTTGATACGGCAACCGTTACCATCAATATCACGGACGCCAACGATACGCCGACGGCCATCGACCTGTCCGGAAAATACGTCAAAGAGAATTCCGCGGTTGGAAAAGTGGTGGGGCTTCTCTCGACCACGGATGAAGATCCGGCTGATACGCACACCTATACGATTTTGGGCAATCCGGGCAACAAATTCACGATTGTCGGCAATGAATTAAGAGTGAACGGAAAAATCGACTATGAAGCCACCCAGACCATAAAATTGCTGATACGCACCGATGACGGCAACGGCGGAACCTATGACAGCAACTTCATCATTAACATTGGCGACGAACAGGACACCTACACGGCCCCGCCGGTAAGCGGTGCGAACTCAGGCGGCCACCAGACATCATCGGCAAATTACGATCTGTCGGAAAAAGAAAACCCTCTCCTTCGTGAAACATTGAGGAATGGCGAGATGGGCCAACAATCCGCATTCTACGGTTTAAACAAATTCCTGCAAATCATTCGGGAAAAGACAACTTCCCAGATTAGGGAGCTGACCGGAAAAACATTCGAGTCCGGATACAACGGCGACATGCCGCAAGAACAACCTGCTCAGGATGGCCGAGTGGTCGAAGAACAGGCAATCCGCGCCCACTACACTAACATCCGGACCGTCCTCGAAAATCTGGAAAAATTTGCCGAAGAGGATCCTGCTCATCAACAAAATCCGGATCATCAGGATCAGGACCACACACCGGACGATGTATTCAATCCCCTTGATAGCCGCTTTGTCGATGTCATGACCTATCACGAGCAAAAGCAGGAAAAATTGCGTCAGGTTTTGATGGGATAGAAAAATCCCCCTCGTCAGAGGGGGATTTTAAAAATCTCTAATGGTCAACCGGACTTAGAAGTTTTGGCCACCGCAAGCGGCTGCTTTATCCAGAAGTTTCGATCCTTCATCACCGAACGAGTAGGAAACGGCCGTTCCCTGACCAAGCATACCGGTCGCATCGCCCCAGCAAGGTGCATCGCTGGTTTCGCCGGCTGCAGGCTCAATCTCGCCAAGGCCTTGAGCGGTTTGGTCTTCCTCGTCTTCACCGGCTGCCGGAGCGATATTGGCGAAGTTTGGAGCTCCACCACCTGCTGGGAAGCCGCCAACGGAAGGCAGACCGGTTATAACCAGACCACCCGAAGGGGTTCTTGGAGCGAATGCCCCGAACAGACGGTAAACATCTTCCTGAGCAAAGCCGAGTTGCAACGGCTGAGGTACATAGCCGAAGAAGAACAGACCCAAAGTATTGTCATCACGATAGTGATAGATCATGTTTTCCAGATGGTTGTACTGAGCCTGCGTCAGGATACCGCCATGGCTGGCAGGTCTGAATCCGTCATAGGTGGCATCAAGACCGTTGAGCAGCGTTGGCATGCCCGGATAGAAGAAGGCCCCGTTATCCAGCTCGACATAGTATCTGGTTTGACCGTTGAAGATGGTCGTCCCGATCGTGTCATCAACCAGAGACATCGGTGCATAGATCGGGGTCATAACGGACGGAGCAAACAATGCTCTCAATTCGCTTCCGCCATAGCCATAATCGTAACCGATCAGATATGGGCTGAACAGCATCCCAACTTCACCGCCATTGATAGTATTGGCAGGGCCGGTCAGGTCGATGGTACCGCTTTCAAACCTTACGCCGACAGGATTGTTGTTCAGAACATTGCCAAACATTGTAACGAAGTCGTGGCTTGGGCCGGAGATATAGACACCGTTTTCGCCACTGTTGCTAACGCTGTTATCCGAAACGGTAGTGTCCGTTACGACGTTGGCCCATGGGCTAAAGAAGGAGTCGACCTGAATACCGTCACCGCGGTTTCCGCCGTAATAACCATTGCCTTTTCCAAAGCTCATGACTTCCGGCTCATAAATATCAACCGGATTGTCAACGGTATTGCCGGAGACGACAACATTGACCGCTGTGTAGCCGTGGCCATAACCGCCTCCCATAAAGAAGCCGTTCATTTCGGAAAGGGCATTGTAGTCACCTTCTCCGCCATGATCACCATGCAGCGTTACAACGATACCGTCATCACCCGAGTCATAGACATCATTGCCGAGAACGTTGATGTTAACGGTGTTATGGGCATATGGCTCACCTTCATAACTATCCTCGCTCATCAGGCTAAAGCTGTCATATCCCTCTTGGGCTTTACGGCCATAATGGGTGAAATCGACATCAATACCGTCATCGCGGGAAGCGGTAACCGAGTTGCCGATAATATCGACCAGAACGTCACCACTGCCTTTGCCGTATTCATCGGAAACCTCGACATGGATGCCGTCACCACCACGAGAGCAGCTCGGACCTTCTTTGAAGAATGTGTCATAACCGCCGTAGCCGGAGTTGTTGACATTGTTCCAGCCGATCAGGATATGAGGAACATCATAGGCCGCAATACCATGGTTTCCTGAGTTGTTGACCCAGTTGCTGATGATTTTTGCATCATAGAAGGAATAGACCGGACCGCCGAACGAGATAGACTCGACCATCGGACCATAGCCGTGAACATTCGCAACGCTGATGCCATCATGACCGCTGTCCCAGACAATGTTGTGGGAAATCAGGACATCGTGACCGCCTTCAACGTGGATGCCGTCATCACCTGAACCGTTGACCCAGTTCCACGATACATCGACATTGCCGCTGTCAGTCACTTCGACGCCGTTGTTCCGTGCATAGCTGACACTGTTGCCTTTGACGTCAACACCATGGCTGTTTTCAACGTCTATGCCATCGTCATGGGCTCCGCTGATACGGTTCCACAGGATATCAACGAAATTGCTCCAACGGGACTGGATGCCGTCACCGGCAGTGCCCCAGATGTTGTTGAAGCTGATGTCAACTCCGTGGCCGCCACGGACGTCAATACCATCGTCGCCTGTATCGTGAACTTCATTGAGGGAGATGTCGGCATAATCGGATCCTTCGACATAGATGCCGTCGTCGCCAGTGTAATGAACACGGTTACCTCTGACATCGGCGTCATAGCTGTTGGTGACCTCTATGCCATTGTTACGAGCGCCGTGAACGTGGTTATCGTTCACGTCGGCCATGTAGCTGCCGTCAACATCTATGCCGTCATCGCCGGAGTTATAGACGCTGTTGTTGCGAACATCCGCAAAAGAGCTGCTCGTAACTTCGATACCGTCACCGCGGGAGTCTTCGATATTGTTGTAACGGACGTCGGCGTCATAGCTACCATAGACCTCAATGCCGTTGTCTCCGGCATCATGGACAGAGTTGGAATGAATGCGGACATTGGCATTGTTGTCAACGTCGATGCCGTCGCCGCCGGTGTTGCCGACATGGTTATCATGGATCCAGCCATGATGACCGTCATCAAGGTAAATACCATCCCAGCCGACATTGTGGATGGTGTTTCCGGCAATCTCAACATAGTTGGACGGATCGACGAAGATACCGTTTTGACCGACGCTGTTCACCGTGTTACCGAGGATATCGGCATAGTGGCTGTTGATCAGCTCGATACCGTTATCGTCGACATGATGAACATTGTTGCCATTGATTTCGGCATTGTCGCTGTTGTAAACGCGGATGCCGGTGCCGTCGCCGTCATAAACATCATTGTTTTTGACATCGACATAGTCGCTGTTCGAAACCCAGATACCGTAATCTTCGAACTCGCTGACATCATTATGCTCGACATCGGCCGAGCCGCTGTTAATGATGCGGATACCCGTCTCGAAATCTTCGACCGTATTGCCGTCATGATAGCCGCCGATTTGGGCGTTGTAGCTGTCATTGACGTAGATGCCGATCTCGCCATCACCGGACTGCATATAACGACCGTCAATATCGTTGTCGGTGATCACCAGACTTCCGACATCGTCAGCCCAGATACCGTATTCGACATTGCGAATGGTGTTGTTGTCGATGTTGGCATCATGGGTGCCACTGTCCGTGAGACGGATACCGGTATTCGCATCAGTGATCAGATTGTCAAAGACGCGAACATGATCGGTATTGTGCAGATCGATGCCGACATTCGCCGTATCGTCGATATTGTTGTTGTAAATATCGACATACTGGCTGTTCTCGACCTCGATGCCATCGCTCAGCGTGTTGGCGCCGCCATGGTGAACGTTGATCTCGTTGCCATAGATGTCGGCGTAGTCGCTACTGCTCATATGGATGCCGTCACCATCGACTTCGTCGATATCATTGTAGCGGACGTCGGCGTTATAGCTGCCTGAGACCTCGATACCGTTGTCTCCGGTGTTGTAAACATCGTTGCTCCAGATCTCGGCGTTGCTGTTGTTATCAACATCAATGCCGTCATCACCTGTGTCGCGAATATCATTGATCCAGATGTCGACGCCGCTGCCGCCATTGACCAGAATGCCGTCCAGACCGACAACGCGGATATCGTTCAGCGCGATATCGACATCGTTCGATCCATCAACATGAACGCCGTTCATGCCGGCATGGTCGATATCATTGTTGTTGACCGCCGATCCGTGGCTATTGCGGAGATAAACGCCGGTCCGGACAACATCATCAATGTCGTTGTTCAGAACTTGCGTTCCGCTGCTGTCTGCAACACGAACACCGTCCCAATCCGTATCCCAAATATCGTTGTTTTCAACGCGGGAGTTGGAGCTGTTCAGGACCTGCACACCGGAACCGACATCCCAAGCCGTCGAGGTTGTGTTGGTGATGTCGTTGTAACGGACCCAGGTGCCGGAAGAATTCCGGACCAGAACGCCGTCGCCACCGATAGTGTGGTTTCCGGCGCCCGTGCCGATATTGTTATGCTCGACGCGGGAACCCGCGCTGTCGAGAATATAGACGCCGTTGGATCCGGTATTGTTGATATTGTTATAAGTCACATAGGTGGACGGGCTTGGATCAACGAAGATACCGTTGCCGCCGACATTGTTGACCGTGTTGTGGTCGATCGTCGAATTGGCGCTGTTGATCAGCTCGATACCGTTACCGTTAAAGTCACGGACATTGTTGCCGTCATTGTTGCCGCCGATGATTGCACCTGCGCTGTTATCAACGTGGACGCCGACACCCGTGCCGCGACCGCCTTGGCTGCGACCGTCAACATCGTTATCGGTAATGGCAAGACCGCTGGTCGACGATACGGTGATACCGGTATTGGCATCGGTCACGTCGTTGGCATCAATTTTGGTCCATCCGGTATTGGCAGAAACTTCGATACCCGTGGCGAAATCATCAACCCGGTTACCGTCATGGCCAACGCCACTGCCGATCTGGACATTGTGACTGCTGTCAACGTGGATACCGACAGTACCACCGGCCGGATCGTTATTCGGCTGGTCGTGGTCGATATAGTTGTCGTCGATAGTCAGGCCGGAAACACCGGATCCCCAGACGCCATAGTCGATACCGAAAATATCGTTGTCGGTAACGGTGATGTTGCTGCCGCCATTGGCAACCACACCGGCATAAGCGCCGTCGATCAGGTTGTCGTCAACCAGAGCCGTGGCCACGTTGTTCAATTGAACACCGTACACCGAAGCATCATGAACGTCGTTTCCTGTGATTTCGGCATTCGATCCGCCATTGAGAACGATACCGGAATTGCCGATCGACGGAGTCAGATGGTTGTTTGTAATGTCGATACCGATGGTGCCTTCGGCATAAATGCCTTCGTCGGCACCGTTGATCCAGTCAACCGTCTGGATGGTGTTGTTGTTGATCACGTGATTGACTCCACCAACAACGGACACACCGCGGCCATCGGTTTTGATGGTGTTGCCCTGAACCAGAGCGTTATCGGAACCGTTAAAGAGGCGGACAGCATCACCGCTGCCAGCAGGGACGAACCCTCCGCTGGTTTGGCCAATACTGTTGTTCAAAATATCGGCACCGTCACTATCGTTCAAGCTAACGGCATTGCCGTTGATATAGTCGAACATGTTGCCGGAAACTGTCAAGCCATCGGCATTGACAGCCTTGACGCCATCACCCGAAGCATTGTTGTGGATGTTGTTGTTGCTCAGGGTAACATTGTCGGCGTTGGTCACGCGGATACCGTCATCGGCCCCGACGATTTCAAACCCGTCAACGGTGACGTTGTTGGCCACAATGTCAAAACCCGGAGAGTTAGGGGTAATGACAGCATTGGTGCCATAAAGCCCGACGGATTTATTAACCAGAAGGGATTCGTTATATGTGCCTGCGGCAACATTGATGGTTGCACCGTTCTCGGCAAAGGAAACGCCTTGCTGGATTTTAGCACTTGGAGATTGAACGTTGATCGTATCAGCAGTTGTGTTGATCTGTGCGTCTCCGGCCAGAGAAAGAGGTCCGTTGACCAGATTGCGTCTGAAAACGATTCCATTGAGGTTAAGAGTATCGACATTGATGTCATGCGGAGGATTGATCAAACCGAAGCCCAGAACACTGGCACCAGCAGGAAGATCGACGACGTTCAACTGGCCGTTACCGAGAGTGACGTCATGCACCAGATTTACGGTCGGCGCGGCGAGAGTCAGGTTGTTGGTGGTGATGCCTTTCTGGGTCGTAATGCAGAAGAATCCACAGCTTACAAGGCGCTCCCAAGTGCTGATGTCAATATTGCTGCCAGTGCTAATATCGCTGGTTGCCCATAGATTGACATTGGCCGTACGAAGAGTGTTGGCCAGAGCCTGATCATATACGGTGATCGTATCACCCGGATTGAATGTAAAGCCAAAGAGCGAGAAAGTGTCGTTGATAATCAGGTGGGTCGGATCAATGGTAAACGTACCGACCGCGCCGTTGGCGGCACTCAGATCGACAGAACCGTTAAAACCGACAGATTCCCCAGCGGAAACTTCAGCCTGACCGCCGTTTCCGGACACAGAACCGCCCTTGGCTTCAAGAGAGCCTTCAAAGACGGCGAAATCATCGCCATACACGTAGGCTGTGCCACCGTTGCCGTTTTCGCCCGCATTGGCTCTCAATTCAGCCGTATCGGTAACATGAACGTTTTTACCGGTTGCTTTGATCGAACCGCCGCTTGTACCGCTGGCGTCGAGTTTGCCGCTGACTTTGACTTTACCGCCTTGGCCACCGGAAAGAACAATTTTACCGCCAACCATGGTTGCAGAAGAAGCGTTGACGACACCGGTCATGTTGACGACGGTATCAACAACATCTTTTGCAGCCGAAGCCGTCATCAGCACAGTGCCGCTTTCGGCGTTGATCGCACCGCTATTTTCGGCGAGAACTTTTGCACCGTCTTTGCTGACAGCCAGTTCAACCAGACCATCGCCGTACAGATCGACAGTCGCGGTTTCGGTTCCGGCCGCCAGAACAACTTTACCGAGTTTGGCATTGATGACGCCGTTGTTACGAACGGTCGGAGCCACGAAAGCGGCCAGACCGCCATCGGCAACATTAATAAGACCGTTGTTGACGACTTCGCCCGTTCCGAGATTGCTCAGAACCAGACGGGCGTCGCCGCGCATGACAGCAGCCGTATCGACATCGCCAGTGGAGGCAACAATACCGCCAACGTCGACAACGGAACCCGCGCCGAACAGGACGCCGTTGCGGTCAAGAACCATCACGCGGCCATTGGCGCGGAGAGTCCCGAGAATTTGTGTCGGGTCACTACCTTTGCTTTGCACGCGGTTGACAGCCAGAGAGCTGGAACCGGGCTGGTAGAATTGGGTGGTGGCACTGGACCCGATATTGAAGCTATCCCAGTTGATGACAACGCGGTCGGTGCCCTGATTGATATTCAAAACATTCGTGGTGTTACGATCAAAAGTTGCACTACCGCCAACGACGTTTTCGCCGGTCGGAAGAGCGCCGTCATCAAGGGCGTAAGAAGCATGGGGGGCAAGAACTGCGCTGGCTGCCGCAACCGCAAGCAAGGCCGGACGTGTGAGAGACGTGGTCGACGTGAGATGAGTGACCGTTGAAAGAAAATTGGAACGCATGGCTTACAGGCCTCCTTGCCTATTACTGTTGATGTAAGAGGGAAGATGGGCGTCGCGCCCTGAAATCCCCCATAACACTGATCGAATAAACTCTGTGATGACCGGTTCGGAAACCTCGCGCGGGAGGCTTGGGAGCGGTCACGAAAACGGTTAACAAAACCTTAATATTCTAAAGAGTGACCGAATATAGACTCAACTTGCAAAGAATTGCAATATTTATAATTAAGGAAATAGTTTTGTAATTTTCGAAACTGATTTAGATCGAAAAATGAATGATTTCAAGGTGTTGGTTTTCATAAGAGCGAGAAAAAGATGCAAAAAAACCACAAAATAGTTAAAAATTAGTCACAGGATATATTTGACGGATTGTATGGGGTGGGGATTTCGCGTAGGTTGTGGATAACTATGGGGGCCGTTCCCGCGGGGATAAAACGGGTAGACGGGTTGATTATTCCGACCTGACGTTTTACAACCGCGATGAAGCATTTTATTACCCGCAGAAACTGGTTTACTTTAAATTATTATATCCAGATTTAGTTTTTGGACTGAATTATAACGAGGCAGACATGACCACAAAACATACACTCTTACACACTTCTTCACGCGCCGCCCTTGTGTCGGTTGCTGTTTGCGGGCTTTTCGCGGTCGGCATGGCCAACGCCCAGACGATTACCGGGCCGGCTGACGTTTCGCGCGTTCAGGAACGTGTTGAGCAGGCATTGCCAACTGCCAAAGCGGAAGCCCCGCTTAAAGTCGAAGGCGCAGCGCCGTTCACTGCACCCGCAGGTGCCGAAAAAATGATGTTTACCCTGAAATCGGTCGAGATCGAAGGTCAGACTGTTTATCCATGGGGCGTTCTCGAAAAAATGTATGCCGATAAAGTCGGCGCCAAAATATCGCTGGCCGACGTATACTCGCTGGCTGCAGAACTGACCGCCAAATACCGTAACGATGGTTACATCCTCACGCAGGTTGTTGTTCCGCCGCAAACCATTGCGAGCGGCGTGGTCAAACTCCGTGTTGTCGAAGGCAGCATCGACCAGATCCGTATTCAAGGCGGCGATCAGGGCAGTTCCTATGACGTCATCAAGAAGTACGCCAACCAGTTGAAAAAGAAATCAGTCCTGAACAACAAGGATCTGGAGCGCACCTTGCTGCTGATCAATGATCTGCCGGGTGTAACCGCACGTGGCGTTCTCTCGCCTTCGAAAACCGTTGTCGGTGCATCCGACCTGACCATTATGGTCGAACGCGATACGTTCGATGCGCAAATTGGCCTTGATAATTACGGGTCCCGTTATTTGGGCCGCTGGGAAACGACCGGTGGTATCGCTGCCAACTCGCTGTTGGGCTTCAACGAACTTCTTTCTCTCAATCTGGCCTATGCGCCGGGCGAAAAAGGTTTGAAACCGGAATTGACCTTTGCCGAAGCTCTGGCTGAATTCCCTGTCGGGCCATACGGAACGACACTGGCGTTCAAGACCGGCATCACCCACACCGATCCCGGTCACACTCTGACTGAATTCGATGTCAATGGTCATGCTTCCTATGTAGGCGTCACTGCAAACCAGCCTTTCTACAGAACCCGCGACTTCAACCTGTCGGCGTCTTTGGGCTTCGATGCGCGTCGCACCAAAACTGAAAGCAATATCGACACCACCCGTGAAGATAATTTGAGCGTCGTTCGTCTGGGCGGTCACACCGACTGGATTGATACGGTCTTCAACGCAGCTGTGACCGATATTGATGTCGAACTCTCTCAAGGTCTGTCGGCATTTGGAGCCAGCGATAAAGATGATCCCGACATGTCCCGTCCTGATGGAGATCCGCAATTCACCAAAATCAGCGGCTCTTTGACCCGTCTCGAACGTATTGTCGAAGGTCTGGCTCTGCAAACCATGATCAAAGGCCAAATGTCCAACAATGCCCTCCTGACCGCCGAAGAATTCGGTCTGGGTGGCTCGGTTCTGGGGCGCGGTTATGATCCATCCGAACTGGTAGGTGATGATGGCCTCGGCGGGTCTCTTGAACTGCAATGGAGTCAGCCATGGCCGGTAACATGGGTTGAGGGCTACACCCTCTACGGTTTCTACGATATTGGTAAAGTCTGGAACGACGACGCCACCTCTGCAACGACACGTGTTGAAAGCTTGGCGTCTGCCGGTGTTGGTATCCGTACCACGATCATGCCAGGCACCGATGCCGGTTTCATGGTCGCCGTGCCGCTGACCCGCGATATCGAAGCCGAACATGACGATGACATCCGTCCGTTCCTGAATATCAGCCACAAGTTCTAATTTTGGGCTTGAACAGAATTGAATACCCGCCGATTGATTTTGGCGGGTATTTTTTTGTCATCAGGCAACAATCCGACTATTTGCCGATATGCCCTTGAAAGCCCTGGTGCGATGGGGCATTCTAGCCGTGCTGTGAAAGGTGTTGGAAGACTCGATGCGCGTTTTATATGTCGGCTATATTCAGGGGTTCGGAAATGCGGATAAATTTTATCTGATCCCGCAACGCATGTTGAATGGCCTGACGAGGGCGGGGCACAACGTCTATTGCTTCAACGACCGCGATCACGCCCGCGCCAGCAACATCTTCGGTTCCAGCAAACTGGGAATTGGCCCGATGAACAGAAATCTGGTCAAGGTCTGCAAGGATTTTTATCCCGACCTGATTATTCTGGCCCACTGCACCCATGTCAAAAATGAAACGCTCGAAGAAATCCGTAGCGTCGTCAAGAATGTCAAAATCATCCACCGCAACGTCGATCCGATCAACGATAAAGGCAATGTGGAACGGATCAAGGACCGCACCCCTTATGTTGATGGCATTTTTATCACCACGGCAGGTCCTGCCCTACAACAATTCGCAGGCGAAAGAGCCTTCGCGGCCTTTTTCCCGAACCCTGTCGATTCCAGTATAGATACGGGCCGCGCGTTCGAGCAAAGCACATATGAAGCGGACTTGTTCTTCGCGGCCTCCTCGATTGGCAAAGACGATCATCGTCAAAAACTTGTGACCGATATCATGGCAGATCTGGCTGGAACGAACGTGAAATTTGATATCATCGGCGCCGGACTGAACGACCGCAGATTGTTCGGCATCGACTACATGAACAGACTCGCAGTTTGCAAAACAGGACTGATCGCCAACAAGACCGAAGGCCATTATCTTTACGCATCCGACCGCATGTCGCAATATCTCGGGAATGGCCTGATGGTCTACGCCCCCGTTGGCCCGCGCTATACCGATCTTTTTACACCGCAGGAAATTGTGACCTATGAAACGCATGAAGACCTTGCGGAAAAAATAAAATATTACCACAGTCATGACGAAGAGCGCCGGAAAATTGCGGCAAACGGCCATGCCAAGGCCCATAAAATTTTTGACACAACTCTGGTGGCCCAATATTTTATCGACATGGTCTATGACCGCATGGAGGGTAAAGCCTACCCGTGGCCGTCCGAAAAATACATCTTGGAACAAGGATCGCCCGGGAAATGACAAAAATCCATTGTGTCATTCTTGATTGCACGTCCACGATTTACAATGCAATAACCGCGTCGTCCCAGCCGCTGGGTGGGATCGAACGAACGATCATCGCCCTATCGAAAATTTTATCGTCTTCACCGGGTTGGACCGTCACCGTCTGCAACAAGACACCGGAGCCGACGACCTGCGATAACGTGACATGGACCAATATGGACAAAATCGGCGGGAATTTTCCCGCGGCACAGATGGTAATTGCCTGCAACGATCCGAACCTGTTTGACCAATATAAAAAGAAGACGGGGCAGGGTGATTTCCTGCCCGTTTTATGGCTGCATAATCTTCTGCCGTTTGAAAAAGCCCTGCGCAAGGGGCGGTTCTTCCCGTTGTTGCGTTGGAAGCCGGTGGGCGTTTTTCTGAGTATCTACCACAACAACATAACGAGCCGCTTCCTGCCGTTCGGAAAGCGCGTGGTTATACCTCATGGTATTGAAGACAGCGTTCTCGATTTTCCTGTGCCCGACGAAATTCAGAATGAAAAAACCGCCTGCTTTATTTCTCAAGCCTACAGGGGCTTGGCGCAAGTCATCCGTATGTGGAAATCTGTAATCTTTGCGGAAATCTCCGATGCGCGGCTTGAGGTCTATTGTGCCAACCCGTCTGCGGATGATCTGGACAATACATCTGTGGAGGAATTGAAGAAAAAGAATGTAAATATTATGGGTCGCAAAAGCCGGAACGAACTGAATGAATCGCTCTCGAAAGTTCGAGTTCTTTTAATTCCGGGACACAAGGACGAAACCTATTGCCTTTCGGCGACCGAGTCTATTGCACTGGGTGTTCCGGTCGTAACCATGGGGGTCGGTGCGCTCGCGGAACGGGTGGAGGACGGACGGACGGGATTTATAGCCACATCCGAAGAAGACTTCGCGGAAAAGACCAAACAACTATTGACCGACGATGCCCTGTGGCGGGATATGCATCAAACTTGCCTGAAAACAAGAGAATCCTGCCGCTGGAAAGCGCGCAAAGACCAATGGACCAAGCTGCTTGAAGATCATGGAAAATATTGAAAATTTAAAAGAAAGATTTATAGCGTTTTTCAGACAAGACCGACTTTTGGCGCTGGCTGCAATGCTCTTGCCCGTCCTGTTTGGTGGATTTTTCGTGTTTGATACAAGCACCCACCGCAAAATCATATATCTGTTTGAGGCTCTGACCATTACTCTGTTGGTCAGGGATCGTCGGGAAGTGATTGCGGCCATACAGGAACAAAAAACATTCTGGGTTTTACTGCTCGCTTTTCTCACCTACATGACAGCCAGCGTTTTATGGTCGATGACGGACGAACATGGCCGGATGTTCGGAAAGGCGAAGCTATTATTGTTGATCGCCCTGCCGATGCTCGCAAGCTTTTATATTTTCCGTAAGGTTCCGGATGTGGCGCGCTGGTCTGTTGTGTCGCTGGGGGCTGTTGCTGCAGTGACGGCGCTCTATCTGCTCTCTGCGGGGGATTACTATAACAAGGATGTCTTTGTCAGGCTTCACGGTTTCGGTCGTGCCGAAAATCCGGTACAGGCAGGGTTTCTCTACGCTCTGGCGTTTCTGGCAACGCTCTCGTTGAAAACGCAAGGCAGAAAAGAACTGGCGATCAAACTTCTGGTTCTGACGGTTTGTGCAGCAACGATGGTCGTGGCAAATTCTCGTGGTGCATTGCTGGCATTGATGGCGACGTTATCCATGTATGGACTGCTAAAATTGAATCTGTCCTTGAAAAAAATGGCGATGGTAGGGATACTTGCAATTGTGGTTCTGGGCTCCGTTTTATGGGTTGTTCTGGGGCAAGTTGAAGACACGACCTTTTTCCAGCGCGCCGATACGGGCCGCTTTGAAGTATGGCAACAGGGTTGGGGCATTTTTCAGGATGCGCCGCTTTTGGGTCACGGTCTCGCCTCCAAATTTCACTACACATTTACGCTTCCCCAAAACGGTATGGAAGCCACGGTTGGACACCCCCATAGCCTCTATCTCAGCACATTGATTCAAGGGGGCGTCATCGGCCTCTCCCTGTTTCTGGCGCTGTTCGGATATGCGCTGTGGAAATCCTACCTGCTCCATAAAACCCGCAACATTTCATGGCCGCTGCTGTTTATGGTTTGCGGTGGAGTGTTTGGAATCTTCGATTTCGGGGGATACGTCATCAACCTCAGCACCGAATGGCTGGCTTTCTGGTGGCCAGCCACCCTTTCGGCAGCTTTGATAAATCGGGGAATCCCGACGGGAAAATAGATCAGGCGATCTTCTGGATTTCCGTTTCAATAGCCTTGAGCGCGTCATTGGCTTTCTCGGCATTCGGGCCACCGGCCTGCGCCATCGTGCGACGTCCGCCGCCGCCCGTTCCGCCCAACACGACTGATCCGGCGTTCGCAAGGCTCACCGCGTCGAACCGCTCGGACACGTCGTCGGTCATCGTCACGGTCAGGAATGCTTTGCCGTCATTGATCCCGACCAGCACCACAATGCCGGATTTCAAACGCTTCTTGAATTCATCAGCCAGCGAACGCAACTCCTTGGGAGCCATGTTTTCAACGACCCGCGCAATATAGCGGACATTGTTGGCTTCAACGATGTCGTCACTTTCCTGCTTGCCGCCACCGCCCAACGCCATTTGCAAACGCAGTTTGGCATTCTCGGCCGTGGCGTCCTGCCCTTCTTTCATCAACTTGGATAAACGCTCCGGCAGTTCTTTCGGATTGGTCGACAGCATGCCGCAAATTTCATTGAGAATACGTTCCTTGTCGTTGAGATGCTCCAGCGCAGCATGTCCGGTCAACGCTTCGATCCGGCGGATATTGGCCGCCACCGCGCTCTCGGCAACGATCTTGAACAACCCGATATCGCCCGTATGACGGGCATGTGTTCCGCCGCAGAGTTCAACGGAATACCCGTCCTTGATGTCCCCATTACCAATGGCAACCACCCGAACCTCGTCACCGTATTTTTCACCGAAAAGTGCCATCGCGCCTTGCTCGATAGCAGTTTCTTGACTCATCACCCGCGTGATGACGTTGAGGTTTTCGCAAATTCGGTCATTCACCGCACGCTCGATCTCACGGATATTGTCATTGTCGATGGCTTTGGGAAAATTCACGTCGAAACGGAAACGGTCCGGCGTGACCAACTGCCCGCGCTGGGTGACATGCTCGCCCAACTGATACCGAATGGCGGCATGGAACAAGTGCGCGGCCGTGTGCGCACGGCGATTGGCTTCACGCTCTTCGCCATTGATCTCCATGACAAAGACATCGCCCACTTTGAACGACCCTTTGGTCACTTTGCCGATATGAACAAATAAAGAGTCCAGTTTTTTCTGGGTGTCCAGAACTTCGACGGTGCAACCATCATTATGCAGGATGCCTTTGTCCCCTGCCTGACCTCCCGATTCCGCATAAAACGGCGTCTGGTTAAACACAACCAGAACATCGTCCCCGGCTTTGGCGCTCTCCATCTCTTTGCCGGTTTTATCAAGCAACGCCGTCACCTGACCTTCGCTGGTGTCCGAGCTGTAACCCAGAAACTCGGTCGCGCCCAATTTCTCTTGCAACGGGAACCACGCGGCCTCGGTCGATTGATCGCCGGAACCAACCCATGATTGACGGGCTTTTTTGCGCTGCTCATTCATCGCGGCATCAAATCCGGCCGTATCGACACCCATATTTTTTTCCATGAGCGCGGCCTGCGTCAAATCAAGCGGGAACCCGTAAGTGTCGTATAGCTTGAACGCCACCTCACCGGCAAGGGATTGCCCCTCGCCAAGCTTGGACGTTTCTTCCTCGAGCAACCGCAGTCCGGTTTCAAGTGTGCGTTTGAAACGCGTCTCTTCGATTTTCAGGGTTTCGACAATGTTGCTCTGGCTGGTTTTGAGTTCCGAGAAATGGTCACCCATTTTCTGGACCAGCGTAGGAACCAGCTTGTGCATATGAAGATCTTTGCTTCCGAGCAAATGCGCATGACGCATGGCACGGCGCATGATCCGGCGCAAAACATATCCGCGCCCTTCGTTCGAAGGCACAACACCATCGGCAATCAGGAAGGCAGACGCACGAAGGTGGTCGGCAATCACGCGGTGCGAGAATTTGAAATCTCCGTCAGGCTCGACGCCGCTGGCTTCTGCCGACGCCAGAATAAGCGCACGCATAATATCGGTATCAAAATTATCAGTCTTGCCTTGCAGAACGGCAGTCAGACGCTCCATCCCGCTGCCCGTATCGATGGAAGGCTTGGGGAGGGGAAGAAGTTCCGAAGCACTGCGTTGTTCGAACTGCATAAAGACAAGGTTCCAGATTTCAACAAAACGGTCGCCATCTTGATCGGGCGAACCCGGAGGCCCGCCAGAGATATGTGCCCCGTGGTCATAGAAAATTTCGGAACACGGCCCGCAAGGCCCCGTATCGCCCATGCGCCAGAAATTGTCATCGGTCGCAATGCGGATGATTTTGTCATCCGGCAATCCGGCCACTTTCTTCCAGATGTCATAAGCCTGATCGTCATCGTGATAAATCGTGACTGTCAAACGCTTGGGATCAATGTCTAAAGTCTTGGTGAGCAAATTCCACGCAAACGGAATGGCGTCTTCTTTGAAGTAGTCGCCGAACGAAAAGTTCCCGAGCATCTCGAAAAACGTATGGTGACGAGCTGTGTAGCCGACATTGTCGAGATCGTTGTGCTTGCCGCCTGCACGGACGCATTTTTGCGAAGAACAGGCGCGGGCATAGGGACGCTCTTCCAGTCCGGTAAAGACGTTCTTGAACTGGACCATCCCCGAATTGGTGAACAGCAAGGTCGGATCGTTGAGCGGGACGAGTGAACTCGACGCCACTGCCGTATGTCCGTTCTTCACAAAATAATCAAGAAAAGCCGCCCTGACGTCGTTCGATGTAATCAAAATAAACCTCTGCCATAAATGTTAGGGAAAAAATCTAGCATTGAAACGGCAGAGGGGTCAACATACTGGTGAAAATGGGAAATCACCCCTGATATCCCATAATTCGCAGGGTGGTGGATATCGGCAGAGCTAATGAGGACCTTTAAGTGCGTTTTCCAAAAGATCTTTTAGGGTATCCACCACTTCGCCGATAACTTCCACGGCACCAGCCTGGCTCGCACCCTTGGCCCATTCACTGGTTTCATAAGGATTTTGTCCTACTGCCACAGGCCCCAAAGGATAACCTTTGAGGAGGCCTCCGGTGACTTCCGGTTGACGGTACATATCCCGTGCCGGACGATTGCTCAGTATATGGACGATCTGGTCGTAATCTTCCTGAGTAATAAACTCCTGACCGTAATCAAGGGCGTTGGTATCCGGATCGCGGTTGGCATAGACCATACAAATAGGCTGGCCGGAATTGGCGAATGCATCGGAAAGACTTAGCGGCAGATGATCACTCACGGGATTTTTGGCGAACGCCACATTCAGCAAAGGCCAATATTCGATCTGCATCCCCGAACTTTTCTTGTCTTCTTTTGTTTTGATAACCCACTGGTTACCGATTTTATGCAGACTGGCTTGCGATCCATAAGGGCCGTTCATCGTCCCGATCATATACAGCGTATCCCAAGGCGGCGTATCGACAGGCGCATTGCTGGAAGTCCGCATTCTCATATCAACTTCGTTGCGTGACAGAATTCGCAGATTGGCAAGAACGTCGGGTCTAACCATTTCGAATTGCCGTGGGATGTTTTTCTTGGATATACCCTCTTTCCAGAAATGATGGATAAGGTCGGAGAAAAAAGCGTTGGCAAATACGGGCCGTGACCGCGAGAACAACAAAAGACCGAGCTTTACACCAAGGAATGTGAGGGGAGGAATGGCAAGTGCTGCCCATCCCCCTTTTTCCGTGAGGGCGGAAAAACCAAAGCCGACGACGCTGGGTAAAGTAACGATCAACATGTCCTTCTTGGAAATGTCATGTACGGCAAAAGCAACCGAGGCAAAGGCTTGTTTCAGTTTGCCCTTGATCCACCGGATTCCTTTGACGGGTTCGCCGTATCCGCTTTCGAGCGCGTAAGGGCAGGCCCCCTGACGCAGTTTTTTGACAGTTGGAGAAAATGTCTGGTCGATATGTGCCTCGATCTCCTCCATGGTCATGTTCTTGCGTTTGACTGCAATGCCGTTGAACAGCATGTGCATCAACGGCCTTTTCAGACGTGACAGATTTTTTTGATCGGCAGCCGTAAAAACTTCGTGAAACATCCGCGCTGAATCCCACCCCTTGCGCGGCGAAGTTAACGTATGAAGATTGTAAAGACTTTCACCTTTGTTATTGGTGACATGAACAATGTTGTTGTAGAAACCGCGCATGGTAGCGGGACGCGCCGCAAAAACCATTTCCTTCGACGTCCAGATCAGCGGATCGTGGTGCATCAGCGTGCCGCTATCGAGCAAATCCTGACGATGGTGCTGAGAAAACAGATCGAGAATTGTATGAAGGAGGTTTTTGGGAGTGGGCTTCCATGCAGCAACACCGAGCATATGATCGTAGTTTGTGTCGCCATCGGACCCATAAGATTTCTGTTTGATAAACCGTCCCAGATAAACGCTGCCGTCTTTCAGGATGTCCTGCCCGACAACAAGTTTATCGAGAGAAAGAAGGGCGCTCATCTCGGCTTCGGATCGTGCCGTAGTGGTCCCGTCGGATTTCCAGCCGAACCGGTGTTCCAGTTCCATATCGTCGCGGTCCGTGGTGGAAAGCAGGACGAGTTCTTCATGCGGGGTGATGCCGATGCAAGCGGCCCCCCGTTCATATTCGATAAGCCCGTTATGCCGGATCAAGGGATTGATGGGATGGTGGCCGGCATGATGAAGGTCCTTGATAAAGCGGTACGAACCGCTATGCGGTTCGCTTTGCATCTCGCTTATAAATACGGCGTCTGGGATATCACGGGCACTCATGCCGCATGATATATATAGTTATGTTAATAATAGCAATAAAATTTACGAGCGGGGGATAAGGGCCGGAAATTCGGAAGTAAAGATGTAACGCATTGTAATATAATAATTTTACACCTTTTCACTTTCTGGAAAAAGCTTGCTTTTTCATATTCAAATCTATATACTATCTAAACTTAGACTTCAGAAACAAATTCAAGCGGAAAGAGATATCCGATGGCGATCAAGCTGGTAATTTTTGATAACGATGGTGTGAATGTTAACAGCGAAGATCTGGCGATGCGTGTGGCGGACGATTTCCTGACCGATATGGTGAGCCAGCTTTCCACCCCTCTCGAACCGGATCACGTCTACCACAATTTCGCCGGTGTCTCGACCAACAAAATCGTAAGCCTTCTGATGCAGGGGCGGAGTATAGAGCCTGATGCCGTGATGGAACTGTATAGATTTTCTTTTCAACAGATCGAGGAAATCAAGCGCCAGCAAGGACTGGAAGGAGAGACCGCCCAAAGAGAGGCTGTGGCATTCGCTATTGCCGATCTGATTACGATAGAAACAATCGAACGCTTCAAAAGAGATTTGAAAGCTGTCCCCGGTGTTGTTGAGGCCCATGAGGAAATTGGCCGGATGGTTGGTCCCGAAAATGTGATCTTGGCAACGACAAGCCGCGCGGACCGGATGGATGTCACGTTGGAGGCTGCGGTCAATCCTAAGACGGGCGCAAATGCCGGATTGTCGGATGTGTTTGCTGCCGGCGCGCGTCGCTTCAGCGGATACGGACACCCGAACAAATACACAGCCTTGTTTGAGGAACTGAATCGCGCATCTTTCCCCTACAACCTTTCTGAAACGGCAGTTGTTGAAGACAGTATCAGCGGAGTCCGTTATGCCAAGGATGGACGCCCCGACTTGCGCGTTGTCGGCACGGTCGCCGCAAACTTTTACAACGACAAAGACGCGCACGCACACAAACTTCTGGAAGCCGGGGCCTCTGTAGTCATCTCGGATATGCACGATCTGCCGCTGGCACTGGCATGGCTGGACGCAGGGGTAACACCTGAAAGCTGCCCTGAAGGATTTGTAGGAAAAGCCTATACCCGTGCAAACACCGGCAACGCCGTTCTCCCCTCGCGCTCTCCCTAAACATACATATTAAAAAACAACGTCTGCGCTATTGCTTGGATGGTCGCAGATGCGGATATTTGTGGATAACATAAATATTTTCCCATAGTAACTTATGATCGGAAGGTCTGAAGAGTACTCTGGTGGTGGTCTTTCTAACCTTGGTTTGAGTGGGAATCTCATGGAAACAATTCCGGCAGGAACGATCACCGATATTACAGGCCCTGTGGTCACAATCGCCTGCACGGAATCTTTGCCCGCCATTTATGAAGGATTAAGAATCCCGCTGGGGGATGAGGCTTGTTTGCTGGAAGTTCATCACCACCTTGACGCTCGCCATGTTCGCGCAGTGGCTTTGCGCACGACGGCAGGATTGAAGCGCGGCATGGCAGTTTACAGCACGGGCGGACCGTTGAGCGTTCCGGTCGGGCCCGAGTGTCTGGGGCGCATTGTCGATATGTTCGGTCGTCCTCTGGACGGCGGTTCTCCTCTGCCAGACAAGGAAAAAAGACCCATTCTGACGCATCTTGGCCCCCTTTCCGAGGTGCGTGGTCCGCAATCAATTCTGGAGACAGGAATCAAATCCATCGACCTGCTGTGCCCGTTCGTCAAAGGCGGCAAAACCGGATTGTTCGGCGGCGCGGGGGTTGGCAAAACCGTTCTGATTATGGAGTTTATGCACGCGATTGCCGCGCTTCATCAGGGTGTATCGGTGTTCGCCGGAATTGGCGAACGCATCCGCGAAGCCCACGAACTCTGGAAAGAAATGGAAGGGGCCGGTGTCCTGCCCAAAACCACGCTGGTGTTCGGGCAGATGGATGAATCCCCCGGAGTGCGATTGCGCACTGGCGCCACCGCTCTAACCTATGCCGAATATCTGCGCGATTCCTTGGGCAAGGAAGTTCTGATTCTGATGGATAACGTTTTCCGCTTTGTACAGGCGGGAAGTGAAGTCTCCGGCCTTTTGGGGCGCATGCCCGCAACGGTCGGATACCAACCCACTTTGCTCACTGAAGTTGCAGAACTGCAGGAACGTATCTCCTCGACCGCGTCTGGAACCATCACCTCGGTGCAGGCCGTGTATGTCCCCGCCGACGATATGACCGATCCGGCGGTGAGCGCTATCCTTTCGCATCTGGACACGCTGGTGATCCTCTCGCGCGAACAGGCGGGCCGCGGAATTTATCCGGCCATTGACCCGCTGGTTTCGCAGAGCCGACTCCTTGACAAACGCGTTGTCGGCGAGCGTCATTATAATATTTCCCGCGCTGTGCGCGAACATCTGGCCCATTACGACGAACTCAAGGACATTATCGCCATGCTGGGGATCGAGGCACTCTCCGCCGAAGACCGACGCATCGTCGGGCGGGCACGCCGCCTGCAACGCTATCTGAGCCAGCCATTCCACACAGTCGCAAGCCATTCTGGCATCGACGGTGTGTCTGTTCCACTTGCCAAAGCGCTCGACGATTTCGACGATTTTCTGAACGGCGTCTATGACTCCTTGCCGGAAGACCAATGCTACATGCGCGGCTCGATGAAAGACCCTCTCAAACAGGGGAGAGCGGCATGAACGGATTTTCCCTCCACCTGCAATCGGCGCCTCTGACGGAAACCCTTGTCAATGTCACGAGCTTCATCGGTGCGGATAAATCCGGATCGTTCGGGCTGATGGCGGGACATGAACGTATGATGACTGTTCTGGAGCCGGGCCTGTGCCGTTTTCGTCCTGAAAACGGAGAGTGGCAATATGTCGCTGTAACCGGCGGGATTTTGTATTTCAACGACGGTAATTTGTGTATCAGCACGCGGCGTTATATTCGCGGCGAGGATTACCGCACCGTTTCAGATGCAATCAGGGACATCCTCTCCGCGGAAGAAGCGGTGATGCACGACCTTAAAGGAAGTATTTCGCGGCTGGAACAGGAAATGACACGCCGTCTCTGGCGGTTGCAGCACGGACAGGAGGAGGTGTATGGTAGGTAAGGACGACCTCCGCAAAGCGGCCGAACGTGATGCTGAACGATTGAGCGACGCCGAACGCAACCGAGGAAGCCTGATTTCCCAGACTGTCTTTCTCGGAACGCTGGCCTTGCTCTTTGTTGTTCCTGTTATCTTGGGAGCCTATCTCGGCCAGTGGATTGACGAAATGTCCTCGGGGTATTCCGCAACATGGACGGTCAGTTTTATCTTCCTCGGGATTGGGTTTGGCGTTATGAATGTCTATCTGTTTATAAGGGAGCGCTCGTAATGGAAGAGATTGTGACCCTGTTTCATATCGGCCCTCTAGCCATCAGCATGACTGTTGTTTCGACTTGGGGTTTGATGGCGGTACTTGGAATTCTTTTTGCCATTTCAACCGCGCGTCTCAAAGTCCGCAATCCGGGCAAAGGTCAGGTGGTGCTGGAGAGTATCGTTGCCGCAATTGAAAGCGCCATCGCCGACATGATGCCAGACCGACCGCGTCTGCTGGTTCCGTTTGT
>Ga0116142_10000858_pt1 | contig 38944 bp, 43 predicted proteins | sample AD_UKC033_MetaG_FD_89785 | JGI IMG/M metagenome (GOLD analysis project Ga0116142, IMG submission 89785) | Active sludge microbial communities of municipal wastewater-treating anaerobic digesters from USA - AD_UKC033_MetaG | ecosystem: Engineered > Bioreactor > Anaerobic > Digestate | place: USA... | reverse complement strand
TTACCAGGCCTTTGCCTGTTTCATCTTTAATGAGTCCCGACAAGCCATTCCCGCTTTGTGAGAAACCCACAGCACCTGCTAACAGCAGTGCAACCAGTAAACACAGTTTGTTTTTCATGTCTAAACTTTATTTTTTGTTTTATTATTGTCAGAAAATAGTTTTCCTGATAAGAGTAGCAGGATAAACCCTAATACTGCTTTCATTTTTTGATTTTTTTATTTATTAAAAGGGCCTGTAAAATGCCGGTTCAATACCGTTCATTCTCAGGTAAACAATTATTTCAGCCCGGTGATGTGTAATGTGGTCACGGACAAACATGGCCATCACCCGCAATGATTTGGGAGTTTTTACAAACGGCAATGTGAATTGGGTATCAAAATCTGCATCAGTCATGTTATCAAATCTGGCAATCAGTTTGTCAAATGACTTTGAGAGCTTATCAATAATCTCAGCCTTTGTCATTTTAATTTCTTCATACGCTTCCATTCCTTTAATTAATTCAGGACCATCAAATGTCTTTGCCATCATTACATTATCGGCCTGGTGATTATTGTTATAAATTAGGTGTTTTAACTGTTCGCCGAATGAACGAACTGTATCATCTTTTGATGGCCTGAAATCATATTTATCTTCCGGCATCTGGTTAGCAATAGCTAATGTGTATACCTTCATGTGTTGCATGATTTCCGACATCTCACCACCAAAAACTGATTTAGCTGTTGATACCTGAGTAACAGATACAGCAGATGTTTGAGAGAATGAAATGATACCCGGTAAAAGGAGCATCATGAAAAACAATTTTTTCATAAATGATTTTTTCTGATTAAGAAATGGCCCGGAAAACATTTTGTATAGCTCCCCGATGCTGTCGTGGTAATGACAATCAGCTGACAGAAAAAGAGACTTTTAAAAAGGGGTTGTATTCTGAAATGGACAAACGGGGGATGGGGCCGGGGAATGGGTTAATTCAATTTTAAACGGCAGGTTTCAATTTTTTTGGAGATAGTCTTCAACTCACTGTTGTTCATAGTGAGAGTAGCGGCCTTTTCAAAACTCTTTCGGGCTTCTGCCCAATTTGAAAGCTCCATGAGCAATTCTCCTTTGACAGCATGAAAGAGGTAATAACTTTCCAGGGAATCAGATTTTGAAATATTTTTTAATTCGTCAAGAGCATTTAGCTGGCCATGAACTTTTGATAAGGCAACGATGCGATTTAGCTGAACAACCGGGCTATGGTCAATCCTGATTAACAGGTTGTAAAGGTTAAGAATTTCCTGCCAGTTGGTTTGTTCGTAACTATTGGCAATGCAATGACAGGCGCTGATGGCCGCCTGTATATAATAAGAGTTGATTATTCCTTCACCGGCAGCTTTTTGAAGATAATTTGCGCCGGATTGAATTAATGGGCGGTTCCATAAAGACCTGTCCTGTTCATGTAATAAAATAATATCACCTTCTTTGGAAATTCTTGCCCTGAACCGGGAAGCATTGAAACACATTAACGCAAGCAATGAAAATGTAGCTGAGTTTTTTCCTGCCGGATGTTCGCTCAATATTCTGCTAAGGCGTATGGCTTCAGCGCAAATATCCATGCGGATATGTTCATCGCCTTCAGTGGCGCTGTACCCTTCATTAAACAATAAGTAAATCGTTTCAAGCACTGATTCCACTCTCTGAGTAAGGTTTTCATTGGGTGGAATTTCAAACGCTATATTCAGGTCACGGATGGTTTGCCTTGCCCTTACCAATCTTTTTGTGATGGTGGTTTCTGTAGTTAAGTATGCTTTTGCAATTTCTGAAATACTAAAGCCGCAAAGCGTTTTCAGTATTAAAGATGTTTGAGCCTCTTTGCCCAATTCAGGATTGCAGCATACAAACATCATGCGGAGCAAATCATCTTTTATTTCTGCATCTGAAAACATTTCTTCAATGGCAGTTTCCGCCGTCCATCCCCTTTCAAGAAGGTAGAGGTTATTTTTCGCATACTCCAATTTGTACTTATCCCTTTTGATAATATTCAGCGCTTTGTTTTTTGCTGTACGCATCAGCCATGCCGATGGATTATCAGGAATACCGTTTTCTTTCCAATGCTTCATAGCTTCCACCATCGCATCCTGCACCACATCCTCAGCCATTTCCATATTGGCCGGTCCAAAGATTTTGGTAAGCACTGAAACGAGGTTACCGGAGTCTTTGCGGTAATGGGTTTCAAGAAGGCTATGTATTTCGGACGTCTTTGGCATTATTGATTGCAAGGTAAAAAGTTGTTAGCTTATTCAAACCGCAATTTTTTTCAGGACGATACACAATTCGCCGACCCACTAAGTCAGGCACATTTGCAAGGCACACAAGGTCGACACACAAGGCCAACCTTGCAAAAGAGCCTGACTTGTTCCAGCGCTTCTGGGACACACCCTACTTCGTTGGACACATACTTTCGGTTTGACACACCAAGACGAAGGGCGAACACATAACAGGGAGTTTGCTGCTATGCTGGCAGACGAATATATTCTCAGCTTCATATCGCTATCAGCCCATATCCGGCTTACGGAATTCTATCAGCTTTTGTTGTTACCTTCATCATCAGTTTTTCAATCGGCTGCGGCTCAGGGCTGGACATTATAAAATACCAGCACAGCAGCAAGCCCTGTCCGTTGGTAGCAAAATGACAACACTCTAAAATTCAAAGCGACAAAAAATATTATCGCAAAATGACAAATTATTTAATTGTACCGGGACTTGGAAATTCAGGACCAGAACATTGGCAGACTTACTTTCAAAATTCAGGAGACAATTTTTACAGAATTGAACAACAAGAGTGGGACGCACCAACTTGTGAAGAATGGACATCAACCATTGACAAGAAAGTTTCAGAGTTTGACCTTTCAACTGTTGTACTTATTGGACACAGTTTAGGTTGCTCGACAATTGCACATTGGGCGACAAAATTCAAAAGACAAATTAAAGGGGCATTGCTTGTTGCACCAAGCGACCTTGAAGCACCTCAATACACATTTCCAGCGACAGGTTTTGCACCAATTCCACTTGACAAAATAAACTTTAAGACAATCGTTGTAGCAAGTGCAGACGACATTTGGGTTTCATTTGATAGAGCCAAATTTTTTGCAGACAGTTGGGGAAGCGAATTTATAAATATTGGTAACGCAGGACACATCAATGCCATTTCGGGACACACAAATTGGGACGAGGGAATGGAGATTTTAAAAACACTCGGTTGACAAAATGCACTGCTACCAACATCGGGTTCCTATGCAAGTTGGGCTCGACATTGTAACATCAGCTAATTGCAAATCCCAGCTTCAGTTCCAGCAGAGGAATATCTTTCAGCTTTTGTACTTAACTTCATCAACATATTTTCAATCGGCAGCGGTTATGGGCAGACGGAATACTAATTCCCAACCTGCATAAAGCCCTGCTCGTTAGCGGCAATGTTACTAGACCTCAATTAATTTACTAGGATTATGGCAGGAATAATTCATTTTGAAACATTTTTATTGGCAGGTATTTTACTAAACCTGACACCAGGCAACGATACAATTTTTATTTTGACAAAAAGCATTTCCCAAGGTAGAAAAGCAGGAATAGTTTCAGCTTTGGGTATTGGAACAGGGAGTGTTGTTCATACAATTTTGGCTGCTTTCGGACTTTCATTAATTATTTCAAAATCAATTTTACTATTCAACATAATTAAATTTGCAGGAGCAGCATATCTCATCTACATCGGATACAAAATGCTGACAGACAAATCGCCAATTAAAACTGACGGAGCTATTTTGAAAAGCTCAGTTAACTATTTGAAAATATACAGAGATGCAATTTTTACAAATATTTTAAATCCGAAAGTTGCATTATTTTATATTGCATTTCTTCCTCAGTTCATTGACCCCACTTTACAAAATACTATATTACCATTCCTTACACTCGGAACAACTTTTATCGCAACAGGAACTGCGTGGTGTTTAATATTGGCGACTTTCGCATCAGCAATTTTCAGTAAACTGAAAAGAAATAAAAAAGTGTCAACATACATAAACAAAATTTGCGAACTAACAATGATTGCTTTGGGAATAAAAGTGGCGTTGACTGACAAAAAATAGAATTGTAAAGGCCCCAGCTGGGCGAAGTTTTGAGCGAGGAAAAAGAGCGAGAGCCAACTTTGCCCGTTGCAACAAAAGGCGAAGTTATCCAACCCAAATCCTAACCCGCGAAACTTCGCCAAACGGGGAAACAAATGTAATTGAACCAGTGGGCATCTAAATAATTTAACTTATGGAAAATTCAACAGACAAAGAGTTTTTAAACGAATGTAAAAACAGGATTGACAGTTCCTTCCAACGACTTTATCATTGCCTTGACCAACTTGATAACAATCAAATTTGGTGGCGACCAAATGAAAAAATGAACTCTATCGGGATACTAATTACTCACACTTGTGGAGCTTTCAGACAATGGACAATCACTATCATGAACAATGAAGAAGATGTGAGAGATAGACCAGAGGAATTTATTAACAACAACAAAATCAGCAAACAAGAATTGCTTCAGTTTGCAACAAAACTTAAATCTGATTTTATAACAGCAATAAACAATCTTGACCCTTTACGTCTTATGGAACAAAGACGCATACAGGGGTACGATACAACTCTGATGAGCGCAATCTTCCGTGCACTTACACACGTAGAAGGACACATTGGGCAAATAGTTTTGCTCACTAGAATTCAGTTAGGCAATAATTATAAGATCTTCTGGACACCACAGACAGATGAACAAAGAGCCGAACGAAAAAACAAACATTAATAAATTGAATAATTACAGCCTGTTTTCCCGCAGTTAGTAACTGTCTGACAAATGAAAGACAAAAACACTGATGGTAACAAGGGCTTAGCGATAGCGGTCATTGTAAAACGATACAGGAAATATGAAACTAATATTAATTTTAACTTTCACGTTATTGGTAAACTATTCATTTGCTCAAATAAAATTTAATGAAAAGTTTGCTGACGAAAAACTTTATAATAAAGCACTGTCAGCCGACAGTGCGATAAAAGCGGGTGAATTTGGGACAGTTCACAGTTTACTTATTGTAAAGAACGGAAAAGTAGTGTTTGAAAACTATTATAATAATTGGAAGCAGGATTCGCTACATCAGCTACAATCAGCAACCAAAAGCATTATTTCAACATTATTAGGCTGTGCCATACAACAAAAATTTATAAAAAGTGAAAACGACTTAATTTCAACTTATAATTCACAATATCAAATTGATAATAATCAAAAAAAACAAATAAGAATCAGTGACCTTTTGACCCAACGACACGGACTTGTCTGGAGCGAAGGAGCTTGGGAAGACCCAAAAAATACCTGGCGAAAAGTTATCAGTGAACAAGGAGACTGGTTTAAAAAAATTCTTGAAGTGCCAATGGACACGGTTCCAGGAACAAAATTTATATACAGCAATGCTGCGCCAACATTGGTTTCGGGACTTGTTCAAACCGCAAGTAAAACGCAAATAGACTCTTTTGCCATTAAATACTTGTTTCAGCCATTGGAAATCAATAATTATTGGTTTTGGCAAGGTAATAACGGACCTCAAAATAATGGAATGGCACTAATTTCACTGACTTCAAGAGATATGGCTAAAATTGGACAACTCTATCTTCAAAATGGTAAATGGGGCAATCAACAAATTATACCCCAGAGTTATGTTCAAATGGCAACTTCGCCAATTGTAAAAGGAGTTGGGTTAAATGGTGCATATAAACAATATGACTACGGTTATTTTTGGTGGAGCAATCCTATTTCACAAGGTGACAAAAAAACAAATGTATTTTTAGCAAGAGGGGCAGGAGGACAAAATATTATCGTAAATCGAGAAGAAAATCTTGTTATCGTAACGACTGCCTGGAATATGCAACAATCGAACAAGGTGCAATTGATTTATGACTGGTATCTGTGTGACTAAAGAAAAGAAACAACGAACCGCTAACACAGGTTTGGCAAAAATGGCGGTTCAGCGCTCCAAAGACAGTTTTGTGGTCGCAGAAAGTTTTGCGCTCCGCATCAACATTTGTGGTGAAAAGCGCCACCTTCGCCAGGCCAGATACCGTTTGCAGAACCACCCATAATCAATAGATACAATGCGAACAGTTATTTTAACAATGACATTTCTTTTGACACTGATACAAACTTTTGGTCAGGCAGAAGAACCGAAACTTAAAATTTCACCCCTGACAGACAACTTTTATATTTATACAACTTACAACACTTACGAAGGAAGTAAAATACCTGCTAATGGAATGTATGTTGTAACTAATGAAGGTGTCATTTTATTTGACACACCCTGGGACACAACACAATTTCAACCATTATTAGATAGTATCAAATTGAAACATAATAAAAATGTGAAAATTTGTATTGCTACGCATTGGCACAGTGACAGAACTGAGGGACTTGAGTATTACAAGAAACAGGGAATTAAAACCTATACAACTAAACAAACAGACGAATTAAGTAAAAAGAATAGCAAAAAAAGAGCTGAATACCTAATTGAAAAAGACACTATTTTCAACATTGGACAATATTCTTTTGAAACTTATTATCCAGGACAAGGACACACAGAAGACAATATCGTTATTTGGTTTGACAAAGAAAAAATTCTCTATGGTGGTTGCTTAATAAAAGGTGCTGACGCTGAAAATTTAGGTTACTTGGGAGATGGCAATGTTATTGAATACGAAACTACTCTTAAAAATGTGCAGAAAAAATATCCTGATCCAAAATATATAATCGTTTCACACCACGACTGGAACAATATAAAGTCATTAAAACATTCAATAAAATTGGCGAAAAAAATAAAAAGAAAAAACTACCGCTAACGGTTTGGCAATATGGCTGGACGAATAGATGAAGCCCCCAACAGCACAAATGCCTGAACGTTATTCGTAAATAAAAATTATTACTTTCCCGTATAAAAAAAATAGTAGTAAGCCTTTTGACATTTTTTACAGTGCCCTTGCATTTTCACAGGAAGCGGACGGTTATTACATTAACAAAGCGGGTGATTCGTTGAAAAACGAATATCTGCCATTCCGTTAATTTTTCTCTAATAACCTGCTCACAGAAGGTCTTTTAGCTGTCATTGACGCCAGGTTCATACCAATGAAGGAGCTTACCCGCAATAAGCATTGATCTCTCTCAGGTATTGAATCATTTTCTTACTGTACTTTCATCTTCAGATACGTACCTGCTACCGGCCCATCTCTCACCAATGTTGTAACTATGAGTGGATACACAACAGCATATATAACCGATTCACACAAGAATGTTCAATTCTACCAGAACATTTTGAAGGAACTGGGTTTTGAATTAAAACATGATTCGGTCATTCTTGATTTCGGATGCGGTGCCGGCGGAGAAGTGTACCAGTTAAGGAAAAAAAACTACCTTGCCTTTGGCTGCGATATAGTACCCTTATATGAAGAAGTGCAAAACTTATGCAGGGAAGAAAAACTTACCAGGGAAGATGAAATAATTTTCAGGACTATCGATGTCAATAATTACAGGATCCCGTTTGCAGATAATAGTTTTGATTTCGTTTTCAGCAACCAGGTCTTTGAGCATGTTAAAAATTACCCGGAAACACTTGCTGAAATTTACAGGGTATTAAAACCGGGAGCCTGCAGCCTTCATTTTTTCCCTTCCAGGTACCGGCCCGTTGAGTGCCATGTTTTTGTTCCTTTTGCAGGAATTTTCCAGTCTTACCACTATTTGAAGTTTTGGGCTTTCCTGGGTATACGAAATGCTTATCAAAAAGGATTCAGCTATAAAGAAACAGCTGCTACCAACCATGAGTTCTTACATAAACGTACCATGTATTACACCAAAAAGAAAATTGCGCAATATGTACTGAACCAGTTTAAGAACATATCATTTATTGAACATCTCTTTATTAAGTATAGTGAAGGCCGCCTGAAAAAACTCTACCCCCTCTCACAAAAAATTCCTTTCATTACTTCACTCATAAGAACCTTTCATACCCGGGTTATCTTTTTTACAAAGTGAGAGGTAGCAATAAAAAAACTCCCCGCCATGCAGGGAGTTCAACTATTATTTTCCTGATTCGCTGATTTCTATTCGCCCCAGATATTATCTTTTCCGTCAAGCCACAGTTTTACCAGGTCTGTCGTTACAGATTTTGGTCTTTCCAGCGGGAAACCAAGGGCCCTGTCCCAGCAAAGGCTGGCCAATACACCCAATGCACGGCTCACGGCAAACAGTACAGTGTAGAATTCATATTCCACCATACCATAATGCACCAACAAAGCGCCGCTATGTGCATCCACATTCGGCCAGGGGTTTTTTATCTTACCAATAGTTTGCAGGATAGGAGGCACCGTTTCATAAATATTCCAAACCGTCTGTACCAGTTTATCATCCGGCATATGTTTTTTACCAAATTCCATTTGTGCAGTAAACCGCGGGTCGGTTTTGCGAAGCACCGCATGTCCGTAACCCGGTACTACTTTTCCTTCACTCAATGTCTTCTTTACATACTCAGCGATCTGTTCTTTGGTCGGAAGGTCTGTTTTTAATTCTTCCTGCATTTCAAATATCCATTTGATCACTTCCTGGTTAGCCAGTCCATGTAGAGGACCAGCGAGGCCATTCATACCCGCAGCATAGCTCAGGTACGGATCGCTTAATGCAGAACCCACCAGGTGGGTGGTATGTGCAGATACATTACCGCCCTCATGATCGGCATGAATCGTCATATACAGGCGCATCAGTTCTTTGAAACTCTCATCTTCAAAACCCAGCATATGGGCAAAGTTGCCGGCCCAGTCAAGCAATCCATTAGGTTGTATGTGATCGCTGTTCTTGTACTTGCGGCGATAAATATAAGCCGCTATCCTTGGCAGGCGGGACAAGAGTACCAGGCTGTCATCAAATACCGGCAGCCAGTAATCTTTTTTATTAATGCCTTCGGCATATTTTTTCTGGAAGTAACTTTCTGTCTGCAATGCCATCACTCCTACCACAAACATTGTCATCGGGTGGGCTGTTACCGGCAATGCATCAATGGCTTCAAACACATGGGTGGGCACATGGCTTCTGCGCTGCAGGATATTGGTAACATGATTGGCTTCCTCCTCTGTCGGCAATTCGCCGATCATCATCAGGTAAAACAAACCTTCAGGCAATGGTTCACTGCCTCCTGGTGCTTTAGGTAATTTTTGTTGCAGTTCCGGAATAGAATACCCCCTGAAACGGATACCTTCCTGTGCATCCAGCAACGAAGTTTCTGTTACCAGGCCGGTGATACCCCGCATACCCTGGTAGATCTGCGATAACTGCACTTCACCAATCACCTTGTTGCCATGTTCTTTTAATAAGTCCTTGATCTCTGCACCGACGGCTTCGGATTTTGCTTTGAACCTGTCTTTTATGATACCCATGATACCTTATTTTTCGGGGGGAAATAAGAAAAAATTATGAAGGCATAAAATTACACAATGCACCCTGCTGTAACAAAAAATAAGCTTGAAAGTTTGGACATTGATTGCCCTGTTTCACTATTTGGGTGTGCGGCGATATAGCCACCAGGCCACTCCTGCAAATACAATGTTGGGCAACCAGGCAGCAAGCAGCGGAGGGAAATTTCCCTTTATGGCAAATACTGTAGAAAACCGGTCGGACATGATGAACAAGGAAGCAATGATGATACCCAGGGCAAGGTGCATACCACTGCCGCCCCGGGTCCGGCGGCTGGCAATAACAACACCGATCATTGTCAATAATAATACCGCAGCCGGTGTAGCCGTGCGACGATACCGCTCTACTTTTAACGCATTCAGCCCTTCTGTGCCCCGAATTTCTTCCCGGTCAATATACCGGGCCAGTTCCGGTGTGGTAAGTTTGTCTTTCAGGTACTCATCTTTACGCAATTCATCCGGACGAAGAATAAGGTTAATCACTAATGTGTCATGGTTTTTCATTCTTTCGCCAATGCTGTCCACAAACCGCTCTGCCACCCGGTAGAATTTCCATTTCTTAATGGTGGCATCCCATTGCATGGTTTCAGCCCGCAGGTTATACACCATTTTATTATTCCTGATCTTTTCCATGAAAAACCCTCTTGCCGATTTACTGGCTGTATCATAATCCCTGATGCCAACAAAAGTGTTGGTATCAATACGCAGATAATAACAGCGGACACAGGTTCCGAATGAGCGGTTCTTTGTAGGGTCGTTCTTATCAAGATAATTTGTCTGGAAATTGCTCCTAATGATATTGGCCTTGGGTATCCAGTAGCGGCTGCCTACCCAAAGAACAAGTGCCAGCAATACCCCACCAATGATATAGGGTCGCAAAAAACGGTTGTAACTGGTTCCGCTGGCCAGTATAGCAATAATCTCTGACCGGGTGGCCATCCGGCTGGTAAAAAAAATAACAGCGATAAAAACAAATAATGGGAACAGCAGGCTCCATATAAAAGGAACAAATCCTAAATAGTATTTGTTGATGATCTCGCTGGTGCTGAAGTCTGCTTTTACAAAATCATCCGCCTTTTCGCTGCTGTCAACAGCCACGGCTATTGCCGTAAAAAGCAGCATACAAAATACAAAGGTGACCAGGAATTTCTTCAGTATATACCAGTCGATTTTCTGCATCGGCCTCAAAAGTAACTGAAAAACTGTTGATGGAATGTGAAAGGAAGGTCTATAGCTTTTGCTTCAGCCTTACCAGCATTTCGTTCTTCCAATTATTAAAACTCCCTTGCTGGGTCTTTTTTCTCGCCTCTCCTACCAGCCATAAATAAAATGCAAGATTGTGAATACTGGCAATGGTGTATCCTAAGAACTCTTTTGCTTTCATCAAGTGGCGCAGGTATGCCTTGCTGTAATAATTACTCACTTCACAATCAAAGCCATCATCAATGGGAGAAAAATCATGCTCCCATTTTTTATTATCTATATTGATCACTCCATTAGTGGTAAAAAGCATCGCATTTCTTCCGTTTCGGGTGGGCATCACACAGTCAAACATATCTATGCCCATGCCGATACATTCCAGGATATTCCAGGGAGTGCCTACTCCCATCAGGTATCTTGGTTTATTGATTGGTAAATGGTCGCAGCACCAGTCGCATATTTCATACATCACCGGTTCAGGTTCTCCTACGCTTAATCCTCCAATAGCATTACCGGCAGCTTCTTTGGCAGCTATAAATTCACAGGATTGTTTGCGCAGGTCTTTGAAGGTTCCTCCCTGTACTATCGGAAAAAGATTTTGAGTATATCCATACCTGGGTTCTGTGGAGTTGAACTGGGTAAAACACCTGTCGAGCCAGCGATGGGTCATCTCCATCGATTTTTTTGCATAGCTGAATTCACTTCCGCCGGGAGGGCACTCGTCAAAAGCCATGATGATATCACCACCAATACTCCGCTGAATGTCCATTACATTTTCGGGAGTGAATAAATGCTTACTTCCATCTATATGCGACTGAAAGGTCACTCCCTCTTCTTTTATCTTCCTGGTACCTGCCAGCGAAAAAACCTGGTAGCCTCCGCTATCTGTTAATATTGGTTTGTTCCATCCATTGAATTTATGCAACCCTCCTGCAGCTTCCAGCACTTCCAGCCCGGGCCGCAGGTATAAATGGTATGTATTACCCAAAATGATCTGTGCCTTTACATCATTCACTAATTGTTGCTGCGTTACAGCTTTTACACTTCCCGCTGTTCCTACCGGCATAAAAATGGGCGTCAGAATATCACCATGGTCTGTGGTGATGACTCCTGCCCTCGCTTTGGAATGTGTATCGGTATGTTGTAATTGAAATTGTAATGCCGGCATAATGGCCGCAAGATAAAGCGAAACTGTTTTCCACAACCTGTGAAATATATACGCTGCCACAACAACAGCTTGTTGTTACCTTCGCCGCTATGCCACCAATTAACTGGGGAGAGATTCTCTTTTATCTTTTTATTTTCATAACCGCCGTACAGCTTTTTTATTATGGTGTTTTTTTCAGTCGTCTTGCTTTTTATAAGCCCAGGTCAAAAACAAAGACACAGCATCACCCGGTATCGGTCATTATTTGTGCAAGAGATGAAGATGAGAACCTGGCACGCAACCTGCCCGGGGTACTGGTACAATCCTATCCCAGTACGTATGAAGTAGTAGCAGTCAACGATAACTCCCTGGATGATTCAAAGTACATTTTACAGGAACTGAAAAAAACATTCAAGTCGTTGAATGTGGTAGAGCTGACGCAGGAAGCGGTGCATATTTCGGGAAAGAAATACCCCTTGTCAATCGGCATAAGAGAAGCCAGGCATGAAGTATTATTGCTCACCGATGCTGATTGTGTGCCTGCCAGCGAATACTGGGTGGAGAAAATGCAGAATGCCTATGATGAAGGCATAGAGATAGTATTAGGCTATGGGGCCTACCACAAAAAAAGGGGATTACTTAACAAACTGATACGTTTCGAAACCTTTCATACTGCATTACAATATTTATCATATGCCCTTGCCGGTATTCCTTATATGGGGGTAGGCAGAAATTTATCGTATAAAAAAAGCTTATTCTTCCGTAGTAAAGGGTTCTCTTCTATCAATCATATACCCAGCGGGGATGATGATCTGTTCATTAATAAAGTAGCCACTAAATATAATACAGCTGTTGTCATTGACCCGGATGCTATTACCCGTTCCATTCCTAAAACCACCTGGGGTGGCTGGTTAAGGCAAAAATCAAGACATTATACTACTGCAAAATTTTACAAAGCCAAACACAAATTCTTACTGGGCCTTTACTTTGCCACTCAATTCATTTACTACCCTTTATTTGCTGCAGCTTTGATTTTCTTCGACTGGAGATTTGTACTGCCTGTATTTGGTACCCGGTTTATTTTACAGTCAATTGTATTGTATAAATCCATGAAAAAAATGGGAGAAAAAGATCTCTGGCCCTGGTTTATTTTCCTCGATATGTGGATGTTCTTTTATTATATCATCTTTGCCCCGGCACTATGGAAAAGGCCAAGAAGAAGCTGGAATTAAATAGTGTACCGCTGTTTCGATATGGAAATAATACTCAAATACTTTTCTGATTTTACTCCCGGCCAGCTTGAACAGTTTCAATTACTGGGAAATTTATATAAGGAATGGAATGAGAAGATCAATGTCATTTCCCGGAAGGATATTGACAGCCTCTATGAAAAACATGTGCTTCATTCATTAAGTATTGCCGCTGCTTTTGAGTTTGAACCTGGTACAGAGATCATTGATATTGGCACAGGTGGTGGTTTTCCGGGAATTCCGCTGGCTATTTTTTTCCCGGAAGTAAAATTTCATCTCGCTGACAGCATTGCCAAAAAGTTAAAAGTAGTTGATGCCGTGGCAGAAGCAATTGGTTTAAAAAACCTGACCACCCAACATACAAGAGCAGAAGAAATAAAAAACCGGAAATTTGATTTTGCTGTATCAAGAGCCGTTGCCCCGCTAAAAGAGTTATGGAAATGGAGCAGGCCCCTGTTGCAAGCCAAACCCAGAACCAGCAGTTCTGAATTACAACCAGGGCTTATTTGCTTAAAAGGCGGGGATCTTGCAAAAGAAATCCAGGAAAGCGGCACAAGGCCACGAATGATAGAAATCACTGAATTGTTTGCGGAAGATTTCTTTAAAGAAAAATACCTTCTTTATGTCCGCAGATAAAAATTACCAGTTTGTGGTATTGTTAGTACTACTTTAAATGATGAACTTTAAGTAATGAGACAAATCTCTGTTTTCATAGTAGATGATAATAAGGAGCTGAGAAATGCGCTTGAAGAAATCGTTACCATGTCTGAAGGATATAAATGTGCAGGTACGGTAGGTTCAGCAGAAGATGCAGTAATCCAGATTCCCATCTTAAAGCCGGATGTTGTACTGATGGATATTAATCTCGGAACAGAAGAAAGCGGAATTGATGTGGTAAGAGTACTAAAACCCCGTATACCAGATACTAATTTCATGATATGCACGGTGTACGAAGAAGATGAAAAAATATTTGAAGCATTAAGTGCCGGTGCCAGCGGGTATATTTTGAAAAAAACACCTCCCGGCAGAATGCTGGAAGCTATCCGGGAACTTTACGAAGGCGGAGCTCCCATGAGTAGCCAGATAGCACGGAAAGTTGTAGCCGCATTTCAACAACAGCAAACGCAACATGCAGCAACAGAAACTGAAAAACTGAATATGCTTACCAACCGGGAAATGGAAATCCTCGAACTCCTTTCCAGGGGTTTAATGTATAAAGAGATCGCTTCTCAAACATTCCTGAGCCCGGAAACAGTCAGAAAACATGTTTATCACATTTACGAGAAATTACATGTAACCAACAGGGTGGCTGCTGTCAATAAGTTTTACGGAAGGTGATTTTTGCAGGATTTTGCGGGAAAAATCGGTAAAAACCATTAAAAATACCACAAAAGTGGTATTGTCTCGTTTTCTATTGCCTGTTACTTTTGAAATGAAAATTCAAATTATACGGACCATTAGCCATTAAACCTGATTTTAAGCAAGCAAACAGGGCCTTGATCAAAACCGTTAAAAAAGCCTCCGCGATTAGCGGAGGCTTTTGTTTTAATAGTTTATATCCTACCATTTAATCTCCAGTTTGTTATTCTTTCTGTCTATATCCGCCATCCTTAATGAGGGGTCAATTTCCACTATTGAAAAATCGGCCAGTTTACGGGTTGTCTCTATTGTATAGGTGTTATGTGTCCATTTCCATGGTTCATACACTTTCCTGGTAATGGCTGAGTCTTCAATTGGTTTCTCTCCATACATAAGATTCAGCGGAACGTAATGCAATTCCTTACTGCCATCTTTAAAAGTTAGCTGGAGATCTATTGGCATTGGCATCAACCCGGCCCTGTTTATCCTTACTTTTGTTTTGCCTCCTTCTTCCCAAAGACTATCGATGCTGTAATCAATCGTCTTGATAGAATTTACCCAGTACTCTTTGTACCAATCCAGTTTCATATCACTGACCTTTTCTGCTATACGGATAAAGTCTGCTGCATTGGGATGTTTAAATTTCCATTGTTTGTAATACTCGAGTAATATTTTATCCCTCACCGGCGCACCTGTTATGTATCCTAACTGTTCAAGAAATACAGCCCCTTTAGAATAAACGGCTGCACCATATGCTGCATTGGTATTGAAGTGATCTGCATGTGTAGTTAATGGCTCTTCTCTTCCGCTCTTTGCCAGGGAATAATAACCCCGGTAAGTTCCATCAAACGGAAAAGCTGTACTATTCTCCAGAAAGGCTGTTACCAGGTCTTCCGCATAAGTAGTGAATCCTTCATCCATCCAGCCATACAATGATTCATTATTTCCCAATATCCCGTGATACCAGTTGTGCAACCACTCATGCAGCCATGCTCCCGGGCCAATCAATAATGTGGCCATGGGATATTCCATGCCGCCATCACCACCATGAATAAATGTATACTGCCTGTACGGGTAGACGCCGAATTTTTTTTCTATAAAAGGCAAAGCCTTTGCTGCATCGTCCAAAATTTTCTCCCACCCGGCAGCAGGTGCATTGGTAGGCTTATATAAAAGATGCAGTGTTACACTATCATTCACCTTTCTTGTTTTGTGTATATACTCCGGGTCAGCCGCCCACATAAAATCATGGACATTAGGTGCAATGAAACGCCAGGTAAGTTTATCACCTGCAGGCCGGTTTACTTTTGAACCGGCATTTTCATATCCATAACCTATCTGATTAGGATTTTGCAAATAACCGGTTCCCCCTATAATATATTTTTTGTCGATAGAAATGCTAACATCATAATCGCCCCATACGCCATAGAACTCCCGGCCTACATACGGAGTGGGATGCCAGCCTTCATAATCATACTCACATAGTTTGGGATACCACTGGCTCATTGAGTAACGAACTTTTGAAGTGGGGTTATCTCTTCCGCTTCTTCTTATCTGCAATGGTACCTGTGCTTCAAACTCCATGTCAAATACCACTTTTGATTTAGGGAGTATGGGCTTGTCCAGTTTTACTTCAAGGATCGTTTCCAGTACTTTGAAGGTTTGTGGACGGCCATTCATCTTTAAAGAAATGATCTTCTGGTATCCGATCTCATCGGGCTTCAGGTTCTGTATCCTGTCCTTAACCCGCTGATCCCAGTCAGGACCACGACCTGCAACAATCGTTCCCTGCCTCCTGCTCCGGGTGTCCATCATACTGCCCGGTTGAAAGGCATTAAAATAAAGATGGTAAAACACCCTGGTCAGTGTATCGGGAGAATTATTCCAGTATTCCAGTTTTTGTTTACCGGTGAATTGATTGGTCTGTATATTCATATCAATACTCATCACATATTTTACTCTTTGCTGCCACCGGTCAGGCTGGGCAACCAGGTTTATTGATACAAAAGAAAGGGCAGTGGATAAAACTAACAGTTTACTCATTATAATACAATTTGAATTGGTAAATTTCGCCAAATACATGTTATGACAAAAACAAAATTGATTGACGGTTATCCGTTTGTAAAATATGAAAAGAACACATTTAATGAGGAAGAAATGATAGACCGCAGCCGGGAGTTTTACGTATGGATGGACAAAAGAAGAACAGTAAGGGATTTTTCAAATAAGCCGGTACCAAAAGAGGTGATCGGAAATTTACTTCTGACCGCTTCTTCTGCCCCAAGCGGTGCGCACAAGCAACCATGGTTATTTTGTGTAGTAAGTGATCCAGTGATAAAAAAGCAAATCCGTACGGAAGCGGAGAAAGAGGAGTTTGAAAGTTATAACAGAAGAATGCCGGAAGAATGGCTAGAAGACCTTCGGCCATTGCAAACAAACTGGAACAAAGAATTCCTTGAAATTGCACCGCATCTGATAATCGTTTTTAAAAAAACCTACGAGACCAGAGAAGATGGCACTAAGGGCAATGTATATTATGCCAATGAGAGCTGTGGTCTTGCCTGTGGCTTTTTACTGACAGCTATTCATCATGCAGGCCTGGTTGCACTAACACATACGCCTTCTCCTATGAATTTTTTAAGTAAAGTGCTGAACAGGCCAGAGAATGAAAAACCTTTTCTGCTGATACCTGTTGGCTACCCGGCAGAAGAGTGCTGGGTTCCTGATTTAAAAAGAAAACAATTGAGTGAAGTATCCGCCTGGTACTGATCAGCCTTTACCTTCAACAATAATGACAATTTCACCCTTTACTGTTTTTTCCCTGAAATAAGCTGCTACATCTTTCAGCATGCCTCTTTTATTCTCTTCAAATAACTTGGTAAGTTCACGGCTTACACTGCACATTCTTTCTTCTCCAAAACAGGTAATAAACTCTTCCAGCGTTTTCACTAATCGCAAAGGCGACTCATAAAAGATCATTGTTCTTTCCTCTTCAGCTAGTTGTTTCAATAAAGTTTGTCTTCCTTTTTTTAAAGGCAGAAACCCTTCAAAACAAAAACGGTTAGCGGGAATACCACTATTGACCAATGCAGGAACAAAGGCAGTTGCCCCGGGCAGGCATTCTACTTTCACTCCCACTTTTATACATTCCCTCACCAGTAAAAAAGCAGGGTCTGAAATGCCGGGAGTACCCGCATCTGTAACAACAGCCATTTTTTTGCCTTCCAGTAACTGGCTGACTAAATGATGCAATACTTTATGCTCATTATGCTGATGATAGGGAGAAAGCGGTTTTATAACCTGGTAATGATTCAGCAGGTGTGAAGTCGTTCTGGTATCCTCAGCCAGGATAAGATCCACCTCCTTCAGCACTTCCAGAGCCCGGAGTGTAATGTCTTTAAGATTGCCTATCGGGGTGGGAACTAAATACAACATGGTTAAATTAGTTAACCGGTTAACTGTTTAATCGGGCAAGTCCCGATTAACTGATTCCTAGTTAACCAATACCTCAAAGTACTCCATCACCGGGTTGCTCAATAATTTTTTGCTGGCCTCTTCAGCAATAGCTTTTGCTTTTTCAGGAGAATCAGCATTTACCTGCAGGGTGATATTTTTTCCTACTCTCACATCTTCCACTCCACTCAGGCCCAGGTTTTCCAGGCCGCCCATTACTGCTTTCCCCTGCGGATCAAGCAATTCTTTCAGCGGCATTACTTTTATCTGAACAGTATAGGTCATGCTATTTTGTTTTTGAAAAGCAAAGATAAGAGAACATATGCCACCACCATTACCGGTACTGCCAGCCATTTCAATAAAACAATTGAGAGTACCGCAATGATAATAAGTAAATAACGGGGGATATTATGCTTTATACTGTAGTCTTTAAATTTCATCGCCATCAGCGGCAGAGTGGATACCATCATGTAAGAGAGAACAAACACCATTGCATAAAGAAACCATTTATTCAATAACAGGCTGAATACCCATGCTTCATTCACATTCCAGTATATCAATGGTAATGATGCCACAAACAACCCAACAGCCGGTACAGGCATTCCTTTGAATGAGTAAGACTGGCTGTTATCCAAATTAAATCTTGCTAAACGCCATGCTGCTGCACAGGGTAGTACAAAAGCCGGTAACAACCATAAAAAAGATACATCCAGTCCGCCTTCTTCCTGGGCAAAACTCAAGCGGAGAAACTGGTAAATAATCATTGAAGGAGCTACTCCAAAACTTACCACATCGGCAAGAGAATCCAATTGCTTACCCATTTCAGATGTGGCATTGAATAGTCTTGCAACAAAACCATCCAGGAAATCAACAACAGCAGCAATACCGATAAATAAGGTTGCCATCCATATTTTTTCGGGTATATCGAGCAACTCGGTTCCTTCGGCGCTTACACTTATCAAAATGCCGTTTTGTAGCGTAAATACAATGGCGATACAACCGAAGAAAAGATTCAGTAAAGTGAAGAGATTAGGAATTTGCTTCATGCCGGCAAGATAAATTTATTTTTTCATGAGAGCTTCTATCTCTTCTGCAGTAATGGGGATATTCTTCATCAGGTCCTTACTTCCATTTCGGGTTATCCAAAGATTATTCTCAATGCGGATACCCATTTGCTCCTCTTCAATATAAATACCCGGCTCTACCGTAAACACCATTCCCGCTTTTATAGGTTCGGTTCTTGTACCCAGGTCATGTACATCCACACCCAGGTGATGCGAAATACCATGATATAAATATTTGCGATAAGCCCTGTTTTCCGGATCCTCATTTTTTACATCAGATTTTCTGAGCAATCCTATTTTGAGAAATTGTTGTGTTGCTTCTTCTCCCACTTTTTCTGTATAGTCAATAATGCTGATGCCCGGCTTTAAAATACTTTTTGCATAATCATGTAAATGCAGGCAGGCATTATAGACTGTTCTCTGCCGACGGGTGAATTTTCCATTTACCGGTACTGTCCTTGTCAGGTCAGCACAATAACCACCGTACTCTGCCCCAAAATCCATTAATATCAGCTCACCATCTTTACATTCTTCGTTATTACTTACATAGTGCAGTGTCCGGGCTCTGTCGCCGCTGGCAATAATACTTCCGTATGCCGGACCTGTTGCCCGTTGGCTAAGGAATGAATGAAATATCTCCGCTTCAATTTCATACTCCATCACTCCGGGTTTAATGAACTGCAGCAAGCGACGGAATGTACTATCAGTAATATCTATTGCTTTCTGCATCACTTCTACTTCCAAAGCCGTTTTGATACCCCTCAGTTCTTTCATGATCCGGGCTGCTCTCAAATAATTATGCAGTGGATACCGGCTTTTCATTTCATCAATAAAACGGTAATCCCGGCTTCTCACTAAACTGGCCTTGCGATCATTTTCATTACTGTCGAGGTAAATACTATCTGCCAGGTGAATCCATGGTTGCAGCAACCCATCAATACTGTCCAGCCAAACAATTGTTTTCATGCCGCTGATCGACTGTGCTTCTTTCACCCGTAGTCTCTTTCCATCCCATTTCTCTTTTAATTCATTGGGGCGAACAAGCACCAGCACTTCCCTGTATTTCGGATCAGGGTTATCAGGGAATAAGATCACCATACTATCTTCCTGGGTAATGCCGCTCAACCAGAACAGGTCGCTGTTCTGTTTGAAAGAATAGATCGCATCACCATTGCTGGGTACTTCATCATTACTTACAAAAATGGCAATGGAATTTTTCTGCATCTGGCGAACAAACCGCTCCCGGTTCTGGGTAAAAATGGCTGGGTTTAATGGTAGATATTTCATACGTTTTTTCTTAAATCATTTGTTTAGCACAAAAAGCATTTAAAGATAGGAAGCCTGCTTATCCGCCGGCTGACTTTCATCACAAATCAGTTAATAACAGAAAAAATCAGAAATTTTTTAAATTCTTAGCTCCCATTTTAAATTCCATCAAATATAAATCAATGAAAATGAATGGAAAACATCCTTTTTATAATAATTATTAGGACAATATTAATGTGTCAAACTAACACTTGTATGTAAAAATTTGAGTTTAGATATTACCTTTGTCCCTTCAACAAATGCGATTGCAATATATGTCAGTACCTACCATCTCTTTTCCGACCCAACACTTATCGAAGATTGGCCTTAAGAACACAGAATCAATTCATTATCAATTAACCCCCGAAGAATTAATACAGGATACGTTACGTATTGGTGAGGGAGTTTTAAATGATACCGGCGCCCTGGTTATTCAAACAGGTGAGTTTACTGGCCGTTCCCCCAAGGATAAATTCACGGTGAAAGATGAAACTACCGCAGACGTTGTACACTGGAACGATTTTAATATACCCATTGAACCTAAATATTTCGATATCATATTTGATAAGATTACCGGCTATCTGAACAGTGTGCCTGAAATATGGGTGCGGGATTGTTATGCCTGCGCCGATCCCCGCTTCCGTCTGAATGTAAGGGTGATTAATGAAAAACCCTGGAACAATCTTTTTGCTTATAACATGTTCCTTCGTCCCAAAGAAGAAGAATTGGAGAATTTCAAACCAGACTGGCATGTAATTTCCACTCCGGGATTGAAACTAGATGCTAAAGAATGTGGTACCCGCCAGCATAATGCAGCAATAGTATCCTTTAAACATAAAATGATATTAATAGCCGGCACAGGCTATACCGGCGAAATCAAAAAGGGCATCTTTACCATACTTAATTACATTTTGCCGCATGAAAAAAATGTACTGAGTATGCACTGTAGTGCCAATATGGGCGATAACGGAGACACGGCCGTGTTTTTCGGACTTAGCGGTACAGGCAAAACAACACTGAGTGCTGACCCTAACCGTAAATTGATAGGTGATGATGAACATGCCTGGACCAATGATAATATTTTCAATTTTGAAGGAGGATGTTATGCAAAGACAATTAACCTGACCGAAGAGAAAGAACCGGAGATATATAATGCTATCCGACCGGGTGCACTGGTAGAAAATATTACATTCTTTGCGGGTACAAACCAGATCAATTTTGATGATGGATCGGTTACTGAAAACACAAGAGTTTCTTACCCGCTTCATTTTATCAGCAATGCACAGGAACCATCGATTGGCGGATTACCCAAAAATATTTTCTTTTTAACCTGTGATGCATTCGGTGTATTACCTCCTGTTTCCAGGCTCACACCAGGCCAGGCCATGTACCAGTTCATTTCAGGATATACAGCTAAAGTAGCCGGAACTGAAGCCGGAGTAACAGAACCCAAACCTACTTTTAGTGCCTGTTTTGGTGCGCCATTCCTCCCGCTGCATCCAGGCAAATATGCAGAGATGCTGGGAAAGAAAATGCAGGAGAATAATGTAAATGTCTGGATGATCAACACAGGCTGGACAGGTGGGCCTTATGGCACAGGTAACAGAATGAAGTTGAAGTATACCAGGGCTATGATCACTGCTGCTCTTGAAGGCAAACTGAATGATATGGAATTTGCTATTGACCCTGTTTTTGGTGTTGCTATACCCCAGGCTTGTCCTGATGTGCCTGCTGATATTTTAAATCCACGGAATACCTGGGCTGACAAAAATGCCTATGATGAAAAAGCAAAATACCTGGCTGGTTTGTTTGTAAAGAACTTTGCCAAGTATGCAGATGGTGTGACAGCAGAAATCCTTGCTGCCGCCCCTAAGGCATAAACTGGTTTTATACTGGACGGTTATTTGATATTTCACCCCGTTTCACTCAACATGAGACGGGGTTTTTATTTTATTTAACGACTGCTTATATAGCTGGTAAAATTTTTGATACAACTTTACGTTGATAAATCGTCTATGAACAAACTCATTTTGTATACTATTTTCTTCCTTCTTCCTGCTGCAATTGCCGCACAGACTGCAGATGAGGAGTTATTGGAATGGAGTTCTTCCAGGAGATTAAACTGGAATGATTATAAAGGAAAGCCGGACCCAGCCAGTGATGCGGCTGCTAACACCACTACTTACCTTAGTATTCAATACAAGATCAGTAGTACCGATTTTGGTTACCAGATAAAATCTCTTTTTTCTAAAAACCGCTCATGGGGTTTACATAAATCGGATTATATACTCAGTCATGAGCAGGGGCATTTTGATATTGCCGAAATTTTTGCCCGGAAGCTTCATAAAAAAATGAGTGAGTACAACTTCAACAAAAGAACTTACCAGAAAGACCTGAAAAAGATCTATGAAGACATTACAGATGAAAAGGAGCAAATGCAAAATGACTATGACAGGGAAACCCGGCACAGCATTAACAGGGAAAAACAGGCTGAATGGCTGAAGAAAATTGAGAAGATGCTTAACGAATATTCAAACTGGGCTGATTATTAAAACAAACCGTACAATTCTGCATCAACTTTTCGGATGATCTCACCAAAATCCTCATCCCGTTCTGCAAATTTGTTTTTGTCTACATCAATAATAAGCAATTTACCTTCCTTGTACTCGCCTATCCATTTATTATAATACTCATTAAGTTTTTTCAGGTAATCGAGCCGGATATTCTCTTCATACTCTCTGCCTCTTTTTTGTATTTGTCCTACCAATGTAGGTACTGAAGCATTCAGGTATATAAGCAGATCAGGCGGCTGCACCAGTGTTTTTAATGTCTGGAAAAAGTGAAAATAATTATCAAAATCCCTTTTGCTCATTAACCCCATTTCGTGCAGGTTAGGAGCAAAGATGTTGGCATCCTCGTAGATTGTTCTGTCCTGGATAACCGTTTCTGTTCCTTTCTGAATATCCACCAACTGACGAAGACGGCTGTTCAAAAAGAAAATCTGAAGGTTGAAACTCCAACGGGGCATATCCTCATAAAAATCCATGAGGTAAGGATTATGGTCCACATCTTCAAAATTGGGAATCCACTTATAATGCTTGCTGAGCATCTCTGTCAATGTGGTTTTGCCTGCGCCGATATTTCCTGCAACGGCTATGTGTTTCGGTTTCTTTGCTTTTGCCATGCCCCTGATCCGCCAGAGAGCGGAGAATTTTATAGTTCTATAAATGAATAGGCGTTAAAAGTATTGAATTCTCACTATTCAAATACCGGTAAAAAAAATAAATCAAAAATATTTTAACCCGATAGCCTCTCTTACCAACTCCATGGTTGCCCGGGCGCTTTTACGGGCTTTTTCGGCCCCTTTTTCCATTACTTCTTTCAGGTAGGTTTCATCATTGCGGATTGATTCAGCTTTTTCCCGGATAGGAGCAATGAACCGGACCATGTCCTCACCCAGTTGCTTTTTCATATCACCGTAGCGAATGGTACATTTATTAAAATCCTCTTCAAATTTTTGGATCACCTCATCAGTACTAACCAGTTTCATGAGCAGAAAAATATTTTCGATGTAATCCGGTTTAACTGAACCTGGTTCTGAAGGGCCGCTGTCTGTTTTAGCCTTCATTACTTTCTTGCGGATCATGTCATCATCATCAGACAGGTATAAAGTGGCAAACTGGTTTTCACTCTTACTCATTTTCCCTGCCCCATCAAGACTTGGCACTTTTACCAGTTCACTACCATAATTAAATGCCTGCGGTTCAGGAAACACTTCACCATAGCGATGATTGAAACGATTGGCAAAATTGCGGGCCATTTCCAGGTGCTGCTCCTGATCTTTGCCAACGGGAACATATAGTGCACGGTGAAGAATAATATCGGCTGTTTGTAAAACAGGGTAGGTCAGCAAACCGGCATTCACATTATCAGGATGCTGCCTTGCCTTATCCTTGAATGTTACCGTTTTCTCCAGTTCCCCTTTGTAGGCCATCATATTCAGGTATAAATACAACTCTGACGTTTCATATACATGGCTTTGGCAATACAAGGCCACTTTATCAGGGTCTAATCCACAGGCAATATTCTCTGATAATACACGATGAACATTTGCTTTCAGCTCCTTCGTATCGGGGTGGGTGGTGAGGGAATGAAGATCCGCCACCATAAAGTAACATTCAAACTCATCCTGCATACGAACATAATTCTTCACGGCACCAAAGTAATTACCAAGATGCAGGTAACCGGTTGGCCGGATGCCACTCATTACTATCTTATTCTTCTTTCCCATGCGGCGGCGAAGATAAGAAAATGAGGTCTGATGAGGCAAAGCAGGATGGTCGGTTTTGAATCAGGATTTCTGGCTGCGGGCTTCAGGCTTCTGACTATCTTTGTTTTATGGAAGTGAACGATCAACTGGTGGAAAAGCTGGCTCATCTTTCCCGCCTGCAGTTTAATGAATCAGAAAAAGCTGAAATTAAAAATGATCTTCAGCGAATGATAGGTTTTGTAGAGAAACTGAATGAATTGAACCTGGATGGGGTTGAGCCATTAATGCATATGAGCGAAGAAGTGAATGTGCTGAGGGAAGATGAAATAAAAGGCTCCGTTAGCCGGGAAGAAGCCTTAAAGAATGCTCCTTTGCATGACGAACAGTTTTTTAAGGTTCCCAAAGTGATAAAAAAATAATATGACACAGGGCATCATTCATCTGGAAAATATTCAGAAAAGTTACTTCATGGGCAAACATGAATTGCAGGTACTGAAAGGTGTATCGCTTGATATTTTTAAAAATGAATATGTAGCATTAATGGGGCCTTCTGGCTCCGGCAAAAGCACATTGATGAATATTATAGGCTGTCTTGACACCCCTACTGCCGGCAGGTACATTTTGAACAATAATGATGTAAGTGAAATGAAAGATAATGACCTGGCAGAGGTCCGTAACAAGGAGATCGGTTTTGTCTTTCAGCAATTCAACTTATTGCCACGGCTTACCGCCGCTGAAAATGTTGCACTCCCATTGGTCTATGCCGGCATGAGCCGTAAATTGAGGACAGATAAAGCGATGCATGTATTGGATATGGTAAATCTTACTGACAGAAGCCATCACAAACCGAATGAACTATCCGGCGGACAATGCCAGCGGGTAGCAATAGCCAGGGCACTGGTAAACGACCCATCAATCATTCTGGCCGATGAACCAACCGGAAATCTTGATACTAAAACCTCCTACGAGATCATGGAAATCTTTAATAAAATTCATAGCAACGGCAATACCATTGTTTTGGTAACCCATGAAGAAGATATTGCCAATCATGCCCATCGCATTGTCAGGCTCAGGGATGGAATGATTGAAAGTGATAAAAAAAATGAAAACGTTGGGGAATATACGCATCATTAATAAGCATAAAAGTTCATCCTTTTCTGTTTTCAGTACAACCTTTCTTTGATAACATTTGTTTTGACATATTACTCTGCAATACCATGGCATTTAAAATTTATACCAAAACAGGCGATAAAGGAACTACCTCACTGATTGGAGGAACAAAAGTCCCTAAATCGCATCTCCGTATTGAAGCATATGGTACAGTAGATGAATTGAATTCTTATATCGGGCTTTGCCGTGATCTGCTGACAGATGATAACAGCTGTTCTATTTTGCAGGAAGTTCAGGACCGGTTGTTCACTATCGGATCTTCCCTTGCCTGCGACCCGATAAAAGAGCCCAGGATGCGGATACCTGATCTTAAAGAAAAAGATGTAGAGCTGCTTGAAAAGGAAATGGATAAAATGAATGAAGGCATTCCTGAAATGAAAAGTTTTATCCTGCCGGGTGGGCATACTACTGTTTCTCATTTGCATGTAGCCCGTTGTGTTTGCCGCAGGGCCGAACGTTGCTGCGTAAGACTGGAACTGGAAAGCCTGGAAGTAGAACAGATAATTCTTAAATACCTCAATCGACTCAGCGATTATCTTTTTGTACTGAGCCGCTACATCAGTCACCAGTTAAATGCCGGAGAGATACCCTGGAAGCCAAGAGTTTAATTTTATCCTGCATGGCGGCCGCAGATGAATTTAAATTTTACTACTTTACCAACCATTTTATCTTCAGGTCCGACATATAATATGTATCAGCACTTAGTAATTAGTAAACTGATTATTCATGAGGTTGCAATTATTTCTGATTTCTACAATACTGCTTTATACATTTAGCAGCTGCGAACCATCGCCAGTTGATCCTCCACCCGGAGGGCCTGTTATATTAAGAGACACTACAATTGCCAATATTGCTTACGGACCTGATGCCAGTCAAAAGCTGGATCTTGGCCTGCCTGCTAACAGAACTTCAAATACACCGCTTGTGGTAGTGGTGCATGGCGGTGGCTGGGCCACTGGTGATAAAGGAGAATTAAACTGGCTGCTCAACGGTTTAAAACAAAGAGGATTTGCCGTCGCCAATATTAATTACAGGCTCATTCTTACTTCCCCGGATAATTATAAAATGCAGGTAGACGATCTGGATAGTGCCGTTCAATTTACATTGAGGCTGGCAGCATTGCATACTTTTAATGGACAGAAGTTATACATCACAGGGCATAGTGCCGGTGGTCATCTTGCTCTTTGCTATGCCTATACAAGAAATGCTGCCGGCAAAGTAAAAGCAACAGGTTCGTTAGCAGGTCCCACAGACCTGTTTGCCATGTCATACTACAATTTCAATATTTATAATCCAATATTAAATCCGTACCTGGGAATTCCTTTAATACCTGTTACCCCTGTATCTGAACAGCGCTATAAAAACTGCAGTCCGCAGTACCAGGCAACTGCATCATCACCTGCCACTATTTTCTTTCATGGGGAACTGGATATTATTGTCAATCCTGATCAAAGCAGTGGTTTGTATGCAAAGCTTGGAACATTAAATGTTGACAGAAGATTGATTAACTATCCCCTTACTTTTCATGATTGGTGGGCAGATGGTGTAAAAGTGGCAAATACGCTGGACGAACTAAAAACATGGTTCAATAACCATCCTTAAAAGTCAATCATCAAACGATCTTCCCGTCTTTCATATGCAGCAGCCTGTCACTAAGCTGTGCCAATTCCTCATTGTGAGTAACGATCAGGAATGTCTGGTTGAATTTATTCCGAAGATCAAAAAAAAGCTGGTGTAATTCCTTTGCATTAGCAGAGTCAAGGTTACCTGTAGGCTCATCCGCAAAAATGATATCCGGTTTATTGATCAATGCCCGGGCTACGGCCACCCGTTGCTGTTCGCCGCCTGATAACTGATTAGGTTTATTCTCCATACGTTGAGACAAGCCCAGCATAGTCAGTAATCTCTCAGCCTCGGTTTTTACTTCTGCTTTTTTTCTACCGGCCAGCCAGCCTGGAATACAAACATTTTCCAATGCAGTAAACTCGGGCAACAAATGATGAAACTGAAAAACAAAGCCAATGTGTTTATTTCGGAAAGCAGCCAGTTTCTTTCCGGTCAATGTACTGATTACAGTATTATTCATGCTTACCTCCCCCATATCAGCCCTGTCCAGAGTACCCAAAATGTGTAAGAGTGTACTTTTCCCGGAACCGGAAGGCCCAACAATAGAAACCACTTCTCCCTTACTGATCTGCACTTCAACTCCCTTCAGCACTTCCACTGTTCCGTATCGTTTATAAATATTTTTCCCCGTAATCATCACTCAAATATCTGCAAATAGAACCCCACGGCAAAACCACAATTGTGTTACCCGGTATTTTTTTTAAGAAATCCTTCAAAAAACCGTGTACAACTAAGGATTTGGAAAATTCGTTAATACAACTACATTTGCGGAAAATTAGGGGGTACCACCGATAGTGATGGAGTACCAAAAACCTTATTCAAAAAAACAAAAACCCTGAGAAAAGATGTTTTGGACTTTAGAATTAGCCTCGTACCTGGAAGATGCACCATGGCCGGCCACCAAAGATGAGCTGATAGATTATTCCATCCGCTCAGGCGCCCCCATTGAAGTGGTAGAAAACCTGCAGGAGTTGGAAGATGAAGGTGATGTATATGAGACCATTGAAGACATATGGCCTGATTATCCTACCCAAGATGACTTTTTGTTCAATGAAGATGAATATTAACCTCTGTCCCTAAAAGAGAACCAGGTCCAGAAAATATTAAATATAATAAGTGCTTAAAGTATAAAGCCTCCGTTATGGAGGCTTTTGATTAAAAAATACTTTTAAGTTACAGAAAGCCGAAACTCCCCTGCCTATCGGGAGGCAGGCTTTAGGAGGTTTGTGTGTCTACTCCCAGCTTTTGCATCACTTCGTTGCTTACCCCGGTTGTTGAATAACCGCCATCATGGAACAGGTTCTGCATGGTTACCATCCTGGTCAGGTCGGAGAACAGGGTAATACAATAATTAGCACAATCTTCCGCACTGGCATTTCCCAATGGAGCAATAGAATTGGCATAATCGAAGAAATCGCCAAACCCCTTTATGCCAGTACCGGCCGTTGTTTTGGTTGGTGATTGAGAAACTGTATTAATGCGAACTTTCTTTTCCACTCCATAGTGGTACCCGAAACTGCGGGCTATAGATTCCAGCATGGCTTTAATATCTGCCATATCAGTATAAAACGGATACGTACGCTGTGCTGCCATGTAGGTCAACGCCACCACACTGCCCCATTCACTAATCGCATCCAGCTTTTTGGCCACGGCCAGCATTTTATGAAAAGACATGGCTGATACATCAATGCCTTTCATAAAATAATCATAGTTAGATTCAGTATAAGGAATTTTCTTCCGGATGTTCACACTCATGCCAATAGAATGCAACACAAAATCAATCTTGCCTCCCAGTATTTCCTGCGATTTGGTAAATAATGTGGTCAGTTCTTCCACATTGGTGGCATCTGCCGGAATGATCGCTGACTTTGTTTTTTCTGCGAGTTTATTGATTTCGCCCATTCGCATGGCGATAGGGGCATTGGTCAGTACAATAGAAGCTCCTTCTTCGTATGCTTTTTCAGCTACTTTCCACGCAATAGAATTTTCATCCAGTGCGCCGGTAATAATTCCTCGTTTCCCTTTTAAAAGATTATATGCCATGACAGTTGTTTTTGTGGTGGTAAAAATAAGAGATATTTCTAAGCTGCCGGAAACAGCATCTTAATAATAAAAACAAGCAGAAACGTATATGTAAAGATCAGTGCCAAAACAGCACACAGATAAAACAAAAAGTTTCGCATTGATTCTTTTGGTTTTATCACTTGTTGCAGGTATTTATAAATAATATACACAGGTAAAAGTGACAAAACAATTATACCAAGAATGAGTATTCCTTTTAGTTTCAATTGCAACGATTTTATTTTCAACTGACAGTTGCAATATAAGATTGTTGCTTTTATGATGAAAATCATTGACCGGTTTGAATTCGCTAGTCAATACTCCCCTACCTTTACCAAATCCCAACTCTTTTTATGCTTCAGTCTATAATATGAATGTAAGAACAATCATTACCGGAACCGGCTGTTATATACCTCCCGTCGTAAAAACAAACAGAGATTTTGCCTCACAGGAGTTTTATGGAGAAGATACCCACCGTATTACTACTCCAACAGAAGAAATTGTAGAAAAATTCCAGGGAATAACCGGTATTGAAGAAAGACGATATGTACCCGATGATATGAACTCTTCTGATATGGCTGTGATCGCTTCCAGGTTAGCCATAGCTGAAAGCGGTATTGACCCCGAAGAATTGGACCAGATCATTTTAGCCCACAATTTTGGTAATGTAATCAAGCATACCATTCAGACTGATGTGCTGCCAGCACTTGCCTCACGGGTAAAACATAGCTTAGGTATCGGGAATCCCAATTGTGTAGCATATGACATTTTGTTTGGTTGCCCCGGGTGGGTACAGGGTATCATTCAGGCAGATGCCTATATAAAAGCAGGTATTGCCAAAAAAATACTGGTGATAGGAACCGAAACATTAAGCCGTGTACTTGATAATTACGATCGTGACAGCATGATATTCTCAGATGGCGCCGGTGCAGCCATAGTGGAAGCAAGACCGGCTTCCGAAACAAACAGCAGCATTCTATCATCAAGTGTACAAAGCCATTGCCTGGATGAAGCCTATTATTTATACCTCGGAAAAAGTAACTACCCTGATGCTGATCCAAAGATCCGGTATATCAAGATGAAGGGCCGCAAAGTATATGAGTATGCTATGCAACATGTACCGGCCGCTATGAAAGACTGTCTTGACAAAGCAGGTATACCAATCGGTGAACTCAAAAAAGTTTTCATCCACCAGGCTAATGAAAAAATGGATGAAGGCATTATCCGTCGTTTATTCAAATTGTATAACATCAAAGATATCCCTGAACATATCATGCCGATGAGTATCCATAAACTGGGTAATAGTTCAGTAGCTACCATTCCTACCCTCTTTGATATGGTCAAAAAAGGATTATGGGATAAGCATGAATTGCAAACCGGAGATGTCATCATGTTTGCTTCTGTGGGAGCCGGCATGAATATCAATGCAGTTTGCTACCGCATGTAATGCCCGGCAGCAGCCACTTCCTCTCTTTCCTTTATCTTCGCAGCAATTAAAAGAAGCAAGCGAACATGACGATTTCTTACAAATGGCTGAGTGAGTATTTACCTTTAACTGTTGAGCCTGAAAGATTGAGCCGGATCCTTACTTCGATAGGCCTGGAAGTAGAAAGTATGCACAAATATGAAGAAGTAAAAGGGGGGTTACAGGGCTTATTGATAGGAGAAGTATTGAGTACTGAAAAACATCCTAATGCCGATAAACTTACACTGACAAAGGTGAATGTGGGTAACGGCGAACCATTACAGATCGTTTGTGGTGCACCTAATGTAGCCGCCGGGCAAAAAGTAGTAGTAGCCACTGCAGGTACAACTATCTATCCAACTACCGGCGACCCACTGACAATGAAAGTTGCCAAAATCCGAAATGTAGAAAGCCATGGAATGATATGCGCAGAAGATGAGATAGGGCTGGGTTCTTCTCATGCTGGTATCCTGGTATTGCCAGCTGATACAAAAATTGGAATTCCGGCTAAAGAATACTTTCAGCCGTATGAAGATATAATCTACGAAATAGGCCTTACTCCCAACCGTATGGATGCCATGAGCCATTGGGGTGTGGCCAAGGATGTATGTGCTTATTTAAGTCATCACGACAAAAAAGACCTGAAACCCAAACTGCCAACCAGTAATAGTTTTAAGGTCGATAATACATCCTTTCCTATCGATGTAAAGGTGGAAAACCTCAAAGCTTGTCCCCGTTATTCGGGAGTAAGTATCGACAATGTAACGATCAAAGAATCACCAAAATGGCTGCAACAAAAATTGAAAGCTATAGGACTGCGGCCAATCAATAATATTGTAGATATTACCAATTTTATCCAGCATGAAACAGGTCAGCCTTTGCATGCTTTTGATGCAGATGCAATTGCCGGAAGAAAAGTGATTGTAAAGAACCTGCCTGAGGGAACTCTCTTTGTTACGCTGGATGAAAAAGAACGAAAACTCAGTGCTGAAGACCTGATGATATGTGATGAGTCAGAAGGTATTTGTATTGCCGGCGTATTTGGTGGGTTGCACAGTGGCGTCACTGAAAAAACAAGAAGCATTTTCCTGGAGAGTGCTTTTTTTGATGGTATTACATTGCGTAAAACATCGTTCCGGCACGGGCTTCGTACTGATGCCGCCAGCCGGTTTGAGAAAGGCACTGATATTTCTGCTACTGTTAATGTACTCAAACGGGCTGCTAACCTGATAAAAGAGATTTGTGGCGGTGAGATCGCTTCTGAAATCGTTGATGTATACCCGGAGAAAAAAGATAAAAAAGAAGTAGCTGTTAAATGGCACTATATCAAAAAATTGAGTGGTAAGAATTACCATCCGGATGCTGTAAAAGATATACTCAACAGTCTTGGTTTCGAAATAATCAAAGAGGGAATTGATGAATTAAGAATAGCTGTACCCTATCATAAACCTGATATCAGCCTGCCTGCTGATCTAGTAGAAGAAATCGTACGAATTGACGGGCTTGATAATATTGAAATACCCGAAGCTATTACTATCACCCCGTCAGTGGAAGAGAATTATGCCAAAGAAGTATACCGGGAAAAAATAGCCAATCAACTGGCAGGGATGGGCTTTAATGAAATGATGACCAATTCCATCACCAATGCGGCTTATTATTCAGAAGATGAATTGCAGAGTATGGTAACAATGAAGAATAGCCTTAGTGCAGAACTGAACATTCTTCGTAACTCACTTTTTGAAACCGCTCTTGAAGTGGTAGCGCACAACCTCAATCACAAAAATAACTCGCTTCGATTATTTGAGTTTGGAAAAGCGTATAATACCTCCGGGCCGGGTTTGTATGCCGAAAATGAGGGGCTTTGTATAGTTATATCAGGCAATAAAAATGCTGACAGCTGGAAGCAAAAAGCTACGTCTTCCGATTTCTTCCTGCTTAAGGGAATGGTGGATACAATACTGAGATCACTTGGTATAGTAGCGTACTCAACAGAAATACTGCAGGTACCAAAACTGGATAATCATATTGTTTACAAATCAGGCGACCGGGTTATAGCCGGAGCCGGCGAAGCAAAAAAAGCAATACTGGATAAATTCGGAATCAGGCAATCGGTTTTTTTTGCAGCGCTCAACTGGCAATTATTATCTGAACTGGCGGCTAAGCAAACCACCACTATACGGGAGATACCTAAGTACCCGGCTGTACAAAGAGACCTGGCTATGATTGTTGCCAAAGACCTGGCATGGGAGAAAGTGCAGCAATCCGTGCAAAACATTAAGCTAAATAAACTGCAGGACATTAAACTCTTTGATATATTCGAAAGTGAAAAACTAGGTGCCGGGAAGAAATCAATGGCCATTAACTTTACATTCCTTGATGAAGAAAAAACCCTGACAGATAAAGAAATCGATGGGTGGATGAATAAAATAATGACCACCCTGGAAAGCGATTTACAGGCAGAGATCAGAAAATGAGTACTACAGAGCAACATCTGAAACGAATACAGGAAAAACTTCAGTTATTATTGAAGCAGCATGCTGCATTGCAAAAAGAAAACAGCAGGTTAATTGAGGAGCTGAAAATTGCTACACAGAAAACCTCGGCACAACAGAAGAATGTGGAAGAGTTGAAACAACAGGTAAGTGTGCTAAAATTAAATACCGGTGAAATGAGTGAAGCTGATAAAAAAGAGTTTGAAAAAAGAATAAATAACTACCTGAAAGAAATTGACCGTTGTATCGCATTGCTCAGTGAGTAGCTATTATACCCGCTTAACAAGGTTCATTTTCATTTCATCACCACCCTGTGAAAGCTCCAGTGTATACCTACCATAAGGCAGATCATTTAGCCCGGCCCATGTAAGTTCTTCTTTTTCTTTGGCAATGTTTTTTTCAAGGGTACGACAGATACAGCCGGTATCGTCTTTTAAAACACCACGGAGATGGTTACCCTTGGGAGCAGTAAGTTGTAGTTTTAATACATCAATAAAAATTGATGATTTGATTGTAGCGAACATAAAGGCAAACGTTTTTTGATAAAAGCGTTTCCCACAGTGTGGACCTTAACTTCCTAGCTTTCAATGTGTAAATGGATTTCTTTTATAGAGGCATCTAAGCTAATAAATGAATTTTGAAAATACAAGTTTTATGAGTGAATTAATTGCAATCTCCGCCCTGATAGGCGACAGGACCTACCGGATAAAGATCGACCCGAAGGATGAAGAAGTAGTGAGAAAGACCCTAAAGACGATCAATGATAAGATTATTGAGTTCAAAACACAGTTTGCGGGCAAGGATATGCAGGATTATATTGCTATGGTAATGATCTGGTATGCTACTGACCAGCAGGCTGAAAAAAAGTCGGGGGCGGACAATGAAAATATTGCCGAAAAATTAAGTGTGATCGAAAAACTCCTTGACAGCCAGTTAAATGAAAAATAAGTCCTCTTCACAGAAATAAGGGGCTGAACCAGCCCAAAGGCTGAAAACATGAAAAAATTGGATAAAAGCACTGCAATACCTGATTTCATCCATTAAGTCCTGTTTTGTATCTTCGCTGATTACATAAACTTCTGTAATCCTGACAGATGCAGGTATGAAGTTTATATTAAAAAATAGCATTGTGCAACAATTAAACAAAAACATTCATGGATCCGAATATACTATCCGTCATTATAGGCGCTGCTGCCCTTATTGTGGGCATCATAGCGGGTAAGCTGATTTTTGCCAAAAACACCCGTAAACAAATTGATGAAGCAGAACTGCAATCGCAAACAATTCTGAAAGAAGCTGAACTCAGAGCTGAGACAATCCGGAAAGAAAAGGAACTGGAGGCTAAGGAAAAGTTTGTGCAGATGAAGGCTTCTCACGACAGGGAGATACTTGACAAAAACAAGAAAATTAACGATACAGAAAACCGTATCCGCCAGAAAGAACAATCCATTAACCAGAAAGAAAGCAACCTTGACAAGCAAATAAAAGAAAATGAAGCTATCAAGGAAAATCTCAGCCGCCAGATAGAACTGGTAAACATCAAAAGAACAGAACTGGAAAAACACCAGGAAGAACATATAAGACGACTGGAAAAAATATCCAATCTCTCTGCCGAAGATGCAAAAGCCCAGTTAATAGAAAGTCTTAAAAACGAAGCCCATTCAAAAGCACTGGCTTTGCAACAGGAAATAATTGAGGACGCCAAACTAAAAGCCGGAAAAGAAGCCCGGAAGATCGTTATACAAACTATACAAAGAACGGCCGCAGAGCAGGCCATTGAAAACTCTATCACTGTTTTCAACCTGGAAAGTGATGAGATAAAAGGGCAGATCATCGGTCGTGAAGGCCGGAATATCCGTGCCATTGAAGCAGCTACAGGTGTAGACCTCATAGTAGATGATACCCCTGAAGCAATTCTGTTATCAAGTTTTGATCCGCTGCGCAGGGAAATTGCCCGCCTCAGTTTACAAAGACTGGTGGCAGACGGTCGTATTCACCCTGCCAGAATTGAAGAGGTAGTTGAAAAAACAAAGAAACAGATTGAAGAGCAGGTAATGGAGATTGGAGAAAGAACCGTTATTGAACTGGGTATTCAAGGACTCCATAAAGAACTGGTAAGAATGGTAGGACGGATGCGTTTTCGTTCTTCATACGGTCAAAACCTGCTGATGCATAGCCGGGAGACAGCCAACCTGTGCGCCACCATGGCTGCAGAATTAGGCTTGAATCCTAAACTGGCAAAAAGAGCCGGCTTGCTTCATGATATTGGAAAAGTGCCCGATGAAGAAAGCGAATTAAGCCATGCCCTGCTGGGTGCAAAACTGGCTGAAAAATATGGTGAAAATCCTGCTGTAGTTAATGCTATTGGCGCACACCACGACGAAATGGAGATGCAGTATGTTATTTCGCCCATCGTTCAGGCCTGCGATGCAATCAGTGGTGCAAGACCGGGAGCCAGGAGAGAAATTATGCAGCAATACCTGCAGCGGATCAAAGACCTGGAAAACCTGGCTATGGCTTACAATGGAGTAGAAAAAGCCTATGCGATACAAGCGGGTCGTGAATTAAGGGTAATTGTAGAAGCCGAAAAAGTTTCTGACCAGGAATCAGATAGGCTTTCTTTTGAAATCGCTCAAAAAATACAGACAGAAATGACATTTCCCGGTCAGATAAAAGTAACAGTGATCCGGGAAAAAAGAGCAGTGAATGTAGCCCGATAAAGGGTGAATGGGGTATTGGCTATTAGTTAATTAGGTCAGGAATGGAGAAAATCAGAATTTCTTATCTAATTAACCAGTTAACTAATTAGTTTTTACCAAATTTCCCCTTACCTTTGCCCTCCCTAAAAATAAGGATTATGAACGCAGTAGCATACGTACATGAGCAATTATCCGGTAAAAAAGAGTTTCCTGCTTTCAAGCCAGGAGATAATATTACCGTGAATTACAAGATCATAGAAGGTAATAAAGAAAGGATTCAGTCCTTTAAAGGGGATGTGATTAAAAAACAGGGTACAGGTCATACAGCCAGTTTCACTGTTCGTAAAATTTCTGATGGTGTTGGAGTTGAAAGAGTGTTCCCTTTTTATTCGCCAAACATCGAGTCTATTGAAATGAATAAAACGGGTCATGTTCGCCGTGCTAAATTGTTCTACCAACGTAGCCGCAGTGGTAAGAGCGCAAGAATCCGTGAAAAACGCCAGGCTGTTGCCGAAGCAGTAAAGTAATATTACCCAATATATTGGAAAAGCCCTGACTATTCGTCGGGGCTTTTTGATAATACGCCGGGTTTTACTAATTATTATTCCTTTATTTTTCAGTACTTAGTATCTTTGATTTCTAATTTTTTCAGACTATGATACAACCTACTTTACTGGGTATGCTGGGCACCAATGAAATAATCATTATCCTGGTTATCGTTTTGCTTTTATTCGGAGGCCGCAAGATTCCGGAACTTATGCGTGGCCTTGGTAAAGGTGTTCGTGAATTCAATGATGCTAAAAGCAATGTGAAGAAAGAGATCGAAGAAAGTGCCAGCGATGTAAAAAACTCCGTCAAGGAATAATTTATCTTCTTACACACCATTTTCTCTAACCAAAAAGCGACCGCTTTTGTTTGAATTCTCTTCCATTGAGCAATATCATGCCCAATTACAGGAAGGAAAGGTAACTTGTTTACAGGCAGTTGAATATTATCTGCAACAGGTCCGTTCCCGCCATTCACTGAATGCTTTTGTTGAAGTATATGAAGAAGAAGCCCTGAAAAGAGCAAAGCAACTTGATAAGAAAAGAAAGGCTGGTGATACAACGGGTAAACTTCATGGTGTAGTAATTGGGTTAAAAGATGTGATCTGTTATAAAGATCATAAGATATCTGCTGCCTCTGCAATTCTCAGAAACTTTACTTCAATTTATTCAGCTACTGCAGTAGAACGATTATTGGCGGAAGAAGCCATTATTATTGGCAATCTCAATTGTGATGAATTTGCCATGGGCTCCACCAATGAAAATTCAGCATATGGCAAAGTGTTGAATGCGCTGGATGAAACAAGAGTACCCGGCGGTTCTTCCGGCGGTTCAGCTGTTGCGGTGCAGGCAGGTCTTTGCATGGCTTCTTTAGGAAGTGACACCGGCGGATCAGTCAGGCAGCCGGCAGATTTTTGTGGTATCATAGGATTAAAACCAACCTATGGCAGAATATCCCGCTATGGTTTGATCGCATATGCCTCATCTTTTGATCAGATCGGAATTTTTGGTAGCGCCGTTTCCGATGTAGCTCTGCTGCTTGAAGTAATGGCCGGTGCAGATGAATATGATAGTACCGTTTCACACAAGGAAGTTCCTGCTTATTCTACCCAGCTAACCTCCGTTAAGAATAATTATCGGTTTGCCTATTTTGACACTGCCCTGAATCATCCAAGTCTTGATCCGGAAATTTCTTCTTCAATCAAACAAAAGCTCGGGCAATTGAAAGAAGATGGTCATGAAGTAGTGGCTGTTGATTTTGATCTTTTGGATTACGTTGTTCCTGCCTATTATGTGCTCACAACGGCCGAAGCATCGTCTAATCTTTCAAGATATGATGGCATAAAATATGGACACCGGACAGAGAAAAAAGATATTGATCTGACTGAATTTTACAAATTGACCCGATCCGGAGGATTTGGCAAAGAGGTAAAAAGACGGATCATGCTCGGCACTTTTGTATTAAGTGCCGGTTATTATGATGCCTATTTCACCCGGGCCCAAAAGGTAAGGCAACTGCTCTGTGATAAAACAGCTGAAATCTTCAAATCTTATGATTTTATTATAATGCCCACCTCCCCTGTTACAGCCTTCAAAACAGGAGAGAAGATGGACGACCCCATTGCAATGTATCTCGCTGATATCTATACAGTAATGGCTAACCTGGCGGGCTGCCCTGCTATTTCACTTCCACTTTTTAATCACAGCAATGGTATGCCATTCGGCCTGCAGGTTATGGCGAACCGCTATGATGAGGTATCTTTGCTGCGGGTTTCTAAAATGCTCAAACCCTGAACCTGGCTGCCAATCGGCGGTATGAGCAAATCAATTTATAGCAGAAAGTGAGTACCATTAAAAAAATATTATCCGTATTTACCTGTCTTTGTTTGCTATTGAATGTCCATGCAAACAATGCCCAGTTAAAAAACCCCGCTGAGCTTTCTTTTGCTATTGATACCACAATTCGCAAAGATTCTATAACTCCCAATCCACAAACCCTTGTTGATCCAAAGAAGGGCTTTGTCAATCTTTTTGAAACAACCACTATTGGCGGGGTAACCGGAACAAGGCTTAACCCGATGGCCGTAAGCTTTGTCCAAAGCTATATTGCCAAATATGGTAAAGGCCTGAGAGATATGAAAAAATGGGCGAAGCCCTATTTTGACATGATAGATGTTATCCTGACACAGCATGGCCTTCCTAAAGAATTAAAATATCTGGCCGTTATTGAGTCTGGTTTAAGGTATAACGCTATCTCCTGGACCGGTGCAGTTGGCCCCTGGGCTTTTATGCCAGCTGCAGCCAGGCAGTATGGCCTTATTGTAA
>Ga0116142_10000855_pt1 | contig 39028 bp, 31 predicted proteins | sample AD_UKC033_MetaG_FD_89785 | JGI IMG/M metagenome (GOLD analysis project Ga0116142, IMG submission 89785) | Active sludge microbial communities of municipal wastewater-treating anaerobic digesters from USA - AD_UKC033_MetaG | ecosystem: Engineered > Bioreactor > Anaerobic > Digestate | place: USA... | reverse complement strand
GTTGACATTTAATGGATTAGTGATAGGTCCATCACACTCATTACCAAGCGTAGTACCAGGTCCGCCACCTGTAAAATTTCTCCAGTGCAAAACTCCGTCATCATCCACAACCACACATCTTGTAAGTGTTTCATCATGAAAATTTACCGGCAAATCCCTTAGTCTTGCATTACCATCAACATCAAGTGTTTGTGTTGGGTCTTCGCCAAGATTATAAAAATCTCCTATTCCCATTCGACCTTCTTCTATGACATCCCCTACGACTACCATACGAGCTACCTCAAGACCTTGCGTGCTACCTGATGTTACTGCAGGATCTCCAGTAGTATTTATAAATCTTAACCTATTGTTTTCATCTATTGAATTTTTACTTCCCCAGTTTATTATGTGGTCTGAAATCCCAATCTCCCTATTAGGAAACCCAAAATACATATTATCATTTTGATCATTAACAACAAGTTCGCCTATATTCATCCATGTTCTATATCCATTACCATTTACATCTATATCCTGACCTATATGTAAAAATGTACGAGGCTCTAATAAAGTTTCCGTTCCTATACCTACACGTGGCACATTTGACGCTGCGTCATGGCTGATTATCATACGCTGATTGTTATTTACTCCCTCGTTGGTAAATATTCTTATAGGGAAATCCTCCTGCTGCCTCAACTCTGCCGTACCATCGGAATTAATGCCTACGAGGAAGCCGTCTGTGGTGGCGGCGCCGGTGAGGTTGTGGGTAAAACCAATCATAGCGTCAGGTGTCGGAAACCCTACAATTAACGGTGTAGTATGTACATGTATCATGTGCTGTGGGTCGGAGAAATTGTTGCCAATACCTACATGTACCTGTCCTAAACCGTCCCGCAATATCATTCGCTGAATAGCGCCTAGATTAAACCTTATTGTACCAAATATCTCCGAGGCTTGTACTACAAAATCATTAGTATTGGCAGGTACAAACAAGCGGGCTTTTTCGGTTGAATTGCCGTAATTATTGCCGGTAAACATTTGCCACATATTGTCTCGGTTGGATGGACCATCGGTACGAAAAACTTGACCGGGTGTAAAAACCCAACTTGGTGGATCATCCAAATAAAAATCATTCACATGCAAAGCTGCTCTCGGAGGATTTGCAATTGTCCATCCATCAACTAAAGAAGATTGCTTGTGACCAATACCTATTGAACGAAAATTATTGTTTAAAGGTCCATATTTTGTAGCTCCAAATCTATTTAAGGGATTACCACCCATATCCCATTGAGAAAAAGCAATACAACTAAATAGCATTGCAATAATAATCAAATTTATTCTTTTCATAATTTCAAGTTTAATTGTTAACACTAAGTTTAATATTAAATTGTTCTTTATCGGCGAACACACCGCTTAAAATATAAATTCCTCCATTCAGTTTTTTATTGACGAACACATAGGCATCATCAGTTTTCCTTAATTTATAATCATTATTTTGAGTCATTTGATTCCCTTTTAAATCGTATAAGTTATAATAAATTATTTCTCGATTATATGTTTTTATTTCTGCTTGTTTGGCAAAGGGATTGGGATATACTTCAAAAGTTTGATTACTTATAACATCATCCACAGAAACTTGATTACAATTGTATGCTGTACTATCTGTATTAAAATATGAACGTACAAAATTAGGAAAGTTCCATGCAGTATTATTTGTAATAGTCAAAGCATTTTCGTTAACCGAACAGCCTATACCTAGCACGTCGGGGTGTTCTATTACTCCTATGTTTTCTCTTAAATCTCCTCCAATAATAATTGTATTTAAAGGTGTCAGATGTAAATCAGGTATTGGAAACGAGTAATTACCTATAAGTGTTTTTGAACCCATAATATAAAACTCTTGCCATTTGCTTATATCATATTGAAAAATTGATGGACCAACATTTAATTCATATTCGTGTATTTCAAAGGTGTATAGCAAATCATTTTGAAATGAAAATTCCTTTCCACACAATGAAGAATCCATAGGTATTGCAATCCTATCTGACAACACACCGGTTTCATTATCGAATTTATATAATTCTAATGTGTCTATCTGTTCATTAAGAGATAACCACATATAAGATTTATTTACTGCTGCATATTTACCATTTGGAGAAAATTTCATTCCCCAGCCTATACAATTTGAAGTATGATATCCGATATTATTTACTACGGGTTCAGCATCCAAGCCATTTTCGGTCAGTTTATATACTAAAAATTCATCTGCATTAAAACGATGAATCATTATCCAAATATCTTTACAATTTGCATGATGAACCGCTGTGAGAATTTCGCTAAATGTGTCATAGGTTGGACTCGGACATATTTCAATATTTTTTTGAGTTACTGCTCCCATTCCTTCATCTAAACTCATATCAATAATATTATATTTGAATCCTAATTGAGTTTCATAAGGTTCTGAGTAGTGTCCAATTGTAAACAAATAATAAATATTATCACTTTCGGGCAAAGGGACGATAATACTATTTTGTCTGCCACTCCAGCCACAGTCTATATCTGTTCCGTTTTGCATTACCTCATGGTTAGCATTATATACTGTCATATTGTTTTCTCCGGGTAGGGTTCCGCCATTTGGTCCTGCATAAAAAAGCAAATTGCCGGCAGTGTCAGAAATGGAACAAGCTCCTTCATCTATATCGACTTGTCCGTCTAAATCTTCCTGTATTGTACCACTGCTAAAGTCTAGTCCTGCATTCCATCCAAAATACCAATGCCATGTGCGTTTTACTTCGGGGTGCTGCTGAGAAAAAGCTACTATACTAAAAGAAACTATTAGCATAAAAAGTAACGTTGTTGTTTTCATAAAAACTATGTTTAAAAGTTCAAAAAATTGTGTAGAAAATCCGTCTTTCTCTAATTCTTCAATTCATTTGCAATATACAAAATTTTTCAACAGGATGGGAAAAAATAAGAATAATTTTTGATCTTGTTTTTTTGAGGTGGGGGAAATCTTGTTTTTTCGGGGGGAGTTATTTGATATTTACTTGTTCGGTATAAAGAGTTCCATTATTGTCAACGAGGATGCGGAAGTAGTTGTCGCCATCTTTTGCTTTGAGGATTATGCCGGAGTTAACTATATTCAAGTTATAAATACATCCAATCGTTGCAACAAAATAATAAATTAGTTATATTTGTAAAGTTCATATAAAATGTAAATACATGAAATTTAATTCTTTCTTTATTCTGCTTTTAATTGCAATATCCACACAGTGTTATTCGCAAACAACTGAATCTCCTTACTATTCATCAGTTATAATCGGTTCGCAACAATGGATGACAAAAAATCTGGATATAAGTAAATTTCGCAACGGAGACATTATTCTCGAGGCAAAAAACCCAACCGAGTGGATAAAATATTACACCGAAGGAAAACCTGCCTGGTGCTATTATAATTATGACAAGAAATACAACGAAAAATATGGCAAATTGTACAACTGGTTTGCAGTTAATGACAGCAGAGGTCTTGCTCCCGAAGGCTGGCGAGTATCAACATACGAAGACTGGAAAGTACTTACAGATTTTGCAGGCGGCGAAGATATCGCCTCTCCTAAATTAAGGACAACAATAGGTTGGGAAAATGATGGTAATGGCTCTAACGAATACGGTTTTAATGGTTTGCCCGGTGGTTCGGTAGGTGCTTATGGCATGTTTGGTGATATAGGGAATTGGGGCTCATGGTGGTGCTATAATCCAAATTCGAATCCGGTTTACGGCAAATATCTTAAATACGACAGCGACAGAGTTGAGGATTATGCGAGCTATCTTAAAACTGACGGACTGTCCGTAAGATGTTTGAGAGATACAATTGAAGAATAAAACAATTTCTAAAACTAAACAATTATGAATAAAATTATTTCAATTTTAATTTTTAGCCTAATTACTCAATTTAGTTTCGCTTTTGATTTTGAATTATCAGCAGCTGTTAAAAGACCTTCTTCAAATGAAGTTTTCGTAGGTGGAACTTTTAATACAATTATTGTCTTTGACATAGAGAAAGGTGAAACCGTTAGATACTTTAAAATCGAAAAAGGCATAAAAGACCTGCAATTTGATAAAAAAGGGAAGATTCTTCTGGCAGCATCAACGTCAACAGCTTATTTGATTAATCCTGATGATGGTAATTTAATAACCGCAATTAATGGAAGTGACATTCAACTATTTGCTGAAAGCCCGTATTTCATAGATATGAAAAAGTATGGGGACACAAAAGTTGTTCTCTTTGATACCGATTCCGGAAAAAAACTGAAAGAAATACGAATTGGTTTTCAACCAAAAGTTTGCGGATTTGACAAAGAATTCAAAACACTTTATGTTGTTAGTTCAAAAAACAATATAGGTCCGGAAGAAGAGAGCAAACATCTTCTTAAAATTATAGAAAAATCAACTTTATATAATTGTTATAATCAGGCTTACACATCAAAACAAGCAGATAATTCGGGTGCATATATTTATAAATATGACATAAAAAATGATACTGAAATTTCCAATATTGTTTGTCCTTTCGATTTTACAGGCACATTTGCTTTGTTGATTACTCCAACAGAAAATGATATCTATATTTCGGACTGGGATATGTTAATAAAAATTGATATAAACAATATAACAACTGCGATAGAATGTAATAGGGCTGCATTTGCCTATGCAAATCATACAACGGTCGATTATAAAAATATTATAATAGCTTCAACCAAGTCAGGTAACATTTATAACATCCTCGAATCCAAATGGATAGAATTTAATCTTAGAGAAAATAACGAACTGGTATATACAGCAGACATCTTCAGCACTGAAGATAGAATTTGGTTGTTATCGAAAGATTATACACTAATTTCGATGAATTACAACGGAGAAAAAGACAAAGAATTTAAAATAAACAATGCCGGTGAAAAAGGTTTTTCTGTTTATTACCACAATGGATATTCTAAAAAGGAAGACCGTGACAAAGAATCTGAAATCATTAATCAAGAACTAAATGTTTTATCACTACCAAATATTGATCTTGAGCAATTTATTGGCAAATCTGATGTTATCCTAGCTACTTTCAGCACTGTTACCGAAGCTGAGGAATTTATAAAAAATTTAAAAAACAATAAATTAAATTATATAACTAGAATCGCTCCTGCAAAATTTGATTAGGTTATAATCTAATTACAGAGATAGCATCTTCTGTTCGTATTGTTTTTTTTTATTATTTTGCATTAATAATATCAATTCTATAATTATGAGAAAAATATTAACATTATCATTTTTATTTATTTTTATAAATACTTACTCGCAATTTAACTTAACAGAGCTTTATTCTCATTACGAATCCGAAACCAGTTTAATCGAATATAAAATTGATGAAAACATCACACGTGATCCTAACGGAGGTTATGGGTTTAAACTAAAAACTCCTTATGAATTCACATCCTTTGCAATCGGATGGAAATCAAGTACTGAAAACTATGGCGCCGGAATATTCGAAATAGTTTTCAAAGTACACAAACCTGGAGTGGGGTGGTCTGACTGGAAAGTTGACGAAGGTTTTACAAAGCCCGATGAAACGAGGTCGGGATATTACAAATCAAATATAATGTTTGGAATTGATGAATATTTGCATGATTCATTAGAATTTTATATTCATGCACCGGAAGGAGAAGAAATACAAGAGATATATCTTATTATTCAGGACATAAGCAAAACAATAAACCCTAACGCACAAATGAATAGTGTTTCGACCGGAGCCAAAACCTGTCCTGAGTTTCCTGCATATATTCCTCGTTCAGAATGGTGCGGTTCTTATGATGCATGTCATAATCCGACTTATACAGTTGTATATAGAACTCCGACTCATACTGTTATACATCACGGAGCAAGCCCCACATCATATACAGATGGATATGCCGTTGTGAGAAGTTACTGGAATTATCATGTTAATTCAAATGGCTGGAGTGATATTGGATATAACTATCTTTTCGACAAATACGGAAACTTTTTTCAGGGACGTCATAATCCAAATATTCCGAATCAGGATGTACACGCAGCACATGCTGGATATTCAAACACATATTCTATAGGATGTAACTTTCTGGGAGATTCCGATTCGCCAGAAACAGCACCTACAACAGCTCAATTACAAAAATGCTCAGAGTTTTTAGGTTGGTGGTACGATTATAAAGGTTTTGATCCTCTGTCTTCGGCAAGTATTCTAAATCAGGCAGGAACAGAATGGGTAACACTACCTAGGATTTGTGGTCACAAAGATGTGTATCCGGGAGGAACGACCTGTCCGGGGACAACTTTATACGCACTATTGCCTAGTATAAGGACAAGTACAAATCAGGTAATACTTGATTGTTCGACACCCTCCGACACAGAATCTCCAACAACTTCAATTACAACTGACAGAAACTGGTATAATTCCAAGTTCGAGGTAAATTTTTCCGATGCAGATAATATCGGTGGTTCAGGGATTAAACACAGTTTTTACCAGATTATGGACTTTGATGGAACAGAATGGCGTGCAAATGCAGAAAATGGCTTTTTTAACGATAATTTCACTTCCGAAATTCATCCTGAATGGACTGCTTTGTGGGGAACATGGTCAATAAATTCTGGACACTTGTTACAAACTGATCAAAGCAGTTCAAATACAAATATCTATGCTTCACTTTCACAGGAAACCGGAAATATTTATATGTATCACTGGCAAATGAAAATTGGTGGATCAGGTTCAAATCGCAGGGCAGGAATACACTTCTATTGCAGCGATGCAACACAAACCGGCAGAGGAAATTCATATATGGTATATCTGCGTGTTGATAATAATACTGTACAGATTTATGAATATGAAAATAATTCTTATTCTACTGGTGGAGGCTGGTACACAACAGACAATGCAACCGTGAATGCCGATCAATGGTATGATGTTAAAGTAATATTTAACACTTCAAGCGGACTTATTTCCGTATATATGGATGACGTTTTGGTAGCTTCAGCAACTGATCCTACCCCACTTGAAACAGGCAACCATATTTCGTTACGAACTGGAGAATGCGAAGTTGAATATGACGATTTTAAAGTTTATACAACTCGCGACAATACTATAACAGTTGTGCCTGAAGAAAATAGTAATGCTGATATTCGTTATCAAAGTCAGTCTAACTCTCAAGAAGCAGGTCGAATAAGAACAATTTTGGTTGACAATGCAAACAATTGGTCGGAAAGTATTTCAAAAAACATCTATACAGATTTTGATATACCGGAAACGAGCATTGCTGTTGAAGGAACATGGCAAAGCGAAGATTTTACGGCAGAATTTACTGATAATGACGACTTAAGTGGAATCGAAAAACGATTTTATAATGTTTCTGATTTTAATAGTTTTAGATGGACAGCTAATCAAAACCTTGGATTTGCAAGCAATGATTTTGATACTGAAATTGGAACTGAATGGACATCTCAAATCGGGACATGGTCAATATCAGAAAACTGTCTGACTCAAACCAACCAGAGCGAAGGAAATACTAATTTGTGGTCATATCTTCAACAAGATTTATCAAACAGATATATGTATGTTTTTGATATGAAAATTTCCGGAACAGATGCGAATAAAAGAGCCGGCTTCCATTATTTCTGTGACGATCCCACACTTACAAACCGCGGTAACGGTTATTTTGTCTGGTTCAGGCTAGCAAGTCAAGATCTCGAGTTCTACAAGGTTACTGATAATGTCTTTTCTCTTGAAAAGTATTATGACATTGAAATATCTGCTGACCAATGGTATAATATAAAAATAATTTACGATAGAATTACTGGTGAAGCATTTGTATATATGGACGAAATTTTAGTTGGAGAATACAAAGATTCTGAACCATACCAAAGCGGTAATTATGTTTCGTTTCGAAGCGGAAATTCAATTATGAGTGTTGACAATTTTAGTGTTTTGCGAACCCGTTATCCGAATGTTGATATTACTTTAGGAAGTAGTGTAGACGCAATCAGATATCAAAGTAGTTCCCCGGAAACAATTGCAGCAAGGATAAATTCGATTGTCACAGATTCTGCAAAAAACATTTCTCAAATTAATACTAAAGATCTCTTAGTGGATTGGACCATACCCTCAACTGTTTTAACGATAAATGATTATAATTCTGAAGATATTGATACAACTTACATTTTAAATCAAATTTCTGCAAACTGGACAGAATCATCAGATATAAATTCGGGGATTATTGCATATTATTATGCAGTCGGAACTACTGTTGGCGGAACGGACATCATTGATTGGACGAATTGCGGACTTGATACTTTCTTCGAAGACAATAGTGTAAATCTTATTCCTGAAACAGTTTATTATATAAGCGTTAAATCTGAAAATGGAGCAGGATTAATGAGTTCGGTAAAAACTTCAGACGGTGTCAGAGCTTTGAATGAACCTATTGTTCCTGAGTGTCCCGAAAGTTATCAGATTTGTATTTCAGAACCGGCATTTAGTCTTAGTGGTGCAAGCCCATCTGGAGGTACATATAGCGGAATAGGTGTAACCGCAGGCACATTTAATCCTGCAAATGCAAACATTGGCACACACATGATAACTTATACTCTTCTATCCGAAACATGTGAATTTGAAATAACTGTAAATTCCATTCCCGAATTAACATGCCCTGATGATATTTATATTGCGGTTGACGAAACTAGTTTTAATCTTAATGGAGCTAACCCAATCGGTGGCACATATTTTATTGACGAAATACAAGTTACAGAATTTGACCCTGCTGTTTATGGAATAGGAAATTATACTATAGTCTATGAATATACAAATTCGCCAGACAATTGTACAAACACATGCTCTTTCATAATTTATGTTTACGAACCTTTATCTCTTGTCTGCCCTGATAATATTTCAGTTTGCCTTGACGAACCTGAATTTACAATTGAAGGAGCAACACCTCCGGGAGGAACATATACAGGAACCGGAGTAACAGAAGGGGTTTTCAACCCTCAAGATGCAGGCATTGGAGAACATATTATAAATTATGAATTCGAAACAGAAAACTGTCTGTTTATTATTGATGTAAATCCTTTACCAGAAGTTACTTGCCCCGAAGATATTGATGTATATACTGATAATAGCGAATTTGAATTAACCGGAGCCACTCCTGAAGGTGGAATATACAGCATTAATGGTACTCCTGTAAGTTTATTTAATCCTCAGACGTACGGAGAAGGATTATATGAAGTTATTTACACATATACAAGTTCTCCTGAAAATTGCGAAAACTATTGTTCATTTAGTATAAATGTTATTGAACCAATTGTAGTTGTTTGTCCGGAAGATTTTTCTGTTTGCTTAAATTCAGAACCTTTCACATTGTCAGGAGCAACGCCAACTGGCGGAACATATACAGGGGCTGGAATAAGTGAAAATGTTTTTGATGCATCTGTTGCAGGAGTAGGTGAACATACAGTCACCTATACATACGAAACTATAACTTGTGATTTTATAATCAATGTTTATGAATTGCCTGAAGTAATTTGCATTGAAGATATCTATGTATCCGCAACTTCGTCAGCATTTCCATTGTTGGGTTGCGAACCTGCAGGTGGACATTATAGTATTGGCGGTAATGTAGTTACTTATATAAATCCTCCTGCTTACGGAGTGGGCACTCAAACAGTAACCTATACTTACTCTGGCGGAGAAGGGAATTGCGAAAATTCTTGCAGTTTCGATATAATCATTTATGAACCAATAAACATATCCTGCCCCTCAGGTTTTTCTGTATGTATGGATGACTCTGACATTACATTAACAGGTGCTAGTCCCGAAGGAGGAGAATACTCAGGTAATGGAATTACTGAAAACATATTTAATCCGGCAGTCGCAGGAACAGGTGAACATACAATTACATACACTTATAGTTATGAAAACTGTCATTTCATTATAACAGTTAATCCATTGCCAATAGTAAATTGCCCTGAAGATATAAACATCTCGGTTAATTCGGATCCATTAGAGCTTATTGGCGGTGAGCCGGATAATGGATGGTATCAGATTAACGATGATATTTTAACATTTTTCGATCCTGTAACTTATGGAGAAGGTGTGCATACTTTAACGTATTATTATGAATATCCGGGAACCAATTGCCTAAACAGTTGTGATTTTCAAATTACAGTTACTCCCGGTGTTTATTCAGAGTTAAATATATTTGAGAACATCAAAATATATCCTAATCCAAATAACGGGTATTTTAATGTCGAGACTCAAAATATCAGCTCAAATTTATTGATTGAAATACTTAATATTCATGGACAAGTATTATACGAACAGCAGTTAATTCCTGAAAATTCAATTAATAATATTGATATTTCTAATTTAAGTGAAGGGGTCTATTTTGTAAAAGTATCAAACTCTAGGATAACTGATATTACTAAGTTAGTTATATATAGTGACAAATAAGCTTTTATCAACATTTAATTTCACAAACAACAGAATAAAAAGTATAAAATAAATATTTTATACTTTTATACATCTTATAAAAAATTTGTGTAAATTTACACTTTGTAAATTTAAGCTGTTGTTATGAAAAAGATTGGTATAATATTGCAATTATTAGTTCTTTGTTATTGTTTATCTGCACAGGATCAGACTTTAGTCAACTTTGTAGCAGAACAACAAGAAAAGCTTATATATAATCCGGAAAAATTAGTTCAAGCCCCAAATACAAATGTATTTATGATTCCTCCGGAACATTTTATTGCAGATCCATCAATTAATGGATTTGTTCACCCGGGTTCGGCATGCACTATTCAGGTAATTGAAATTCCAAACGTATCTTACAATATCATTGAAAATTCAATGGCTCCTGAATATATTATATCTCAAAATTATTCATTTGTGGAAAAACTTTATGTTAAAACAGAAAACAATAAAAATGGGGTAATTTATTTTGTAAGATTTAACTCAGGAGACATGGAATTTGAGAGAGCTATGTTTTTTACGGGTGATAAAAATACAATTTGGATTAATTTTAATTACCCTCTTAGTATGAAGAATTTATTATATCCCGCTATTGAAGCCTGTCTGAAATCTGTTCAATAATTTAACCATGAAAATACTCATTAAATTAAGTATAGTTTTTGTTTTACTTGGTTTCTCAGGTAAAATTTTATCACAAAATGATCTGGTGCATCCAATGTATTATTTTTCTCATGACCAGAACATGTGGGGTCCCGACTGGGCCTATGGCATCCAGGTTGACCATACCTTTTTCGATGTTAATATTAACGAATCATGGGGGTTTTCAGCAATAGAAGAATTTCTCGGTCAACAATTTGGTGTTGGGATGGAAATGGGAATATTGGCAATTTTAAGATCATCTTTCGAGGCTCATGGTTTTTACACAGGTAGCTTTAGTCTCGATTATCCTCTCGAAGTGACCCTAGATTTTCCTGAAGATTACACGTTTAATTATGGAGGACCTGCAACAATACATACTTCGTATGAAGTTACCGATGGATGGGCTTTAGAAACATCTTTCCCACCCGTTGGGGTAATAACTCTCGATCTTGAATATGAATTTGACCCATTTATGGACATAATTGTATGTGTGTTTAGTTGTGAAACTATTCATCTGATTCCCGCCTCAGTTTCTGTTCCACATACAATTGACACCCTGTTTCATATTAATGCTGAAACAGAATATTGTATTTACCCTTGTTATGTTGGAGATGAATTTCAATTCTGTCACGATTACGAATTGCCTATTGATATTGACTTTACTGATCTTGTTGGCTTTAATTTTGAGGCTCATGTTGATTTGCCTAATGTAACTACTGAAGATTACATTCAGGAAGGAACTAACTGTTTGATAGCTCAAGGAGAGGACCCATATATGTTAGTCGAACTTGATGTAATAGGATTTCTATATGTCATGGCAGGGTTTATTCCCGAACCCGAAGGACCTCAAATTCAACAGGCACTCGATTTTTTAAATGATACTCTGACATATCCTATATCAACACCTTTGGGTGATATTGTTTTTCAAATTGAATATTCTCTTCTTAGTGTGTATTTTATTATTACTAATACTTTAAATCAGGATATTTATTTTTGCCCGACTATATGGGCCACACTGGATTTTCCGGTTGAAATGCCATTTATAGTTACAGATCCTACTAATGGCAATGCAGAAGTCCAAAGTGGGTTTAACGACACTGTGACACTAGCTGTCGGACATGACCTTACCATTACATACCCTTGCCACGACTGGGATTCAATGTATGTCGGAGTGAAGTATAATATTCAGCCGACTATAAGAAATCACACTTGGGACAGTATTGCATTTTCATTTGTAATCGAAGCATTAAGTGCCGATATTACTATTGTTACTCCTTTTAAATCTCAAATTGCATCATCAGTTATGCCGGAATTCGAACTGCCTATTAACTCTAACGAAATTCCAATAAAATCAGGAGAAATTGCATATGCAGGGTACTATGAAAATTTGGAAAATGATGAAATTAGTGAAAAAGATATAGGACCTTGGCATATAGGACCTCTTTTCGAATGGACAATAAGTCTTGGCTATGTTCCTGTAACATGGTTTGATGAAACATGGGAATTAATGCACTTCGAAGAGGATCTTGTTTTTCCAGGCACCTATATTAAGCCTTACGACAAATCAGAAGTAAACGCTTTATTGTTTACTGATGGAGCATACTGCCATGGGCAACCTTACGGGTATATTTATGCTGAAGCACAAAATGGCTTTGAACCTTATGATTTCGAATGGTCAACCGGGCATTTGACATATGATTTATATACAGATACCGATAGCATCTTTGGAGTCCCCGGATTTTATACTGTTACAATTACAGATTCCAATAATTGTGAAAGCTATGATTCAATTGCAGTTGCTGTAAATCCTCCTCTTATTCTTAGTCTTACTCCTTCGGATTTAACTTGCTATGGATTTTTTACCGGTAGTATTCAAACCGACATAAACGGAGGCACACCACCATATTTCTTTAATTGGTCAAATAGCAGCACCTCACAAAATCCTACAGGCTTAACTTCAGGATGGTATTATGTTACAATTACTGATTTTGTTGATTGTCCCGTAACAGATTCGGCGTTTATTAATCAACCGGAATCCCCATTAACTATTACAGCAGTACCGACTCATTTACCTTGTCACGGAACTGATTTTGGATCAATTGATATTAGTCTGTCCGGAGCAACTCCACCTTACATTGTCGAATGGTCAAGTGGTCAAACATATCAGGATCTTCATAATCTTCCGGCCGGGACTTATACTGTTTCAGTAACTGATGCAAATGATTGTTTGTGGTCGCAAGAAATAACGATAATTGAACCAGACACATTAATTACCAATATCACCTCATCTAATATCCCATGTTTCGGTCTTGATAACGGGATTCTAAATGCTCAAACAACAGGAGGCACTCCCCCATATCATTATTACTGGTTTCACGACCTTAACAACAATTCGCCAATTATAACGAATATGCATCCAGGATTTTTCTTTGTTTCTGTAGTAGATGCTAACGGATGTTCTGATACTGCCAGTACAACTATTTCGCAACCTGATGATCTTATTCTTGACTTTATTATAAAAAATGTAAGTTGCAAAGGGGGACATGATGCGTATATAATTGTTAGCCCTTCAGGCGGGGTACCAGCATACAGCCTCGAATGGAGTAACGGATACTATACTGATTCCATAGGAAACCTGCCTATTGGCAACTATACTATTACAGTGATTGATGATAACGGCTGTGAGGATAATCAAACCATAACTATTACCGAACCGTTAAACTTCCTCAGTTCTTCATTCAGTCAGGTAGATAATGTAAGTTGTTTTGGGTTTTCTGACGCAAGTACAAATGTTGTGCCTTTTGGAGGCACATCACCTTATACCGTTTATTGGGAAGAAGGAGTTGAGCAGAACGAATTTGTTGGTTCGGAAATGGCAGCCAATATATATTATAACATTACTGTAATTGACAATAATAATTGCGTATATTATGATAGTATAAGATTTACACAACCACCCGTTCTCAGTTTAACAGGCTCAACATCTCCTGTTGTATGTGGTGTTTCAGCAGGCAGCGGGGCTGTAAATCCGATAGGAGGAACTCCACCGTATTACTATTTGTGGTCAAATGGTGAAACAACTCAAACAGCTACTGATTTGTCGGCAGGATTAAACATAATTACAGTTACTGATTATAATTTATGTGTTGATAGTATTGAGCTTTCGGTGCTAAAGACCGGAAAAATCTACGGCGATTATCTTATTTTAACTGAAAATCCTTGTTTTAAAGACAGTTTGGCATCAGCAGTAGTTAGTTTTGATGACGGCTTCGATCCTAAAACATATATTTGGTCAACAGGAGTAGAAAACGATACTGCTACAAATCTTTCTGCAGGAATATATCGAGTATATGTATCCGATAAATTTAATTGTACTGATACAGTTACGGTTACAATTACACAACCCGATTCAATAAATCCAAATTTTATTCTAACTCAACCATCGTGTTCAGCAGTTTTTGACGGGAAAATTGAAACAATCCCTACTGGTGGTACTCCAGAGTATTCATATTTATGGAATGATAATACTACCGACAACCAAATAAGCGATATTAGAGAAGGGTTGTATTACCTTACTATTACTGATGAAAACAATTGTAGTTTTATTTATTTGATTGATTTACCTGAGGCTGCATATTGTATAACAATTTATAATACCATTACTCCAAATAATGATGGTGCTAATGATGTTTGGATAATTGAAAACATAGAACAATTTCCAAGAAGTGAAATTTGGATATACAATAGAGTTGGCAATCTTGTTTATGAGTGTGAAAATTATCAAAACGATTGGAACGGGACTTATAATGGGAAAGACTTGCCTGAAGGCACTTACTTCTATATAATTAATCTTGGAACCGGAAAGAATCCCTTAAAAGGTCATATTACAATAATCAGATAATATGAAAAAATTAATTAATATATCAGCCATATTATTATTCATTGGATTTTCTGTTTCAGCGCAGCAATTACCTCATTTTAGAAATAATTCTTTTAATCTTCACGCATTAAATCCGGCATCTTCTTCAATAAAAGAAATTCCTGAAATAATGATAGATCATAGATCTCAGTGGACTGGATTTTCGGGGGCGCCACGCATTTCTACAATCTCAGGCAAATACATGTTTAGAGAAGATATGGGAGCTGGAGCATACATTATGAGTGACAGATATGGAATAACTCAAAAGCTTGATTTCCACCTTAATTATGTCTATAAAATTCCTACAGACTATTTTGATATTAGTTTTGGTCTTGCATGGACTTTAACGCAATTTAAATTACTAAGTACTCAAATTTCAACTTTTGATTCATACGATATTGTTTTAAATCAAACTCTTGATGATAAAACATGGAAACCAGATGCAGATGCAGGTATTATGATAGTTGGGGAGCATTATTATGCCGGATTTGCGATACTTCAATTATTTAAGACCAAATATATTTTCTTTGACAATACTAATGATGTACCCGGTCTTATACGTGATCAACGACATTATTATATTACAGGGGGATATAATATTAGCGACCGTCATAATACACATAGTTTTACTCCAACTCTTAATTTATATTTCGCAAAAGGTACTCCATTCAAATTTGATATTATTGCAAATTATACTTATAAGAATTCTTTCCTTACATCTCTGAACCTAAGTAAAGGAGATGCTTTAGTATTCACTGCCGGTTATAAATACGATCGTTATGTTTTCACGTATTCATTCGACATAATCACTTCACGCATTAGAAATGTTAGTAGTGGAGCACATGAAATTTGTCTTGGAATATATCTCTATCAGAAACAAACTACTAACAATGATCATTCAAGTCCGATGTTTTAATTGTTATTATTACATCTTTGTGAACAATTCTTAATTATTTTAATTCGTTATTAAAAATATAAATGAAATTAAATAATAATTTGCTTGTAACTTTTATGAAAAAAAGTATTTTTGTACTTTAGTAAAGAGTGTGGTATTTTAAATTATTAATAAACTGTTATTAAGAATAATATTGTAATCATTTAAAGAGTACAAAAGCATCATTTAACAGGATTAAAAGAAAAAGTTGTTAGAAACAAGGGATGTAATAACTATTGATGGTTGTGTTTGAATGAAACGGATAAAAAAAATATTAGTCTATATCAGTTTATTGTTAATTTCCACTCCGGCTGTTACTCAACAAATTGCTTTATATAGCCAGTATTTAGAAAACAATTATATTTTAAATCCCGGTGTCGCCGGATCTGAAAAAGAGTATTCTCCTTTAAAATTAAGTGTACATAAACAATGGATTGGCATTCAGGAGTCTCCATCAACGCAATATGTAACACTACATCACAGACTTGTAAATGACGTAATGGGTGTAGGCGGTATAATTTTTCATGATTCATTTGGACCAATTAGAATTATTGGCGTACAGTCAACCTATGCGTATCATTTGAAAGTTGCCAGAAATTTAAGAATATCGTTCGGTTTAAATGCTATTTTCATGCAATATATTATGCGTATAAGCCAGGAGGACTTTTGGGGTTATGAGCCTATACTTACTAGAGAACGCACAAGTGTAACTGTTCCTGATGCCAGTTTTGGAGCGTATGCATATTCTAAAAACTATTGGGGTGGTATTTCAATTTCTCATGTATTGCAATCTAAAATGAAAATTACAGGAACCTGGATGGAAAACTCAAACAAAATGGTAAGGCATTATTTCATTATGGGTGGATATCGTTTTGCATTCCCTGGTCAATATCATTTAGAATTAGAACCTTCAGCATTGCTTAAATTTACCGAAACAACTCCGCTACAAGTTGACGCAAATATAAAGGTTATCATTAATAAGAGATTTTATACCGGTTTATCTGTACGTGGAGGTGATTCTTTTGTAGCAATGTTCGGATTTAATTTTGACGATTATTTCTTTGGTATGGCATACGATTTTACATTCAGTGATCTCGCATTACATACTATAGGTTCGCAAGAATTGGTATTTGGTTGGAAATTGGGTATTAAGACAAGGCAGGGTAAAGCATTTTATTAAAATTTTAAATTAATTGACGTTTTTTTCAAAACATATAGTTTTTATATATATATTTGTAATTAAGTGTAATTTGATGTTATTTTTACTATAATTAACCGCTTTCATATGAAAAAACTTATATCGGGAATTGCAATATTGTTTTTCTTTTTTAGCAGTTACGTGAATGCCCAACAGTTAGCTTTGTACAGTCAGTACATGTTAAACGATTTCTTTATTAACCCTGCTATAGCCGGCAGTAAAGAATATTCGCCTGTCTTATTGAGTATACATAAGCAATGGATTGGTATAAAAGATTCGCCATCAACACAAACATTAAGTGGTCATACTATGCTTTCAAACAATAATGTAGGTATTGGAGCTATTATTTATAATGATGATTTTGGTCCGGAAAGCCATATTGGAATTAACGCAGTATATTCGTATCACTTCCATATTGACAGGCTTAATAAAGTTTCTCTGGGTTTATCTGCTATGGCTATGCAATATAAACTTGACCAAAGATTTTTAACATTGACGATTTATGATGACCCGGCAATAACTTATATGATTGAAAAGACTATTGTTCCTGATGCTACTTTTGGTGCTTATGCTTATGGTAAAAAGTATTATGGTGGTATAACTGCATCTCATTTATTTCAGTCAAAACTTAAAATAAACCGCAACCTTGAGGAAAATACAATGGTTAGACATTATTTTATTATGGGTGGATATAAGTTTAATTTCAAGGATGCTCCTCAAATTGAAATTGAGCCTTCAGCTCTTATAAAAATGACTGAAATAACTCCGCCTCAATTTGATATCAATGTAAAGATGTATTACGATAAGGATTATTGGTTTGGGATTTCAATACGTCCGGGTGATTCTTTTGTTACAACAATAGGATTTAAGCACAATCAATATTACTTTGGTTATGCATATGATTTTACATTTAGTGATTTATCAGCTTACACATTTGGGTCTCAAGAAATTGTATTCGGAATGAACATTGGTGAAAACGTTCGTCGTAGTCGTTCATTCTTCTAGAATTTAAATTATTTTTATATTTAAACCTGCTTATGGCAGGTTTTTTTATTATCCCTTTACAAGGTTTTCAATATAATCAATAAAAACTACCCTACCCTTTTTACTTTCAGAAGATGTCACAAATATCTGAGGTATGTTTTCCCATGTTTCTGACAATATCCGTTGATAATTCTCAATGTTTATTTTTAACTTATTTTCCGTAAGCTTATCTGATTTAGTAAACACAATATTAAAAGGTACTGAATTAATACCAAGCCAATACATAAAATCAATATCCACTTTTTGTGCAGGAATTCTGCAATCAATAAGAACAAATAAACAAACAAGATTTTCTCGTTTTAAAACATACGATTTAATCATTGTAGATATTGATTCTCGCATTTTTTTCGAAATTTTAGCATAACCATAACCTGGCAAATCAACTAAATACCAACTATTATTAATAATGAAATGATTGATTTTTAAAGTTTTCCCGGGTGTTGACGATGTCTTTGCTAAACCTTTAATATTGGTAATCATATTTATAAGGGAAGATTTGCCCACATTAGAACGTCCGATAAATGCAATTTCAGGTCTATCTGCATCAGGACATTTACTATAATCCGTAACAGACATCAAATATGAGGCACTTTTTATCATCATAAATTATTTTGTCAAAATTCTCTCAAGTTCGTTGTACAATCTTTCTTCATTATATGGTTTTGCAATAATATTCAATTCCTTATCCACTATATACATTGTTGGCGTGGCAAAAATAGCATAATCTAATACAATTTCTCCATCCCATCCTTTATATTCACATATAACATCCCAAGGCATCTGGTTTTCTTTTAAAAATTCCCTAAGCACCTGCTCATCAGAATCTATACTTATTGCTATTATATCCATTTTCGCTTCCTTAAAAATATTTGATGCTGCTGCAAGTCTGGGCATAGTAACTTTACAATGCTCACACCATGTTGCCCAAAATATTATCAAAGTATAATCTGTTTTCATCTCAGACAGAGTATAATGTTTCCCTGCAATTGAAACTGCACTAAAATCAGGTGCCTTTTTGCCAACAGACAAATCAGTATTGCTCTTGATTCTCATTTTTAAATTATCGCTTCCATCACTGCATAAATCACCAAATTCAACACTTAGTTTTGCCGCTTGTTCATCGAGTCCTAATGACTCAAAACCCGACAATATATATTCTAAAATAAAGTTAAATATTTTTGGATCCTCAAAGAAAATATAATCTAAAATTTCTCTCGCTGCTGTATAATACACTTCAGGGTTATTGCTCCGGTATAATTTGAAATAATTCAATACAACAGTCGTATAAGCATTAGAATTCAATAAAGTCAAATCATTAAATTTATAATTGCTTAGATAATTTTTCTTAAGGAACTCTGATTTTTCATAATCATTAAATTTAGAAGGTACTGCAAGCTCTCTGAAATATTTCAGATAACGTCCGGCAAAACTATTAGGATTTTGTTTAATTACTTTTTCAAGATTTTTATTTTTATTTTTTATTTCCTTCCTTAACTCTAATTCCACCTTATTTCTAAATCTACCATCTGGATAAATATCCTTCAACTGATCTAATACATCTATTTTATAATCAGAAATATAATTATCAATAATATAAGTATATAGTTGAGTATTTTCTTTTGATTTTAAAATTTCCATATTGTATTGAGGATTCTCAATTTTTGTTCGAATTTCTATATCTTCATTATTATAAATAAGATCAAAATAATCTTGTGTATCAAGATAAATTCGATATAACCCAACAGCTTGTTGATTAATGCTAAATACGAACTCTCCGTTCTGATCTGTTTTAACAGTCTCTACGAGTTTACTCTCATCACCAAACTGTGAGCAGATATTTACATCTCTCCGATTATAACCAACAATAACTCCGTTTAGGAAATGCTGACCAAACATTTCTCCACTAATAAAAATGATTATAATAGCTATATAATAACGCATAAAAATAGAATTAAAATAATTTCAAAAATAACGATAATAATCAAAAGAAAAAGCTGCAAAGAATTATTTTCCTATGCAGCTCTAAATCATATAACTTAAGATTTATTTATTACAAGTTTCGCAATATAGATTTTTAACCTTTGTATTAACAAATGTTTGTATAGATAATTTATCCGGTGAAAACAAATTGCAGAAGAAGTTTTTATCCTGTTTCTTTATTCTCTCCAACGCATAATAAAAACTATTTGATTGAACTTTATTATCAACTTTCGAACATACTGTTACATAAGTTGATAAAAAGACAAAAGGAACGTGTTCGTCAAATATATAAGGTTCAAGCAGTTTAATTGCATATTCATAATCTGCATGGTTAATAAAGACACTTGCCAACTTCAGCGAATTTTCCCATGTTAATTCATTAAATTTAATAATTTCTTTAATCTTATTCATACTTTTAACAACTATTGGATGCTCAAAGCCAAGAGAATCTTTTACAATGTCCATAATTTGATATTGTAATTCAATGTTAAGCAAATCTACGAGGTCAACTTTAATTGGAGTATTGTATATTCTATCTATTCTTGTCTGCAATAAGTCTGTAGCTTTTGAATTATCAAGGTCGGTTACAATAATCTCACATAATATATCATTGTATTCTACATAGATATTATTATTATCTAGTTTATTTAAATCATCAATTTTTGTAAGATAATCCTCATCAAGTACATCCATAAAAACATACTGTGTCAGCCAAATTTTATTCATATTTAAACCTACATATTCCTTACCCTGTGGAATCCTCATGTCAGAAACCGCTTTGTCGGAATAATGTCCACTTATCACTTGTTTCATAATGTATTTCTGAATTGATAAAGCATAATCAATTCTACCTGCTTCAACAGCTTTATTAAATTGATCTGACACATATCTTTGCTCTTTATCGCCTTCGATGTCATAAGTAATCCACATAGTTACATCTGCATATCTGTGGTTTTCAAGAAGAAACTCCATTTCTTTTCTATGAGCATTTACATACACTATTGCTTCTTCGAGATTCATTTTACAAACCTCATCATAAATGGTACCCTTAGCATCTGCTTGTAAAGCTGCCAAATTTGGAGCTGTAACAATAGAATCAATAATGCTGGCATTTTGATTTTCTTCAAGTGCTTTAACAATGCTTTGTGCTCTTTTTTTCTGTAATACTGTATTTTCATTATTGGTACCTTCTAAAGAAGAAAAGGCAGAAATGAAAATTTTATCAATAATGAAATCAGGCTCATTTAATGCTGCAATCACAGGAATCATATCTTGAGGATTGTAAGTATATTTTCCCTGTTCGAAAGGAATTCTGAAGTTTAATTGAGCTGACGTTTCTGTAGGAAAATATTCAGGGACTCCAGCAGGTAAAAGAGTATCCGGTAATAACCCTATTTTTGGAACAAAGTCGTAGATTTTCTTATCAACATAAGATTGAGAAATATTTGCACAAACTGACTTGTTTTTAATAATCATAAGATTCAATTCAACATCTTCAGGTCTTAATTCTACCGGCAATTCTCCAAGTACAACTTCCAATTTTGTAACTTTAGTTTTTTTACCCTCACCCTCTGCTTGCGCCAAATTAGTTTTATAAATCTTCTTAGACCATACACGTTTGGTCATATATCCAATATTTGGTCTTGAAAAGTCAGCAACATTCTCACTTCTGCAATTATTAAACTGCTCTTTTTGAATAATATCAACTGCCAAAGCATCCTTTTTACCTTTTATGAAACGACGAAATCTTTTAAGATCATTATACTTAAATACTATTTGTCCATTATCATTAATTGACAAACCACTTTGAAGATCAACTAAATCGGGCATTTTTCCGGTTGCCTTTTTACAGAGTTTCTCATCGGCAGGTTTTAGCCCGTATTTCTTTGTTGTAACCGGTACAAGAATTCCACCATCTGCATAATAAGAAGATCCTAATGATGCATAATTGCCTATGTACATTGAAACAAAAACCTTTTTACCTGTTTCGTCAATTTTAGCACTAATTCCTGCAAAGAAGTACTTTTGAGAAAGAAGATCATTTGCATACTTACCTGTTTTCCATCTATCCAAAACCTGATTTGCTAATGATTCATAAGTAATGAACTCATTAGATACGCGTATTGTAATCCTAGCTACTACTTCGGCTCCAACACCACTTCCTCCCGCTGCTATCAACCGAGATTTAACTGTTTTATACGCTCCTTTACCTTCAAGACTTGCATCCTGATTATCAGCCATAATTAGTGCGTGCTGGACAGCAGGGTCAATAAAAAAATCGTGGGCTTCAAAACCTTCCAAACCCAAAGAATCCATAAATGAATTTACCTTAAAAAGCAGTACTTCCTGAAACAAATTTTCGTTAAATGCTTCAGGATTAATAGGATCGGTACTATAAACACCTCCATTCATAAAGACCTTTTGTGCATTTACATTTATTGATAATGCAATCAACCCAAATAGTAAGAAAATAATAAACCTCTTCATTTATGTTATTATATTTAGTTAATATTATTTTTGCCTAAAAATAAATAATTATATTTAATAAAAAAAAAATAATTTAGTTTTTTACAAACACATCTTGTAACAATGCTCACAGCTGTAAGAATAGATAAATATTTATGGTCGGTAAGAATTTACAAGACACGAAGTATTGCCACAGATGAATGTAAACATTCTCATGTCTTAATAAATGATAATTACGTCAAGCCATCATATAACGTTAAAGTAGGCGACAAAATTCAAATTAAAGCTCCCCCTATCATAAAGTCATATAAAGTAATCGGGATTTTAGATAAAAGGGTTTCTGCTGTTTTATCAACAGAGTACATCACCGACATAACTCCTCAAGAAGAGTATGATAAGCTTGTACTAATACAAAACAATCGTAAATTGGCTTTTGTCAAACATGAAAAAGGTTTGGGACGACCAACAAAAAAGGATAGAAGAGAAATTGATAAATTTAAAAATGAATTGTAATGATAATTGCCCAACAAAAACAAAAAGAAAATATAATAGAATACATTTTGTATCTGAGACAAATTCAGGATATAATTAGAGCTGCTGATTTCAATATTAACACAATCGAGAATTCAATTGTAAATAAATATAAAGTAAGCGAAAAGATAAAATCAAATATAAGACAGTGGTATTCTGATTTTATACTAGATTTAAAATCAGAAAAAAAAGAAAAAAGTGGAGATATAAGTAAGATTGAAATTGTGATTAATGAAATTAATCTGCTTCACATAAGTTTACTTAACAATACCAAAGAATATAAACACGCAGAACTATATCGTTGGGCTAAACCATATATTGAAGAATTTAAAAACTTATCTAAACAAGAAAACGCTAATGATGTAAAAATTTGTATTGATGCATTGTATAGTTTATTGCTTCTCAGAATAAAGGGACAAAGCATCTCGGAAGATACAATGCAAGCAATGCAAACATTCTCTAACCTACTGGCACATTTAGCTTTAAAATACAAACAACAGGAACAAAGTAATTAGTAGTTTTTATTTGTACTTTGGATCGTATCCCGACAGATTCAGAATTTTTTGATAATCAGTTTCTTCCATCAACTCTGGAATTGACACATCATTATTGGACATATACGACTTTACAATTTGCCACCCCAACCAGTTAACCGCCCTGGGTGGACTATCCGGACCAAATTCATAAGTAAATGGAGCACTCTCAACAAACTTACGTATTGTTAGATAATCCGTCGCAAAAAGCAATTTCTTCTCAATAATATTTGTCCACATATCTCTTTCGAACCTCTTACAGAACTCAAGCTGAATATCTGAATATTTATTCTTTCTGGCTTCATCAAATTTTGGAAACATAGCATCAAGAAAATATAGCTTACGACCATTATAAATCATATATTCCATTAAATTTTCAGATTTGGGAATAAATGGATATTCCGATTCGTAAAAAGCAGACATAACATCAATCGGAATTTGCTCCTTCACCATTTCAGCTCTTGCAAATTCAGGGATTTCCAGCATTTCATATAATTCACAATCACTACCCAAATATTTATCAAGACCTATTCCGATATAGTTTTCGGTTAAAATTACTGAATGATTAAAACCCGCAATAAAACTCACTACACGAGGCACTTTAATCTCAGGATAGTAATAAACCAAGTGTTTAAAGCCATCTGTGAGCTCCTCTTCAATTGCACTCATATCAGAAAAAACTTTTTCAACTTGCTTTGTAGCCTCTGTAACTGAATAGTCAGTTAAAAACGTACTTAAATAGGTAAGATATGAAGCATTTTCCGGTCCTCCAATGCTTATAACATCATAATTATAAATCTCAAAAAAATCTTGATACTTTTTACTTAACCCTTCTATATTCTCATAAGCATTTCCATCAAATACATGTTGTAAATCCTTATCAAACCTTTCAATTTTTACTTGCAATTCAATATCAGCCACATCCACATCAAGTGGATTTTTATTAATAAAATGCCTGATTACAAAAACACTTATTACTACCAAAAGAGTAATAATTACTACATATATTAAATTCTTCGTAATTTTTGTCATAACAAAAAAAATATTATTATTTTTGTGTTATATAAAGTACTAATTTAAAACCTTAAAGATATGAAAAAAATAATCTTTTGCATTATAGCTTTAATTTTAACAGGAAATATTTTTGCTCAAAAAGTTTCCGGTGGTTTATTCTTTGGTCCGACAATGTCATGGATGGGAACAGATAGTAAAACTATTACAACTGATGGAATGAAATTAGGATATAATTTCGGAGCATTAATTGATATGAATTTAATTGACAATTTTGCTATTTCTACAGGAATACAATTTAACAAATTAGGTGGTAATATAAATTTTGTTCATGGAGCCTATAATGTTACACCCGATGAAGGGTCTGCTTATGATACTCTTGTTGCCGGAAGCGTTATAAACTATAGTCTTAACTATTTAGCTATTCCTTTCGGTTTTAAAGGTAAAACTAACGAAATTGGTTATTTGACCTATTTTTTGAAAGCGGGAGTTACACCATTAATTAATATAAAGACTCTTGGCACTATAGGAAGCGATGAAAATATTTTACTTAGTGACGAAATAAAACTCTTTAATATGGGTTGGCATATTGGAGGTGGAGTTGAATATTCTTTGTCGGGAAATACAAGAATTTTATTCGAGGTTTTATATAATGGTGGATTATTTGATGTTGATAATACTGAAGTGTTCTCAACAGCTGCTTTAGATACAAAATCAAATCCAAAGGTTACATTAAGTGACATCCATTTGAAAGTTGGTATTTTATTTTAAAACAAACAAACAATAATATACGCCCGACCGTTTGATCTGTCGGGCGTTTTAATTCTTATTTATATGAAAATCGCGTTAGCTCAATTAAATTATCACATTGGGAACTTAGAGCTAAATTCAAAAAAAATCATTGATTGTATCAAGACTGCCGAACAAAGTAATGTTGATTTAATTGTTTTTTCAGAACTGTCTGTTTGTGGATACAGTCCACTTGACATGCTTGAGCAAAAAGACTTTATTAATAAATGTTATGAAAGCTTAAACAAGATTTGTTCTTTTACAAAAAATACTGCGGCTATAGTTGGTCTTCCAACTATTAATCAAAATAACAGAGGAAAAAAACTTCATAATTCAGCAGCCTTTCTTTATGGTGGAGAAATAAAAAAATTACTTCATAAGACTCTCTTGCCAACTTATGATGTTTTTGACGAGTATCGTTACTTTGAACCTAATGATATATTTGAAATAATTGAATTTAAGAACTACAAATTTGCTGTAACAATTTGCGAAGACCTTTGGGATGAACAAAGAACTTTTGGAAATTTCGACAGGGAAATGCTATATAAAAACTCGCCATTGGAAATTTTAAAGAAACACAAACCAGATATGGTAATAAACATTTCCGGATCACCATATTCTTACAATCAGGCAACGCACAGACAGGAAATTCTATTTAAAAATGCCATAAAATATTCATTGCCAATAATATATGTTAACCAAACCGGAGCAAATACCGACCTTATTTTTGACGGAGGAAGCATGGTAATTAATAGTGCAGGGAACACCGTATTAAAATGTGAGTATTTCGAAGAAGATTATAAGATTATTAATATTGATCAATTAAATGAGTTGCCTCCAATAAAGAACATAAATATATCTCCTGAAAAACTTCGTATTGAAAATATAAATAAGGCTTTAGTAACAGGTATTAAAGATTATTTTTATAAATCAGGATTCTCAAAAGCAGTTCTAGGACTGTCGGGAGGTATTGATTCTGCTGTATGCTTAGCTCTTGCCGTTCAGGCACTTGGCCCCGAAAAGGTTGATGTTTTGCTTATGCCCACAATATATTCAAGTGAACACTCAATAAGCGATTCAGTAGAAATGGCAAAAAGATGTAATGTGAAATACCATATAATTAATATTGAAGAACTCAGACAAAAATATATTGATAATTTGTCAGAAATCTTCGCAAATAAACAACCTGACGTTACAGAAGAAAACATTCAAGCAAGAATCAGAGGAAATATTTTAATGGCATTTTCTAATAAATTTGGAAACATTGTATTAAACACCTCGAACAAAAGTGAAGCTGCTGTTGGTTATACTACTTTATATGGTGATATGAACGGAGCATTATCCGTTCTTGGAGATCTATATAAAACAGATGTTTACCTTTTAGCTGAATATATTAACACTAAGCTTGATGATATCATACCAAAAAATATAATCACAAAACCACCATCAGCCGAATTAAGGCCAGGACAAAAAGATAATGACAGCCTACCTGAATATAATATTCTTGATAAAATACTATTTGCATATATTGAACAGAAAAAGAATGCAGCAGAGATAGAAGAAATAACAAAATATAATAAAAATATAATCGATTTTGTATTAAAATTGGTGAATACCAATGAATATAAGCGTTATCAATCTCCCCCAATATTAAGAGTTTCGTCAAAATCCTTCGGTTTTGGAAGAAGAATGCCTATTGTAGCAAAATTTAATTAAATAATATTGTGAAATGCTAATCGATTTTGTATCTTTAGCCGTATTTTAAAAATAATTTAATATGAAAAATCTACTGTTATTAATTAGTCTGGCAATTTTTATTTTCACTCTCGTTTCGTGTGGTGGTCCAAAGAAAGACCAAAAAAAGATGTTACAAATGTTTGAAGAGTATACTGAAATAGCTGTTAAAGCAGCTAAAGATAAAGTACTTGATGAAAAAGAGATAGAAGAACTAAATGAAATCAGTTCTAAAATTGATGAATTTTCGCAAGAAATGGATAAGAAATATGAAAATGATTCTGAGTCCCAAAAGCTTATGCAAGATTATATGAAAGAGGAAAATAATAAAACTATTATAAAAGAATATACTAATGCCCTTATGCTACTTTGGGATTGTGAAGGTGCTGAAAACCTTGAATAATAGTTATTTACAAATTATAATATATTTATATCAACAACTTGTGAAAAAAAAAATGTTTTTTATATGAAAAATGTTTTTTATTCTAAAAAAAATTACTTTAATTTACAACATGAAATAATTTTATAAACTTAAATTTTATCAATTATGAAAAAAATCGCTATTTTATTAAGTTTAGCTGCTTTCGTTCTTGCTCTCGCATCTTGTGGTGGTCCTGAAGCTGACGCTAAAAAAATGATGAAAAAAATCGAAAAGTACACAGAAGTAGCTAAGAAAGCTGCAGAAGACAAAAAACTTGACGATAAAGAAATCGAAGAACTCAAAGCTATGGCTGAAGAGTTAGATAAGTTTGAAGAAGAGATGGAGAATAAGTACAAAGATGACAAAGACGCTGAAGAAAAAATGAAAAAATTTGAAGAAGAGAACAAAGCCGATATGGAAAAACTCTACGAAGAATTTTTCACAGCAATTATGGCTCTTTATGAATGTGAAGGCGCTGACAAATTAGATTTTTAATAAATAATTGCAGTTAAAAAAGCTACAGTATTTTTATTGTAGCTTTTTTTTTACCAAATATATAAACCAGAGAATTTAAAAACATTAAAAATGTTTAGTTTTGTATCAAATAAAAGTTTTACTAATTTAAATTAATCTATTATGAAAAAAATCGCTATTTTATTAAGTTTAGCTGCTTTTGTTCTTGCTCTCGCATCTTGTGGTGGTCCTGAAGCTGACGCTAAAAAAATGATGAAAAAAATCGAAAAGTACACAGAAGTAGCTAAAAAAGCTGCAGAAGACAAAAAACTTGACGATAAGGAAATCGAAGAACTCAAAGCTATGGCTGAAGAGCTAGACAAGTTTGAAGAAGAAATGGAGAAAAAGTACGGAGAAGATGAAGAGGCTGATGATAAATTAAAGAAATTCGAAGAAGAGAACAAAGCCGAAATGGAAAAACTCTACGAAGAATTTTTCGCAGCAATTATGGCTCTTTATGAATGTGAAGGCGCTGATAAATTAGATTTATAAAAAATATTAGCAGTTAAAAACAGCTACATTGTTTATGTGGCTGTTTTTTTATTAATACAATTATTCCCACTAAAAAACAATCATTTGGGGAATCAGCATTAAATTCAATTGTGCATTATTAGGCTGAGCAATGATTAAATATTGTTCACACGTGAAAAAAGTCAGGAAGAACGATCTTAATTAGAATTATTAAAAGCTACTAAATAGAATGAATGCTCTCATCCAGTAGAATCATAAGAAATTACATATCTTTTTCATTAAGCTGAAAACTTATTAAACCTCCAAATATCTTTATTGAATATCTTCAGTTAAATCTTCATAAAGAACCTCAAACTGTCCGTCAGTTATTGACTGAGTCTGACTATCATTATCTAGATAATTAAAGAAAAAGGTTCCTTTTATTTTCTTTTCTGTTGTACTATTCGAGATAATTGTTATTGACCCATTTACAGCAGGATATTCATAAAACCCCTGTTGGAATTTTGCGTAAACAGGACCTGATGGAGTAATATAATGCACACCTGCACTAATTGTTGGTGACATCCATAATGTAACACTTTGCCATGCTTCTGTTCTGCTACATTCGCCAATAATCAATATGGCAGTATCATTTCTCTCTGCCGTTATCGTTTCTGTAGTCCAATTATAATCTGATTCTCTGAAAACAAATATGCTTTGGAAACTACTGGTATCAGTAACACTGTAAAACTGATATGGAACATTTGAAAAGTTACCATCTGTAACAGTTTTAAAAGTATTGTCGCTTGCTCTATATGCCTTAAAGCTGAATGATCCGCTTACTGTTCTTGATTCTTCATCTATTGAAGAAATTCTTATAAGTCCTTGACCATTTTCACTATTAGAAGTAGAATAACGAGTTGCTCCAGCACTCATATTAGGAATAAATTCTGCGTAGTTACCATTAAACTCACTTACTACGAACTCTCCCACCTCGCCTGAATTTATGTTAAGGATAATTGTTTGTCCATTTGCCGAGGTACCATAAACCTTAAGACTTGTTTCTGTTAAAACTGCTCTAGGATTTGCTGATCTCCAATTAGTTGAATTAACTAATCCAAACATTACAGGACTTGAGTCTGGTCCCGAAGCTCCACCACCGCCACACGAAAGCAATAAAAATCCCAAAACCCCAATTATTAATATTACAAGTACTCTCCTCATCTACTTTTTTTTACAAACTTACAATTATATAACAAATTTACAAAACCATTTAGTATTAGCTTTTAAATATTTACATAAGGACGAATTTTTAACACAAAAGTTGACATATTAAAGTAATAATAACCAAACATTTTCGTTTTTTAAATAGTTATTATGCTTTTTTTAATCATTAAAAATTTTAGACATGAAAAAATTAGTAGCAATTTCAGGAGCAACAGGACTTTCCACTGCGATTTTATGTGTTTTGTTTAAAACTATGCATTTCACTGGTGGAAGCATTTTATTATTAATAAGTGTAGTTACGCTTTCCTTGATTTTTATTCCGAGTTATTCAAAATATTGGTATGATAAAAACAAATAAACTTAACTCGTTTTTCTCTAAATAAAATTAAAAGAACAAAGACATGACGCGATGATTGTTTTAAAATAAAACAAAAAAATTGCAGACGAATTTATCATACGATATCTCTTACAGTTAATGTTGGTTTTGTCCACAAATCATCTTCATCAGAAGGAATTGGGTTAAGATTGTTCATATGATAATTGTTACCGTAATATCTATATGAATCATAAAATAACTGAACTCTCCAAATACAAGCAGCCCAGCACCAATTTGTAGATTTATTTTTTTTCAAAACCATCTTGGGGCATCAAAATACTCTAATTCTATTATTGGTTTGCCAGCAGAAGAGAAGTTATATCCAAATTGAGATATGTATTGTTACTTAATACTAACAGTTAATAAAACTCCTACTAACCACAAAAAAAATTCTAATAACCTTTTCATAAAAATCTTTAGCTTCAGGAGTAATTAAAATCTAATAAGCCTTTATACACTTATCAATCCTTTTATATGACATACACAAATTAATTATAATACTCCTTTTCCATCCCGATAATCATAACTAATTATGTTACCTTCATAATGCCCATAAATAATCTTACCTTCATTAGTAGATAAAGATATATCAAAGACATAAGTTGATCCAACTTGTGAGACAATTACTGTTCCTCCTACACAATTTATTGCTGTACCAGTTTCGTTAGCAAGATTATAACCTAACCCCATGAAGCCATCAAAGAAAGTAAATGCAACATCATTTGAAGAAAAGTAATACGTTCCAGGAGTCAGTGAAGTATTTGAAGAAGATAAAAGAAGTATTTGAATTAGATTACCTTCCCCAGTATATGTTGTAGTTGGATTTGTGTTTTGATCATTAATTACTATACTATTATCTACTAAATATAAAGCAAAAAGATAATTAGAATAATATCCATAATAATTTCCCCACATCTCAACATAAGCTCTTTCTACTGGATACTTATTCCCATCATAACCTATTTCATTTGCTTTTTTAACATTAATCACTGTGGTAGACTCATTAGTTTTTTTACCATTTTTCGAAAAAGCACTTAATTTAACAGTATAATCACCCTCTTCTTCATATTTATGTGTCGGATTTTCTATGTCTGAAGTTTGTCCATCTCCAAAATCCCATAAATATGTAACGCCATCAACAGTTGTGTTTGTGAATGTTATAGTTTCTCCAGTAACTACATCACTTTTATCAACAGTAAAACCTGCAACAGGCTCTTTTTGACATGAATTAAAAGAAATAATAAAACCAATTAAAACAAATGATACAAACATTTTCCTTCTCATAACTTTAAAATTAAAAAATTAATATTATATAATAATCTCAATAGTCTAACTTAATTTCGTAAATCACTTTTTTTTCATAATAAAAAACAAAAAAACAGACCCAATAATCAGAGATAATACACCTGAAAAAAGCCAGAAATAATTTTTTATATACAAATGCGACATATCAAATTTAATATATGGATAGCCAAAAGAATCCTTTTCAACACTTACATTTTTAGCATTTTTAGGCAATTCGAAAATATGGGTTTCCAGAGTATTATATAAAATATTAGTTTCAACTGACATAAATTTATTATCTTCTTCTGATATCTTTTTTATATCCGCATCTTTAGACATAAATTTGATAATTATGTTTCCTTTTTTATCAGTTTCACAAAACCCTCGAATAACAAAACTCATATTGAATGATCTTTGTTCTTCGTTTTTGGTAAATTTAAAATCCTCCAAAAAATATTTAGGAAAAATCCTTTTCAGACCAGTTATAAGTAGCCCTTCGTTACTAATAAAACTTAATGATTGTTGCCATTCAGCAGCTGTATATGTTCTTGAAAAGACAACTGTTGCATCTCCATTTTCACTAATTTTATAATTATATGTCTCTTTAATCATATCTTGCGATTGAACACTAAAGTATAAACAAATCAACCCAATAAATAATAATAATATCTTTTTCATATTGCTATCTAATGCTGTTATAAATTTTCTCAATAACTCCAATATAACTGTTATAGTAATTAGTATTTACAGAAATTGCAATTAGCCTATAACCGCCTTTCACCTTACCAATCTTGCCTACCCACTGGCTCGACGCATTTTGGTAAAATGTATATCCACTCAAATTTTGTCCTTGAATACTATATTGTAATACGGTACCATTATTAGCAAATTCATTATATAAATAATTCATCGCATCTGCTATTGAATTTGCAGGAATATCAAATACATTGATACTAACAATTTGATCCGGAGATGTTACTATCGCTGTAAGTGTTGTATAATAAGGATTTGGGGAATAATTAGTTATCCACTGAGTTGGGATATCGAATGAAAATGTTCCACTAAACCTTTTAGCATTTGAACTTTCTCTATTCTGAGATTGATCACTCGTATTAGAATACGTACTATAAACATTTGCATAATAATTATTACTAAACTTAACTTTATTTTTATAGATATCATCTATTTTATTTTTACAAAATTGGTCATCGCCCAATTCCATTGGAAGAATACCAATACTATGTAAGTAATTGATATCTAAAATAAAACCTGTTCCTGAAGGTAAGTATTCATTAAAAAACACTTCAAGATTTTGCATCCCTACAGTATATGCTTCTTCAAGGCTGGCTACATAACCTAACCCCTCTCCACTGATTCCAGTTGCCTCAACTGCATAATAAACCCCATTTACTTCAACTCCAGGAAAAGCATGACCAGGAATTAAGAAGATGACAGGATTTAAACCCATCCTAGACAAGACACTTGAATATAATAAACTTAATTCTATACATAAGCCTGTATTACCAGTTACGACATCTCTTGGTAAACGAATATTTTGAATTAAACTAGTAACATCTCCGGCGTCTTTCGGTATACCTTTTGCCCCACTATAAACCATTTTCATTTGTTTTGTCATTTCATAAATCCCAAATAACGCTCTAACAGCATCTTCTTCTGATTTGGAAACGGCAGCCTGATCTCCTTTTAACAATTCTGATTGTATTAATGAAGTGTAATATTGAATTACAGGGTCATCTGGTGTAACATAACATGCTAATAATTCTCGATTGTCAGTCATATCACTATAACTTATTAATTCATCTTTATCAATAGAAGTATGAGCAAAATCATTAACACTTAACATGTCAAAAGTGAAACTTTTTTCAATTATCTCATTTTCATTTAACCCATCCCAGCTAATCTGAATATTAACACTTTCAACAGATTGAGTTGTCTTTTTAACAATTGATGGGTCAAATTTCGGAAAACATGCTAATGAAACATCCTGCCCTGCAGATAATTTCCCTATACAACATAACTCTGTCCATTCAATATAACCAGGGATGTTATATTTAACAACAACATTTTTTAGAGTCTTTTTGAATTCATTGTGTAGTAACATCTTAAACAAATAATACTTCCCGTCTAAGACTGCACTATTTGAATGCACTTTATATGTTGCTGGCATTACAAATTGATTACTATCAATTTCACAAACTAATTGCCCCTTATTTATCTTAATGAAATGAATAATAATAAAAATAATTCCAATAAACACTAAAACAGCGGGAATTAAAAATGAAAACCATCTTTTATTTCTCATATTATATTACAGCATTAAATTATAATAAGCACAAATATAATTAAACAATTTCAATTACAAAATAATTTCAATTGTAATTTTAATAGCTTATTACAAATAAGAAACCTGATATTCAACATTCTTCTTATTATCATTTTCAATTCAAAATTGTGAATTAATTTTCATTAAATAATTTTAACTATTTTTGTAATCAAAAAAACGATGGGCTTACATTGCGGAATAATAGGAATAGCAAATTGTGGAAAAACGACTTTGTTTAACTGCATGTCAAATACAAAAGCAGAAACCACAAGTTTTGCCTTTTCAAGTAACAAGTCAAATATCGGAGTAATAAATGTTCCTGATGCAAGATTGAAAATACTTGAAAAATTTCAAAAAACGGAAAAATTGGTTCCAGCAACCGTTGACATTATTGATATTCCCGGTTTAACAAAAGGCTCAAGTTCCGGAGAAGGCGTTGGCAATCAGTTTCTGGCTGACATACGAAATGCTGATGCCCTTATTCATGTTTTGCGTTGTTTCGATGACGACAAATTAACTCATATTGACGGCTCTGTTAATCCTGTTCGCGATATAGAAACTATTGATCTGGAATTACAGGTTAAAGATTTGGAATCAATTACCAAGAAAATTACCAGACTGGAAAAATTAGTTAAAGTCGGAGACAAAGATGCTAAATCAGCAATCGAGGTTTTGAAGATTTATGCCAATCATCTTGAAAACATGGAGAACGCCAGAACAGCACAGGTTAAAGAAGAAGATCAAAAACATATTGCCGATCTTTCATTATTAACAGCAAAACCTGTAATGTTTGTTTGTAATATTGACGAAGCTTCTGTTAATTCTGAAAATAAATATGTTACAGCAGTAAAAGATTATCTAAAAGACCAAAATGTTAAAATGTTAACTGTAGCTGCGGCTTTAGAGTCAGATATTGCAGAACTGGAAACTGATGAAGAAAAACTGGAATTCCTCGAAGGCTATGGATTATCAGAACCAAGTGTAAATAAAATAATCCGCGAAGCCTATGATTTGTTGAATCTACATTCGTTCTTTACTGTTGGACCAAAAGAGATAAAAGCCTGGACGATAAAAAAAGGGATGACAGCTCCTGAGGCATCAGGAGTTATTCATAGCGACTTGCAAAGAGGTTTTATTCGAGCAGAAGTAATGAAATACGAAGATTTTATAAGTCTAGGTTCGGAAAATGCAGTTAAGAATGCAGGTAAATTTCACGTTGAAGGCAAAACCTATGTAGTTCAGGACGGAGATATTATGCATATAAGATTTAATGTTTAAAAAATGGCACAACAAACATCAATACCCAAAGGCACACGCGATTTCGGTCCGGCTGAAATGCTAAAGAGAAAATATATTTTCGACAAAATCGAAAAAGTATTTATTAAGTACGGGTACTCTCCTATTGAAACACCTGCAATGGAAAATTTGTCCACACTTCTAGGCAAATACGGTGACGAAGGAGATAAACTATTGTTTAAAATTCTTAACTCCGGAAATTATTTAAGTAACATTCAGCAATCAGAGTTTACTTCTGAAAACATTAATAATATTACAAATACCATTAGTGAAAAGGGATTGAGATACGACTTAACTGTTCCTTTTGCACGTTTTGTTGTTCAACATAGAAATGAAATAAATTTTCCATTTAAGAGATATCAAATTCAACCGGTTTGGCGTGCCGATAAACCACAAAAAGGAAGATATCGTGAGTTCTATCAATGTGATGTTGATGTTATTGGTTCTCGCTCTTTACTCAACGAATTTGAACTTTTACAAATCATTGATGAAGTATTTTCATCTCTCAAAATAAAAACTACAATAAAAATAAACAATCGTAAAATCCTTGCAGGAATAGCGGAAATGATTGGAGAAACCGATAAATTTGTTGATATTACGATTGCAATTGATAAAATTGATAAAACTGGCATTGATAAAGTTTGTGAAGAACTGCGATCAAAAAATCTTTCAGAGCAGTCAATATCTAAGTTAATCCCTATTCTTGAGAATAAAAGAAATACAAAAGAAAGTATTAATTTTCTTGAAGAGACTCTTAAAAACAGCGAAATTGGAATACAGGGAATTGGAGAAATTACAACTCTATTTGAATATATAGATAATAACCCTATTATATCCAAAACCGAACTTGACTTAAGTCTGGCTAGAGGATTAAATTATTATACAGGTGCAATTATAGAAGTAAAAGCCAACGATGTTGAAATTGGAAGTATTTGTGGAGGTGGACGTTATGACAATCTGACTGAAATCTTCGGATTAAAGGATATTTCAGGCGTAGGAATTTCCTTTGGTGCTGATAGAATTTATGATGTGATGAACCAGTTGGCCATTTTCCCTGAAGATAGCTCAAAATCTAGTAAGGTTTTATTTGTCAATTTTGGTAAAAAAGAAGAAATCGTTTGTTTGAAGCTGGCAAAAGCATTACGTGAGAATTCAATTAGTTGCGAAATCTATCCGGAAAAAGCAAAACTTGACAAACAGTTTAGGTACGCTGACAATAAAAAAATCAGCTATGTTGTAATTATTGGTGAGAATGAAATTGCAAATTCTTTTGTTACGGTAAAAAATATGATAACAGGAACTCAAGAAACACTTCCTCAAACCGAATTTATTAATAAATTCAAATAGACTATAATAATTTTAAATTATCGCTTTTTTGCTTGATTGTCTTCAAATAATTTTTTCACTTCCGGTTTTTCAATTTCTAAAATAGTAAAAATTCCCAAAACTGTTCCAAGTGGAGCATTGACGCAGGCCAATGCAGCCATAACCATGCAAAACACTCTATTTCGACGTTCTCTAAGATATTTTCCGCACAAAATACTTAACACGCCCAATGCTACTACAACTAAAAATCCGAAAATCCCGAAAATAAAAAATATTCCCCCCGACATTTGAAGTTCAAATTCTCCTGAATCCGCTCCTTTCATAAACATAAACAGTCCCATAACAACATAAATCAAAACAAAAAGCGAAGCAAAAAGCTTCAATCCGCCCCAAACATAATGAAAGGTCGAAATAGTATCAAGGTTGTTCCTGGGTTCCATAATTATTAGTTTTTTCTGTATTTACTTCATTAACGTTCGAATTACTATCAATATTTGTACCAGTCGTTTGATCCTGAACAACTTCTTCTCCTGGTTTAACTTTTAGTCTTGCAAGTTCACGAATTCTCCTAAATCCATAAATATACATCAGGATAAGATAAACAACAAAAACTATCAAAAGCCATTCAATTCCTGCCATTATAACAAAATCATAAAAACCATGCATCAGCCAAGGTACAATAAAAGCCAAAACCAAATAAGTTGACCTTTTCCATGGATTAAATTTTGCCAATCCGAGGTAATAACCCATTGCAATCCCAAAAATTGCATGTGCCGGAACTGCCGTAATCATCCTTAAAGCTCCAACCTGCAAGCCTCCACCAAAAACATACATTATGTTTTCTACGAGAGCAAATCCCATAGAGACAAAAACAGCATATACAATTCCATCGAATCTTTCGTCAAAATGTCTGCTACCCCAAACCAATACAAGTACTACCAGCAGTTTAAACAACTCTTCAACAAATCCCGCCTGAATAAACGCATGATAAAAAGCCAACTGTATTCCTTGAAATAAAGGGGCAAACAATTCGGTAACAATTCCAACTATCAAAACAGGAATTACCGAAAACATACCTCCTAAAACACTTAAAAATAAGAGCCAAAATGGTTCTCTGTTGAATTTATCTCTGATATAAATATAAGTCAGGATTATCAACACAGGGGCAAAAGCAAGACTTAAATAAATCATTTTTCTTTATTTTAGTTAAACTTAATTGAGTCCGCAGGACTTATTCTCGAAATTATCATTGACGGGATTATCAACATCAACAAAGTTATAATCATAGTTCCTGCATTTAGTATTACTATATAAATTACATTCAGATTTATCGGTACTGTTGAAACATAATAAGATTCAGGGTCAAGACTAATCACTCCTGTGTACATCTGTATCAAGCACAACCCTATACCAATTATGTTCCCAAGTAAAAGACCTCTGCTTATCAAAAATCCTGCAACATACAAGAATATTTTTTCAATCCTGATATTTTCAGCTCCAAGACTTTTTAAAATACCAATCATATTTACCTTTTCAAGAATAATAACCAGTAATCCCGAAACCATATTAAACCCGGCTACACTTACCATCAATATTAATATAACCCAAACATTTATATCTAATAATGATAACCAATCGAAAATTCCGGGATAATCTTCCTGTATGTTTTTGACTTTTAACATACTGCCATCCGGACTAAAATTATTTCCTACAATTCTGTTAACAGCCAAATCGTATTCTAAAATTTTCGAAAAATCATCAACATGAATTTCAAAACCTGTAATCTGATCATCTTCCCAGTCGTTAAGTTTACGAAGATGTCTAATATCTACAAAAACAAAAATTTTATCAAGGTCTTCTAGCTGTGTATTGTATATTCCCAAAACATTGAATTTACGCATACGAGGAGGATCCTGAATAAAATACGCAGCAAAACTATCACCTACTTTCAGGTTTAAAGCTTTTGCAATAAATTGAGATATAACAACATTATTTGACTTTGCCGAATCAGCAATTATAAGTGTATCACCCTCAACCATATACTGATTAAAAAATTCCCAATTAAAATCTGAATCAATACCTTTAAATACAACACCGTGAAGATATTCGTCAGTTTTCAGGATACCTGCTTTTACAATAAATTTATTAACACTCTCTATACCCGGCAATGCTGAAACCTGCCCAATCCAATGCTGGTTTTGTGAAATAGGAAGAGTTTCGTATGAGGTATTATTGTCATAATTAACTATTTGTAAGTGAGCACCAAAACCTATTACTTTTTCGGAAATCTCTTTTTTAAAACCTGTAACAATAGAAACTGCAACTATCATTATTGCCAGTCCTATAGCTATCCCACCTATTGCAACAGCAACTATTGGTCTGCTAAAACTATTAGTAGAATGTTTTTTGCTTATAAGCCTTTTTGCTATAAATAATTCTATATTCAAAGCGTTTTTTTTGTAAATATAAAACTATTTTATTGTAGTGCAAAACAAAACACTGGGAT
>Ga0116142_10000847_pt1 | contig 39209 bp, 31 predicted proteins | sample AD_UKC033_MetaG_FD_89785 | JGI IMG/M metagenome (GOLD analysis project Ga0116142, IMG submission 89785) | Active sludge microbial communities of municipal wastewater-treating anaerobic digesters from USA - AD_UKC033_MetaG | ecosystem: Engineered > Bioreactor > Anaerobic > Digestate | place: USA... | reverse complement strand
GGTAAAGATAGATTCCATTATGGCAGGAACGATAGGCATTTAATTTATCTGTTAATTCTTTGCGGATTTTTTCAAAATCAATAATCTCACTTGTATCTTTTACTCTATAAACACCATCTGGGCCTTTATACTTCCTGTAACTTTTGCTCGGCCACAACGACCTGATCATCATCTCAAGGGGGTAGACAAGATGCCGATCTTCATCAAAACTGCGAGTCTGTTGTTTCTCTATTAAATCGTACAATCTATCGTTAAACTCTTTTGTAAAGGCAGGAATCCCAACTTCGGCAATATTTGGTGGTAAATATTTATAAGCTTCTCTTTCTTGTTCGTCTTCGTCAGTAAGATCTTCAAGTGAACGATTTATTCTTTTATTACTTCTGTCGCCTTCCGACGAAATGGAACCTTCTTTATCCAAGATCTTTAAAAAATTGCCCCTTTGCTCTGGGGGAAGGGCTGCAAGTACTTCTGTAATTCTTAGCTGCGCTTCCAATCCAGGATTAATTCCCGTAATTTTTCCTTTATCCTCCGAGGCAGTTCCTGTTTTGGATTTATCTATTACTCCTTTTGGTTCCCCTTCTGCCATATTTTTCACCTTGCCTATATTATACCACCCTTCTTCCAGAAAAACCCTGTTTTTTCATCCTCTTTCCTTCTCTCAACTTGATTAAGAGGAGTATATATTTGTTCTACTTTGTTAATCTTGAAGGATTGTGCAAAGCACAGTAGCATAGAACATAGTACAGAGAGCATCGTTGTTGTTATGTATTACTAAGAATGAAGTACATAGGCATATTGCGAGATATAGAAGACGAAAGAAATGAATAGTTACAAAGATTTTTTTTGTTCATCAAATTTAATGAAAAATTTTGAGAAAGGAGGCCAGCGCATCAAGTATAGTTTCTCTGAGCTATGAACTATGTGCTCTGAACTGCGCTTTACACATTGGAACAACATCCTGTCCCACAACCTATTTCGTCATATGAATTCCGTTTAATCGGAAATATGACCTTAAGGCAATTTGCCAAATTGGCCGCCTGTTGTTTGGTTGCTTTGGTTTTTTACGGCCTGGATCTGCCGTCTTTGATCAAATACGCGGCGGTCGGGTTTTTTGTTCTTTTGGGCGCCGGTTTGGCCTTCTTGCCGATTAATGAAAGACCTCTTGATGTCTGGATTATTTCCTTTTTTAAGGCAATCTTCTCTCCTACCCAATACATCTGGAAAAAGAAAGACCTGACTCCCCCTCCCCAATCTCTGCCGACAACGCCAACTTCTCCGGTAACACCATCCGTTCCGCCGGCAACCACGGTCCGGGAAAGCCCTAATTTAGCCAGTTCGCCGATATCGGCTACCAATAATAACCGCAAAGAAGAAGATTTTTTGCAAAACATCCAATCTCTTTTTGCCAGCGGGCCGATAATCAAACCCCGGATTGAAAAGCTTAACGGTCTGGAAGTAAAACCGGCCAATTTGGAAGAAAGGATCGCCGCGGTTGCTCCGGTAATGGCTAAGGGAAAAGTCAGCCCCTTCTTTACCGACTTGCCTAATATTATTAACGGTGTCATTAAGGACAAGCAGGGAAAATTGATTGACGGAGTAATTTTGGAAATTAAAGATGTTCACGATCTGGCGGTCAGAGCCCTCCGCTCCAATAAATTAGGTCAATTCCGGATTGCCACCCCTTTACCGGACGGCGCCTATACCCTCTATCCGGAAAAGGAAGGTTTGGAGTTTGATATAATTAAAGTTGAACTGAAAGGCCAAGTTTTTCCGCCAATAGAAATTAGCGCCAAACAAACCCCATGAAATTTAACCTGCCCATCCTTAAAAAAAATCAATCCGGTTCGCCGGCAAAAACCGTTGAAACAAAGCAAGTTCCTGCAAATCAAGGGAATACTTCTGTTTTGGATTTGGTCGCTCCGGCGGCCATTGAAGTTGATTTTGATTATTTAAAAATCAATAACCGTTTTTATCGGACTCTTTTCGTGGTCGGATACCCCCGTTATGTTTCCGCCAACTGGCTGGCGCCTTTAATCAACTTTGACCATTCGTTGGAAGTTTCCATGTTTATTTATCCAATCGAAGGCAAGGGAGTTTTGGACGATCTCAGAAGAAAAATTGCCGAGATGCAGGCGGAAATCAACATGGATGTCGGCCGGGGGGTGATGATTAATCCGGCAACCCAAGCTAAGCTGGAAGACGCTCTGGTTTTACAACAGGATCTGGTTAAAGGAATAGAGAGGTTTTTCCAATTTGCCTTGTATATAACTATTCCGGCCGATTCTTTAGAAGAGCTTAACCATACTACTAAACAAATAGAGTCAACTCTCGGCGCGCTGATGATTATTACCAAGAATACCGCTTTAAGCGAGGTGGAAAACGGTTTTAAATCAACATTGCCGATTTGTCAGGACGCTCTTCTTTTTACCCGAAATATGGATACAACTTCTCTGGGAACAACTTTTCCTTTCACCTCTTCGGAATTGACCGCCAACGAAGGCATCCTTTACGGAATCAACCAACACAACGATTCTTTGGTTGTTTTTGACCGCTTTTCCTTGGAAAATGCCAATTCCGTCATTTTCGCCAAATCGGGCGCCGGCAAAAGCTATCTGGTTAAATTGGAAGCTCTACGTTCTTTAATGTTCGGAACGGAAATCATCATTATTGATCCGGAAAACGAATACAAATCACTTTGCGAGGCGGTCGGCGGAGAATTTATCAGTTTTGGCTTTAATTCCAAAACCAAAATTAACCCCTTTGATCTTTCCCAGGTATACAGCGAAGGAGAAAACGAACTGGGATTAAAGCTTTTGTCGCTTCATTCTCTTTTTAAGGTAATCATGGGCGAGTTGGATTCCACCCAGGAAGCAATTTTGGACCGGGCTTTGGTAGCCACCTATAAAATGAAGGGAATTACTCCCGATCCGGCCAGCCAAAAAAACGAACCGCCTCTGATGGAAGACCTTTACAAAACCCTTATTGGGATGGAAGAACCCCAGGCCAAATCTTTGGCCGATAAAATTGAAAAGTTTATCAAAGGCTCATTAACCGGAATCTTTGATCAAAAATCCAATATTGATATTAAAAATCCTTTTACGGTTTTTGCGATCCGCGATTTGGAAGAAACTTTAAGGCCGATCGCAATGTTTATTATTCTTGATTATATCTGGACCAGGGTTCGCCGTGACCTTAAAAAACGGGTTTTAATTGTTGATGAAGCCTGGTATCTGATGAAATATCCGGATTCGGCCAATTTTATCAATTCCATCGCTAAAAGAGCCAGAAAATATTATCTCGGTCTGACGACGATTTCCCAAAACGTTGAAGATTTTCTCTCTACCGACCTCGGGAAAGCGATTATCACCAATTCTTCCATCCAGATTTTAATGAAACAACATCCGGCCGCGATCGATAAAATCGCCGAGGTTTTTTATCTTTCCGAAGGAGAAAGACAGATGCTTTTGTCCGCCGATATCGGAGAGGGTTTGTTTTTTGCCGGACTTAACCACGTTGCGATTAAGGTAGTTGCTTCTCCAGACGAACATCTTTTGGTTTCGAGTAGCCCAAAGGATGTTTTAAAACAGCAGGAGGCCAGCAATCAGTCATCAGCTGCTGGTCAGAAAGAAGCTGACAACAATCAACAATCGGCAGTCAGTAATCAGTCGTCAGCGGCCAGCAGTCAGACCGAAAGTGTTGATAGCCAGAAAAAAGAGACTATTAAACCGGTTATAGAACAAATACCGACACCAGCTGCCGATCAACCACCAAAAACCAATCAACCGGCAATAAGATTAAAGGCGGAGATTGTCAAAGACAATGGCTGAAGAAAATTCCGTTAAAAATACCCTTGATTCTTCTTTACAAACAGCCGGAAGAGTTGTCCGCTTCGCGGCCGAGAATGTTCTTTTGCCGATTGTCACGGGAGGAACCAGTTTAGCTACTAAATTACCCAAGGCAGTAAAAGCTCTTGACTTTCTCCGTTCGGCCAAGCCCCAAGAAAAAGAAAAGGACAATACCACTAAATTTGTTCTTATCGGTATTGGCGTCTTTTTTTTCTTGCCGATAATGGCGGCAATAACCATCACTGCCGGCTTCGCCGACTTTGTTGGTGTAAAACAAATTCCTATTTCCCAAAAAACCCTGGTTAAAGTCATCACTTCTCCTCCCCAATGCCAAAAAACAAGGCACAAAGCCGAAGAAGTTATTTGTTGGCTAAAAGAAGGCATTAAAGTCAACAGTGCCGCCTGTTCTCAGGAAATAACGGAAGTCACTTTATCTAACTGGGGAACAACGGAAAAATGTCTTTTGGCTGGTCCTTTCCCCAACTCGGAACTTATCCGAAACGAATTTAAAAAATCAGTGGATCTAACCGGTGATTATGCCGGTAATTTGCAATGTGTCGGCTTCGTCAAGGGAATTGAAGCCTCGATTGGTCATCTATTGGCAAGTTGCGGCAATGCCAAGGATTTTTTCGGAAACGGCAGTTGCCCCGATAACTATACTAAAATTAAAACAGCCGACGCCAATGACCTTAAACCTGGCGATTTGGCAGTAAGAAACAGCACCCAATATGGTCATATTGGCATTATTGTAGAAACAAAAGGAAAGACCAAGATTATTGTTGCTCAGGCTTGGGGAGCTACCGGCCAAATATTCTTAAGTGATGACGCTGTTACCAATTATCAGGGTTTTTTAAGATACAAATGAATCTTTTTAAAAATAAAACCAGCCGTTTTATTCTGATTCTGGCGATTATCGCCGGGTTATTGCTGGGTTTGAAAATTATCCTGACTACCGACAAAAGCCAGGAAAAGATTATCCTTCCCCCTTCTCCTGCGCCTTCGCCAATGTTATTTCCTTCGCCGACACCAAAAATTATGACTCCCGAGGGAGACCTTGACGCTCCTTTGCAAATCCGGAAAGAAATTCAGAGAGATTACCCTCTTTTTGATTATATTCCCTATAAAAGCAAAAACTGGCAAATTGACTATCTTAAGCCTCTAACTTTGGAAATTATTTTAAAATCCGATACTTTAGCCAACCGCCAAGAAACCTTAAATTGGGTAAAAGAAAAAGGCATTGATCCGGCTACCCATGAAATTATCTGGAAAATAGAGCCTTAACTTTGCAACCTCACCGGCATAATTACATGAAGGAAAGAAGGATCGTCTTTTATTTTGAAACTTCCGGGATTAAGAGGCCCGGTCATCCCGAAAAGAATCTCCTCGCTTTCAATAGAATTTAAAAAATCCAGTAAAAAGCGGAAGTTGAAGGCAATCTCGCCGCCGCCGTTATTTATCTTAACTTCCATCTCGCTTTTGTTTTCGCCAACCTGAGGCGAATTGGCCGAAACCGTTAATTTTCCTTCTTTGAAATTTAGCCTAACTATATTAGCGGAATCACGGGCAAAAATAGAAGCGGTTTTAATGGCCTTATTAAAAGTCTCTTTATCCAAAGACACTTCGCTATCGCTTGGACCGGGAATAATTTTTTCGTAATCCGGGAATTCGCCTTCCAACAACCGGGTAGACAATTCCGTTCCGGCAACGGAAAAGATAGCTTGGTTATTGTCTTTGGTCAAACTCATTTCCACTACCGTATCTTCAGAACTTCCCTGGTCGGCAATAATTCGGGAAACTTCCAATAAAGTCCGGGCGGGAATAACCAAATTTTTAGTCTCCTCTTCTTCTTTTATCTCGTCTTTTTCTTTCGGTTTTTCTCCGGCAATCTTTTTAACCGAAAGGCGATAGCCGTCGGTGGCGGCAAAAGAAAGATATTGGCCTTCTTTTTTGATATAAACTCCGGTTAAAATCGGCCGACCTTCATCGGTAGCCGAAGCAAAAGCAACTTGCGCAATTACTTCCGTCAAAACTTTAGCGGGAAAAGTAAAAATTTTCTTTTCCGGTAAGGGTAATAAAGGAAACTCTTTGGCCGAGATGCCGTTAAAAGAAGCGGTATAAGAGCCGGAAGAAAGCTCAACCGTGTTTTCTTTAATTTCCAGATCAATTTTTCCCGGCGGAAGAGAAGCAATATACTCCTGAAAAACTTTAGCCGGCAAAGTCACCGAACCTTCGCCTTCAACTTTGGCTCCCAACCAAAGGTTAACGCCCATCTCTAAATTGGTGGCGCTGATTTTCAATTGGTTGTTGTCGCTGGAAATCAAGATATTGGCCAATACAGGCAATTGGGCCTTGGCGGAGATTGATCGGGAAGCGGTATTTAAAGCTTTAATCAAATTTTCCTGAAGAATTTGTATTTTCATCAAAAGTTCCTTTCTTTAATTAATTTTAGTTTATAACTTTCTTTTTAACAACAGACATAAACACGATCGTTGACTAATAGCCAGTAACAGGTAGCGATAATTTAAGATTTGGAACATGAATATTAAATTAATAATTCGTTAATTTTTTAATTCTTTAATCTTATGATTATTAATTAGTAGTAATAGTAGTAGAGATTGTTTATAAGTTAATAATTCTACAATTTATTGTTTATTTTTCGGGTTATCTTTTTGTTGATACCTGCCGATTTTTATGTGGATATTTTTGGGGATAAAACCTGATTTCTTGTGGAAAAGTTAATAACTTTAGCTTTTGGCTAAATAATTCTTTGTTTTATCCCGGAAATATCCACCCTTAAATCCTCATTGTTGGTGAGTAGATTGGTAATTTTTTCCACACCGTGCATAATAGTGGTATGATCTCTTCCTCCCAATAAATTACCGACTTCTATTAAAGGAATCCCCAATTCGGTTCTCAATAGGTACATCAAAACCTGGCGCGGAAGGACAATATTTTTTAAACGGGTCGGGCTTTTTAACTGGCTGCTTTTTAAGTGATAATATTCCGCCACCGCCTCAATCACTTCTTTGGGCTTGATTTGTTTTTTGAGCTTACCGGTTTCTTCGGTTGCTTTCCCCAGGAACGAATTAACCAGTTCGGGAGTCAGATTGACTTTTTTGGCTTCCATCTCGGTTAATAATCTAATTAAAAAACCTTCGATTTTTCTGACGGAGTCAATATTGGCGGAAATCGCCTGGGCAATATCCATCGGTAATTCAATCCCCTTTTGCTTGGCTTTAATCAATAAAATTGCGGTTCGTAATTCAAAATCCGGGGCCGGAGTATCAATAATCAAACCGGCTTCAAAACGGGAGCGCAGTCTTTCTTCCAGTTTGGGAATCTCCTCCGGCGGCCGGTCGGAGGTTAAGACAATCTGACCGCCTTCGCGCTGGAGAGTATTGAAAGTATGAAAAAATTCTTCCTGAACCGTGGTTTTGCCGGCGATAAATTGCACATCGTCCAACAATAAAACCTTGGCGGAACGGTATTTCTTTTTAAATCCGTCCGTGGTTTTGGAACGGATGGCATTGATGATTTCGTTGGTAAATTCTTCGCCCATGCAATAAATTATTTTGGTTTGCGGCTTGTTTTTTAAGATTTCGTGACCAATCGCTTGCATCAAATGGGTTTTACCGACCCCGGTTCCGCCCCAGAAAAAAAGAGGATTATAGGCATTTCCCGGATTTTTGGCGACCGCAGTGGCGGCGGCGTAAGCCAATTGGTTAATTGAAGAAACGGCAAAATTTTCGAAAGTATAATCCTTTCTTAAGTTAGCGCTTTGGCTTTCAAAGACGGCCGGAGCCGGTTCTTCCGTCGAAAACAAAGGACCTAAATCCCCTGTTTTTTTAACCAAAGGTTTAACGGTAAAAACCAGGCTGTTGTTTTGTTTGGTTTGCCTGTCCAAGATGTCTTTAATCAGGCTGTAATAACGGGCCTCAATCAAGTTTTGGATATAAGAGGAAGGGCAACCGATAGTGGCGACATTATTTTCCAAAGAAACAAGGCAGGAGTTTTGAAAAAGAGTTTGGAAGATGGCCTTGGAAAGGAAGAGTTTGATTTCCTCTAATACGTTTTTCCACAATGATTCGTTATTCATTTCGGTTTATTTGAGCAGGAGATTTAGTTTAACGATTTAATAAAACGAAGACTCAAGTTTAGACTGGTGAAGTCATAATAAAATAGTTATCCACAATGTGTCAACAGGGAATTTAGAGCAAGAGAGGAAAGAGATTAGACAAGGAGTAGTTTTTTTACTTTTTTCTCGATCTTCTCTTCTCTTTTATTCTTTAATGTGGTAATATTATTTTATGCCTAAACGAACTTGGCAACCAAAAAAACTTAAAAGAAAAAGAGTCCACGGCTTTCGCCAAAGGATGAAAACGGTTGGTGGCAGAAAAACTTTGGGAAGAAGAAGACAGGTAGGAAGAAAAAAACTAACAGTTTAAACTCAAAGCTTAAATCTCAAAATTCAAAACCAAAACTAAACTATAAATTTTTAAAGATTTAACATTTTAAATTTGGATTTGACGTTTAAGTTTTAACATTTAACATTATCGTTGTGCTTCCTAAACAATACCGCTTACACGACTATCAGGAAATTGAAAGAGTCAAGAAGGAAGGAAAATTATCTCAATCCCCTCTTTTTGGAGTCCTTATTTTAGAAAAAACTGGCCAGTCGGTTTCTCTCTCTGTTCCTCCCAGATTTGCTTTTATTGTTTCCAAAAAAGTTTCTATCAAGGCCACAGAGAGGAATCGGATTAAAAGGGTTCTTTCGGAGTCCGTTCGTTCGTTGTTGCCAGCGATTAAACCGGACATTGATGGTATTTTTTTGGGGAAAAGGGGCATAATCGGGAAAAAGAGGACAGAGATAGAGCCAGAACTGGAGAATATTTTTAGAAAGGCGAAATTATTGAGAGAATTCTGATCCTCTTTTTCTGATCCGCCTCTTGCTTCTTTCCCCCACTTCTCACTTATCTCTTCAAAAACTTATCTTCTTCTGTTAAAATAACTTGGTTATTTTGTTGTCTATATTCTTCGGGAGGTATTTATGCCAACAATTAAAAAATTTATTTACTTCTTTGCCGAGGGCAAAGCCGACGGTAACGGTAAAATGAAGGATTTATTGGGAGGTAAGGGTGCGTTAATTGCGGAAATGGTTAATAGCGGGGTTCCGGTACCTCCGGGTTTTACGATCACGACCGAAGTCTGTAACTATTTCGCTCAGAATAAAAGCAATTTTCCTTCAGGATTTGATAAACAATTTCTTCAAGCTATTGCTAAATTGGAGAAAACCGTCGGAAAAAAATTCGGCGATGTCAAAGACCCGCTTTTGGTTTCCGTTCGCAGCGGCGCCAAATTTTCCATGCCGGGGATGATGGATACGGTTTTAAATCTCGGGCTAAACGACGAAACAGTTGTTGGCTTGATAGAAAAGACGGGTAATCCCCGCTTCGGTTATGATTCCTATCGCCGTTTTATCCAGATGTTCGGTAATGTGGTCTTGGGAATTGAAAAAGCGGAATTTGAGGACATTTTGGGTAAAAAGAAAGAGGAATTGAAAATTAAACTGGATACGCAACTGGCGGCGGAAGATTTACAGTCCGTAATTGTTCAATATAAAAAGTTGGTTAAAGAAAAAACCGGCAAGGAATTTCCCCAGGAAGTTTTGACACAATTGGCTTTGGCCAGAGACGCGGTTTTCAAAAGCTGGAACAATCCGCGGGCAATCACCTATCGCCGGATGAATAAAATTTCCGACAATCTCGGAACGGCCGTTAATGTTCAGACAATGGTTTTCGGTAATATGGGTGACGATTGCGCGACCGGGGTCGGTTTTACCCGCAATCCTTCAACCGGCGAAAATAAATTTTACGGCGAATATCTGACCAATGCCCAGGGAGAGGATGTGGTTGCCGGTGTTCGGACTCCCCGACCGATCAACCAACTGGAAAAGGAAATGCCGGCCGTTTATCGTCAATTGCGTCAAATAACCGATCGGTTGGAAAAACACTTTCGTGATGTCCAGGATTTTGAATTTACGATTGAAAAAGGCAAGCTTTACATGTTGCAAACCAGAACCGGGAAAAGGACGGCTTTGGCGGCTGTCAGAATTGCGGTTGATATGGTTAAGGAAAAATTAATAACGGAAGAAGAAGCCTTAATGCGGGTTGAGCCGGAACAGATTAACCAGTTATTACATCCGGTTATTGATCCGAAGGCCAAAACCGAAGTTTTGACCAAGGGACTACCCGCTTCTCCTGGCGCCGCGGTCGGTCAGGTTGTTTTTTCGGCAGATGAGGCTCTTGTCCAAAGTAAAGAAAGAAAAGTAGTTTTGGTCAGGATGGAGACTTGTCCGGACGATATTCACGGGATGGAAGTTTCCGAAGGGATTTTGACTGCCCGGGGCGGAATGACTTCCCACGCAGCCGTGGTCGCCCGGGGCATGGGCAAATGTTGTGTTGCCGGCTGTGAAGAGATTAAAGTCAACGAAAAAGAAAAGTTTTTTAAGGTCGGCGAGGTAGTTATAAAGGAAGGCGACTGGATTTCCTTGGACGGTTCTCTCGGCCAGGTTTTTTTGGGCAAAGTCGCGACGATTCAACCGACTCTGTCCGGCGACTTCGGCAAATTTATGAAATGGGCGGATCGGATTCGGAAACTGGCGGTAAGGGCCAATGCGGATATTCCCCGGGATGCTAAAGCGGCCCGCCAATTTGGAGCTGAGGGAATCGGCCTTTGCCGGACCGAACATATGTTTTTCGCCGAAGAGAGATTGCCTTACATGCAGGAAATGATTGTGGCGGACAATGAAGAGACTCGGCGAAAAGCTTTGGCCAAATTGTTAAAATTCCAAAAAGAAGATTTTAAAGGCCTGTTCCGTGAGATGGCCGGTTTGCCGGTGATCATCCGGACTTTGGATCCGCCTTTGCACGAGTTTTTACCCAAAACAAAGAAAGAGGCGGAAGAACTCTCAAAGATTATTGGCGTTCCGGCCGAAAAAATTTGGGCCAGAGACGAAGAATTGCACGAGCAAAATCCAATGTTGGGTCATCGCGGCTGCCGTTTAGGAATTACCTATCCGGAGATTACCGAGATGCAGGTTGAAGCAATTATTGCCGCCGCTTGCGAGCTTCAAAAAGAAGAAAAAATCAAGGTGATTCCGGAAATTATGATTCCCTTGGTGGGCCATTTAAACGAATTAAAAGATCAAAAAGCCTTGGCCGTAAAAGTTGCCGAGGAAACAATGGCTCGTTACCAAGTAAAAATTAAATATCTGGTGGGAACGATGATTGAGGTTCCGCGGGCGGCTTTAATCGCCGATCAATTGGCGACCGAGGCGGAATTCTTTTCCTTCGGTACCAACGATTTAACCCAAATGGGAATGGGTTTTTCCCGGGATGACGCCGGAAAATTTACCCGAGTCTATCTTGAGAAAAAAATCCTCAAAGAAGATCCTTTCCAGGTTTTGGACCAGGAAGGTATCGGTCAATTGGTTAAAATTGGGATTGAAAAAGGAAGGCAGACCAATCGCCAATTGGAAATCGGTATTTGCGGAGAACACGGCGGCGAGCCAAACAGTGTTAAATTCTGTTATCGCGCCGGAATGAATTATGTCAGCTGCTCCCCTTACCGGGTGCCGATTGCCCGCTTGGCTGCCGCTCAGGCCGTAATTGAGGAAAAACAGAAAATTGAATACACAAGCAAGTAAGGGTAAGAGATAGAGACAGAGCTAGATGAAAAGGTTTATTCTTAAGCTTATTCGGCTTTATCAAAAGTCCTGGTTCTTTCGGTCAAGAATTTTAAAGACCCTATTTCTCACCGATAAAGTTTGTCGTTTTACTCCGACCTGCTCCGAATATACCTATCAGGCAATTGAGAAATATGGTATACTGGCTGGAGGCTGGAAAGGCCTCAAAAGGATCTCGCGGTGTCACCCTTTGAACAAAGGCGGTTTTGATCCTTTAAAATGAAAAACAACGGAAAAATTTTAAAATTTTTAATTTTGAATTGTAATTTTTCATTTTTTAATTTTTAACTTATTTTATGTCTCAACTTTGGTCTACATTACTCTATCAGCCCTTGGTTAACGGGTTAATCTTTTTTTATAAATTATTCGGCAATAATTTGGGCTGGGCAATTGTTGCCTTAACGGCTTTGGTTCGGCTTCTGGTAATGCCCTTGATGAAACCGCAATTGGAAGCGGCCAAAAAGATGCAAGCTTTGGCGCCCGAGCTGGAAAAACTGAAAAAAAAGCACGGCGAAGATAAACAAAAATTGGCCCAGGCTCAAATGGAACTTTACAAGAACGCCGGTGTTAATCCGGCTGCCGGTTGTTTGCCGCAAATTATTCAATACCTGGTCCTGATCGCTCTTTTTCAGGCTTTTAATCAGGTTTTAAGGCCGGACGGAACCGAAGTAATTACCAAATTAAACCAGATTCTTTATCCCCTTTTGCGACTCCCCGCCTCAGAATCTTTAAATTTGAAATTTCTTTGGCTGGATCTCAGCCGTCCGGACGTGATTAAGTTGCCTTCAATGCCGGCCTTGCCGGGAATTTTTTTGATTTTGTCGGCTGTTCTTCAATTTATGTCCGCGAAAATGATGTCGTCGCAAACAAAGATGTTGGCCGAAGAGTCAAAAAAAACCGAAACCAAAACCGATGATTTTTCTTCGGCAATGCAAACCCAGATGGTTTATATGATTCCTTTGACAACCTTGCTTTTGGGACTTTCTTTTCCTTCCGGTTTGGTTATCTACTGGTTTTTGTTTTCTTTTTTCTCTATAATCCAGCAGTATTCCGTTAACGGTTGGGGAGGATTGGCTAGTTTGAAAATTAAAAAAATTACCAAAAAGAATTAAAAATGGATAATTATCTTGAAGAAATAAAAAAAATCGCCGAAGAGTTTTTGGACAAACTGGGGATTAAAGGATCGGTTGCCGCGGCCCAGGACGAAGAAAACGAAGTGGTTAATTTACAAATTGAAACCGAAGACTCCGGATATCTTATAGGATATCACGGCGAAACTTTGGAAGCTTTTCAGTTGCTTCTCTCGTTAATGGTTTACAAAAAATTGACGACCTGGAAGCGTTTGGTGGTAAATGTCGGCAATTATCGCGAAGACCGTTTGGAGCAACTGAAAAAACTGGCTTTAAACGTTGCCCAAAAGGTTAAATTTTCCGGAGAAGCTCAGGTAATCCCCAATCTTTCTCCGTCAGAAAGAAGGATGATTCATCTTTCTTTGGCCGACCACCCGGATGTCTTTTCCGAATCCGAGGGTGAAGGTGAAGAAAGAAGACTGGTTGTTAAACCGAAAAAGAAATAAAGACCTGCTTCTTGTTTCCTGCCTCTTTTTTCTTAAACTCGCTATAATATCTTCATGAAGCTTCGTCAAAAACTTTTTTCGCTTCTGATTTTATTATCGCCGATCCAACTGGGGCGTCATTTTTGGCCAAAGTCGTCTTTTCTTCTTGGGATGAGAATTGATTACCTTTCCCCGACTATTTATTTGACCGACCTTTTAATTATTGCCGTTTTGCTTTTATGGTTAAAGGAAAAATGGACCGAAAGGAAATTTAAAAAAATATTTTTTGCCGATTGGAAAAAAGGAGCAGTCTTTATTATTGGTTTTGTTTTTCTTTTAATTAATTGTTTTTGGGCAAAAAACCGGCCGGCCGCTTTTTACAAACTGGCTAAAATTTGTGAATTTTTTTTCTTGGGCTGCTATTTGGTAAAGGAAAAAATAACTTTAAAGCAAATTTCGCCGGTCTTAACGTTAGCGGTAGTTTTTTCTTCATTAATCGGTTTGGGCCAATTTTTAAGACAATCTTCCTTAAACGGGATTTTTTGGTGGTTTGGGGAAAGAACTTTTAGTTTGACAACTCCGGGAATTGCCAGGGCGATTTGGCGAGATCATTATTTCTTAAGGCCTTACGCAACCTTTTCTCACCCCAATTCCCTAGCCGGTTTTCTTTTGGTCAGTTTGGTGATGATCCCCCCCTTTTTAAAAAATCAAAAATATTTTTTCCCGGCTTTATTTTTAATTTTAATCACCTTGATTTTGACTTTTTCCCGAACTGTTTGGCTCGCCGGAATAATTGTCCTTTTAATTTCTGTTTTACGGATATTGGTTAAAAAACAAATTGCTTTTAAAAAGATAATCATTTTAGCTGGTCTATTTTCCTTATCTTCTTTTTTGTTGGCTTCCTTTTTTTTAAAAATTATGCCGCCATTTTTTTGGGAAGAGGAAAGTTTTTTACGACGACAAAATTTGGTTTTTTTGACTTTAAAAATTATTTGCCAATCCCCTTTTTCGGGAGTCGGTTTAAACAATTATCTTCCCGCGCTGTCCGTTTTAATTAGTCAAAATGAAAATGTTTATTGGCTTCAGCCGGTTCATAATATTTTTTTGTTAATTGCCGGCGAAACCGGTTTAATCGGTTTATTCATAACTGCATTATTGTTAAAAAATTTTTTAGAAAAAAGAAAAAATAATTATTTTTTGTTTTTGGCTTTTCTAATTGTTTTACTAACCGGAACAACCGATCACTACTGGTTAACCCTTCAACAAAATCAGATTTTACTTACGCTTTTAATTGGGTTATCATTATCATCTGATTAAAAATTTAACCAGCAACAAAGTTAAAAAATGAATCACGGGTTGACGTGAAACTAATAAAAAATTTTTACTTATATGAAAACCAATGAAAAAAAAATAAAAATTTTTACCGACGGAGGGGCTAGGGGAAACCCCGGTCCGACGGCAATTGGTGTTGCTATTTTCGGCGAAGAATCCGGAAAAATTATGGAAAAATTTGGTCGGGTGCTGGGAGAAACCACCAATAATGTGGCGGAATATTCGGCAGTGATAGAGGCTCTCAAATGGGTTGCCAGTAATTTACCGCCGGGTCTGGAAATAAATTTTTTTTCCGATTCAAAACTGATGGTCAGTCAATTAAACGGACTTTATAAAATTAAAAACCACAACCTAAGACTTTTGATTTTAAAAGTTAAAGAATTGGAAATGGAAACCGGGGCCAAAATTTTTTACCACCATATTCCTCGCGAAGAAAACAAACTGGCCGACAGTTTGGTTAATTCCTGCCTTGCTTAAAAGGATCTTTTTTTATTAAAATTGGAGTAATGCCCGAATCTCCTAAAATTATCAACAGTTTTGTTTCTTCCGGTCCGGCGGCGTTAATCGTTAACGAAAAAGGAGCGATTGGCTCTCATTTGGCCGATTCGCTTCTGTCTTTTGGTTGCCGGGTTTATTATTGCGGCAGTAAAAAAGACGACGCCATCCAGCATCTTTTGGGGAAAAGCAATTTCGAATTGATTGAAAATCTTAACCGCGTTTATGAAATTAATTCCTTAAGCTATGTTTTTTATTTGGCGGTGGAGGGAGAGAAATTATTGGCCGATTTGTTGAAAAAAGTAAAAGACAAAGAAGCAAAATTGCTTTTGGCTTTGAACAAAAAAGACGAGCTTGCTCAAAAATTGGTTAGAGAAATTCAACAGCAGGGGATTGATATCAGAATTTGTCTTTATGGGGAGATTTATGGGCCCAGATTAAAAGAGGGTTTTTTCGCGTCAATTATTGAAAAAGCCATTTGGGGAGACAAGATCGTTATTACCAAAGACCAGACGGAAAATCTTCCCCTGGTTTATTGCTCCGATTTTATTGCCGCTATTAACCGGGCGATGTTTTCTCCGGATACTACAGGAAGAGTTTTAAATATCCAGGGAGCTTTTTTTACCCCTTTGTCTTTTTTGGCGGAGCTGGAAAGAAAAATCAAAAAAAATTTGGAGGTTGAATTTGCCGAAAAACCGGAAGAAAATGACGGCTCTTTTTCGGCGGAATTGGTGACGGATTCGGGATTTGGTTGGGAACCGGAGGTAAATTTAGGCGATGGTCTTTTGAAAACAATTTCCTGGTTTGATCGGAACAAGGAAGAGAAAGGAACCGAAAAAACGGCCAAGCCGATTCAAATTTTTACCCGGAAGTCGTCCGGGCCAATGAAAAAAATTGCCTTTGGTTTAAGCCTGTTTTTATTTTTATCTTTTATTTTATTTCTTTTACCGATTGGCTTTTTTTGGCTGAATTTGTCTCAATCCGGCAAGGAGATTGGTTTGGCCTTAAACGATTTTGGGGCCAACAACTATCAGGACGGTCGGGACAAGATAGTATTGGCCGGAGAGAAATTATTCGCTGGGCAAAAGATATTTAACCTGATGGCTCCTTTTTACAGTTTGATTGGTTTGGATTCTTCTTTGTGGCAGGTTGAACCGGTCTTAAACGGAGCGGGAGAAGCTTTGAATTCGGCTCAGTCCTTTTTTGAAGGGGTGACGATTTTGGAAAAAGTTTTTTCTTCTTCAATTGCCGGTGAACCGATTGACTATTCCTCAAAAATTAAGGAAGCCAATCGGATCTTGGAAGAATCTTATCTGGAAATTTCTTTTGCTTGGGGAAGATTGAAAGACCGTCTTTCCGAGACGGAAACGGCAAAATTACTCAGGATGGACTCCTATTTTGCCAAGAGCGAAACTCTTCTTTTAGGATTAAGAAAAGAAATTATTCGGCTTCGGGCGATCGGCCAATATTTGCCGCAGCTGATTGGTTTACAGGGAAAGAAAACTTATTTGATGGTTTTGCAAAACAATTTGGAACTTTGGCCGACCGGAGGTCGAATTGGCGCTTACGCCATTTTAAATTTTAACGACGGGAAACTAACCGATTATGAATTTCAGGATGTCAGCTCGGTTGACGATCAATTAAGAGGGAAGGTCGAGCCGCCTTCGGGTATTAAAAAATACCTTGGTCAGGAAAATTGGTATTTAAAAGAGGCGAACTGGGAACCGGATTTTTCCTTCTCCGGGGAAAGAATTGCCTGGTTTTTTGAAAAAGAAACCGGCCGGGGAATTGACGGAGTGATTGCGGTAAACTACCAAACGATAAAAGATATTCTCGGCTTGACCGGAGAAATCGAAGCTTCATTTTTGCCGGGCAAGGTAAATCAACAAAATCTTTTTGAAAAAGTGGCTTACTATTCCAGTGCCGGCGAATTTCCGGGAGTTTTGAGGAAGACGGATTTTTTTGCGGAGTTTGGAAAATTGGTTATGGAGAAAGTGAAAAAAGACAATTATCTTCAAAAGACAACGTTTTTAAAGATTTTAAGCGATTCCCTGGAAAAGAAGGATTTGCTTTTGTTTTTCTACGATCCGCCGTTGGCTTCTCTGATTAAATCTTTAAATTGGGACGGCTCGCTTTTGCCGGATTTTCCTTGCGAAAATTTAGTCTCGGCTTGTTTAAAAGATTATCTTTCCTTTAACGAAACGAATTTATCTGGCAATCGGGCCAACTTTTTTTTGAAAAGGAATTTGCGCCACGACGTAGTTTTAAAGGAGACCGGGCAATTTGATCATTCTTTAAAGATTGACTATCAGAACTTAAGTTTGACGGAAACCTGGCCGCAGGGGCGGTATTTGGCATATCTAAGGGTATTTTTGCCAACCGGTTCGGAATTGAAAAGTATTTTGGTTAACGATCCGGCAGAGCCGGGGTATTGGGTGGAAGTTAAAAAAACGGAAATTGAAAAAGAAAGAAGAGCGGACGGGAAAGAAATGATTGGTTTTTTAATTGAAGTGCCCAGTCGGAGCGGTCGGACGTTTGAGATTAATTACCAGCCGGGTTTTAAGGCCGATTTCAAGAAGACTTTTAGTTATCTTTTGGTTCACCAGATTCAATCCGGAAGCGGGGAGACGACTGCCAGTTTTACTTTTGAATTTCCGGCGAAGACCAAGCCGCTAAAGATTTTACCCCAAGGCAATTTATCCGGCCGGAAAGTCATTATTAACGATCAGCTTGATCGCGACCGGGTTTTCCGGATTGATTTCGGTCTTTGATTTTGCTAGAATAGCCAAGTTATGGGGAAATTGAATTTAAAAGCTGAAAAAAGAACCGTTCTCGGTCGGAAGATTAAGAAAATCCGGCGTGAAGGTTTGTTGCCGGCGAACGTTTATGGTAAAAAAGTAGAGTCTCTTTCTTTGCAATTGGATGCAAAGGAATTTGGTAAAATTTATCAAGAAGCGGGTGAAACCGGAATGATTGATCTTGCTGTTGCCGGCGAAAAAGAAGTTCGGCCGGTTTTGATTCATAATATCCAAAAAGATCCGGTTAGCGAAAATTTTCTTCACGTTGATTTTCGCCAGGTAATTTTAACGGAAAAGGTTACCGCCACGATTCCGGTTCAGATAACCGGCGAGGCTCCGGCGGAAACTCAAAAATTGGGAATTTTGGTTCAACAGACTTCGGCAATTGAAATTGAAGCTTTACCGGCAGATTTACCCGAACATTTTGTGGTTGATGTTTCCGGGCTGTCTGAGGTTAACCAAACGATTTTTCTTAAAGATTTGACAATTGACCGGAAGAAAATTGAAATTATAACTGATCCGGAACAGATTATTGTCAAAATTGAGCCTTTGGCCAAAGAAGAAGTGGTTGCTCCTCCGCCGGCTGCCGAAGCTCCGGCAGAAGGTACTGCCCCAACAGAGGGAGAAGCTCCAAAAACCGAAGGAACCGATGCGGCTCCGGCCGAAACAAAACCCGAGGAAGGGAAAGAAAAAACCGAAGGTTAAACTCGCGGAAAATTACTTCTTTGTTTCTTTAATTATTTTTTCAAAATTGAGAATTAGTTCGTTTTGCGGATCCAGTTGCCTGGCTCGGCCAATTGCCTCTTCGGACTTTTCCAAATTACCGGTTTTATAATAAGAGGCGGCCAATTGGACCCAACCGTCACGGTAATTCGGCCTCTCCTTAAGAATTTGTTCCCAATAATCAACCGTTCCTTGATCAAGTTTAAGTTGGGTTTGTGCTCCCAAAATTCTCTGAGCCCTCTTTTGGTTTTCCGCGTTGATAAAAGATAAAGCAACGATAAAAAAAATCAAACCGATTAACAGTTTAAGGGAGAGAATTTTTTTTACATTTTTGATTTTATTAATCATCTTTCTCTTTCCCGGCCACCGGCCATCGACTCACGATTAAATCGTCTTTTTGGTCAGGAATTATTTGCCAAATTGCTTCGGTGATAAAAGGCATAAACGGATGAAGTAATTTTAAAGAAGTGCCAAGGGTATAGTTTAAAGTGTCAAGCGCTTTTTTCTCCGGAACAGGGTAAAGACGAGGCTTAACCATTTCAATATATTGATCGCAAAATTTGTGCCAGAAAAATTCATAAATTTCTTCTGCCGCTTGGCCGAAATGGTAAGATTCAATATTTTTGGTGACGGCCTTAATGGTTTTCTCCAATTCGGCCAAAATCCATTGATCGTCCGGATAATCGGAAGGTGAGATTGAGTTATTAGTTGTGGTTTGTGGGTTGTTAAGGACAAACCTTGAGGCGTTCCAGATTTTATTGGCAAAGTTTCTCATCGCTTTGATTTTTTCTTCGGTGACAACAATATCGGAAGCGGGAGCGGTTCCGAAAACCAAAGCCATCCTTAAAGCATCGGCGCCGTATTTTTCCACCATTTGCAAAGGATCAATGACATTTCCTTTAGATTTACTCATTTTTTTTCTTTCTATGTCAACAACGCGGCTGTGCATGTGGGCGATCTCAAAAGGAACCTCTCCGGTCAGATAAAGGCCGAACATGATCATTCTGGCGACCCAGAAGAAGAGAATATCCCACATCGTATCCAAAACCGAAGTCGGGTAAAAATATTTAAAATCTTCGGAGTCGGGGTAGCCTAAGGTAGTGAGCGGCCATTGGCCGGAAGAAAACCAGGTATCAAAAGTATCCGTTTCCTGTAAAAGAGATTGGCCTTGGCAGCGGGAACATCTTTTCGGTTGGGGAATTTCATAAGTTGCGGTAACCGGAGCGGTCAGGCTTTGTAATCCTTTTTGAATTATATCGAAAGAATAATTTTTTTTAAGATCTTTGTAAAAACCGGTCACGATTTTTGGTTCGCCGTTACTTTTATCCAGGAAGCTGATTTTGATATTCGGATTACAATCAAGGCAATACCAGGCGGGAATCCGGGGACCCCAGACGATTTGTCGGCTGATATTCCAATCGCGAATATTTTCCATCCAGTTAAGGTAAATCTTTTTAAAGCGATTGGGGAATATCTTAACTTGATTTTTTTTGACGGCGGCGATTGCCGGTTTTGCCAAAGGTTCGATTTTAACGAACCATTGGGGGATAACCATGGGTTCAATCACATTTTTACAGCGGTAACACAGTCCTATACGATGGGTATATTGTTCATCAATTTTGACAAGGTCGCCTTTTGCTTGCAATTCATTGACTACTCTTTCTCTGGCTTCGTTAATTTTTAGTCCGGCAAAACGACCGGTTAGATCAGTCAGACGACCATCCAGTCCAATAACCTTAATTATCGGGAGATGATGTCTTTGGCCAATTTCAAAATCAGTCGGGTCGTGGGCAGGGGTAACTTTAACGGCGCCGGTGCCAAATTTAGGATCAACTGCTTCGTCGGCTACGACTTTCATCTTTTTTGGCCCGATTAAAGATTGATAAATAAACTCGGTGCCAATCAATTTTTTGTAGCGCTTATCTTGGGGATGAACCGCTACGGCGGTGTCCCCAAATTTTGTTTCCGGTCTGGTGGTGGCTAAAACGAAAGGACCGTATTTTAAATAAAAAAGAGGATCTTTTCTCTCTTCATAAACAACTTCCAGGTCGGAAAAAGCGGTGCCGCAACGGGTACAGTAGTTGACCATTTTTTCCTGGCGGTAGATTAAGCCGTCTTGGTGAAGGCGGTTAAAAGTTGCCAAAACGGTTTTTAAAATTTCCGGATTTAAGGTGTATTTTTCCCGGCTCCAGTCTAGGGAAAAGCCGAGCTTCTTCATTTGTTTTTTGGCGGTGCCCCGATTTTCTTCCACAAAATTCCAAATCATTTGGAAAAGAGTTTCCCGGTCAAAATCAAAACGGGACTTGCCTTCGGATTTCAATTTTTTTTCAAAGACGAATTGGGTTTCGATTCCGGCATGGTCGGTTCCGGGTAAAAATAAAGTCGGTCGGCCGGTCATTCGGCGATAGCGGCAGAGGATATCTTCAATAACATACATGGCGTGGCCCATATGCAAGGGGGCATTGGCGTTCGGAGGAGGTAAGATTATCGTAAAGGATTTATTTTTCTTATTATTTTTATTTTTCCTGTCGATTTTTGGAGAAAAATATTTTTTTTCTTCCCACTGAGAATAGATTTTTTCTTCAAACTCTGCCGGTTGATAGACTTTTTCCATGAGGGTATTTTAACCCAACCGGGTTGGATTTTCAAAAGAGGGCGTGGATTTTTTCAAAAACGACCCTATTGTGTTTTTGTGCCGCGGAGGAAGATTGCTTGCCAGGGTTGATAGTTGGAGTAAAAGGTTTTATCCTGGAGAACTTCTTCGCCCCGGGTAACCCGCCAATGGAAATTGACCTTGGCGCCCCAGGCTTTCCAGTCAATTTGTTTGACGGTTCCTAACGCCAAAGTCGGATCGTCCTGGTACAAATCGGGCGGCGGCGAACTGACGTCTTTGATAATTGGCTTGCCGATTTCCGCCTTTCGGCCGTCGGCCGTGCCGTAAAGCTTGAAGGATAAGGTTTTTGCCTTTTTATTGAATTGCCCTTGAATTAAAAGATGATTGGCGGTGTCATTTTCAAATTTAAGATCCGCTGTCGGCGAAAAAACGGTTGCGTCAAGTCCCGGTCCGCTGTCCTGCTCGTAGTAGGAAACCCGATAGGCGTGACTATGGCGTTCTTTTATCGGCAATCCGGCGTCAAGAGCTGCCCGGAAAAGAGTCGTGGAAACCTGGCAAACACCGCCGCCGTCACCCAAAACCGTTCTTCCTTGTTGGATAATGTAGGCTTTTTTGTAGCCGGTTGCTTCGGAAATATCGCCCACGGCTTCGTTAAAAGAAAAAATTTCACCCGGAGCGATAACCACCCCGTTCAATTTTGAAGTGGCAAGGCCGATATTAAAAATTCGTTGCTCGATGGAGCCGGCAAATTTTGAATTGCCGGTCCCGACAATTTCTTTTATGCCCAAATTATTGATCGATTCGGTGGTAATTTTAGGACTGACAACCGTGACAACAACTTCAATTTCTTTTTGCTTTAGATCGGCTTGGTTAATCAGGTCATCAATTGCAGTGATGAATTTTTCCTTGGTTTTTTTTCGATCAAGAAGAAAACCGTCTTGGGAAGGCGTAAAAACAACCGCTTTCCCGTTTTCAATCTGTAAAGTTGCATTTTGGGGATCGGTTTCAATAATTTTTTTAAGCTCTTCCAAATATTGATTGATTTTTTCTTCGGCAACACTGGTTTTGAAAGAGAGAAAATCAACCAGATTTTGGTCGTTTAACTGCCAGGCCTGATTGCCAAAAGTGATTTTTAATGACTTATCCAAAAGACTTTCCGCTCTTTTCAAAACGGCGGTCCTTTCTGCGGTTGAAATGGCGGAAGAAATTTTTCTCACCGGCAGATTAATAAAAGAAGGATCAAAGCAACCCAAGCTGCGGTTGATTTCCTTTATTAATTTCTCCCGATCAACTTCCAGGCCGTCTTTTCCGGGTTCAATTTCGACGGATTTGTTGCCGCCGGCATCTTTAACCAAGTTAATTTTCGGCTCAATTTCCGGTTCGTAAATCCGGCCGGAAAGAGTGGCGATTTTTTCCTCCAGAAGATTATTGTCCAAGGAATATTGGAAAGGCAGAATCCGGCCTTTTTGCCAAATTTTAATTCGGGTTTGCAAATTTTCCAGGGGATTAGCCTCTCTCCCGACCCGGAAAATTCTCTCGGACGTCTCGTTCGGATTAGGTCGGAAATTGATTTCCTCAAGGTTGATTTCCCAGGTTTCGTTTTGGTAAGAAAATCTTAGGAATCGGTAGAAGTTTTTTTGGAAAGAAATCATCTCCGCCAGTTTACTATGCAGATCTTGCCGGTTTTTATTGCTGACATCTTCTTCGCAAAGATAAGTTTTAGGCAAGGTCCGGTTGCGGTAGGCAAGCTGATAGGCAACCAAAATTATCAGGGGCAATCCCAAAAAAATGACGGCCACTGCAGGCAAAAAGGAAAATATTTTTTTTGGGTTTTTGTTTACCATTTCTTTGTCTGTATGATAACATAAATATTGAAGATGACCGATACTCAAAACAACACCGGTAATTTAAACGATTTTTTTGCCAAGGTTGATCCGCAAACCGAATCGGCGCCGAATTTGACGCCTCCGGTTGATTACCCTCCGCCGCCAATTAATCAGGTTGTAGTGGAAAAAACCAATACCGAATCGGTAACTCCGTCTCCGGCTTCCGATTTTTCGCCGACGGTTGCCGCCCCGGCGCCGGTCATACCGGAAAATCCGGAACCGCCGGCCAATAAAATAGCCATAAAAAAAACCCTTTTGGTTTTTGCGGTCGCTTTATTTTTGATCGGAATTATCGTTCTCTTTTTTGGCAGTCTTCTCCCGAAACTGACCGGAAAAAAGGAAAACGAAGTGACGCTAACTTACTGGGGGCTTTGGGAACCGGCAGCGACCTTGAGTGGAATTATTGAGGAATACCAAAAATCTCATCCGAAAGTAAAAATCAATTATGTCCAGAATTTAGGCGAATCGACCAAAAATTACCGCCAGCGTTTAAGGGCGGCTTTGGATCGGGGGGAAATAGATATCTTTCGTTTTCATAATACCTGGACACCAATGTTCAGAGACTTGCTTTCTCCGGTGCCGGCTAATGTTATGGATGCCGCCACTTTTGAAAGAACCTATTATCCGGTGGCGAGAACCGATTTGAAACTGGCTAACGGCTATGTCGGTTTACCTTTGATGATGGACGGCTTGGCCCTTTACTATAATGAGGACATTTTTGCCACTGCCGGAAAATTACCGCCGAAAACCTGGGAAGAATTTCGCCAACTGGCAGTCGAGTTGACGGTAAGGGACTCAACGGGAAAAATTCAAACGGCCGGTGCCGCCTTGGGAACAACCAATAATGTTGATCATTGGAGCGAGATTTTAGGATTAATGTTATTGCAAAATAATGCCGATTTGGCCAACCCGACGGATAATTTTGCCGCGGATGCCATTTCTTTTTATTTGAAATTTGTTTCCGACCATCGGGTTTGGGACAGCAGTTTACCTCCTTCAACCTATTCTTTTGCTTCCGGTCGGTTGGCGATGTATTTCGGCCCGTCCTGGCGGGTTTTTGACATTAAAACCCTGAACCCCGGCTTGAAGTTTAAAATTATTCCGGTTCCTCAACTTTCCGGTGTTGATCTAGCTTGGGCCAGTTATTGGGTTGAAGGAGTCTCCAATAAATCGGCTCACGCCAAAGAAGCTTGGGATTTCTTACAGTTTCTTGCTACCAAAGAGACGATAGCCAAACTGTATCAAAATCAAAGCCAGTTGCGGCTTTTCGGCGAACCCTATAGTCGGACGGACATGGCGGATTTATTACGCAACGAGCTATATGTCGGCGCCTATATTCAACAGGCCGTAAAAGCCAAGAGTTGGTATCTTTGCGCAAGGACTTACGATAACGGTATTAATGACGAAATAATTAAATATTATGAAGATGCGGTTAATGCCATCGGCCGGGGAGAAAACAGTCAATCTTCTCTGGCGACTGCGGCGATGGGGATTAATCAGGTTTTGGCAAAGTACGGTTTAAAATAATCTTCGGACCGGGGTTAACCGATTTAAAATAAAATCCGGTAAAAGAATTTGAAATTGTCAGATAAAAAAGATTCTTTTTTAGACAAGGCTATCCTTCGGACCTTGCAATACGCGGATATTTTTAATTATTGCTTGACCGCAGAAGAAATCCATTGTTATTTGATCGCCGACAAATTATTCCGGCCAACTTCTTTTTCTGCGGTTAAATCGGGACTGAACCAATTGGCGAAAGAGAAACATTTTTTGTTTACCGAAAAGAATTTCTATTTTTTGAAAGGACGTCGTCGGTTGGTCGCCCTTCGCCGGCAAAAACAGAAAGAAAACCAAAGAAAACAGGAGATTGCCGCTAAGATAAGCCGCTGGTTTAAGCTGATTCCTTGGATTAAGATGGTCGGTTTGACCGGGAGCTTGGCGATGGACAATGCGGCTCCGGAGGATGATCTTGATTTTTTAATTGTTACTGCCGGAAGCCGTCTTTGGTTGACCCGCTTTTTTCTGGTTTGCCTGACGGAAATTTTGAGGGTAAGAAGAAAGCCGTCCGTTTCTTCAACTTTGCCTTCGGATATTTGGCAAAACAAAGTTTGTTTAAATATGTTTTTGGACGAAGACAACTTGGCTATTCCGGCCGGGGAAAGAAATTTATATACGGCCCATGAAGTCTGCCAGGTTAAATTATTGTGGGACAAGGAAGATACTTATAAAAAGTTCCTTGAAGAGAACCGATGGGTTAAGAAATTTCTGATCAATTTTTTGGAGTCAAAAAGATTAAAAAATAATGATATCAAGAGAAAAAAACAAGATATTTTCGATATCTTTTTCAATTTTTTGGAAAAAATCGCCTTTAAATTCCAACTGCTTTATATGAAACCAAGAAAGACCATTGAAAAAGTAGAGGCAGGTAGAGTATTATTCCATCCGCAGGATTGCAGCGGGTGGGTTTTAAAAGAATATTATAATAGAGTAAAAGAGCAGCGCGAGAGAGGATAGCGGGTAGGGTAAAAAGAGTCTACTTTTACTCTGTTCTCTTCCTCTGTCTTGCTCTAAGAAAATGTTAATCGACGAAGCGACAATTGAAATTAAAGCCGGTGACGGCGGCGGCGGAGCGGTTTCCTTTCGCCGGGAAAAATTTATTCCCAAAGGCGGTCCGGATGGAGGAAACGGGGGGAATGGCGGCAATTTTTATTTTCAAGGAAGTGATGATATCGGCGGATTAAGGCAATTTCGTTATCAAAAATCCTTCAGCGCGGAAAACGGTTTCCCCGGCAGCGGCAGAAAAAAAACCGGAAGGGGCGGCCGGGACAAGATTCTTTATTTGCCCAAGGGAACTTTTATCAAAGATTTGGATTCGGAAGAAACCTGGGAAATTACCGATTTGGAGAAAAAAATTCTTCTGGCCAGGGCCGGCCAAGGCGGCCGAGGCAATTGGGAATTCCGTTCGGCGACCAACCAAACGCCCCGTTATGCAGAAAAAGGAACTCCCGGTCAGGAAAGAAGGCTTTTTTTGGAATTAAGATTGATTGCCGATTTCGGTTTAATCGGTTTACCCAATGCCGGCAAATCCAGTTTGCTTAACGAGTTAACCAAGGCGCGGGCCAAAGTCGCGACCTATCCTTTTACGACCTTGGAACCAAATTTGGGAGTGTTAGACAATTTAATTCTGGCCGATTTGCCGGGTTTGATTGAAGGAGCCGGATCGGGGAAGGGCCTGGGTTTTAAATTTCTGCGCCATATCAAAAGGACCAAGCTGCTTATTCATTGCCTAAGTTTGGAAACGGACGATGCCCGGCGAGACTATCAGGCCATCCGCGGAGAGATTCTTGCCTACGACAAAGAAATGTCAAAAAAGAAGGAAATAATTCTTTTAACCAAATCCGATTTGGTTTCTGAGGATAAAATTGATCTGGTTAAAAGGGATTTGAGTGAATTGAAAAAAGAAATCCTGGTTTGTTCTGTTTATGATTTTGAAAGTTTGGAAAAACTTAAGGCCAGATTAAGAGCGATAAACAAAGGTTGAAATTTCCTCTTGACAAACTTTTGATTTTTTTGCTAAGCTATAATCCCAGAGTGAAGATTCTGGGATTTTTTTTAACCAGCAGAATATTCTGCCAAATTTAACCACCGAAAGGTGGTTATTTTTTTTACCAGGATCTTTTCTCAAGATTTTTACGCTCGGAAAAATATTGAAATTTCGGAAAATTGCTTCCGAAAATTTCGTCCGTTGCCATTAGGAACGGAGATCCGCCGAAAACGGTTTTTGTTTTGTGAAGGCGGACTGAAGCGTATTTTTTGCGGGCAAAAAGCTCTTTAAAATTTTGGAAGGTTACATAAAAGCAAGGGTAGTAGCAAGTTTCAAAGACGGTGTTTCTTGGAATTTTGCTGCTGCTCTTGCTTTGTCAAATCAAACACGACTCGGGGTGGAAGCTGAGCAGACTCTAAACAAGAAAGGATTGGGCCAAGACATGGTTGCTTTAAGAACCTTACTGTTGGGGAATACTCAAAAGACACGGGATGTAATGCCGGAAGAAATTCCGCCTTTGTGGCGGAGTTTGATCTGGGGATTGCAGGTCTTTGCGGCCTGTGCTCCGGCAACGGTGGTTGGTGTTCTGACTATCAACAAGTATCTGGCCGACAATGGGGTTACAACGTACCAATTTGATCCATTGGTTGCTTTGGTCGCCGCCGGGCTGGGAACGATTGTTTGGACGATCGTGACCGCAGGCTTGATGCCGAACTTTGTCGGAACGTCTTTTACCTACATTGCGGCTATCGTTTCGGTGTCGGTGAGAGCGGCAAAAGTCGTTCCTTCCGGAGTGAACCCACTGGCTTACGCAACCGGAGCGGTTGTTCAATCAACACTGGTAACTTTGTCTCTGGCGCTGCTTGTCTACCTTATAACTAAGCGGAGCGGTGCGAATAAGGCGGCCGAGACGTTGGCAAAGATTGTACCGAAGGTGGTGGCGGCCAATATCATTGTCAACATTGGATTAAGCTTAGCTGGCGTTGGGACCGGCATGGCTCAGACCAATCTTGTGTATGGGATTGCCACCATCTTGCTGATCTTGGTTTTTCGGTTCATCCCGGGATATTTGGGAACGATCCCAATTGTCCTGGCCATTGGGGTTGTGTATCTGGTTGGAGCCATCAGTGGTCAGATCGATGTTCGACCGGTAATCAACGCTCCCTTATTCAGGATGCCGGGGTTTTTCCTCCCGCGTTTTGATTTGGCGAGCTTGGTTCAGATGATACCGGTGTGTTTGGCGACAAGTTTTGAGACTCTTGGTCATATCCTGGTATTGCAGGGTTTGCTCAATCGGCCACTGATGGACAAGCTCTGGCGGGCGTTGCTTGGTGATGCTTTGGCAGATCCGGCAGGAGGAATGGTGGGAACTGCAGGGAATACAACCTATGCCGAGGGTCTGGGCGTCTTTGCTCTGGTGCGCGTTTTTTCCACGGTCGTGGTTTTGATGGCGGCGTTTTGGTCGATAGCATTTGGGTTTTCTGGTCACCTGAACGCCTTTCTCTCCTCCATAATGACCGCGATTCTCGGCGGTGCGGCCGTGGTGATGTTTGGCTCTATCGCCGTGCAGGGATTTGAATTGGCGATTCGGGAGCACTTGAACTTTCGCAACATCAAGAACTTCATGGTAACGGCGGTAATGCAAATCGTAGGTGTGGGAAACCTCAAGCTGGTGTTTCGCGGCGAAGAATGGCTAAGCGGGATCTCTTTTTCTATCGTCCTTGGCTTGGTCATTTATTACTTTGCCAGCTTTCTTGAAAAGCGCTACCCCAAGCTTACCCGGGAAGAGCCAGAGTTCTCGTCTTTGTAGCTTTCCAGACACCGGTAGGGAGATTGGGTTTACCACCCCAAATCCTTTCTCCTTACCGGATTTTTTTAATTATTTGCAATTTATTTTGTTTTAGTTTAAAAGGAGGTAAAAGATGTCAATTGAAAAACCGATTGTATATCCTGAAGTCAATCTGCCGTCTTTTTTAACTCGCGGCCTGGATGGCCGTTTAGTTGTGGATAAGGATTTTCTTAAAGAAGGTTCTCTTGGTCCTTTTGACCGGGTCATCGATTTTGGCAGCTCGCTCGATTCTGTTCGCGAAACAGTTCCTCCGGAAAACAGAATAACCGCTAACCGCCGGACGGATTTAACTTATCTTGGTTTTGATATTCCGATTGTGGCTTCAAGAATGAGAGATATTTGTCGATTGGCGAATGATCCGAACAGGAGTTTTAATAATCCTGCCGATCGGGAAGAATACCGGAATCATCTAAAAATTGTTTATCAAGAGCTGGCCCGGTCGGTTGCCAACCGGATTGATCCTCAATCGGCTTTAATTACTCCTCCCAAAAACGGGGGAATTTTTGTCCAAGAGGTTTATCAAGAAATCGGGTTTCCGGCCGAAAACTTTCTTGATTACCGGATGAGCCGGCTTTTAGGCAAAGATGGCCGATTGATGGTGGGAGTCAGGCTGGCGGATAAAAACCCAAAAATTTCCGCTTACCGCAATTTTGTTTTTGCCGATGATTGTTTGGCTTCGTATATCAGCGCCTGGGGAACTTTAGAAATGATTAAAGAGGAGCTGCAAAAGGAATCCGCCTTATCGGAAGCAAGGGTAATTATTGCCGTTAGCGCGGCGACCCAAAGAGGATTAACTTCACTTTTGTCAATTGAATCCAGGCGGCATTTTGGTTTTGGTCGGATGGAGGCGGTGGCGGCGGTTCCGGTTTATCGATTATCGGAGGATTTTTATCTTTTGGAGGATAACGGAAATTTTACGGTTGGCGATATGGGGAAATGGAGTTTGCCGCCGGAGGCAAAGTAGAGTTTTTTAAAAACATCCTGCGGGAAGCGAAGTAAAACTCTACCGCTTAGGTAGAATCTCCGCTTCCCGCAGGTAAAACTGAAGGCTATTCCCGATAGGTGGTTGAGTTGGTAAACACGGTCAGGTCGGTAGCTGAGGCATATTCCGAACAGCGGCAATTGGTCTTTGTTCGGAGGATGAGCCTCAAGGCTTCAATGACTACCAATCCCATTGTTGGAGCGATTCTGGTGTAAAGATCGGCCATGGTTTCTCCTGCCGACCAGCTGGCTCCTTCCAAGCCTTCGGCGAAGTTGACTACCGGGTTGACAACGGCGAAATGCATGCCGCAGAGCCGGGCGGCCAAAGCTTCCTGGCCGGAAGATTGGCCAACGACAAGAAAACCCCTTTTCTTCAGATCTTTTATCTCCGCCGGGGTTTCAAAGACGGTTAAGGGCATTGTGTAATAGGTGCCCTTTTCGTGCAGGTCGGCCAGCGGCGCATGAGGAAAAACTTCTTGTAGGCCCGGCAGCCTTTTGACGGCGGCGATCAAGCATTGACGCAGGGTTGGGCAGAACGGTTCTGCCATTCGCTTCCGGGAATCACCGTCAATCTGGCTAGTGAGTTCAAGGATCTTCAGCTTTGCTTCGTTGTTGATGATAACATCGTCGGGAACAACGACATCCCAAGGTTTGGCCTTGATTCCGCCCACACTAGCATCAACGATGACTTCCTTGATGCCCAGATGGAAGAGCAGCCAGAAAGTCGCATTGGTGTGGTTGAGATTGGGAATGGGGAAACGCCAGCCGTGGACCGGAATCCGGATAACCGGGGAACCGTCAACGATTAAAATCTTGACTACCGGAATTGGACCGAAGGGAGTCTGAACCTGACGGAAAGCGACCGCGGTTTTGACTCCAGTTTCCGGCATTCCTTCGGGAAAGCCTGGGCCGGCCATGTCCATGGCCCAGGTTCCCGAGCCGCCGACCGAGGCAACAATAGCCGGCTTATCTTGATAACAACCTTGCAGCAGATCTTTGATGTCGGCAATCGTGTTCACGTTCATCGCTCCTCCTTTAGAGCCATTTTTTGAAGAGGTTTCTGGTTGCTATCTGAAAAAACCAGGTTAGCAAAATGGAAACAACGGTTGTCACGACTACGGCCGCCATCAGGAGCGCGAACCGGAATTGGCTGACGCTCATCAAGATGACAAAGCCTAGTCCTTGGGTAGTTCCCAATAGCTCGCCGACAATCGCCGAGATAATGATGTTGCTGGCGGCTACGTCCACACCGGTTGCAAAAAAAGGAAGGGCGGTTGGCAATTGCAACTTGGTAAACAACTGCCAACGACTGGCCCTTAGAACCGTAAAACGTTCCAGTTGATACTTATTTACTGACTGGAACCCGGCGGCGGTGTTGGCCATGATCGGGAAAAAACTCACAATCATGACAATCAGAATTTTCGGGGTTTGACCGTAGCCGAGAGTGATAAAAAGAATCGGCGCGATCGCCACGAAAGGAACATTTCTGATGGCCACCGCCAAGGGAACGATTATTGGCTCAAGCTGGGGTAGAAATAGATAGCTTAGAGCCAGGCCAACTCCCAAAATCAAACTTAAACCAAAGCCGACAATTGCTTCCTGAACCGTAACCTTGAGGTTGGCAAAGATCCAGGGCCAGTTTTCAGAAAGTGCTTTCAAAACCAGCGACGGCTTCGGTAAGATAAACCGGGAGACATTGGCTAATTCCAATCCGATTTCAAAGCCAACGGTCAGCAACAAGGCAGTCAAGAGGGGAAGCAGGATTCTTTTGTCTTTCATTGATCACCTCGGATTTTTGCCCGGAGATAATTGGCCAATTCCAGGCAACTGGGATCAAGAGCACCATTGCTCTTAATCCTCGGCCGGGGTATTTCCACGGGAACGTCTTCTATGATCCGGCAAGGGCAACTTGACATCCGGAAGATCCGGTTGGCCAGAACAACCGCCTCTTCGATTGAGTGAGTGACAAAAAGGGCGGTTTTGATAAGGTTCTGGTTAATCAGCTCTTCTATCAGTTGCCACATTGATTCACGGGTTAAGGAATCCAGATTGGCTAAAGGTTCGTCCATCAAAAGCAGCTCGGGTTGGGTAATCAAAGTGGCGGCCAGGGCGACTCTTTGGCGCATTCCGCCGGAAAGTTCCCGGGGTAAGCGTTGGCAAAAGCCGTTTAAGCCGACTTTTTGTAAAAGCTCCTGAGCCTTATTCCGATGGTTTCTTCGGCCAAGGATCTCCATTCCCAATTGAGTATTTTCCAGGGCTGTTCTCCAGGAAAGAAGACTTCCTTCCTGGGACATAAGATCAATCGCTCCGGCTTTTGTTTCCTCCAAAGGAGAATCGAAAAGGTAAACCTTGCCTTCAACGCGGGCGGGGGTAATTTTTGGAATGATACCCCCAAGAACGCGAAGGAGGGTTGATTTACCGCAGCCGGAGGGACCCAGAAAGGCGACCACTTCGCCTTTATTGACGGCGAAAGTGATCCCGTTAAGAACTTGTTGGTTCCCGAACCAAAGGTTCAGGTTCTCCGTCGTGACGGCGTTCATCTTCCCTCCTTCTTCGGATTTACTTTCCGGGCAGAAAGCTGTTGTCGATGACTTCTTCGGCCCGAAAGCTGGTCTTGATCTGGCCATTCGCCGCCAGAAAGTCAATCATCGCCTGGACTTTTTCCAGGTCCATATAGCCCAAGCCGTGTTCCTTGGTGTCCTCGGAAACGACCAGCTTGTTTTGAGCGGGAATTCTCCAAGTGGCATGCTCGCGCTCTACGCCGGGAATACTGCTGGCAATTTCGATTGCCTTATTGGGATCGTCAAGAACGAATTGCATTCCTTTAACCGCTGCGGCGACAAAAGCGCGAACTACTTCCGGGTGTTCGGTCGCGTATACCCGGCTGGTAACGATCACGTCGGCGTAGTAAAACGGCAGATAGTCGGCGGTCAGGAACATCTCGTAGTCTTTGCCTTCAACCATTCCCTGTTGGCTGAGAATGAAGGGTTGGTTGGTTGACCAGGCGCAATAGTAATCGCACTGGTTAGACAAAAGACAGTCGGGAGTCCAGCCGGCCGGAATGACCGTAAAGTCGCGTCCGGATTTCAATTGCTTGTTTGGACAAACGGCGCCGAGAAAGTCGACGTACCAGAAGCCGTCAGTTTGCATACTGACGATTCGACCGTCAAAATCGCAAGGGCCTTGAGCCCGTCGGCCATTCTTGATCAAAGTCAAAAATCCGGAGGGTTCTTTTTGCAGTAAGGCGGCGATGGCAATAACATCGGTTCCTTCGGCCTTGGAACTCAAAACCAGGCTGAGAGCAGCCGGAACACCGATACGGACACTGTTGTCCATACCGCCGATAGCTAAAATTGGGTTAAAGCCGGTGCTGCCGCCACCCGAGACAAGCGTTACGTCCAGTCCTTCTTCGGCAAAAAATCCTCTTTGCTGGGCGGCCTGGAGAGCGATGAATTCGTCATTGTTCAGCCAGCCCAAAGGAACTTGGAGTACTTTCAAGACAGGTCGGGGAGTTGGTGTTGGATTCGTCTTGGGAGTGCAACTGACCAGAAAAGCGACTACCAGCAGAATCGAAACCAAACCTCGGAAACACTGACGGAGAGACATCTTTTCCTCCTTGAGAGTATTGCTACTGTTGGTTTTCTATCAAAAGAAAAAAGTTTGATAGACAGCAGCCAGCAACCCTCACAAAAGGACTGGTGGCTGCTGTCTAAACTTATTTTCAATAGCCTTCAATTGTCAAAGAGCTGAAAAAACTTATTTTTTTCTCACAAGAAAGCAAATATTCTTGAGAGACAAAGTAAAAGAGGGGGAAAGAGGAAAAGGGGACCAAAAAAACCCGTCAAAAGAAATGAATAACGACGGGCGGTTAATTTGTTTTGCCATTTTCTTTTATTTTTTCTCCGGCAAGGTCAAATATTTTTGACCCGGGCTGATTTAGCCAAGCAGAGAATATTATTGCTGATGATTTTATTTTAAAAAAAACCTGGCCTTTGTCAAGACAGGAAAAGCTTAATGCTGCTTAAATTAACCTATAAAACCGGCTTTACTTTTCTAAAGAAATAAGTTAATAATAATTGGGCGTTGTTTTCTGGCCTTTTTTAATCTGTTGGTAATTAATGAAAATTAAGGAAAAGAAATTTCAGGTGATAATTGTCGGCGCCGGTCCTGCCGGCCTATTCGCTTCCTGGAAATTATTAAATTTGGGCTTAAACAAGATTCTTCTGGTAGATAAAGGTAATTCTTCGCGGACCAGAAAGCCGGAGGAAATTCTTTGGGGTGTCGGCGGCGCCGGTCTTTATTCCGACGGAAAATTAAATTTTACTTCCCGTTTGGGCAAAACCGACTTAACCGAATTTTTGGATTTTTCGGCAGCCGAAAAATTAGTGACCGAAGTGGAAGAAATTTTTTGCCAATTTGGGATGGACGGAGAAACCTACCCGACCGATAAGGAATTGGCGGAAAAATACCGTCAAAAAACAAAACAGCTTGGTTTTGACTTGCAAATTATCAGGCAAAAACATCTCGGTTCGGACAATCTTCCCGGCTATATCGCGAAAATGGAGGAATTTTTGAGGGCAAAAGGGGTCGAAATTTTAACCGGTTGCGAGGTTAACGAATTGGTATTGAAAGGTAAACGTATTGTCGGCTTGGAAACAAATAGAGGCGTCTTTAAGGCGGGGAAAATTCTTTTGGCGCCCGGTCGTTCGGGAAACAACTGGTTGACTAAAGAATTGGAAAAAGCCGGGGCGACCCTGGAGCAAAAAGCGATTGAAATCGGAGTGAGAGTGGAAGTTCCCTCGGAAGTTTTAAAAGAAATCTGCGGTGTCATTTATGATCCGACTTTCTATCTTCATACGCAAAGTTTTGATGACGAATTAAGAACTTTTTGCACCAATCCTACCGGTTTTGTCGCGGAGGAAAAATACAAGGAATTTGTTTGCGTTAATGGTCACGCTTACCACCAGAAACATTCGGCCAATGCCAATTTTGCCCTTTTGGACAAAGTCTCTCTTTCCGAACCGGTAACCGACACCATTGCTTACGGTGAAAGTATTTGCAAGCTGGCGGCGACGATTGGCGGAGGCAAGCCGATTTTACAAAGATATACCGATTTTAAGCGTCATCGCCGGAGCACCTGGGAAAGGCTGTCGAAAAGCTACATTCTGCCGACCCTAAAAAAGGTAACGCCCGGCGATATCGGAATGGCTTTTCCTTATCGCATCGTGACCAACCTAATTGAAGGCTTGGAGAAATTGAACGAAATGTTGCCCGGTTTGGCCAGCGATTCTACTTTGCTTTACGCGCCGGAAGTAAAATTTTTTTCCGTTCGGCCGCGGGTCAGCCGGAAGCTGGAAACGGAAATCAAGGGTTTGTTTGTTGCCGGTGACGGCGCCGGAGTTTCGGGTAATATTGTCGGGGCGGCGGCAACCGGAATCATTGCCTCACAGGGCATCGCGGAGAAATAATTATTTTTCCGGCGGGAAAAGAGTTCCGAAGTATTTTTTTGCCTGATCAATTTTTCCTTCGGGTCTTTTTTTATCGGTCAGATCAACAAAAGCGTCAAAGGGCTTGCCGGTATTGACCAAAGTAACCGGCGTTCCGGTAGTTTCTTTTACTTTTTCAATTAATTGCCAAACTTCGTCCGTCAGCCCGGATCTTTCGGTGATATTGGTTACCCGCGGATCAAAATGATCGAGAAAAGTGAGAACGATTTGGGTTGCTCCGTTAACTTCGGCGGCAAAGGCCAACAGGTCAAAGTCAATTGTTTCCGCCTTGCGCCGTATCCGGCCGGTAAGTGATCCTTCTTGAATGGAACTTCTCTCTACCAGATTTCGTCCTTGGATTTCTTTTGCCGACAACTCCCTGACTTTTCCCAGGCCGCCGCCGCCCTCGCGGGTAGGTAAGGCTTTGACGACAAGGATAACCTCTCTCAATTTCTGCCAGTTTAGCCCGACATCGTCCGCGGCGGCCATCGCGGTTACATTGTCCGAAGTGGTATTCGGGTAATCCGGTGAAAGCGCCAAAGAAAGCATTGTTCCTTGGCTTGATTCAACGATGACCGTATTCTCTTCGGCAACTCGATTAATCTCTGCCGGAACATCGGCCAGAAATTCTTTTAATTCGGGAATATCGCGGGCCTGTTGGGCAGTTCTTAAAATAAAGTCCGCGCGGCAATAGCCGCTGCCGCTAAAGGTTGAGCCGATTCCTCTCATTCCCTTGCTTCGTCTTTCTTTTTCAATGTGTTCGGGAGTAATAATCGGACAGCGGAAATCAACCTTAACCCTTAATGGGTCAATTTTCAACCGATCAATTTCGGCCAAAAGCAGACGGGGGTTGACGCAAACTCCCGGTCCGATTCTGATCTGCGATTCCGGACTTAAGGCCCAGCCGAGGGGAAGTTGGTTAACGCAAAGATAAGGACCATTTTCTTTCGGAAAAAGACCGTGTTCGGCATTTGGTCCGACTCCTGCTCTGGCGACAATCGCGGCTTGGTCGCGGCAAGCCAGAAAAGCGGAAGTTGTTCCTTTGCCTTCGTCGCCCCAAAAAGCGCCCACGATTATTTCTGCTCCGTTTTTTCTTTTACTCTCTTGCTCTGTCATTCTTTTTTATAGACTGCGATACAACCTAAATTTCTAAATCTTTGATCAGTATCCGGGCCGCAGCCGGAAACCCAGACGTTGCCGCAGGAAAAAAGTGGCGGATAAACAACACCTGGAAGGGCAAGTCCTGGATGAACGCCGGTTTTGTCCAGCAATAACAGAATTCTTAAATTGACTTCCCGATATGGTGGTCGGCTCAGAACTTCTTGGGCAATGGTTATGGTTTGCAGCGTATCGGCAACTCCTTCGCAAAGAATCAGAGTTTTGCCGTTGACTCTTTCCGGGTCAGGAGAACTAAGAACTTGATATTCGCCGGTTTCGGTTGCGTGGCGGCTTTTAATATCCAAATGGTTTTCCGCATTGACGGTTTTTCTTCCCCAAGGACTGATTTCTTCAACTTTTTTCATTAGTTGCTCGTAAAACCAAAGACCGCCCTCGCGAATAGCACCCAGAGAAAATTTTCCCGGATCGGCCAAAATGGCCCCGGCGAGATTGCCGGCAACCGCTTCCACCCGTTGTCTAACGGCAAATTCAGGGATTAGAATATTCAAGGACTCGTTCGGCTGGAGTTCCGGGCAGTTTTCGACTGGGCCAAAAAGATGTTCGCCGGAAAAATATGGTAGCCAATTTAAATTACGGAAATCTACTTGAGTGATATTTTGGGGAGTAACCTCTGGGGGAGGAGAGGAGGAGATTGCTTCTGGTTTGGTCCTTTCTGTGATTCTTTCTATAAGAGAAACCATTTTTTTGGCCGTTTTATTTATTTTTTAATTTTTTCTCCGGCTTTTTTCCTTTTTGTTTAAGGGAAAGAGAATATTATTGCTGACAGATAGGTTTTAATTAAATCAAGATTTTTTGTCAAGGGGGAGTTGATTGAAGAAAACCGGCAAAGAAGATAAAAAAAGCAAGTCTTTCTCGTATTTATCGCCCTGTTTGAAGATGGTGGCGACAACTTCAATTTCGGCACCGGCTTGTTTGAGCAAGTTTTCCAGATTGGTCAAGGTTGTTCCCGAAGAAACAACATCGTCAATCACGGCAACTTTTTTTCCCTGGAGAAGTTCCGCATCCGGTCCGTCCAAAACCAAAAAATTTGATTTCGTGCCCTGGGGAGTTTTTAAGAAAAAAGGATCATTCATGTAGCCCTTAATGCTTTTGCGGCAAACAATATATCTTTTTTGACCGAATTTTTGGGAAAGGGCGTGGAGCAGGGGAACTACTTTAACTTCCGGGCCGACAAGATAGTCAAAATGAAACTTTTCCAGCTTTTCTTTTAATTTTTCCGCCGCTTTATCAGTTAATTCGGTATCGCCCAGAAGGGAAAGGCTGGCGACTTTAATTTTCGGAGTTAAGGAAACAAGAGGCAATTTTCTTTTCAGGCCGAAAAAATCAAGGTTGTAATATTCCATCAATTTATTTTAACATGAGATTAAATAAAGTTCTTTGTTTAAGGGAATTAAATCAGATTTTTTAAAAAGGAGGTGATTTTTTTATGGCGGTTACCAAAGTTGGGGAAAAATTTCGTTGTCTTGTTTGCGGAAATGAGGTTTGCGTGACCAAGGCAGGAGGCGGGACTTTAATTTGTTGTGGCCAGGCAATGGAGACGGTCGGCGCCGAACCAAAATTAGAGGACGACTCCATTCCTTCTTGAAAAAAATTTATTTTTCCCTGTTTTAAAATTGCCTCTTCAGCGAAAAATTCTAACCCTTTAGCCTAATAAACGGTCTTGACTTTTCGGGTTTTCTTCGGTTAATCTTGAAAGATGGAAGTTTTTATTAAGGAGAAAATCAGGGTCGTTTCTCTTTTTGAAGCCGGAAAGATTAAGCCGCTTCTTTTTTCCTGGCGTAAGCGTCTTTACAAAATTATTGAAGTGGCCTTCTCTTATTCAAAAAATCTCGGGCAGGAAAAAGTTTTTTATTTTTCGGTTCAAACCGCTGGCGGCAATTTTGAAATCAGCTTCAATCGGGAGAAGTTTAGCTGGGAGATGGAGAGAAGCCTTTGAAATTAATTTAATTTTTAATTAAATGCAAACAATCTTGCATTTGGACATGGATTCCTTTTTTGCCTCGGTTGAGCAACAGGCCAGCCCCGCCCTGGTCGGAAAGCCGGTTGGGGTTATCAAAGGACCCGGTCGGACTTGTCTTATTGCCGCTTCCCGCGAGGCAAAAAAGTTGGGAATCAAAACCGGGACGACTACCTACGAAGCCAAAGCAATTTATCCCAAAATTATTCTGGTGCCGGCGGATTTTGATAAATATTTTTCCGTCACCAAAAAATTTATTGAAATTTGCTCCCGTTATTCTCCGGATTTGGAAGTTTTTTCAATTGACGAACTTTTTTTGGATATTACCAGAACCCAAGATCTGTTCGGCGGGCCCGGAGAAGTTTGTCAAAAAATCAAACGGGCGATTAAAAGCGAAATCGGCCGTTATATTACCTGTTCTGTCGGTATTTCTTACAACCGCTTATTGGCCAAATTGGCCTCGGGAATTAAAAAACCGGACGGAGTTTTTGAAATTACATTGGCCAATCGGGACGAAGTTCTCTTTTCCTGCGAATTGACCGACGTTTGCGGTCTGGGCGAAAGGCTGAAGAAAAAACTTTTTAATTTGGGAATTACCAACTTTAAGAGCTTGAGAGAAGTACCTCTTGGGTGTTTAGAGGCCAGTCTCGGTCCCTATTGGCCAAAAGAATTAAAAAAACTTTCTTTTGGAGAGGACGATTCTTTATTGACCCGGATCGGGGAAACTCCGGCGATGAAATCAGTCTCCCGAACCTATACTTTATACGAAAATACAACCGACGGGGAAAAAATCAAGGCGACTTTAAGAAATTTATGCGAGGAGGCGGTTTTTAAGGCGCGGGAGATGGGGATGGCGGGAAGAATAGTCGGATTGGGAGTGAGAGGTAGTGGTCGGGGAGTAAGGGGCGAGAAGCGAGAAGCGAGAGGTGATTATAGACACAAAGCTCTAAAGCACTACCTTGATTCCGGAAAAGAAGTTTTTGAAATTGTTTGGCGGTTATTTAAAGAAATGGATTGGGAGGGTGGCGTTCGGTTCTTGGGTATTTGGTTGGGTGATTTGAGGCCTAAGGATGAATTAACCTTAAGCCTTTTAGGGGAAGAAAAAAAAGAAAAAGATTTAATCAAGGCGATGGATGCGGTCAATAAAAGGTTTGGAGAATTGACTTTATACCCGGCGGTGATGCTTGGCCGGTCTTTGCTTAAAAGCGAAGTCAACGGTTT
>Ga0116142_10000841_pt1 | contig 39313 bp, 32 predicted proteins | sample AD_UKC033_MetaG_FD_89785 | JGI IMG/M metagenome (GOLD analysis project Ga0116142, IMG submission 89785) | Active sludge microbial communities of municipal wastewater-treating anaerobic digesters from USA - AD_UKC033_MetaG | ecosystem: Engineered > Bioreactor > Anaerobic > Digestate | place: USA... | reverse complement strand
TTTGCATAACCGGGTAGCGATGAAACCATGCAACATCAGCCGCGTGGGCTCTACCGTAAAGATGTTTACCGCTACAACGGTTTTAAAACTTGCCGAAGAAGGGAAACTGGACCTGGATGATAAGATCTCCAGCTATCTAAGCGGGGACGTAATTGAGAAAATAGAAAATGCCGATCAGGCCACCATCCGGCAACTGCTGCATCATTCGAGTGGTATCTACAATTACATTCAGAATTTAAAATTTCAAACAGCCTCCTTAAATGACCTTATTAAAGTGTGGAGGCCGGAAGACCTCTTGAAATACGCCTACCATCAAAAAGCATATTTTAAACCGGATGAAGATGTCCGGTATTCCAACACCGGATATATTATGCTGGGAATGTTGATTGAAAAAGTTGAAGGGAAACCTTTCTACAACGTTTTTGAAGAGAAACTATTTACTCCACTAGGTTTAACCATGACCCGCTTTGCTGCCGAAGACCCCATACCCGATGGCATCGTAAGAGGCTACATCGACATGTACAGCAAATTGCAGGTTACCGAAAGCACCTACTATAGTGGTTGGGATTATTACACAGCCGATGGCGGTTTGATCTCCAACCCCTACGACATGAGCGTTTTCTTTCAGGCACTGATGAATGAAGAAATCATCAATTCAAATTCGTTGAATGAAATGTTAACCTGGAAGACCGAGAAAAATCCAGATCCTGAGTTTTTTCCAATCGATTACGGATTGGGAATTTTTAAAATTGAAACGGAGGATGGAATTGCCTACATGCACAGCGGAGATGCCATCGGTTATTACGCAAACATGCTCTATTTTCCCGATGATGGTACAACCATTGTTTATGCCGTGAACAGCAACTACGGAAAAATTGACCAGTTCGTCTCTACAAAAGAAGCGATGGAAAAAATAATCTCGACTGCTAAATAAATAGGAATAACCAATCTCCTGTCAAAACTTCACAGAAGCTTTCACATAAAATTCTATTCGTAGCGCAAGGAGTTTACCGGGTTAGACCGGGCCGCTTTAATAAAATGGAAGCTAACCGTAAGGACAGCGACTGCGGCCGCCAGCAAGCCCCCCAACAGAAACAACACAGGGCTTAGTTCAATCCGGTACGCGAAAGTATCCAGCCATTGGCTCATCAGGTACCAGGTTAAAACCGATGCCAGTACAAAAGCAATTCCAACCAGCCACATAAACTCTTTAGATAACAAAGCACTAACCGATGATACCGAAGCACCCATTACTTTTCGTATTCCAATTTCTTTGGTGCGTTGTTCGGCTGTGAAAGAAGCCAGGCCCATTAATCCGAGGCAGGCTATAAAAATGGCTATGCTGGTAAGCACCGTAAACAACTGACCCAACCGTTGTTCTTCCTTAAACAGGCTATCAAAATTCTGATCGAGGAAAGTATATTCAAAAGGTTCATCGGCCGCAGTCGTTTTCCAGGTACGCTCAAGCGTAGCAACTGCATCGTTCGCTTTGCCTTCATAACGTATCAATAAATTATTGGCCGTGCTGGAAAGCCGGATAATCAATGGTCGCACATTCGTTTTAAACGATTCAAAATTAAAATCCTTTACAACACCTACTACATTCAAGGAAACAGGTGCCGGGCCATTAAAGTTGATCAACTTTTCAGTTAACGGATTTTCCCAGCCTAATTCGCGTACAGCAGCTTCGTTAAGCACACAGGCAGTAGAATCGGAAAGAAAGTCTTTCGAGAAAAATCTGCCCTGTGCCAGTTCCAGTTTCAGAATATCCAGGTGATCATAGTCGGCCTCGTATGTAGCCATAATATGTTCCTGTTCAGAACCTTCTGCAAGGAATACAGAAGTTTTGTTTACCCCCGGAAATACATTGTTGGTAAAACTTGTTTTCGCAATACCGGCCTGGGTGTTAACGCTTTCGCGGAAAGCAGCACGGTTGTTTCCCAGCCTGTCGATATTCCTAATTACAATCACACCCTTTTTATCTAAACCTATGTTACGTTCCTGTAGAAAATTAAGTTGGTTATAAACAACCAGCGTACTGATGATAAGGGTTATGGAAATAGCAAACTGCACCACCACCAAAGTGCTACGAATGCCTTTACTTTTCATACCCGATCTTACTTTACCCTTCAGTACCTCCACCGGGTTAAATGCAGTAAGATAAAAAGCAGGATAACTGCCGGCCAGTAATGCCACCAGTACAAAAATAACAAGCATACTTACCCACATAGGAGTTTCCAGCATCATGCCGAAGGTTAGCTCCTTACCGGCCAACAGATTAAAAGAAGGTAGTAAAAGATACACGGCCAGTGTAGCAATTACCATAGAAACAAATACATACACCAACGACTCAGACATGAATTGAGTAACCAGTTTGGACCGCACCGAGCCCAGCATTTTGCGCAAGCCTACTTCTTTCGCCCGGCCGGCCGACCGGGCTGTAGAAAGATTCATGAAGTTAATGCAGGCAATCAATAAGATGAACAACCCAACTGCCCCAATTATATATATATACTTAATATCACTTGCCGGAGAAAGCCCATCCACCATTTGGGTTTGATAAAGGTGCTTGCTGTGCATGGGGTATGAGAAGTAAGCGTAGATTCCTCCTCGCTTCTCAAATTGTTCAAAATCTATTCCTAAGCCTTGTTGCAGTTCAGGACCAAAGTGCTTAATAGTAAGTTCGCGTAAACGGGCATCAACGGCTGCAACATCTGTATTGGGATTTTTGCGATAGAATGAATATATACCATTGTTTCCCCATGATTCACTTCTCAAATTATCATCGGAAGATGCAGAAAGAATAAAATCGTATTGAATTTGTGAGTTAGTGGGTGCCGGCCCAGCAATACCGGTTATTTTAAAGGCTCTGTTATCATTTCCAACCGTAATAATCTTTCCAAGTGCTGGTTCGTGCCCAAAATATTTTTCAGCCATTTTAGTGGTAACTACCATGGTGGCCGGATCTTTTAATGCCGTCTTTACATCGCCTTCCTTAAGTTCAAAACTGAAGAACTCAAAAAAATTAGAATCAGCCAGTAATACTCTGGATTCAGTAAAGGCCTTCTCGTTATACTTCATTACCACATTCGACCTATTATCTATCCGAATACCTTGTTCCACACCGGGTACCCGATCAACCATAGCCTGTGCCAATGGCGGACACGATGAAGCCGTATATATCTCCTGCCCTCCAATTTTTCCATGCAACCCAACACTGTAAATATTTTCATAGTCGTTATGGAACCGATCGTACGACAGTTCATCAAAAATATAAAGACCAATCAGAAAGCAGGCCGTAAGCCCAAACGCCAGGCCCGCAATATTTACTACCGAATAAAATTTGTGCTTACGAATATTTCGTATGGCTACTTTAATGTAATTTTTAAACATAGTAATGCGGTTAACAGGTTGAAGATGCAAAACACCCGTACGGGGTTGCACCGGTTTTAAGCAGGGTCAAATCTTTTTTCAGGTATGGCAGGTGGCTTTTAGACGCTTCCACATACAAAAAGGCTACACGCTTTTTCAGAAGTCCACCCATAATTTATTCCAGGTACTGCAAACTACTCATCCCGCAACGTTTTGGTAGGGTTCAGCATTGCCGTAGAAATGGTTTTGTATCCTACTGAAGCAAGTGCAATAGCCAGCAATGTAAGGGCAGATAAACCAAAACTTAATGCACCCACCGGCAGGTAATACTTCCAAATGGAACTCATCAACCCATTGGCCATTACGAACCCCCCTGCCCCGCCTAACACCATGGCAATACACAGGTTAACAATAAACTCTAAATTGATAACACCGGCTATATTCAACACCGATGCCCCCAGCACCTTTCTTACGCCAATCTCTTTCATCTTCTTCACAATATTCAACGACACCAGCGAGTACATACCGATACCCGTCATCAGGGTAGCAAATACAGCCAGAAAGCCAAACATGGTTACAATATTTTTATTAATGTCGTTGGTTTCCTGCAATTGTTCATCGACCAGGCGGCCGTAATACACGGTGTTTGGAAAAACCTCTTTCCATTTTTTTTCCATGAATTCATTTACTGAAGCCATCTTACCAGGGTCGGCTTTTACCACCAACTGTTGATATTGCGAAGGCGAAGCGTATCGAATCATAACCGGACTGAGTGGATCCCATAAAGCAGCAGGATAAACATCTCTGATTACTCCAATAACAAATAGCTGTACGGTATCCATCCAAACCAATCGCTTGCCAATTGGATTGTCCGTCCAGCCAAACTGGCGAACAAACTCTTCCGAAACCAAAACCGATTCTTTGCGATCGGTTTCAGAATCCTTCATAAACTTGCGGCCGCTGATCAACGTCATTTCCATCGCCTCAAAGTAATCATCACCCACATCAAAGATGTCCACTTCTTTTTCTACTGATTCAAACTTTACAGGATCGTTATACCAGCCATTGCCCATGTGGTGACGGGTGCCAGCAATCAACTCAATGTCTTTATTGGAAGCAAGTGCATCCCGGTAGGTGTTAAATCCACTTTCGTTATTTACCCAAACGGAAATGGCACCGCTCGTTGCGAACCCTAAATCGTAATCGCGTTGAAAAGTACCATTGCGGTAAAAGGCAATACTCATAATAATCGCAAGCAGCGAAATGGCAAACTGGCAGCATAACAAAATGCGTGTAAACCAGTTGGTACCACCAAACTTAGCCTTACCTTTTAAGATACTTACCGGTTCGAATGAGGTAACATAAAAGGATGGATACCCCCCGGCAATCAGGGCCGTTATCAATAACAGACCAAACAGGAAAAGAATAAACCAGATGTTTTCGGTATAGCTTAGTTTCAATTCTAGCCAGGGCCAAAGCGAATCGTAAGCTGGTAGCAGCCACTCGGCTATTAACAATCCTGCTACCAATCCCCCAACACACAGAATCAGGTTTTCGCTCATAAATTGAAAAACCAATTGCCTTCGCAATCCACCCATCACTTTCCGGATTCCGATTTCTTTTAGCCTGCGACTTGCAATAGAAATGGAGGTGTTTGTAAAATTGAAACACGCCAGCAACATTAAGAGCCCGGCCATCACAGCAGGTAAAGTGATGGCTTCATCGGGAATACCTCCCCGCAGCCAGTCATTATCCACGCGCGGGTTAGCCCGGTTGCGTTTCATCATTCCAACAAAATTTTCCAGGTAATAACTTGCTATCTTAAAATCCTCTCGGGCCAGGTTTTGAGGTTCTATATATTGCTGAAGTTGTTGCGTAACAATTGGTACATCCAGTGCATTTGGAATTTCTAGAAACAATGTATTCCAACGCTTCCAGCTGGTATCGTTATTGTCTTTATCAAGGTTTACATCCCAGAAATTGTCATATAAGGATACAACATCAAACCTAAAACTGGAGTTTTGAGGTTGTTGCTGAAATACTCCGCCAACTTCAAATTCCTTTGGCCTCCGTACACCATCAGCACCCAGGATGATCTGGGTAATAGTTTTACCCACTACATTTTCGTCATTAAAATATTTGAGGGCTACCTCATCACTTAAAAAAACTTTACTCTTATCGTAAAAATTAGAAAATGTTCCGTATTTGAGTTTATAGGTAAACAAATCAAAGAAAGCAGAATCCACAAATACCATTCGGGTTCCAAACACTTCTTCGCCAATGCGGATGTCGGTATAAGTTGATTGATACCGAACCCGCTTTGTTACCTCCTTAATATTTTGTTTTATAAAATTACCTAGCGGGTTGGGAACCATGCCATACCGGGTGGTTTTACCTTGAAAATCGCGGTAGGATTGTACCCGGTAAATATTGGCAGCATTTGTATGCATGGAATCCCACTTAGCAGCAAAATCCCAATTCACATAGGCCACCACGCAGCACGCGATGGCAATGCCCATACCAAATACATTAATCAAAATAAAGAGTTTATTCTTTGCCAGGCTGCGCAGGGTAATAAGCAGGTAATTTTTAATCATGCAATTCGTTTTTAATGAGGCAAAGACCTTTCGGGGTAATAGAAGTTGCATGCCAAACCCAATAAATGTGCCATCCGCCATTTTCCGCTTTGATTGAAAAATTTGATGGGCACACAGCCCGGCTGTGTTCAGAATTGTACAGGCAGGTGTACAAAAACAATAAAGCCCATTCCGAGGGGAACAGGCCTTATTCTTAACCTAAACCTAAACTATAAAGAACGAATCAAGGAAGCGTGTTCCCTGAAATCTTAAATCAATTATATATGAAACTGCTCTTTGATGTTTTCAGTAACCACCTTCCCATCAAACAGGTTTACAATGCGGTGCGCATAGTTGGCATCGTATGGCGAGTGCGTTACCATGATTACGGTAGTGCCTTCTTCATTCAATTGCGACAACAACTTCATTACTTCCTCCCCATTGGCGGAGTCCAAATTACCGGTAGGTTCATCGGCTAGAATTACTTTGGGCTTGGCTACAATGGCGCGCGAGATGGCCACCCGCTGTTGCTGTCCGCCTGATAACTGCTGTGGAAAGTGATTTCTGCGGTGCATGATGTTCATGCGCTCCAGCACTTCTTCCACTCTTTTCTTACGCTCATCCGAAGGCACCTTGAGGTACAACAACGGCAATTCAACATTTTCAAATACAGTTAATTCATCAATCAAATTGAAACTTTGAAAGACAAACCCGATTGATCCTTTACGCAATTGCGCACGCTGGCGCTCCGAGTATTTGGCTACTTCGTTTTCACCAAAGTGGTATTCGCCCCCGGTAGGGTTGTCCAGCAATCCCAGGATGTTCAGCAACGTAGATTTGCCGCATCCGGACGGCCCCATGATGGCTACAAACTCACCATCTTTTATTTCGAGGTTGATATTATTGAGGGCTGTGGTTTCTACTTCTTCCGTTGTATAAACCTTCTCTAAATTTTTTAATTTGATCATGACCGTTGCGGGTTAAGTGTTAGATGTTATGTGATTGGATTTAGTTCTATAAAATACCGGCTATTTTCATAAAAGTTACAGTTCATGTAAGATTCTCCTATTAGACGCCAGCTTTGACAAATAGTTGCATCTAATTCAGAATTAATACTTCGTTATTTCCAAAATTTTCGTACGATGAGGTAATGACACGGTCGCCCGGCTGAAGTCCCTCCAGTACTTCAAAGTTCTCGGAATTTTTGCGGCCCAGTTTAATATTTCTCCGCACCGCCTTATTGTCACTTTCCAAAACAAATACCCAATTGCCGCCTGTATCTTTATAAAATCCACCCACCGGCAACAAGAGTTCTTCCGATGCCTGACCCAACTCAATGCGCATGCGCAGCGACTGCCCCCTGCGAATTCCCTGCGGGGTTTCACCTTCAAACTCCATATCCACTTCAAACCGTCCGTTCTGAATGGTGGGATAGATGTAGGTAATGGCTAACCGGTAATCTTTGTTAGCAAAACTGGTGGTGGCCGGCAATCCCACAGAAATTTTTGGCAAGTACAACTCATCAATTGGTACACGAACTTTATAACTACCAACAATATCCACTTGCCCTAAGCGCTGGCCCGTTGTAACAGCCTGTCCTATTTCCCAATGCGGGGTAGAAAGTTGTCCATCGATCGGAGCCTTTATTTCAAGATTGTCGAGAATCTTGGAAAGGTTATTCAGGCTCACCATCATTTTCTGCTCAGACTCTGCGGTAAATTTTAGCTGCCGGATGCGATCAACCGAATCGGCTTTGTAAACTTCGTGTGCAATGCGGTAGCGTTCTTTGTTAAACTTGTAGTTGGCTTCGGTTTGTTCAAACTCTTGTTTTGCAATTAATCGTTTTTCGTAAAGTTGTTTTTGCCGTTCGTACTGTGGCCCTAAAATATCCAGTTGATTCTGAATGGTTGTAAGTAACTGGCGCTGTTCCAAATCGTTTCGCATAATATTCAATTTGGTTTCGCGGGCCCGGTTAATACTTTCGTTGAAGGAAGCTTCCTGTTGCAGTACTGAAAGTTCACGATTCAGGTTGGTAAGTTCCAGAATCACATCACCCTTCTTGAGTAACTTTCCGCTTTCGCTTACAATGTTTTTGATGTTACCCCCTTCAATCGCATCCAGGTAAACGGTGCGGGCCGGCTCCACGGTACCGGTTTGCGGAATAAACTCTTTAAACTCGCCTCGTTGTACAGTTGAAACGGTTAGTTTGTCTTTATCGGTTTTAAACGTTGATCTGCGATCCGTAAAAAACAACATATAAACAACAAACCCGACAAACAGGGCAATACCTCCAAACGTTGTAATTCGCTTAACAGTCCAGGTCTTCTTGGCAATTTTCTTATCCATGCGCTAAAACAAAAGGGTAAAAAGTTTTCTATGCCTGCACCGTTGCCAACAAGTGTGCCAACCGGTTTCTGCTATCCAAATTGGCCTTTTAAGTATGATTTTAGACTTTTTCAAGTTCAAATGTGAACGGATATGTCCGATTGCGGACGGAGTATTGTACCTTTGGGGCAGCAAATTCCACAAAAACGCCATAAACAGGATGGTTCCGATTTCGGTACCAATATTGCCCACTGGCGGACATGAGAACCAATCAAATGATGTATGGCAGAATCCAAGCAAGGAAAAATTCTGATTGTAGATGACAACGAAGATCTCTTAAAGGCGGCCAAAATGTACCTGAAACGCCATGTGGCCCAGGTAGATATTGAGAAAAACCCCGAAGCAATACCTGCGTTGATGAGCAACGAGGATTACGATGTAATTCTGCTCGATATGAATTTTACAAAAGATGTAAGCAGTGGAAGCGAAGGATATTACTGGCTGGAAAAAATTCTAAGCATCGATCCATCAGCTGTGGTTGTACTAATTACGGCTTATGGCGATGTGCAAATGGCTGTGAAAGCCATAAAAGCCGGAGCTACCGATTTTGTGTTGAAACCCTGGGAGAATGAAAAATTGCTGGCTACCATTTATTCATCGATGCGGCTGCGCGAATCGCGCGACCAGGTGCAAACATTGAAAACAAAAAATCAGGAGATCAACCAATCGATAAATGAAAAGTATGCTGATATCATCGGCCAAAGCCAGGCCATGCAGCGGATTTTTCAAACCATAGAACGGGTTGCACAAACCGATGCCAATGTATTGATATTGGGTGAAAACGGCACCGGTAAAGAATTGATTGCACGCGCCATCCACCGCAATTCAGCCCGCAAAAACGAATCGTTTGTGGGAGTTGATCTTGGATCTATTACAGAAACACTTTTTGAAAGTGAACTATTCGGGCATAAGAAGGGAGCCTTTACCGATGCGAAAGAAGATCGGGCCGGGCGTTTTGAGTTAGCCAACCAGGGCACATTGTTTCTGGATGAAATTGGAAATTTATCCATGCCCTTGCAGGCCAAGTTACTTACCGCAATTCAGAATAAACGCGTAAGCCGCGTGGGTTCAAACAAAGATACTATCATTGATCTCCGTTTTATCTGCGCTACCAACATGCCATTGTACGAAATGGTAAAAGAAAACCGGTTCCGCCAAGATTTACTGTATCGTATTAACACAATTGAAATTGAAATTCCACCTTTACGGGATCGTATTGAAGATATTCCGCTGCTGGCACAACATTTTCTAAAGCATTATGCATCACGTTATGGTAAAAGTGTAAATAAAATAAGCGAGGCCGCTATGACACGCATGAGCAAGCATCCGTGGCCGGGAAACATCCGCGAGTTACAACACGCACTTGAACGCGCCATTATTCTTTGTAATGGAACCGTATTACAACCCGAAGATTTTAATTTCAATAGCCCGGCCACGCGCGATGGCGATCAACAAATTAACCTCGATCAGTTTAACCTGGATGAAGTAGAGAAATTGTTGATTCGAAAAGTGTTGAAAAAATACAATGGCAACATTACCCAGGCCGCAGCAGAATTGGGGCTTACCCGATCATCGCTATACAGAAGGTTAGAAAAACACGGACTGTAATCCGTAATTCATAAAATGGCTTTTAACGATTTCCGGTTTAGGGTAGCATACAGGGTGGTACTGGTGGGCCTAACAATGGCCATATTTGTCTATATGGTAACGCGGCCCAATATGATTTTTGCTGCCGTGCTGATGGCCCTGATCATTTTAGGCCAGTTGCTTGAGCTTTACCGGTTTTCCTCGCAAACCAATCGCAAGCTTACGCGATTTCTCGAGTCGGTCCGGTATTCAGATTTTATTTCGGGGTTTGCCTACGACAATAAATTAGGCAAAAGTTTTCGTGAATTAAACACCGCCTTTAACGAGGTACTGGAAGCTTTTCGCAAGGCACGCACCGAAAAGGAAGAACATTGGCAATACCTAAACACCATTGTGCAGCAGGTGCGAACGGGTATCATCTCATTCGATCCGGAAGGTGAAATACAATTGATAAACCCGATTGCCAGAAAATTTATCGGCATCAGCAACATCAAGAATATTAATGAACTAATCACGCGTAACCCAAAAATACACGAAGCTTTATTGGAAGTAGAATCGGGCAAGAGTATTCTTTACAAAGGCGGAGCCGATGTGTTGCTTACCCTTCAGGCTACCGAGCTACGCATACGGGGCGGCCATGTAAAACTGGTAACGCTGCAAAACATTCAAACCGAATTGCAAAAGCAGGAACTGGAAGCCTGGCAAAACCTGACGCGCGTATTACGCCATGAAATCATGAATTCGATTACGCCTATTTCATCGCTCACTTCTACTCTGCGCGAAATTCTGGAACACGATCTCACCAAAAAAGAAACACATTACGAACTAAAGCAAGAAGGTGCAGAGGATCTTGGCGAAGGTTTGGCCACCATTGAGAGCCGCAGCAAAGGGCTAATCAAATTTATTGATGCGTACCGCGAATATACCTCGGTGCCACAGCCAAAGTTAAAAACCATTTTATTAAAAGACCTGATTGAAAAAGTTACACAATTGCTGAAACCGGAAATCAAAAAAACCAACATCCACTTTGAAAGCAGTTGCGAATCAGAGTACCTCACTATACAAGCCGATGCCGAAATGATTGAACAGGTTTTGATTAACCTGGTAAAGAATGCGATGGAAGCCGTTGAAGACAAACCACAATCGCACATCCTGCTAAAAGGATGGTATTCCGACAATGCCGTACTGATTGAAGTAATTGACAACGGACCAGGCATTATTCCGGAAGCTATTGAACGGGTGTTTGTTCCATTCTTTACAACTAAAAAAACAGGATCGGGTATTGGGCTTGCCTTATCACGTCAAATTATGCAAATGCATAATGGAACACTTACGGTTCAATCTGAACCCGATGTTCAAACCACATTTACATTAAGGTTTTAATTCAAATAATCATCCCACTCGGTACGGGCATTATTTCCATCACGAAGAAACAGCGAGTAGGTTGGCTTGTACGGTTTCCGATGCAGCATCATTCCAGCCTCATCGGGTGTAAAGTCACCTTTTCGGGCATTGCATCGCTTACAGGCAGTTACCAGATTAGTCCACGTGTGTGTACCCCCACGCGAGCTGGGCATCACATGATCGAGTGTTAAGTCTTTCCGCGTGCCGCAATACTGACACTCGAAATTGTCGCGCTTAAAAACATTTTGACGCGTGAGGCTAACACCTTTATAAGGTGCGTTCACATATCGGTTTAGCCGGATAACGGAAGGCATGGGAAACGACTGGGTAATTGAGTGGAGCCGGTAGCCGTTTGCAGGCCTTACCAATTCGCTCTTATTCAGGTAAACGAGCACAAATGCACGTTCTACCGAGCAAACCATAAGAGGGCTGTCGTCTTGATTAAGCACCAGAACCCGGTTATTCATAGCATGAAAGATAAACCCAAAGTTTGGGTTTATCAAGGGGTAATATGAATCAGGCGGGGAGTATAAACCTGCGAAGATCAGTTAACGGATGCGTGATTTTATTAGTGTCCAGGCGCAAAATACCTGCTTCACTAAGCTGATCAATCCGCACTTTACCATCCACATGAATTATTCTGTCATCACCCAGCATAATTCCGGTATGCAAACCCGAGTCGGAAGTTTTGAAAAATGCGATATCTCCGGGTCTGCTTTCATTCAATGCCTGCAATTTGTGGCCTTCATTTATTTGTTGCTGGGGCAATCGCCCTACCGGGTAGCCGGCAATTTTCAGTACCATTTGCACAAAACCCGAAGCATCGATGCCAAACGGGCTTTTGCCACCCGGCACCTCGGGTGCATTCAAATACTTTTGAGCAATACTCTTTACAAATTCAAATTCCCGTTTTTGTCCTAAACTTTTTGATTCGCCATTAAAGGCAAATTGTTCTTCTATTTTAAACAACTCCGAATTTGAAATTGGAACAATGCTTCCTAATAAAATTGTAAGCGGACTTTTTTTATATAATATACTGCAGGTGAGATCGGTGGTGATTTTAAAATTAGCCAGGTTAATTTGATCAAAGTATTCTTGCGTAATACCATGATGGTGGCCGGCATCTATCCAACCTTCGGTACCGTCCATATGCACACGAATGTAAATCCGGTTACGCTTATCATCTACGCGCAACATTTCATAATGATCGCCAAAAAGCAATTGGGTTACCTGTGGGGCATGCGCTTCGGGGCCGAGGCGAACAGGCACCAGCGCTAATCTGCAAACTCCATAACCAAGCACATCCATTTTATGTTACCGCAATTTTATTCGATTCAGTTCCCGTTTTATATCCCGCTCCTTAATGGTTTCCCGTTTGTCGTGTGTTTTCTTACCCTTACCTAACCCAACTTCCAATTTGGCTAAGCCACGATCGTTGATAAACAATCTAACCGGTATAAGTGCCAGCCCTTTCTCTTCCACTTTCGATTCCAGTTTTAGCAACTCACTTTTTTTCATCAGCAGTTTTCTCTCCCTGCCTGCTTCGTGGTTATAATGTGTACCCTGGGCATACGGTGTAATGGATATACCTTTTACAAACAATTCGCCTCTGCTAAAATAACAATATCCATCTTGTAAATTTACTTTTCCCTCGCGAATGGATTTTATTTCTGTACCACGCAATACAATTCCGGCAATAAACTTATCCAGCAATTCATAATTAAATGTTGCCTGCTTATTGCGCACATTAATTGTATTTGAAAACCGCTTCTCTGCCATGCTTATCCGTTCATTATCCTGTTAAGTTTTTCTCTTTTTAACATTTTTTGTCCAGTTTTGCCCGTGGCGATCAGGCGCCCCTGGCAAGTTGCTTCAATGGTACAAATCAATTCTGTTCCGGTAAGCGATTCTACTGTAGCGGTAATCAATACTTCTTCGCCCAGCCGGGCCACGCTTTTATGTTCGATGGAAAGCATAGTGCCCACGCCTTCTTCGTCTGCATCCTTCATCTCAAGAAAAAACAACCGCGATGACCATTCAAAATCGCGGGCCAGCGCAAACGTAGCATATACCGGGTGCACCAATTGACCATGAAATGCCGCACAATCCGCTTCGGTTACCCGCAACCGGTATTGTTTTTTATCACCAGGTTTAAAAATAGTTTTCATCCAAAACCTTAATCGCCAATGGCTAAATTAGCCAATGGAGCAACACTCAAAGATGCAAAACGTTTGGCTACAAATTTATAATGTGCTGCGATGGCTATCATGGCCGCGTTATCTGTGCAATATTCAAATTTTGGTATAAACACATCCCAACCCGATTGACTAACCTGGTCCTGCAAACTTTTTCGCAAGTAAGAATTTGCCGCTACGCCCCCGGCTATTGCTACCCGATTAATACCGGTTTGTTCCACCGCCCGCTTCAATTTTTCCATTACCATGCCTACCAGGTGCGCCTGAAGGCTTGCACAAATATCATGTAAGAATAACGCTTCAAAACGAGGCTCCTTTTTTTTATTATCTCTAAGAAAGTATAAAAAAGCAGTTTTAATTCCGCTAAAGGAAAAATCCAACCCCGGAATAGAAGTATGCGGAAACGTAAACGCCTTGGGGTTTCCCTGCTGGGCGTACCGGTCAATCAGAGGACCACCCGGATATGGAAACCCCATCATCTTGGCTGCTTTGTCAAATGCTTCACCAATGGCATCATCGCGGGTTTCACCAATCACCTCCATGTGAAGATAATCATGCACTACCACTAATTGTGTATGCCCGCCACTAACCGTTAAGCACAGAAATGGAAATGCCGGCTTGGGGTCATCAATAAAGTGTGCCAATACGTGCGCTTCCATATGATTTACATCAATTAAAGGAACCCCCAACCCCAACGCCATACCTTTTGCAAACGATACCCCTACCAGCAACGACCCAAGCAACCCGGGGCCACGCGTAAAGGCAATTGCATTTAATTGATGAAGCTGGATACCAGCCGATGCCAGCGCTTCGTTTACTACCTTGTGAATTTGTTGCTGATGCGCCCGCGAAGCAAGTTCGGGTACCACGCCACCATATTTCTGGTGTACTGTTTGTGAGGCAATTACATTATTAAGTACCTTGCCGGCTTGTATTACCGATGCAGAAGTTTCATCGCACGAAGACTCAATGGCAAGGATTATGGGTTGCATGTTTAAGTTAAATGAAACCGCAAGTTATTAAAAATCGTGTGTTTCTATGGTTAAAGCGTGTACTGCTTTACACCACCTACTCCCTTTTGATTTTTGTAACGGTTAGTTTTTTCCTGCTACAGATTCCGGCCGTTCAAAAAAGTATTGCACAACGGGTTACTGAAAACTTTACCAAACTCTCTGCCTTTACAATTAACTACGCACGCATTCACCTCGTGTGGTACGACCGGCTGGAGATTACAGACCTTACTGTTACAGATCCGGCCGGCAATCCCATGATTGGTACCGAAAAACTGCTTGTGAATTTTAGTTTATCAACCTTGTTAAGCAACAATAATATCAACCTGGATGCTGTAATCCTGGACGGTGCTGATCTGAAATTTTATAAAATTAATAAGGACGATTCCATCCGCGACCTGAACATCAACCTGTTTATTGCCGAAATCAACAAGCAGTTTAAAGGAGGCGGTGGCCAGGGTAATGCCAAACACATTAACATTGGTGAAATCCTGATTTACCGCACCGGGTTTAAACTGCATGACGACCAAAAAGATTCAATCCGCAATGCATTTGACTACAATCACATTAACCTGTTTATTGATGAAGCACAAGCCAATAACTTTAAAGTAATTGGCGACACCATTGAGCTAAAACTCAATACCCTGATTGGAGAAGAGAAAAACTGTACACTGCCCATCCGCAACCTATCTACCTTTTTCCGGTTATCGCAAACCGGAATGGACTTCTTAAATATTCACGCACAGATAGGAGAAAGTAAACTTTCGGATACGGTTCGGTTTAAATACACGTCATTAGCCGATCTGAACGACTTTAATAATAAGGTAAACCTCCAGGCATCGTTGCGCAATACTATAATTTATCCAAACGACCTGGCCCAATTTACCCCGGGTATAAAACCGTTGCCACGACCTATCGAAGTATCGGGCAACGTAAGCGGTCGCATAAACCGGTTAACCGTTCAAAATATGGAGCTCCAATCGGGCGATACGCATGTAGCCGGAAAATTACAACTGGACGGGCTACCGGTACTTGGCGAAACGTTTATTAATCTCGATCTGAAAGCCGGTGATATTTTTATTAATGACCTCGGGTTTTTGTTTCCGAACAACATTAACAATATTCTCAGGCCGCTGGGTAAGTTCAAATTCGTTGGAAAGTTTACCGGATTTATTGATGACTTTGTGGCCAATGGAAATTTCAGAGGCTCGTTTGGGCAAATTATCTCAGACATCAACCTGAAAATTGATCAACAACACATAAACCAATCAACCTACAGCGGTAACCTGAATCTCAATCAATTTGATTTAGGAATTATGTTTAATGATACCACGCTGTTTCAAAAAGTAACATTGGCCGGACGCATCAATGGTAAAGGTTTAACACAGGAAACAGCCGACTTTAACCTGAATGGAAAAATTCATTCCATCGGCATCCGCCATTACAACTATACCAATATTGCTACCAATGCGCGCTTTGCCCGCGAATTGTTTAACGGCATCGTCTCAATTGATGACCCAAACCTGCAATTACGTGCGTTTGGCGGAATCAATATCAGGCCCGGGCAACAAGTGATAAAAGTAAAAGCACAATTAGATACGTTACTTACAAAACCAATCGGACTAACCCGCGATCACCTTTTTATAAAATCCGATCTTGATGTAGATATTAAAGGGCTGAAACTTGATAGTCTTTTCGGAAGCATCCGGCTGTCAAACAACCACATCGAGTTAAATGAACAAGCTATAAATATTGAAAAGGTATCGCTCACCTCTTCCATAAAGGATAGTGTACGAAACCTGACCTTAAGCAGTTCGTTTGCAGATGCCCAACTGAATGGTGTGTTCTATTTTTCTTCCCTGTTTGGCGATCTTCAAAAATTAAGTCATGAGTTTCAACTCAACCTGAGTAACGATAAAGAAGCGTTGGTATCTTACTATAAGCAAAAACCTAAGAATGGCGAGGAGTACCAGGTAAATTTTTCAATGGATTTAAAAAACATTAACCCGCTGCTGCAGCTATTCAATCTACCTGTTACTATTTCAAATGAGACCAGTATTAGCGGTGCGTTTACCAACGGATACACGTCACGCCTGCAGGCTTTCTCCAGAATTGATACAATATCGTATAGTGGAAAATATTTCATCGACAATGAGATTGATTTTTCAGGATCGAAAATACGCGACAGCACCACCGTACTTGCCGTACTTTCTATCGAATCGCAACGCCAGCAGTTTTCCAAAAAATTTGCCACCCGCGATTTATTTGCCGAAGCGGTGTGGAATAAAGACCACATTGATCTTGGACTGGATTTTGACCAGGAAGGAACTACAAACTATGTGCGGCTTCAATCCGAAATTGATTTTCTGGCCGACAGTACAAAAATTAAAATCCTTCCCTCGCGCTTAAATATATTAGAAGAATCGTGGCAGATTAACACGCAGAATTATACGTTGGTAAAAGGCAATGAGTGGCAAATTCACAATTTGAAACTTTTTCACAACAACGAATCCGTTTTAGTAAATGGAGCTATTTCTAAAGATTCGTCCGAAGCATTGGTTCTGTCACTCTCTGGTTTGAATTTACAAATTCTGAACTCAATTAGCCCCTCTGCACTGGGGGGCATCATAGATGGTTTTGTAGAAGTGAAAGGATTGTATAACGATTTCGCGTTGCAGAATAACCTAACCATTAAAAACCTAGAGGTGGATAAGTTTTTGGTTGGCGATGTTACCGGCACCACTTTGTGGGATCATGAAACCAGTCAGTTTCTTATCGACTTTTATATCGACCGACAAAGCATGCGTACCCTAAATCTTTCCGGGTCATATAATCCATCCAACAAAAAAAGCCCCCTATTTATAAACGCCACGCTGGAAGAAACTCACTTAAAAATTATAGAACCCTTTTTGAAGGGAATTTTTTCAAAGATAGAAGGAACCCTTACCGGAAAATACCAGATAACCGGCAAGTTTGCCCAACCCCTTATTGAGGGCGAAGGAAAAATTGTGAACGGACAAATCATGATTGATTACCTGAAGACCTTGTACACCTTTGACGGTACGCTGGCCATGACCCCTACCAAAATAATATTCAATGATTTTACCCTTTACGATCCTTTCAAAAACAAAGGGGTGCTGGATGGCTACCTTACCCATCGCAACTACGCTCGTTTCAGAATAAACCTCGATGCTTCGTTTACCAACTTACAACTATTAAATACAACCAGTAAAGACAATAGTTTATTCTATGGCCAGGCATACGGTAGCGGAAACCTGAACATGCTGGGCCCTCTAAACAATATGAAAATTTCGGCTACCGCACGCACCTCCAAAAATACCCGCATCTTTATTCCCATTAGCGGATCTGAATCAGTTGAGAAGAGTGAGTTTATAAACTTTGTTCACTTTAGCGATACGATACAAATTGCTGACAAAAAGGAGAGCCTCGCAAAAAATAATGAACCCAGCGGCATTATCCTTGACCTTAACCTGGATATTACTCCCGATGCATACACCGAAATCATCTTCGACATAAAAGCAGGTGATATTATAAGAGGGTATGGCTATGGCGATATTAAACTACAAATTGATACCAAAGGTGAGTTTAATATGTTTGGCCTCTATGAATTTGAACAAGGTTATTACAACTTTACCCTGTACGACATCATCAATAAAGAATTTTCCATAACCAAGGGTAGCCGAATAAGTTGGTATGGCGATCCATATGGTGGTGTGTTAGACTTACACGCCAGCTACCGGCAGATGGCCTCGCTGGGGCCCATTCTGCCAGATCAAAGCGAAGAAACACAAACCTCCTCGCAGGTACGCAGAAAATATCCTGTTGAAGTGCTGCTGGAATTAGATGGCCCCATGCTTTCGCCTCAAATAGCATTTGATATTGATGCCAAAAATTTACCCGATAACATCACCGCTGATAACGGTAACAGTGTGCAACTGAACTTTGCCTTTAAAGCTTTTAAAGCAAAATTGGATGAGCAAGAATTAAAACGCCAGGTTTTTAGCCTCATTATACTGCGCAGGTTTTCGCCACCAGATGCCTTCAGTACAAGTGGTTCCATTTCCAATAGTGTAAGCGAATTACTTTCCAACCAACTGAGTTACTGGCTTACACAAGTAGATCAAAATCTTGAAATTGATCTGGACATTGGCGCGATGGATCAGGAAGCATTTAACACCTTTCAATTGCGCCTCTCCTACTCGTTTCTGAATGGCCGCCTGCGCGTAACACGCGATGGAACGTTCGGCAATCAAACCAATCAATCGGATGTAGCTAACATGATTGGCGATTGGACCATTGATTACATGCTTACCCCCGATGGAAAGTTTAAAGTAAAAATGTATAGTCGCTCTAATTTTAATCAACTTACCAATACCCTGGGCACACAGGCCTCTGTAACAACGGGTGTAAGCTTGCTGCACACACAAAGTTTTAATAATGTTAAAGACTTGTTGCGCATTACGCGCGATCGCAGGCGAAAACAATTAAACCTGACCCCCGACACGCAAATGCAGGATGATGAAACTGAATAAGATTCTTATCATTTGTGTTTTAATAAGCGTAAGTATCGCTTCGCCTGCCCAGCCGGTTTCTGAACAACTTAACAAAAAGCGACAGTATGCGGTAGTCATTGGTTCATCGCTGGCCTATACCGGAAGTATGGTTGCGCTGAGCGCAATCTGGTACAACCAGAACGATCGGCAATCCTTTCGTTTTTTTAATGATGCCCGCGAGTGGAAACAGATGGATAAACTTGGGCACACCTTTTCAGCCTTCCAATTATCCGCCATCAGCTCGGCCACCTGGCAATGGAGCAACGTAGCAAAACAAAAGTCAGATCGCATAGGAGCGCTCACCAGTTTTGGAGTAATGTCATCCATCGAAATTTTAGATGGGTTTTCGGCTGGTTATGGTGCTTCGCTTACTGATTTGATTGCGAACGCAGCCGGCACCGGCCTTTACTGGGGCCAACAGGTACTTTGGAACGAAACCCGAATTTACCCCAAGTATTCATTTCACCGTACACGTTACGCACCCATACGGCCTTCTCTTTTGGGAGATGGATTGGCAGAAGAAATTGTAAAAGATTATAACGGCCAAACACAATGGTTATCATTTGATATGGATAAGTTTATGCGCTTTCCTAAATGGTTAAACATATCGGTTGGCTATGGTGCCGAAGGAATGATTTTTGCCACCGATGCCAGTAATCACAATGCCGGCTATCATCCGTATCGCAAATTTTTTATAGGGGTTGATTTTGATTTAACAGCCCTTAAATCAAGAAATAAGACCTTGAATACATTAATTTTTATTGCAAACATGGTGCGATTGCCAGCTCCTGCCCTTGAATTTTCAAATAGAAGGGCCACCGGCCACCTCCTTTATTTTTGATTACCCGAAGTTTTGCTACCTTCGGAATACCTAAATCCTTTGTCATGGACCTGACTGCTTTTATGAAAAAGTATGCTGACCAGATTGGTGGTCAGTTTACACAATATGACTCCAATCACTCTATCATCATTATGCCCGTATCCGGAAATCGCTTTCAAACGGTAATCGGTACGATAAAAAAGAATGAACTATACAATCGCAGCATGATAACCCTTAATTCAAAAGTGTGTACACTCAGGCCTTCGCTTGATTTTAAAATGTTATTGGAACAAGCTGCCTACTTTAACTATTGCCGGTTTGTAGTAAACGAAAATTACCTCCAGATGGAATCTGTTGCGGCTGTTGAAACCGTAAATGAAGGTACCTTAACCGAAATGCTGCAGGAAGTTGCTAATCTGGCCGACCAATACGAGCTGAAGCTGACTGATGCAGACATTCATTAAAAAATCAATTGATTTCGCGTTCAATCCGTAACTTTGCATTCGCAAGCCGGCTTATCGCTCCAATAGCTATTGGGGAGGAAAGTCCGGGCAACACAGAGCATCGTACTTCCTAACAGGAAGGCCCCGACTTGTTGGGGACAGAAAGTGCCACAGAAAACAAACTACCCCGATGTATCGGGGAAAAGGTGAAAAGGTGGGGTAAGAGCCCACCGCTTTGATGGTGACATCAGAGGCACGGCAAACCTTACGAGTTGAAAGGCCAAATAGGTCACACGCACGCAAGTGATTAGCTGCTCGTTAATAGCGCAAGCTGGTGTGATTGGGTAGGCTGCTAGATTCTGATGGCAACATCAGAGCCAGATAAATGATAAGCATCGCACCATTGGTGCGATACAGAACCCGGCTTACAGGCTTGCATTTTTTTTAAACATGGATCAACAAAACTGAATTACCTGTGCCAAAAGTTTTACTGATTGAAGATGAAGCCAGCATACGTGCGGTGTTAAAAGATATTCTCAAAGACCAGAAAGAACTTAAACTGGAGGTGGACGAAGCCAAAGATGGCCAGGAAGGGTTGGCCAAACTCGAAAATAGCGCCTACGATGTGGTGTTTTGTGATGTTAAGATGCCCAAAATGGATGGCATGGAAGTATTGCAACAAGCCAAAGCCAAAGGTAACCCAGCCACCTTTATAATGATTTCAGCCCATGGCACAACCGAATTGGCTGTAGATGCAACCAAACTTGGTGCATTTGATTTTTTACAAAAACCACCCGACCTCAACCGGCTTTTAATTACACTCCGCAATGCCCTGGACAAGAATAATCTTGTAAGGGAAACCAAAATTCTGAAGAAGAAGGTATCGGGCAAGTATGAAATCATTGGCAACTCAGCCGGCCTGATGGCAGTAAAACAAATGATTGAAAAAGTTGCCCCAACAGAAGCCCGGGTTTTGATTACCGGGCCAAATGGAGCGGGTAAAGAATTAGTAGCCCGCCAGCTTCATGAACAGAGTACGCGCAACCAGGGGCCATTCATTGAAGTAAACTGTGCGGCCATCCCTTCAGAGTTGATTGAGAGTGAACTTTTCGGCCACGAAAAAGGATCGTTCACGTCCGCCATCAAACAGAAACTTGGAAAATTTGAGCAAGCTGAAGGCGGCACTTTGTTTTTGGACGAAATCGGAGATATGGGTGCTGCAGCTCAAGCCAAAGTTTTGAGGGCGCTGCAAGAAAATAAGATTACCCGTGTAGGTGGCGAAAAGGACATTTCAGTTAATGTGCGCGTTATAGCTGCCACCAATAAAGACCTGAAAAAAGAAATAGAGGAAAACCGATTTCGTGAAGATTTATATCACAGGCTTTCTGTCATTGTAATTAAGGTTCCTGCCCTGAATGATCGTTTGGATGATATTCCAGCCTTAACAGAAAAATTTCTGGCCGATATTGCCCATGACTATGGCAACAAGAAGAAAGAGATTGACAAAGAAGCCCTTGCACTATTAAAATCGTACAAATGGACGGGCAACATTCGCGAACTACGAAATGTTGTAGAAAGGCTGGTGATAATGAGTGATGGACCAGTTATTGGACCAGAGGAAGTAAAAAAATACCTCTAGAGACTTATATCCGGCTTTCAGTAGGTTTCTTAACCTCTTTCTTGCTGTACGTTGGGCAGGTGTATTGGCTGCACGATGTAAGAAACGCAAGAAGGGCTGCAAAAGCGAGAATTTTCTTCATAACCAGTGGTTTAAAGGAACAAAAATATCAATCTTTTAAAATCATCCAAATCGAATGTACCAAAAATGCTGTTTATCGACAAAATCGACTACTCAACCAGTAAATTACAACCCCGCACATCGCTATTATCAATCCGGCCTAAAATCTCAAATTGCTCTTTTTCAATCAATTTGCCCAAATCCTGGGTTTCAATAAATGCGCAAGTGCTAAAATTTGCCAAATCTACCACATTAATACCCCCCACTTTTCCGCTCAGATAGGTAAACGGATCATTTATCTCTCTGATTATCACCTTCATCCACGGGGGACACCTGTAGTAACCAAAACCTTGCGAATAGGCCTGCGACATCAATTCTGTCATGCCATATTCGGAGTGAATAACTTTCGTATTAAACTTTTGGTTCAAAAACGCATGTAATTCCTGCCTTGTTATTTCCTGCCTTCTACCCTTCATCCCTCCGGTTTCCATTACAAGGGCCCGGCTTAAGTCAATCTCAAAGTTTTCGGCCAGATCTAACAATGCAAACGACACACCCCATAATAGTATTTTACGCGGCCCTAAATTCAACGCGTTAATTTTTTGAAGCAACGCTTCATGGTTATACAAATAATATCCCGAATGGTCCGATTCGCTGGCGCGGATAAACTGATCGATCATGGCAATTAACGAAGATCCCGCACGCTCCAGGTAAGCCGGTAACAAGGCCAGTATATGGTATTGCTTTAATGATCCATAAAATTGCTCAAAGGTTTTTACTGCATGCTGCTGGTAAAAAGCCAGGTTAGCTACTGAATGGCGGCTGGTTTGCGAACCGGTGGTTCCGCTGCTTTTGAATTCTGTTTCGGGTATCCATTGGCCGGTTCGAATTGTTTGAGTTTTAAAAAAACTGATTGGCAAAAACGGCACCTGGGTTAAATGCTCAATTTGATCTGGTTTTACCTTCAGATTTTGCAAATACTGTTTATAAACCGGGTTATTTTCTGCCTGAAAGCGGAATAAACGGATTGCAATATCTTCAAAGTTGCTGTCGTTAACAGCATGCAAACCAGCTTCAAAACTTTTGAATGTGTTCAGGCGTTGTTTATGTTTACAAGCAATAAAGGTAAAAAATGAGAGTGATTAAGCATTTGCTGATGTTCGGAATCTTAACTGCCGTTGCAGGCTCCTGCTTTCATGCACCGGAATTTCCCATCGAACCCCGAATTGAGTTTGAAGACATGACTTATAAACGGGTGAATGGGATTGACTCATTAATATTCTTCTTAACCTTTACCGATGGCGATGGCGACCTGGGCCTTGAAAGCTCCGAGCTAAATTGCAGCCTAAGTACCGATAACAATCAAATTTGTTTCGAAAATAAACTCTATACGCTTTATCAACGATCGGAAGATGGACAGTATGGGATAGTGGATACAGGCACACCTTGTAATCAGGCAACCACCTGCTATAACAGCAAATTCTTAATTCTGAAATCCGATCTCAATCCGGTAACTTATGGAGGTAAGCGAACAAACCCGGAATACGCTGCGCTACCAGCATTTATAAAACCCTATAATTGTATAAACTGGGAAGTTATACGGGATAGTAACGGAGATGTTACCGATACTATTTATTTTCAACTAAACCCCAATCACCACAATTTTGATATTGATTTTCTGGTAAAGAATCCAAATGGAACTTTTACAGAGTTCGATTTTACAAAAGAATTTGACTACCCGAATTGCGGTATCACCTACAATGGAAGATTTCCGATTTTATACCAGGACAGACCCGGCTCGCCCATTGAAGGAAAGATAAGGTTTGGAATTGGTTCGCCTGCTTTTAAAGCTCAGTTTAGCTTAAAGACTTTAAAATTCCGGATTCAAATCAAAGACCGGGCATTAAACCGGAGTAACATTATTGAAACCCCTGAAATCACGTTTTAGAATATTCGCTAATATAATTCAGGAAAACTGCCAGGGTCTGCTTCGTGCATAATGGCATAAACCAAATCAAATACATCTTCAGCATTAGGTTTCGAAAAATAATCACCATCCGAACCATACGCGGGCCTGTGTTCCTTGGCTGTAAGGGTACGCGGTACCGCATCTAAAAACTGATAGGCCCCCTGTTCTTCTAAAACTTGTTGCATCATAAATGCAGTAGCGCCACCGGGCACATCTTCATCGGTAAACAAAACACGATTGGTTTTCTTTATCGACTGTAAAATAGTTTTTGGCAAATCAAAGGGCAGTAAAGTTTGTACATCAATCACCTCGCACGAAATACCAATAGCTTCAAGCTCATTGGCCGCCTCCAGTACAATGCGGCACATAGAGCCATAGGTAACTATGGTTACATCATTGCCTTGCTTTAATATTTCGGGTTCGCCCAGGGGTACTGTAAACTCACCAATATTTACGGGTAGTTTTTCTTTCAACCGATATCCGTTCAGGCATTCCACAATCAAAGCAGGATCGTCTGATTGAAGTAGTGTATTATAAAAACCAGCAGCCTGGGTCATATTTCTGGGTACCAAAACAAACATGCCCCGCAACGCATGCAAAATCATACCCATAGGTGATCCGGCATGCCACACACCTTCCAGCCGATGCCCCCGCGTTCGCACAATTAGCGGTGCCTTTTGGCCTCCTTTTGTTCGGTATTGCAAACAAGCTAAATCATCCGATAGTGTTTGCAAAGCATATAACAAGTAGTCAAGATATTGAACTTCAGCAATGGGCCGTAACCCACGCAAGGCAGCGCCTATCCCCTGCCCAATAATTGTACACTCACGAATGCCGGTATCCGTTACGCGCAGCTCTCCAAACTTTTGTTGAAGGCCGGCAAAGCCCTGGTTCACATCTCCGATTTTGCCAACATCTTCACCAAAAGCCAACACCTTCGGATCGCGCTGCAACGCCTCGCGGAAGCAAGCCTGCAAAATTTCTCGTCCGTCTATTAAGGGCGAATTATCATGATAGACCGGAGCAACCGGATTTACCTTTAATGCCGACCAGGAGGATTGACTGTGGAGATAGGAACTAAACCGATCGAAGTTTTTTTCTTCTGAACTCTTTATCCACGCCACCAATTGGCTACGTATTTCTGACGAACTATACCTAAGTAATCGTGCTGCTTTGCGTGCTGCTTTTACAGCATCCATCAAGAGCGGGTTAATCGTTTTACGAAGCTCCTGTAAAATATCTTCAATGGCAGGCTGTTCACCAATTGCCTCGTTTAGTATTTGCTCAAGTTCCTTTTGCGATTTCTGAATATCCTTGTTAAAATCTTTCCAGGCCGCATCTTTAGCAGCCCGCGCAGTGGTCTTGGCATTTTTTTCAATTTCATCCAACTCGTCCGCAGATGCGACTCCATTTTCAATCAACCATTGCCGAAGCTTGCGAATGCAATCAAATTCTGTTTCCCACGCTAATCTTTCTTTTGATTTATAGCGCTCATGCGAACCGGAGGTAGAATGACCTTGCGGCTGAGTCATCTCTGTAACATGTACCAACACCGGCACGTGTTCCTCCCGACAAATTTTTTCAGCTTTTTCGTAAACGGAAATCATCGAAAGATAATCCCAACCTTTTACGGTAAAGATTTCATAACCCTTTTCCGATTTATTACGTTGAAAGCCGGCCAGTATTTTCGAAATGCTTCCTTTGGTAGTTTGATATTCAGCCGGAACCGAAATACCATATTCATCATCCCATACGGAAATAAGCATGGGCACCTGTAAAACTCCGGCTGCATTAATGGCTTCAAAGAAGTGACCTTCTGATGTGGAGGCGTTGCCAATGGTTCCAAATGCGATTTCATTTCCAGCTGTACTCAATTCGGGGTAGGCAGCCAGTCCGGGATTATTCCGGAAAAGTTTGGATGCATAAGCAAGGCCCACCAACCGTGGCATTTGCCCGGCAGTAGGCGAAATATCAGAACTGCTGTTCTTTAGGTGTGCCAGGTTTTTGAAAGCTCCCTGTTCATCAATCATTCGGGTAGCAAAATGGCCATTCATTAACCGCCCGGCCGAGGCTGGATCAGCCTCTACACTGGTGTGTGCGTATAGTTGTGCAAAATATTGTTGCAGGGTTAACTCGCCAATTGCGAGCATAAAAGTTTGATCGCGATAATAACCTGCACGATGGTCGCCCGGTCTAAAAATTTTCGCCATGGCAATCTGGGCCAACTCTTTGCCATCGCCAAAGATTCCAAACTTGGCCTTGCCCATAAACACCTCTTTGCGACCCAGCAAACTAGCCTCGCGACTTTCGCAGGCAAGGCGATAATCAGCAAGAATAGCAGCTACTTTCTTTTCTGATAATCCGGTAACCAACGTTTTTGTTTGCGCCACTTCGAAATCCAGTTTGGTTATTGGTAAAAATAGGCAAAAACAAAGGAGGTGGCAAAAAGTGAAATTTTATCCATATAAAATCAGGCTAATTTCTTCATTCACCGAATAATGTCATTCAATCATTAAAAATTTCATTAGGATAGTTTGTGATATATCGGGCAAATAGAACGAGAAAACTAGAAGCCATTTCAAAAAAACACTTAAGGATGTCATGGCGGATTTATTCCGGCATCCCAACCTTTCTGCACAGATTCTGAGATCGCGGAACGCTGTCCGCGATGACAAAGTATTTTTGAGATGGCTTCTAATCTACTTTTAATCCCTCTTCCTGAGAAATAACAACCCACAGTTGTTTCGATATCAAAAATTCCTTTTGCCGCCTATGGGCCTGGCTGCGCACACGAAACCGTAAAAAGTCGGTTATGGAAATCTTGTGCTTGGCATTTTGCAATCGTGTACGAATGTTATCTTTGTGAGCACTTTATCTAAAGCGAAATTTTAACCTGAAATATCTTAAACATTATCCGATATGATTATTGGCGTACCCAAAGAGATTAAAAACAATGAGAACCGCGTGGCGGTAACTCCTGCCGGAGCTCAGGAATTTATTAAGAAGGGCCATACCGTTTATGTGCAAACCAAAGCTGGCGATGGCAGCGGGTTTTCAGATGAAGAATACAAAGGAGCAGGTGCAAAAATTCTGTCAACCGCTAAAGAAGTTTTCGATGTGGCCGAAATGATCGTAAAGGTTAAGGAACCCATCGAACAGGAATATGGCCTTATCCGCAAAGATCAACTGGTATTTACTTATTTTCATTTTGCCTCGTACGAGCCATTGGCACATGCGATGCTTAAAACCGGTGCCGTATGTCTTGCCTACGAAACGGTAGAGCGCCCCGACAGGAGTCTTCCGTTATTAGTTCCTATGTCGGAAGTAGCAGGGCGTATGTCAATTCAGGAAGGAGCCAAATACCTGGAGAAGCCTTTGAAAGGCCGCGGAATATTGCTGGGCGGTGTGCCTGGCGTAATGCCAGCTAAGGTTTTAATTCTGGGTGGTGGTGTGGTTGGAACCAATGCTGCTAAAATTGCTGCCGGCATGGGTGCCGATGTAACTATTACCGATGTAAATCTAAACCGCTTGCGTTATCTGGATGATGTAATGCCGAAGAACGTGCATACCATGGCCTCTAACGATTACGTATTGCGCGAACTGGTAAAAACTTCTGACCTGATTGTAGGTGGCGTATTAATTCCTGGTGCCAAAGCACCCAAACTTATTACGCGCGATATGCTCAAGACCATGCGCCCCGGTACCGTACTTGTTGATGTTGCGGTTGACCAGGGCGGGTGTATTGAAACCTGCAAACCTACTACACACGAAGATCCTACTTACATTATTGATGATATTGTACATTACTGTGTTGCCAACATGCCCGGTGCTGTACCTTATACTTCTACCCTTGCATTAACAAACGCTACCCTTCCATATGCTTTAAAACTGGCAAACAACGGTTGGAAAAAAGCATGCAGCGAAAATGAAGATTTGAAGAAGGGGCTTAATGTGGTGCAGGGAAAAGTGGTGTATAAGGCTGTTGCCGATGCCTTCAACCTGCCTTACACCAGCGTAGAGGAAATACTTTAGACATCAAATTTTGGAAATGCTTCAAGGAACTGAACCGGGGAGCCAGGTTTAGCCAGCGCTTCAAAGCAATACTGCGCCATTCCATTGGTAACTGCTACATAGCGTGCGCCAACGGTCATGTTATACACAGCAACCTGGTTAAACGCTTTTTGTGTGAGTTTGATTTCAGGAGCCTTGCATTCAACCAACATCCAGGGTTTTCCGGTTCGGTCGTGAATAATAATGTCGGAACGCTTGTGAAGTTTATTGTAGGTTAAGCCTCGCTCAACCTTAAACAATGCCTTGGGGTAAGACAGTTCGTTAATCAGGTAATGGATAAAATGCTGGCGCACCCATTCTTCGGGTGTAAGCACCACATACTTTTTTCGAATAATATCAAAAATCCAAACTTTTCCCTGTTCTTTGCGCAAAGCAATATTAAATTCGGGAAGGTTTAATTTATACATGTGCTAAAATTAACCTTTGAACACCACATTGTAACACATTCATTATATACCCACCATGAAATCAAAACAGGAAATTGTTGAAAACTGGCTTCCGCGATATACCGGTGTAAAACTGGAAGATTTTGGCCGCTATATCTTGCTTACTAATTTCGATAACTACGTTAAGAAGTTTGCCGAATGGAACGATGTGGAAGTGAAGGGGATGGATCGTGCCATGCGCAGTGCCACAGCCGGTGGCATTACCATTATCAACTTTGGGATGGGTAGCCCAAACGCAGCTACAATTATGGATTGCCTTACCGCAATTATGCCCGGGGCATGCCTGTTTTTAGGAAAGTGCGGGGGCTTAAAGAAAAAAAATGATCTGGGCGACTTCATCCTCCCTATTGCTGCCATTCGGGGCGAGGGTACATCGAATGACTATTTCCCTGCCGAAGTGCCTGCCTTACCTGCTTTTGCTTTACAGAAAGCCATTTCAACCACCATTCGGGATAATAACCAGGACTATTGGACCGGAACGGTTTACACCACCAACCGAAGGGTGTGGGAATGGGATGAGGTATTTAAAGATTACCTGGTCAAAATCCGAGCCATGGCAATTGATATGGAAACCGCTACCATTTTTTCTACCGGGTTTTATAATGAAATTCCTACCGGTGCGCTCCTGCTGGTTTCCGATCAGCCTATGATTGTGGAGGGAATCAAAACAGAAGCCAGTGATAAAGTAGTTACCACCAGTTATGTTGACCTTCATCTTAAAATAGGAATCGAATCGCTGAAGCAACTTATTAACAACGGCATGACGGTGAAACACCTGCGCTACTAAACCGCACGTGCATGCCTCCTTGCAACCAAAAGTGCAAGCAAGCCCAACACAAAGAAAGCGATGAGAGCCAACACAGAGTTTTTCATTCCAAAAACTTCATCGATATAGCCAAAGCTAAATATGCCAATGACAATCGCTATTTTTTCAGTTACGTCATAAAAACTAAAAAAGGAGGCCGTATCATTGGTTACGGGCATCAACTTGCTATAGGTACTTCTGCTTAAGGATTGAATGCCTCCCATCACCAGCCCCACAGCCACGGCTAATCCATAAAAATGAAATTCTACTTCAAGCCCGGAGTCTTTCAGGTTGGCTACCTGGTAGGCAGCCATGCAAACCAAAATCCAGAATAAAACCACACCCATCAATACCGGCAAGTTTCCCAACCTACCCGACAAATAAGACATAAGCATGGCCCCGGGAATGGCCACCAATTGAATCAATACAACTGTTACAATCAGCTTATCAGCCGGTAAGCCCAACGCCTGACTACCAAACAAGGTGGCGGCCAGCATAACCGTTTGCACACCCATGCTGTAAAAGAAAAAGGCAACTAAAAACCATTTCAGCAACTTAAGTTGCTTTACCTGGCTCCATACCTTTTTCAACTCGATAAATCCGGCTTGTAAAACTTCCTTTATTGATTTTTCTTTTGGTGTTTTACTTTCCGGCAACCATGCAAAGGTTATCTGCGAAAATGCTAACCACCACAAGCCAACTAATAAAAAAGTAAACCGGGGGCCGGAGGTATCATCCCCTTTTGCACTGAAGTAAAGCACCAGCCCAAAACCTGCCAGTTGCAATAATACACTGCCTGCATAACCCATTGAATACCCCCGTGCGCTCACCCAATCGCGATCTTCGGAGGCAGCAATTTCCGGTAGGTACGAGTTATAAAACACCAGGCTGCCGATATAACCCATAGCAGCCATGATAAAACAGAATACGCCCCAACCCACACTTGGTTGAGGCCCCTTAAACCAGAACAAACCAATACAAGCGGCACCACCCAGGTAGGTAAAGAATTGCATAAATTTCTTCTTATTACCACGCGAGTCGGCTACGGAAGATAATACCGGTAGCGCAAGGGCGATCAGGAAATATGCAGTAGCCAGCGCATAATCATAGAGTGCGGTATTTTTAAATGTACGCCCCAGCAACGGCACCGTATCTTCACCATAAGCTGCTTTTGTAATGCCAGCAAAATAAATTGGAAAAAAAGTAGTGGTGATAACCAGGTTATACACCGAATTTGCCCAGTCGTACATACACCAGGCGTTGATAACTTTTATATCGCGGTATGTGGCTGATGTTTGCATAAAAAAAATAGCCTTCTGGTTTAGAGAAGGCTATTGAATAATGTCACCACTAAGGATTTTAATCTTCCAGTCGTTCTTCAATTGTTGAATACAGAAGTTTTCTGGCATTTGCCTTTCTCAACTCGGTCTCAACATCAGCAATAATTCCTCGTTTGGTTTCTTTATCTACTTTTAAGGAAACTGTTAGCTGATCGCGTTCCACTTCGTCCAGTTTTGCTTTTTCTTCATTCACCCAACGAATTACGTCTTTGGTATCAATGAAAGCATCATTGGCCTGAATTTTCGCCTCCTTACCATATTGCTGAGTCTTGGTAGGTTCTCCGATATAGAGGTTAGCAACCAATCCTTTACGCATTAATTTTCTTAATTGGGTAGCCTGCGGGATTTGCTGTTTTACTTCAATAGTTGTTTCACGCATCTCTGTTGTAACCATGAAAAAAAAGAGAAGCATAAATACAACGTCTGGCATAGAGGATGTAGGGATTTCCTGCTTTACCTCTGCTTTTTTCTTAAACTTTGACATATCAAATTATGTTTTAGTTACCACCCGCTTTTGTTGGATCTGCAATTGAGATGTTGAGCGGAATTCCTGCCCTACCTTTCTCGTAGATTGCCTTATTTCTCGGAACAGTTAGATCCGATGCGGCTTCCCGGAACTCAGCGTTAGTAACACCTGCCTGGTCAGCATATATATCATAGTACGCACCCTGAACAATATCGAGCAGTTCTATGAAACGCTTATGACTTGTTCCCCGGTCGGTCTTAAAGGACACGATAGCCTTTTCCGGATTATCCGAACTAGCCGGGTCTTTTCCATTGTTCAGGATGAACTTTTTGATTTCCTCTTTCAAACCAGTTACATCTTCTCTTGGTTCACCTTCTACCAGCAAGGCATCAGACGAGTTAATCTGAATCTTGAACATGTTGCGCTCCTGAATTTTAACATCCTCCGGAGGAGTAGCCTCTGGTGGTGGTGGTAACGCAATGCTCAAACCTTTGTTATTTGGCATAGTAGTAGTAACCAGAAAGAATGTTAACAGCAGAAAGGCGATATCCGCCATGGATGCGTTAGGTATATCTGGTGTTGCACGTGCCATCTACTTTAAGGTTTTATTAATTTCAGAAAAAACTATTCCTACAATAGCAAAAACAAATGTTATGTAAAACATGATTAAGCCTGCTCCAATCAGTTTTGAAGCGCCTTCTGTAATACCCATTAACTTCCCTGACGGGGATATTTCGGAACCAGAAAGGAAGTACGATATAAGAAATACTACAGCCAGAACTCCAATAGAAATACCTGATTTAACAAGGTTACTTGGAGATTTCAGTATCTGAATTAGTGGCATAAAAAACGCACTAATAATTGCTATGCCAACCAGAGCATAGCCAAAATAAAGTCCTGCATCTAACATCTTACAATTATTTAGATAGCTTATGCTTAACCAAAATATCAATCAAACTAATGGAAGCATCTTCCATGGAGTTAACAATAGCATCAATTCTTGACACACAGTAGTTGTACATGATTTGCAGAATCATACCCACAATAAGACCCGCTACTGTTGTGATAAGCGCCACTTTCATACCACCCGCAACAACGTTAGGAGAAATATCACCAGCTGCCTGAATCGCATCAAACGCGAAGATCATACCGATTACAGTACCAAAGAATCCAAGCATTGGACCGAGTGAAATAAACAAGGAAATCCAGATCAGCCCTCTTTCTAATTTACCCATTTCAACGCCACCGTAAGAAACGATTGACTTCTCAACCATTTCGATGCCTTCTGATGAACGCATCAGGCCTTGTGTAAAAATAGAAGCAACCGGGCCACGGGTATTTTTTGTTACGTCTTTAGCTGCCTCGATTCCGCCCTTAGCAAGCGCATCTTCAATTTTAGCTAAAAGTTTCTTCGTATCTGTTGTTGCAAGATTCAGGGTAATTACTCTTTCAATAGAAACAGCCAAACCTAAAATCAAGCATATCAAAATGGGCCACATGAAGGTTGGATCACCTTCAATAAACTTGTCTTTAACAATTTGATGGAAAGAATCTCCCTGTGCGGCAACCTCCTCAGTAGATTCCTGGGCATCCTGCGTGTAAGCCTGTGTAGTGCTGAACGTGAGCAGCCCGATTAATGCAAAAATCGAAAGTAATTTTTTCATGGTTTAAGGTTTAGATAATACTTGAAGTGGCCAAATTTAAAGGTTTTGGTTAATGCCAAACAAGATTTTAAAAAAAAATCTAAAATTCTATTCGGTGCTTTTCTGCTTTCTGCCATATAATTCAAAATACGTCCGTTAGTCACGCAAAATTTGATTTTGTTCGGGCTCTTTCAATTTGGCTCCCCAACCAAAAATCCGATCCCAGAGGCTTTTGGAAAGGGGTGGATTAATCCATTTCTTTGCGGGACTTTTTTGGGAGAGGTGTCCGAGTGGTTGAAGGAGCACGCCTGGAAAGTGTGTATACCTGAAAGGGTATCGCGGGTTCGAATCCCGCTCTCTCCGCACTTATGTTAGTCAGGCCATTTCACCGGCCAGTGAAACCCCAATCCTTGCACGGGTCTCTTCACTTCCAAATTCAGCCAGCAGCAGCATCAATTTGGTAACTGCTGCCTCCAGGGTAATATCACCTCCACTTATAACCCCAATATCAGCCAAGGTTTTGCTCGTTTCATACCGGCCCTGCTCTACCATACCGCCCGGGCATTGGGATACATTTAGCAAAATTAACCCCCGCCCTACGGCCGCTTTTAAACTATGCACAAACCAAGGCGCGGTGGGGGCATTTCCCGATCCATAGGTTTCAACTATCACCGCCTTTACACCTTCTGTATTTAGTACCGCATCTACCATTTGTGGACTAATGCCCGGAAAAAGCTTCAGGATTGCCACCGAGGAATCAAAGGTTGACAATAACCTGAGGGTACCTGTTGACGGGGTAGAAATTGCAGCCAGGTTGTAATCAATTTTAACCCCGGCCTTTGCCAGCACCGGGTAGTTGCCTGACTCGAAAGCATCGAAGTGCATACTCTCTACCTTTTTGGAACGGTTGCCCCGCAGCAACTGATAATCGAAATAAATGCAGACTTCGGGAACAAGCGGCCTGCCATCTTGTTTGGCGGAAGCAATCTCCAGCGAAGTAATCAGATTTTCGCGGGCGTCTGATCGGGGTTGGCTGATGGGCAACTGAGCACCTGTGAAAATTACCGGTTTAGCCAGGTTGGGCAACATAAAACTGATGGCCGAGGCGGTAAAAGCCATGGTATCGGTACCATGCAGTACCACAAAGCCATCCTGCGCCTGATAATTCTCAAAGATAATTTCGCCAATCGCCTTCCAGTGTTCAGGCGAAATATTAGAAGAGTCTATCGGCTTGGTAAAGGAAACAACGGTTATTTCAAGAAAGAGATTCCGCAAAGCCGGCAATTGCTCTTTTATTAAGGAGAAGTCAAACGGAATTAATACGCCCGATTCATCGTAGGTCATTCCAAATGTACCTCCGGTGTAGATAATCATTACCCGCGAGCGTGCTTCGGCCGGGGTGGCAGTGTTAATGCTGATGCGTGTGTACTTCATTCTTTAAACAACTTAGAGGCGTTCGAATACGTGTGCTGCATTAATTCAAGAACAGGCATATTTCGCAAGGTGGCTACCCGGGCCGCAATTAAGGGAATATATTCTGGAGTATTGCGTTTACCGCGATGGGGCACAGGCGCCAGGTAGGGACTGTCGGTTTCCAGAACCAGGCGATTAATATCAATTTGTGGAATAACTGTATCCAGCCCTCCATTTTTAAATGTAGCCACACCACCAATACCCAGGTAAAATCCAAGGCTCACAATTTTATTTGCCTGCTCTATCGTTCCGGAAAAACAATGGAACACTCCCGTTAAGGCCGGGCCGGCAAAAGGTTCCAGCAAGGCTATGGTTTCATCAATCGATTGGCGGCAGTGGATAACCAACGGAAGTTTGTATTGCTTTGCCCACCCCGTTTGAATCTTGAAGGCTTCCTGTTGTTGTTCCCAAAAGGTTTTGTCCCAGTATAAGTCGGTTCCCATTTCACCAATTGCAGCAAACCGTTTTTTGTGCAACCAACTTTCAACCAGGTAGAGCTCTTTTTCGAAATCTTTTTTAACCGAACACGGGTGCAGGCCCATCATCGCAATACATTGGTTCGGAAACTTTGCCTCTACCTCCAGCATTGCATCAATAGACGTATGGTCTACATTGGGCATATAAATCCGGTTCACGCCTAACGCTGTACATTGCGCAAGCACCTCGTGCCGGTCGGTATCAAAGTCCTGCGTGTAGATGTGGGCATGTGTGTCAATCCAGAAACTCATGCGGCTAATTTAAGAATTCATCTAAAGCCGCGTTCAACAGGTTTTCGTTCTTACTACTTTTAAATCCTGTACAAGTTGGGAGCAGTCCGATAGCCTTTTCCACATTCAGGTTATCCTGTGTTTGAACTACGGCAATCTTATTTTCTTTTACATAGCGGCCCAGGTATTCCTGTTCGGTTTGGCCCGGAGTTGGAATCAGAATTACCTGTTGCTTTCCCAAACAATATAAATCCATTATAGTACTGTAACCGCTTCGTGCAATTATTACCGAGGCATTTACCATAAGTTGTTCCAACTCAGCTGCCGGAAGGTGGTTAATCAGTTCAACTCCATTTTGCACCCGAACACTCGCAGCATCTGTTAATCCACGCACAATCACAGACGGGCGCATAAGTTTGGTGAGCTGCGAAAGCAGGGCTTGTTCGAACAGTGTGCGTTGATTTTCCGGTCCGGAAACCAAACCGAGAATCAGCGAATCGTTTATTGGTTTGCGAGGAGGCGTAAACCGGCTGAGCATACCCACAAACCGATGGGGTAATTTTACACCTGCAGTAAAGGGTTGTGTAATACCGGAAGGTCCGAAATCTGGAATCCAAACAGAATCAAATTTTGCCAGTGCTTTTTTTAGGGTTGTATTAATAATAGTGGCCCCCAAATTCCAAACTCCAGAAAACAATATTCGCAATTGATGCGTGATAATAACGGAAGGAATTTTTTCACTGTAGCACCCATACCGGTTATCGGATAGGATGTGTGTAATGGAAAGTTGGGTTATTAATTGCTGAACCTGTTGGTGCTCCTGCCGGATGGTTTTTCGCAGCTTGGGTAATTGCATGATCATATTTAACATGAATGAACCATGGGCCGGGTACACCACTTTATGTGCCGGCAACTCGACAAACCGAAGGGTTGGGAATTCTTGCTTTAATAAATGCAGTGCCGCGCCATCGCTCCCAATGGTAACTTCGATTTTCCGATGTACTAATTGTTTAATGACCGGGATGCTACGCGTAGCATGCCCCAGCCCCCAATTTAATACAGCAACAAAAACATGCATGTGCAAATATACAATCAGAGCAACCCAAATGAGTAACCCTCCGCATTCAAATACTCCAGGTAGCGCGGTAAAGCAAACATCAGGTTTCGTTCGGCTTTATAACTATCATGAAATACCACAATAGAACCGGGTCGCGTGGCCTGAATTGTTCCCCGAAGGCATTTATCCGGAGAGATGCTTTGGCGGTAATCTTGCGTAAGCACATCCCACATCATGATTTTATATTTCTCTTTCAGCGCTTTAATCTGTTGGCGGGTTATTCGGCCGTAAGGCGGACGGAAGAGCGGGGTGGTGACGGGTAACAGGAGGTCGGTACGATGCGTGTTAAGTATTGTTTCGCATTTGACCGTATTATCGAGGTAAGACTGCAAGGGCGTATTCCAACCGTTTAAATGATTAAATGTGTGGTTGCCAACTGCGTGGCCAGCAGGTAAGATTTTTGTAAATACATCCGGGTGCTTCTGTACATTATCGCCAATACAAAAAAAAGTAGCAACCGCGTTGTACGGTTTCAAGGTTTCCAGCACAAAATCAGTAGCACCGGGAACAGGCCCATCATCAAACGTCAGGTAAACTTTTTTTTCGGTTGCTGGCATGCGCCAGATCAATTGGGGATACAGCCACGGAAGAAAAAAAGGTGTTTGAAACAGATTCAAGATTCTAAAATTTAAGATTGCTAAGATTCAAAATTTTAAATCTCGAATTTGAAATTTTGAACTACTCTACTCTGCACGAAAGAATTGTAATATCATCGCGGTACCCGTTGCGGCCTTTAAAACCATCCAGGTTAACAATAATATCCTGGTGCATAGTGCGAATGTCTTTGTTGCGATTAGCCTGCAGGTAATCTACCAATGCCTGCACGCCATACTCTGCCCCCGCTTCATTTACTGTTTCAGTAAGCCCATCGGTATAAGCGAACAAGGTAAAATCATCCAGGTTGGTTATGAAACCTTCGTTCAAAAATGGTAAAGGATTCATTGCTCCCAATACAGTGCTACCCTCTTCAAGCAGGTGTACCCCGTTTTTATCTAACAGAATAGGTGGGTTATGGCCAGCATTTACATACACCATTGTTTTGAGGCTAAGGTCATAAATCGCACCAAAGAAGGTAATAAATTTTTCGCCTTTGGTATTTTCTATTACCTGGTAATTGAGTGCCTCTACGATTTCTTTCAGGTTAGGTGTCTGGCGTAGTAATGTTCTTAACGAGGCCTGAAAATTGGACATCATTAATGCGGCCGCTATTCCTTTACCGCTAACATCGGCCACACAAATCAAAAACTGATTTTTATTAATGGGTACGTAATCGTAATAATCGCCACCCACCCTATCGTGTGGTAAATAACTGGCTTCTATTTTTAACCGATCGGTATAGGGCAACCGATCCGGGAATAAGAACTGCTGCACATCGCTGGCAATTTCCAACTCTTTACGGAAGGCTTCCTGTTCTAATTGTTTACGCGCCAGTTTCTTGTTCTCGATAGCAACAATAATAATGTTGCTTAGCGCCTGAATGAATTTTATGCTCTCTTCCCGATCATATTTACTGGGATGCAGCCCGCCCACAAACACAAGTGCCAAAGTATCCGATTTATGAGCTACCGGAATAACCAGGTCAAACTCATGAAACGCACATTCCTCATCAAATTCATCCATGCGGTGGATGTTCCGGATCATTTTAAACCGATCATCCAGGCCATGTTTTTGAAAATCTGACTGGGTACCAAAACTTACTTTGCAATTCCAGATTTCATCAAGTACAAACAGTGCCAACTTCTTGATGTTGAGATTAGAACGTAGCGTGAAGTTAAAAATCTTGTAGAGTGAATCCTCCGGAACGTTATTATTGATGGATTGCGTTACCTCCAGCAACGCATTGAGTTCCAGCTCTTTTCTTTCCAATTTCTTTTTTAACTCTAACTCATCCATAGGTTACTGGTAAAAATACTAAAGCCATCTCAATTTGACTATGCGGGCAGGTGCAGATAAAAAAGAATAACAAAAAATTAAATTGACTTCTTGGCAAATCTGAATCAAACCGGACATCAATACCAACCGGAACAGGTAGTGGCTATAGCAAAGCATTACGACCTTTCCATTTATAACCAACGCATTGCGAGGTTAGCGCTACCCCAACAACGTAAAGTGGGTAAAACACCTGTAAAACTATGAAAGCCAGGAAACTGAACCGTTGCTGAATCAACTTTGATGTGTAGGCCAGCAATACACCCTCCAGCATCAACTTCCATAGCACGCCAGCCAATAAAAAAGGATTAAGCGTAAAAAGAGCCATACCGAGCATTGGCAACCATAGTAGTTGAAACAAGAGAACAAATACTGCCAGTGATTTTGTAAACGCTGAAGTATTAGCTTTCCATTTACTTGCCCACCGAATGCGCTGCTCAAAAAAATCACCGATCGATCGGGGTGGAATGGTCTTGCAGCTGTTGTTTCCATAAATAATGGCACGAATGGATTTTGGAAACTGTACTGAAATTTTGCGCATCAGAAATTCATCATCGCCAGAAGCAATGTGTTCGTTGCCCGTATATCCACCAACCGCATCAAAGGCCGATTTTCTAAAAGCCAGGCTTGCCCCGTTACACATTACCGGCTTGTGCCAGCCCAGCATACCAAGCCCCATCGCCATAACACTCGCAAACTCAACGGCCTGCAGGTTACCAAATAAAGTTGCATCATTTTTTAAGCAAACCGTTCCTGCCACCAGTTGCGTAGTGGGTTTGAACGAACGCACCAGATCTGCCAGCCAATCAGGTGGAAGCTCACAATCCGCATCGGTAGTTACAATAATTTCACCATCCGCTGCATTAATGCCCATAGCCAGGGCCTGCTTTTTTCCATTACCTGCCGACTTAATAAGGGTGAACGTAAATTGCGGGTATTCATGTTGCAGCGCCTGTGCTACCTGCACCGAGGTATCTTCTGAATGATCATCCACCAAAATCAACTCCCACTTGCCTGCATACGTTTGTTGGGCCAGCGAAGGTATCAACATACGCAGGTTGTGTGCTTCGTTGCGCATGGCCACCACTACCGTAACGGGCGGAGTTACCGTTGATGAAGATAAATCCTTCTTCCACCGGTTTAGGCCGCTGATCAGGGTAATCAAAAAAATAAAATAGATTACAAAAATGCTGAGCCAGATAACCATTGCGTGTTTATCAGTAAGTTTGAGACGTGAACAAAG
>Ga0116142_10000835_pt1 | contig 39469 bp, 43 predicted proteins | sample AD_UKC033_MetaG_FD_89785 | JGI IMG/M metagenome (GOLD analysis project Ga0116142, IMG submission 89785) | Active sludge microbial communities of municipal wastewater-treating anaerobic digesters from USA - AD_UKC033_MetaG | ecosystem: Engineered > Bioreactor > Anaerobic > Digestate | place: USA... | reverse complement strand
TGAAGCTCTATTAAATTGGCTTGTTTGACCCGGAACAACCCATGTTTATAGAATTCACTACCACAATGACAAGAAAATAAAATTCGGTCGGTCTAAAAAATGACCTTACTCCCGAATTTCCCTATTGACTATTGACTATTGACTATTGACTGTTGACTGTTGACTATTGACTTCTGATTACTGCTTCATCAGAATCCGCATGCTTTCGCCGATTTCGGCCGGGGATTTCACGACATGGATGCCGCACTCCGACATGATCTTCATTTTGGCTTCGGCGGTATCCGCCGCACCCCCGATGATGGCGCCCGCGTGTCCCATTTTACGGCCTTTGGGGGCGGTTTGGCCGGCAATGAATCCCACGACGGGTTTGGTACCGTGTTCCTTTATCCAATAGGCTGCTTCGGCTTCCATACCGCCGCCGATTTCCCCGATCATGATGATTCCATGGGTTTCAGGATCCTGCATGAGGAGTTGTACCGCATCCAGGGTGGTGGTGCCTACGATCGGGTCCCCGCCGATGCCGATGCAGGTGGATTGGCCCATGCCCGCTTTGGTCACCTGGTCAACCGCTTCGTAGGTAAGCGTGCCTGAACGGGACACAATGCCGATATGGCCTTTCTGATGAATGAATCCCGGCATGATGCCCACTTTCGCCTCATTCGGGGTGATGATCCCCGGGCAATTGGGCCCGATGAGACGGCAGGGAAAGTCCCTGATATATTCTTTTACCCGGACCATGTCCTGGACCGGGATGCCTTCCGTGATGCAAACGATGACCCCGATGCCTGCCGCCGCGCTTTCCATGATCGCATCCGCGGCAAAAGCCGGTGGGACAAAAATGATGGAAACATTGGCTCCCGCTGCTTTGACCGCGTCTTCCACATTATTGAAAACGGGCCGGTCGAGGTGGCGCTGACCACCCTTGCCAGGGGTCACCCCACCCACCACGGCCGTGCCGTATTCGATCATCTGGGTGGCATGAAAAGTGCCTTCTTTCCCCGTAAATCCCTGCACGATGACCCTGCTGTCCCGGTTGACCAATACACTCATTTATCAGGATTTAAGTTTTCTTCGAAAATAAAAATGTCTTCATTTTCCTTATGCATGTAATATTTTTCCCTGGCGTATTTCTCCTTGTTTTTCTCCAGGTCCTCCTTGTCCCTCCGCGCTTCTACAATCATTCCGGCGAGGATTTTCTGTTCCTGCTCCAGCCGGTATATTGATTGCGAAAGCTGCCATTGATTCACCCATTTGTTTTTATCGAAAAAAATCATCCAGATAAAAAAGACCATGGCGGTGATAAAATAGCGGTTGACCAGGTAGTCCGGCAGTATTTTGGACAAATGGAACCGGAGCGAAGCAGTAATAGCCTTAATCGGAAGCATTCAAGTGAAATTGAAGCATAAATATATTAAAAATATATCTTATATTATCATAAAGGCCTTGCCTGGGTATACTGCGGATTCGCCCAGTTCCTCTTCGATCCTCAGCAACTGGTTGTATTTGGCCACCCGGTCGGAACGGGAAGCGGAACCGGTTTTGATCTGACCGGTATTGAGCGCCACGGCCAGGTCGGCGATGAAGGTATCTTCCGTCTCCCCGGAACGGTGGCTGATGATGCTGGTATAGGCATTCCGGTTGGCCAGCTGGACCGCGTCGATGGTTTCCGACAGGGTGCCGATCTGGTTTACCTTGATCAGGATGGAATTGGCCGCATCGGAATCGATCCCTTTTTGCAGGCGATCCGTATTGGTGACAAAAAAATCATCCCCTACAATCTGGATTTTATTGCCTAATTCTTTGGTCATGGCGCTCCAGCCGCTCCAGTCATCCTCGTGGAGCCCGTCTTCGATGGACAGGATGGGATATTTATGGCACCATTCTTTCCAAAAAGAGATCATGCCGGGGGTATCGAATTCCATTTTATTGGACTTCTTAAATACGTATCGTTGTTTTTCCTCATCCCACAGTTCGGATACCGCGGCATCGAGGGCTATGGCAATGTCTTCACCCGGTTTGTAGCCCGCCTTTTGGATGGCTTCCAGGACGATTTCGATGGCCTCTTCATTGGAATTGAGGTTCGGGGCGAAGCCTCCTTCATCCCCCACATTGGTGCTGTATCCTTTCGACTTGAGTACGGATTTGAGGTTATGGAAAACCTCCACTCCCATCCTCAGAGCCTCGGAGAAAAAGTCGGCCCCGATCGGGATGATCATAAATTCCTGGAAATCGATTTTGTTGTCTGCATGGGCACCTCCATTGAGGATGTTCATCAGGGGTACCGGCATGACATGCGCATTGACCCCGCCAAGGTACCGGTAAAGGGACTGGTTGGTTTCCAGGGCGGCGGCTTTGGCGGCGGCCAGGGAAACGCCCAGGGTGGCATTGGCGCCCAGTTTGGATTTATTAAAAGTACCGTCCAGTTCGATCAGGAGCTGGTCGATGTACTTCTGGTCATGCACCTCCACCCCGATCAGCTCTTCACGAATGGTTTCTTCGATGTTTTGGCAGGCTTTCAACACGCCTTTGCCCAGGTAACGGTCCTTGTTCCCATCCCTTAATTCCACGGCTTCATGTTTGCCCGTGGAAGCGCCGGAGGGGACTGCAGCGCGACCCAGGGTCCCTTTTTCGGTTTCGAGTTCAACTTCAACCGTTGGATTTCCCCTGGAATCCAGGATTTCCCTTGAACGGATATCAACAATTACACTCATATTAGGATTTATTCATTTTATAGTCTGCCAGTTCGTCAATAAACTGGTCAAATAGATAATGGGCGTCGTGGGGACCCGGGGATGCTTCCGGGTGGTATTGAACGGAAAAAGCCGGGCGGCCTTTGAGCCGGATGCCTTCCACCGTATCGTCATTGAGATTGACATGGGTGATCTCGATCAGGTCTGTTTTCTGGAGCAGGGTTTCGGGATCCACGCAGAATCCGTGGTTTTGGGAGGTGATTTCGCATTTGCCGCTGACCAGGTTTTTCACCGGGTGATTGATGCCCCGGTGCCCGTGATGCATTTTAAAGGTGGGCACATTAAGGGCAAGCGCGAGGATCTGGTGCCCCAGGCAGATTCCGAACAGCGGTTTGCCGGTCTTCAGGATGGCCCGGGTGCTTTCTATGGCATAATCCATGGCGGCCGGGTCCCCCGGACCATTGGATAAAAAATAACCGTCGGCTCCCCAGGCCAGTATTTTTTCAGCCGGGGTTTCCGCGGGGAAAATACGCAGGTAACAATCCCTGTTGACCAGGTTGAGCAGGATGTTCCGTTTGGTGCCGAAGTCCAGGACTGCTATTTTATAAGAAGCCGACGAGTCTCCGAGAAAATATTCCTCTTTGGTACTGACCCGGCTGGCCAATTCCAGGCCATCCATATTGGGCGTCTTCCCGAGGATTTCCTGCAGCCGCCCAAGATCGAAGATCTCGGAAGAAATGACGGCGTTCATGGCCCCTTTGTTGCGGATATGGCGCACGAGTTCCCGGGTATCCACCTGTTGGATCCCAACCAGTTTTTCGCGGACAAAATAATCCTGGATCGATGACTCGGCCTGAAGGCGGGAAAAATCAGTGGTAAAGTTCTTGCAGATAAATCCGGCAATTTTGACCGATGAAGATTCCGTTTCCGTGGCTTTGGTCCCGTAATTCCCGATATGGACATTGGTGGCGATCAGCAGCTGCCCATAATAGGAGGGATCCGTAAAGATTTCCTGGTAACCGGTCATGCCCGTGTTAAAACACAGTTCTCCGGAAGCTGTACCCTTCACTCCAATCGCTTCTCCGTGAAAAACTTTGCCGTCTTGCAACAAAAGGACTGCCGGAGCAGGGGATTGGTATGCTTCTGACATGGATCTGGCTGGAATTGAAAAAACGTCCACAAATATAAAACTTAAACCGGGGTGCCGGCCCGTGCCCCGGTAAGAAATTTAAGAAAAATGGCCGGTGATTGTTTCATCTAAACGATTTGTAAAACAAAGGGGATTGAAAGCTCAATCCCCTTTGTTTATTCATATCCTTGAACGGAAAAATGAAATTGGCCTCATTCTTCCTTCTTGGCTTCTTCCGTCTCGGTTTGTTCGCCTTGCGCTTTGGCCTTTTTTGTACTGCTCCGGCGGGTTCGCTTTTTCTTTTCAGGTGCGGCAGCCGATGCCGGTTTGGTCCCCAGGGTATACACTTCGTTAAAATCCACAAATTCGATCAGGGCCATTTCGGCAGCGTCCCCGCTGCGAAATCCGGTTTTGATGACGCGCAGGTAGCCCCCGGGACGGGTGGCAATTTTCGGTGCAATCACCGCAAACAATTCTTTAAGGGCATCCTTGCTTTGAAGATAGCTGAAGATCACCCTCCTGGAATGGGTGGTATTGTCCTTCGACTTGGTGACCAGGGGCTCGAGGTACTGGCGAAGTTCCCTTGCTTTGGCCAGGGTGGTGTTGATCCTTTTGTGCAGGATCAGGGATGCCGCCATGTTCTTGAGCAATGCCGCCCGGTGGCCGATTTTACGGCCGAGGTGATTGATTTTATTGCCATGTCTCATGATGAAATGTTTTTATCCTCGCCACAGCGGAGCAACGGAATGCTCACACGCTAATTGGCATGGGTTGATTGAATGAATATTATTCTTCGTCCAGTTTGTATTTGGAAAGGTCCATGCCGAAACTCAGGCCCTTCGTGGACAGCAATTCTTCGATTTCCACCAGGGATTTTTTACCGAAATTCCTGAATTTAAGCAGTTCGTGGGTATCGTATTTGACCATTTCCCCGAGGGTATTGATTTTGGCCGCTTTCAGACAATTGTAGGCGCGCACCGAAAGATCCAGGTCCTCCAGGGAGGTTTTCAGCAATTTGCGCATATGGAGGATATGCTCGTCCACGATGGCGTCTTCCTTCCGGGAGGCATCGTTGAAGGTGATGTTTTCATCGGTGATCAGCATCAGGTGCTGGATCATGATCCTGGAGGCCTCCTTGATGGCTTCTTCCGGGTGGATGGTCCCGTCGGTTTTTAATTCAATGGTCAGCTTTTCATAATCCGTCCTCTGGCCCACCCGGGTATTGGAAATGGAATAGGCCACATTGCGGATGGGGGTATAGATCGCATCCAGCGGGATCAGCCCGATCGGGGCGTCCTTGGGATAGGTATCGTCGGCGGGGACATAACCCCTGCCTTTGGTAATCTTTAGTTCAATTTCGAGGTTAACGAAGGGCTCCATCCTGCAGATCAGCAGGTCAGGGTTCATCACCTTGTACACGTTGGTGAATTTTTCAATTTCCCCGGCCCGGAATTCGTCCTTGCGGTTAATGGTCAGGTAGATGGTGTCTTCGGAATTGTCGTCGGTATTGTTGACCTTTTTCAGGCGGATCTGTTTCAGGTTAAGAATGATGTCCACGATGTCCTCAACCACTCCTTTGATGGTGGAAAATTCGTGGTCTACTCCGGCGATACGGATGCCGGAAATGGCATGTCCTTCGAGGGAGGACAGGAGGATTCTTCTCAGGGAGTTGCCTATAGTCTGACCAAATCCTGGTTCAAGCGGTTTAAACTCGAACACACCGTCAAAATCATTGGCTTTTTGCAGAATGATTTTTTCCGGTTTTTGGAAATTTAATATGCTCATAAAATCAATTGTGCTTAAAAAACTGGTTAAGAAATCGGTCCTTCGGGTTATTTGGAATATAACTCGACGATCAACTGTTCGTTGATCCGTTCCGGTATCATGTCTCTTTCGGGGTAGATGAGGAATTTGCCTTCCATGCGTTCAGGATTCCATTCCAGCCAGGGCGATTTGCGGATATCGGTTTTGGCATGGACCTGGTTCTGGATATGTTCCAGGTTGGCCGATTTGCCTCTTACGGCGACCACATCACCCGGTTTAAGGAGGGCGGAAGGAATATTCACGATTTTACCATCGACGGCTATGTGTTTGTGGGATACCAACTGGCGGGCGGCCCTCCGGGTAGGGGCGATGCCGAGGCGATACACGGTATTGTCCAGCCTGGACTCCAGCAATTGAAGCAGCAGGGTGCCGGTAACGCCGTGTTTGCGGCTGGCCAGTTCAAACGTTTTCCGGAACTGCCTTTCTAGGATGCCGTATGTATGTTTTGCCTTTTGTTTTTCCTTAAGCTGGACGGCGTAGTCGGATTTCTGCTTTTTTTTGCGGCTCTGGCCATGCTGGCCCGGCGCGTATTTTTTCCTGTCAAAGCTCTTATCCTGGCCGAAAATGGGCTCTCCGAAGGTCCTTGCGATTTTTGTACTTGGTCCGGTATATCTTGCCATGATTAAATGATATTCTGAAAATGTTGATTAAATGATCCTGGTTTCGGTTTGCATTATACCCTGCGTTTTTTGGGTGGGCGGCAGCCATTATGGGGGATCGGGGTCGTATCGGTGATGGTGGTCACTTTGATCCCGACGTCGTTGATGCCCCGGATGGCGGCTTCACGGCCGGTACCCGGTCCCTTTACATAAACATCCGCGGAACGGACACCCGCCTCATGGGCGAGGGTGGCGGCATGGGACGCGGTTTTTTGGGCGGCATAGGGGGTGTTTTTCTTTGATCCCCGGAAGCCTTCGCGGCCGGACGAGGACCAGGAGACCACCTGTCCCTGTTTGTTGGTAATGGTGACGATCACATTATTGAAACTGGCGAGGACATAAGCAATCCCTTCGGACTCCACATGCACTTTCCTTTTCTTGGCTTTTTTTACCTGAGACATATCTGGATCTGATTGACGGTTATTTGGTTACTTTCTTTTTATTGGCCACGGTCTTCCGTTTTCCTTTCCGGGTCCGGGCATTGGTCTGGGTATTCTGCCCTCTGACCGGGAGTCCCCTGCGGTGGCGGATCCCGCGGTAACAACCGATGTCCATCAACCTTTTGATGTTGAGCTGGACTTCAGAACGGAGCATCCCCTCCACTTTATAATCATCCTGGATGATTTTAGTGATTTTATGCACATGTTCGTCGGTCCAGGCCGAAACTTTCATGTCCGGATCGATCCCGGCTTTGTCCAGGATCGCGGCCGAAGAGGAGGTGCCGATGCCGAAAATATAGGTAAGGCCGATGAGCCCTTTTTTGTTTTTTGGAAGGTCAATGCCTGAAATACGTGCCATGAATTAAATTTTTAACCTTGTCTTTGTTTGAATTTGGGGTTCTTTTTGTTGATGACATAAAGCTTGCCCTTGCGGCGTACGATTTTGCAATCGGCCGACCTTTTTTTGATGGAAGTTCTTACTTTCATGATCCTCAGTGTTTTACTTGTACCGGTAAATAATCCTGCCTCTTGAAAGATCATAAGGAGACATCTCAACGGCCACTTTGTCACCCGGCAATAACCGGATATAATGCATGCGCATTTTACCGGAAATGGTGGCTAAAATGACGTGATCGTTTTCAAGATGGACCCTGAACATCGCATTGGACAATGCTTCTTCAATGATCCCATCTTGCTTGATCAAGTCTTCCTTAGGCATCCTTTAAAATTTCGGACTGCAAATATCTATATTTTTAGCGAAATTTCGCTTAATTCTTTATTATTTTTAATGGCCTCTTCGATCACCGTATGGTCGGTGAGCGTTTCTCCGCCGGTTTTTCTCACGGCTACGGTGTGTTCGTAATGTGCAGAGGGCTTGTTGTCCTTTGAAACCACCGTCCAATAGTCAGACAAGGTCCGGATCTGACGGGTGCCCAGATTGACCATGGGCTCGATGGCAAATACCATATTCTCCTGAAGGACAAGGCCGTTGCCTCTTTTTCCGTAATTGCTCACATCCGGGGGTTCGTGGAGCTGTTTACCCACTCCGTGGCCGACCAGTTCCCGGACCACCCCGAAACCGTTCTCCTTCTCCACATATTGCTGGATGGCAAAACCTATGTCTCCCAGCCGGTTGCCCTGACGGCTTTGTTCAATACCCAGGTACAGGCTGCGTTTGGTGACCACGCATAACTTCATCACCGCTTCGGGGACCTCCCCCAGGACCAGGGTGTACGCTACATCTCCATGAAAACCATTAAGATATGCGCCGCAATCTAAAGATACGAGATCCCCTTCCCGGAAAGGCGTGTGGGTCGGAATACCGTGGACCACCGCTTCATTGATGGAGATACAGAGGGAAGCCGGGAAGGCGGGATGCCCATATCCCTTGAATGAGGGCAAACCCCCATGGTCCTTGATATAGGTATCTGCCAGTTTGTCGGCCTCGATCCCGGTATAACCGGGCCGGATGACTTTGGCGACTTCGGCAATGGCTTCGCAGGCGATCCGGCTGCTGTGCCGGATGAGTTCAATCTCCTCTTCTGTCTTAATTACAACTTTGCCTTTTGTCATCCTGATTTTGAGTGGGGCCGGTTAGGAGCCTGCCCCTATTGGTGCCATTCCGCTGCCGGTGCGCCCCTTGATGTTTCCAGATTTTACGAGCCCGTCGTATTTCCTCATCAGCAGGTAACTTTCTATTTGCTGCAAGGTATCCAGGGCGACGCCTACGAGGATCAGAATGGTGGATCCCCCGAAAAAGGCCGCGAAGGCGTTGTTGATGCCAAAAGCGGTGGCCATTGCCGGCGTGATGGCCAGGAGACCCAGCATGACCGCGCCCGGAAGGGTGATTTTCGAGGTAATGGTATCGATGAATTCCGCGGTAGGAGAACCGGGTTTTACCCCGGGAATAAAAGCATTCTGCCTTTTAAGGTATTCCGAATACTGGGTGCTGTTGACGATGAGCGCCACATACACGTAAGTAAACAAAACGACCAGGATAAAATAAATGACGTTATAAGGTATGGAGGTAAAATCGTTAAGAGAACGGACAAAACCGCTGCTGGAGGCCGCGGCCCCGGAAAGGGATTGCAGGGCGAAACCCGGCAAAAACATGATCGCCTGGGCAAAAATGATGGGCATCACCCCGGCAGCATTGAGTTTGATGGGCAGGTAATCCCTGTTGCCGCTCACGGGCAGCCCCGTACGGCCCACCATGCGCTTGGCAAACTGGATTGGAATTTTCCTTACCCCCTGAACCAGCAGGATGGAGCCCAGGACCACCACGATCAAAGCGGCCAGCTCAAGGATCAGCATAAAGGTACCGCCTGAACTGAAACGTGCCTGAATCTCAAAGATCACGGCCTGTGGCAGACGGGCAATAATGCCGATCATGATGAGCAGGGAGACCCCGTTGCCAATCCCTTTGTCGGTGATCCGTTCACCCAGCCACATTGCCGTCACTGTTCCGGTAGCCAGCAGGATGGAATTTACAAAATAGAATACGCTTTTGGGAACCGAAGGATCAATGGCGTTGGATGCGTTGAGATAAGCCAGATAAGTTCCGCCCTGAAGCAGGGTGATCACCACGGTAAGGATACGGGTGATCTGGTTGAGTTTTTTACGTCCGGATTCCCCTTCATGCTGCTGCAGCCTCTGGAAATAGGGAAGGGCAAAACCCAGCAACTGAACAATGATGGAAGCCGTGATATAAGGCATGATGCCCAGGGCGAAAATGGATGCGTTATTAAAAGCGCCTCCCGTATAAATATTCACCAGGTTGAGCAGGTCATTGGCGCCGCGGTTGCCTGCGGCCGCCTGCAACTGGCCGGCAACGACCCCGGGAAGCACGATATAAGAACCAAATCTGAAGACCGCCAATACGGCCAGGGTAAATAGAATTCGCTTGCGCAATTCTTCTATTTTCCAGATGTTTTTCAGTGTCTGTATCAAGCTATTCATCGGGGGGGAATTAAATGAGAGTGATCGTGCCGCCTTTCTCTTCAATGATTTTTTTGGCGGATGCGGAACAGGCATGGGCAGTCACCTGAATCCCGGAGGCCAGTTCGCCGCGGCCCAGTATCTTGATTTTTTGACCGGGTTTGAGTACGCCGGCCTTAATCAGCCAGGGCAGGTCGATCTGGTTTTGACCGGATTTGGTGGCATAGTTCTGAAGTTGGTCCAGGTTGAGCACGGCAAATTCTTCCCGCGCTGGATTCCTAAACCCGATTTTGGGCAAGCGCATTTGAAGAGGCATCTGGCCGCCTTCAAAATGTCTTTTTGCCTTATGACCTGATCTTGCCTTATGTCCTTTATGTCCCCTGCCGGCGGTTCCCCCTGAACCGGTGGCAATGCCCCGGCCCCTTCTTTTATTGTTCCTGGTAGCTCCTTTAGCCGGTTTTAAATTATTCAATTCCATGATCTTCTGTGCTTTAAAAGAATTTAAGAAATCTTGTCCACGGATACCAGGTGGGCGACTTTGGAAAGCATGCCTTCGATCTGGGGCGTGAGTTGCTGCTCCACGCTGTGCCGGACCCCTTTCAGGCCGAGGGCTTTGATCGTTTTTTTCTGACGATCGGTCTTTTCAATGATACTTTTCGTCTGGGTGATTCGAATCTTTGTCATACTGTCTGATATTAACCGTTAAACACTTTATTCAGGGCGACCTTGCGTTGCTGGGCGATTTCCTGGGGCGATCTCATTTTAGAGAGTGCATCCAGGGTGGCTTTGATCACGTTGTGCGGGTTTGATGATCCCAGGGATTTACCCAATACATTATGCACTCCGGCCATATCCAGGACGGCCCTCATGGCGCCGCCGGCGATGACCCCCGTACCTTCAGAGGCCGGTTTGATGAGTACGCGGCCTGCGCCGTATTTGCCGGTTTGTATATGGGGGATGGTCCCTTTGTGGATATTTACACGGATCAGGTTTTTCTTGGCATCATCCACGGCTTTGGCGATGGATTCCTGCACGTCCCGGGCTTTACCCAGACCGTGACCCACCACCCCATTGCCATCTCCAACCACCACGATGGCTGCAAAACTGAAGGTACGGCCTCCTTTGGTGACCTTGGCCACCCGGTTGAGCGCGACCATTTTTTCCTTAAGTTCCGCTTCGCTGGGTTTTACCCTTTTCACAACTCTATTTGCCATATGCTTTTAAAGATATTCTTATGCTGAATTAAAATTTAAGACCTCCTTCCCGGGCGCCATCGGCCAGGGCTTTGATCCTTCCGTGATATAAATTGCCACCCCGGTCAAAAACCACATTTTCTATACCGAGCCCTTTTGCTTTTGAAGCCAAAAGATTGCCCACTGCCTTTGCCTGTTCCGTTTTGTTGACCTCTTTCGGGACCGTTTCGTCGTGCGAGGAAGTGGAAGCCAGGGTATGGCCGGTCGCATCATCGATCAACTGGCAATAAATGGATTTGTTGCTCCTGAACACGGATAAACGGGGCCGGACGGCGCTCCCGGAGACTTTTTTACGGATCCGGTACCGAATCTTTTGCTTCCCGTAATTTTTAGTGGATTTCATCTCAAATCAGTTTATGCTGTTTCACCTTCAATTTTTATTATTTAGCCTTTCCGGCTGCCTTTCCGGCCTTCCGGCGGAGGATCTCCCCGGCGTACTTGATGCCTTTCCCCTTGTAAGGTTCCGGCTTGCGGAAAGTCCTGAGTTTGGCGCTGATCTGTCCAAGCAACTGACGATCCGTGCCGGACAATTTGATCAGGGGGGCCTTCCCTTTCTCGGTCAGGGTTTCCACTTTGAGTTCATCCGGTACATAGAACATGATGGGGTGCGAATGTCCAACCCCGATCTCCAGGAGATTGCCGGTATTCGAGGTCCGGTAACCCACGCCAACGATCTCCATATCCTGATTAAATCCTTCACTGACCCCTTTGATGATATTGGCAAGAATCGCCCTGGTGGTCCCGTGGAGGGCTTTATGTCTTTTCTGATCAGAAGGCCTGCTTACGACCAAGGTCCCGTCTTCAACGGTCACCTTCATGTCATAGTCCACTTCCTGGACCAGGCTGCCTTTGGGTCCCTTTACGGTGACCCGGTTTTTATCTATTTTCACCTCAACGCCCTTTGGCAGGCTGATCGGCAATTTTCCAATACGCGACATATTCAGAACCTTTAATTTATTAGAATATATAACACAATACCTCGCCGCCCACATGCTGGGCGCGGGCCTGTTTGTCCGTCATGATTCCTTTGTTGGTGGATACGATGGCAATGCCCAGGCCCGAGGAGACCCGGGGCAGATCCTCCGCCCCGCTGTATTTTCGCAATCCCGGCCTGGAGGCCCGCTGGAGTTTCTGGATCACCGGCTGACGGGTTGCCGGATCGTACTTGAGGGCGATCATGATTTTTTCAAATTCGCCTTCCGGTTTTTCAAACTTGTATTTGAGGATGTATCCGTTTTCATAGAGGATTTCCGTCATTCTTTTCTTGACATTGGAAGCCGGGATTTCCACCATACGATGACCGGACTGCTGGGCATTCCGGATGCGGGTCAGAAAATCTGCTATTGAATCTGTAACTGCCATAAACGATTTCTTGAATGATATTGATGAATTACCAGCTTGATTTGGTCATGCCCGGAATTTTACCATAAAGCGCCATGTCCCGGAAGGCCACGCGGCTGAGTCCGAATTTCCGGATATATCCCCTGGGCCTGCCCGTCAGCTGACAGCGGTTTTTTAAACGAACCGGGGAAGCGTTCCTCGGCAATTTATCCAGGGCTTCATAGTCACCGGCTGCCTTCAATTTGGCCCTCGTCTCGGCATATTTGGCGACCAATTCCTCGCGCTTCTTTTGTCTTGCTATTACTGATTTTTTTGCCATGGTGAAGGTGGTAATTAATTTTTCTGGTTTTTAAAGGGAATCCCGAGGCTGGACAGGAGGGCAAAGGCCTCCTTATCCGTTCTGGCCGAAGTCACAATGGAAATATCCATTCCGGAAATTTTATTCACTTTGTCCAGGTCAATTTCAGGGAAGATGATCTGTTCGGTAATGCCCATGCTGAAGTTGCCCCGGCCGTCAAAGCTTTTATCATTGATACCCCTGAAGTCCCTTACCCGGGGCAAGGCAACCGAAATCAGGCGGTCCAGGAATTCATACATTTTATCGCCGCGGAGCGTCACCCGGGCCCCAATGTGCATGTTTTCACGCAATTTGAAATTGGAGATGGCCTTCTTGGATTTGGTGGGCACGGCTTTCTGACCCGTAATCTGGGATATCTCGGTACAGGCGATATCCACGACTTTGCGGTCCTGGGTGGCTTCGCCCACTCCCTGGTTGATGCAGATTTTCATCAGCCGGGGGACCTGCATGATGGTTTTATAATTGAATTGCTCCTTCAATTTGGGCACCACCTCTTCGGTATATTGCTGCTTCAGTCTAGGTGTATATTTCATAACTCAATCACTTAATCGTTTGACCTGATTTTTTTGCATACCGCACGGATTTGCCGTTTTCGGTCCGGCGGCCGACGCGGGTAGGCTCCCCGCTTTTGGGATCCAGCAGCATAAGCTTGGAGATATAGATCGGGGCGGGTATTTCACGGATGCCCCCGGGATTGTTGTTGGTGGGTTTGGTATGCCTTTTGACCATATTGACATCGGTCACAATGGCCTTAAGGGTTTCTTTCATCACCTTCTGCACTTCTCCCTTTTTGCCTTTCTGATCACCGGAAATGACGATGACCTGGTCTCCCTTCTTAAGGTTAAGTTTGGGGGCAAAACGCCGGATTTTATTTTTTGATTTTGTGATCATATCTGCTGGATTCAGTCCTGTTAATTATAATACTTCGGGTGCAAGGGAAATGATTCTCATATAATTTTTGTCGCGGAGTTCCCGGGCGACCGGCCCGAAAATACGGGTACCTCTGGGTTCATCGGCGTTGGTCAGGAGCACTACGGCATTGTCATCAAAACGGATGTAGGACCCGTCCTTGCGGTGAATGGGCTGGGTAGTCCGGACGATGACCGCTTTGGACACGGTTCCTTTTTTTATCCCGCCGGTCGGCGTGGCGTCTTTCACCGAAACCACGATCACATCGCCCACCCCGGCATACCTGCGGCGCGTGCTCCCCAACACCCGGATGCACTGCACGATCTTGGCCCCGCTGTTGTCTGCCACATTTAATTTTGATTCAGTCTGTATCATGATCCCTGTTGATTTAAAATAAATTCTTGCAATGGTTGGATTATTTGGCTCGCTCAATGATTTCAACCAGCCTCCAGCTTTTGTTTTTGCTCAAAGGCCGGGTTTCCATGATTTTAACGGTATCCCCTTCCCGGGCCTCATTTTTTTCATCGTGGGCCATGAATTTGGTGGTCTTGTGCAAAAACTTGCCATACTTCGGGTGCATGACCTTTATATCCAGGGAAACGGTGATGCTTTTCTGCATTTTGGCGCTGGTGACCACTCCAACCCTGGTTTTGCGGATTTTCCTGGGCGCTTTCTCTTTTACTTCTGAATTCTGTTCCATGTCTTATATTTTTCAAAGGACGAGGTCCTTCATTATGATTTGCTTCTTCTGGCCCTGATTTTGGATCTTCCGGCTTTTTCCGCCTCGGTCATCGCCTGGATCTGGCGGGCCCTTTCTTCCGTTTTCAGACGGGCAATTTTTTTCCTCATGCCGGTGATCTGCTTGGGATTGTCGAGCCCTTTGACCGCGTGGGTAAACCGGGCTTTTTGCAGGTCTATCCGGGTTTCGATCAGACTGTTGCTGATATCGGTGGGAGACATCTCCTTTATATCCTGATTCTTTTTATTGGCCATGGTGATCGTTATTATAAATCGTGACGGATGACAATTTTTGTTTTGATGGGCAGTTTCTGAGCTGCCATATTCAGCGCTTTGGTGGCGGCTTCCGTGGAAGTGCCGTCCATTTCAAACAGGATCCTGCCGGGCTGGACCAGGGCGACAAAATATTCTACGGCACCTTTTCCCTTACCCATCCTCACTTCCGCGGGTTTTTTGGTAATCGGCTTGTCCGGGAAAATCCGGATCCAGACCTGGCCTTCACGTTTGATTTCGCGGGTCATCGCGATACGGGCTGCTTCCAGCTGCCGGTTGGTGATCCTTCCTAACTCCATGGATTTCAAGGCATAAGAACCAAAAGAAATGGTGCTTCCCTTGACGGCAACCCCCCGGTTTCTGCCCTTCTGTTGCTTACGGTATTTCTGTCGTTTAGGCTGTAACATGTCTTATTTTTGAAAAAAGTTTGGCAAAGGTACATCGTTTTTGCAAAATTAATCCTGGTTATTTCTCCTTCCACGGCCTCCGCGATCGTCCCGATCCCCTCCTCTTTCTCCGCGGCCACGGTCTCCTCTACCTCCGCCACCCGGGCGTCTTCTTCCACCACGGTCATCCCTGCGATCGCCGCCCGCTGAATCTTTCTTAACCAGGCCGATATTGGGGGACAAATCCCGTTTGGTCAGGATCTCTCCTTTACAAATCCAGGTCTTGATGCCGATCTTTCCATACACCGTCTGTGCTTCCGCCAGGGCATAATCAATGTCGGCCCGGAAAGTATGCAGGGGGGTCCTCCCTTCCTTGTATTCTTCCGAACGGGACATCTCGGCTCCATTCAGCCGGCCGGAAATCCGGACTTTGATGCCCTCGGCCCCGGCCCGCATGGTGGACTGGATGGACGATTTGATCGCTCTCCGGTAATTGATCCTGGATTCGATCTGTTTGGCTATGGATTCGCCGACGATGGTCGCTTCCAGTTCGGGTTTACGGATCTCCATGATATTGATCTGGACATCGCTGCCGGCCAGTTTTTTCAGTTCCTCGCGGATCTTGTCGACTTCCGTACCGCCTTTTCCGATGATGATGCCCGGCCTGGAAGTATGAATGGTCAGGGTGATTCTTTTGAGTGTCCGTTCGATCACTACTTTGGCAATCCCGCCTTTTTCCACCCTTGCGAAGAGGTATTTCCTGATTTGTTCGTCTTCAACGACTTTCTTAGCCATGGACTTGCCACCAAACCAGTTTGAATCCCATCCCCGGATGATTCCCAGTCGGCTTCCTATCGGATTTACTTTTTGACCCATATGATTTTTATAAAATATTCTGGTTAATTGTTATGCTTCCTGTGCTTCTTGTGCTTCCGGTTCCTGCTGTGCCTCCGAAGGCAGCGGCACCGAATTGCTCACCACCAGGGTGAGGTGATTTGATCTTTTCCGGATGCGGTGGGCCCTTCCATGCGGGGCAGGCTGAAATCTTTTCAAAACCGGTCCCCCGCCCACAAAGGCTTTGGAGATCACCAGGTCATAAGCATCCGTATTCCCGGATTGTTCGCTTTTGATTTCCCAGTTGGCCACCGCGGAAATCAGCGCCTTTTCCACCCAGTAGGCTGAATCTTTTTTGGTAAACTTGAGGATGTTGAGGGCATCCACCACTTTTTTACCCCGGATGTTGTCCACCACCAGCCTGATTTTGCGGGCGGATCCATGACCATTTCTCAAATGAGCTACTGCTTCCATGATCTACAAATTTTGGTGATTAGTTGATTTATTTGCCTTCGTCCTTACGGTTGCCCGAATGGCCCCGGAAGGTGCGGGTTGGAGAAAATTCGCCCAGTTTATGGCCGACCATGTTTTCCGTGACATATACTGGTATAAAAGTTTTGCCGTTGTGCACCGCAATGGTCTCCCCGACCATGTCCGGGATGATCATTGATGCCCTGGACCAGGTTTTGATGACCGTTTTTTTATTGGCTTGTTTGTTCACGCTCACTTTTTTCAGCAGCTTGTGAAAAACATAAGGTCCTTTTTTAATTGATCTTGCCATGACTTGCTTCTTTATTTACCTTGAGATTTTTTAGCATTCCGGTGGGAGATAACCAGTTTTTCTGATTTTTTATTCTTATTCCTGGTCTTGGCCCCTTTAGCTTTTTTGGCATTTCTCGACCTGGGATGGCCCCCGGAGGCACGTCCTTCCCCACCCCCCATCGGGTGATCGACCGGATTCATGGCCACCCCGCGGTTCCTGGGGCGGATCCCCCTGTGGCGGCTTCTTCCGGCTTTGCCCAAAATAGTCTGGCTGTGGTCGGGATTGGAAGTCGTGCCAATCGTGGCACGGCACTGGATCAGGATCCGGCGGACTTCCCCGGACGGCATCTTGACCACGGCATAACGGTCTTCCTTGCCGGTCAGTTCGGCATAGGTCCCCGCGCTGCGGGCCAGGGCGGCTCCCTGGTGCGGATGCAATTCGATCGCGTGGATGGAGGTGCCGAGCGGCACATCCCGGAGGTAAAGGGTATTGCCCACTTCCGGTTCGGCATCTTTGCCGGACATCACTTTCTGGCCCACTTTCAGGCCATTCGGCGCGATCATATATCTTTTCTCCCCGTCGGCGTAATGCAATAGGGCGATATAAGCCGTACGGTTGGGATCATATTCAATGGAGTGCACGGTAGCGGGGACTCCGTCCTTATCCCGTTTAAAATCGATGACCCGGTATTGCCGCTTGTGGCCGCCTCCCCGGTAACGCATGGTCATCCGGCCCTGGTTGTTCCTGCCCGCAACATCGGTCAGCGCCTTCACCAGGCTCTTTTCCGGTACATCCTTGGTGATTTCCGTATAGGTATTGGCGATCCGGAAACGGGTTCCCGGGGTGACTGGTTTAAATTTTCTTACTGGCATGACTTACCCTGTTTAAATTAAATTTCACCATAGATATTGATACTGTCCCCTTCATTCAGCGTGACGACCGCTTTTTTGTAAGAAGGTTTAATGCCGACGCTTACCCTTCTTTTGGTAGACCTGGACTTTTTCTTTCCGGGATTGGTCAAGGTATTTACGTCTTTCACGGTAACGCCGTAATGCTGCTGTACCGCTTTCTGGATTTCTATTTTATTGGCGTCTTTGTTGACCAGGAAGGTATACCTGGGTTGGGCGCTGCTGAGTTTTTCAGCTTTCTCCGAGATGATGGGCCGGATTAAGATCTTTTTTTCCATAGGTCAGCTTATTTGGCGGTGGATAAAAGGGTTTCTTCCAGTTTGGGCAGGGCGCTCTCGGCGACCACCACCACATTGGAGTGTAGGATGGAATAGGTATTGAGGTCCCGGGCATGCAGCAGCCTGGTTTTGGGCAGGTTGCGGCCCGAAAGGATGAGGGACTGGTCGTAATCGGGAATTACAAAAAGGGCTTTTTTATCCAGCACCTTCAGGTTTTTCAAAACGGCTGACAGCTCTTTGGTCCGCGGTTTGTCGAACGAAAAGTCTTCGATCACCATGACTTTGCCCTGGGCGGCCTTGTCGGAAAGGACCGATTTGCGGGCCAGGGTTTTTACCTTTTTGTTTACTTTTTCGCTGTAATCCCTGGGATTGGGGCCGAAAATGGTGCCTCCTCCGCGGAAAACCGGGTTTTTGATGTCCCCTTTCCGGGATCCCCCGGTACCTTTCTGCTTGTGCAGCTTGCGGGTGGAGCCGGAAATCAGGTTTCTTTCCTTGGTCTCCGCCGTACCCTGGCGCTGATTGGCCAGGTAGGCCTTCACGTCAAGCCATACCGCGTGTTTGTTGGGCTCGATCCCAAAAATGGCTTCGGGCAATTCGACCTGCCTGCCGGTGTCCGCTCCCTGGGTATTAAATACTGATACTTTCATGGCTTACTTTTTTTCAATAATTACATAAGAACCATTGTGTCCGGGAATTGCTCCGCGAATGACCAATAAATTCTGATCCGGAAATATTTTTACGACTTTCAGATTTCTCACTTTCACCCGCTCGCCCCCGGTGCGACCGGCCATTCTCAGACCTTTGAACACCTTGCTTGGATAAGAGGAAGAACCTACGGAACCGGGAGCCCTTTGCCGGTCGTGCTGGCCGTGGGTCAATTCACCAACGCCCCCGAAACCATGCCTTTTCACGACGCCCTGGAATCCTTTTCCCTTGGAAGTGCCCACTGCATGAACGGTATCCCCCGGCTTAAAAACCTCGTCGACGGTGACCTTGTCCCCGGCCGCTTTGGCGAGGGGAAAATCCCTGAACTCCACCAGTTTTTGTTTGGGAGTGGTTTTGACCTTCTCAAAATGCCCTTTCATCTGCTGGCTGGTATTCTTGGGTTTTGCTTCCCCAAATCCGAGCTGCAGGGCAAAATAGCCATCCGTATCATCCGTTTTGACCTGGGTGACCACGTTTGGACCGGCTTCCACAACCGTACAGGCAATGTATTTTCCCGCATCGTCATAGATGCTGGTCATGCCTACCTTTTTTCCAATTAATCCGTTCACTTTTCAGTGTTTTTAATTTTTAAACAGAATATCTGCCTGCCGGACGCCCGTGCCCAATGGGCCCTTGCATCCTCATGGCAAAAAAATTAATTCAATTAAAGACCCTGCTATCAGGTGAGTTTCACCTGGATATCAACACCAGACGGGAGCTCTAATTTGGATAGCGCGTCCACCGTCTTTTGCGTCGGGGTGTAAATTTCGATGAGGCGCTTATGGGTCCGAAGTTGGAACTGCTCCCGAGCTTTTTTATTGACGTGTGGCGAGCGCAACACGGTATAAACTTCTCTCTCGGAGGGCAGCGGAATCGGACCGGTAACTACAGCGCCGCTGGAGCGGACCGTCTTTACGATCTTCTCCGTCGACTTATCGACCAGGTTGTGGTCATAAGAGCGGAGTTTGATTCTAATTTTTTGATTCATTTCCCTATTTCAATGATTTAATAATATATCCTTATGTTCAAGCCTTTACGGCTCCTTTTGCTTTGTCAATGACATCCGTCGCAATGCCGGAAGGCACCTGGGCGTAATGCGAAAATTCCATGGTCGAACTCGCCCGGCCGGAGGTGATGGTCCGCAACTGGGTTACATATCCAAACATCTCGGAAAGCGGTACATCGGCCTGAATGGCCACTGCAGATCCGGGCCGCAATTCCTGGCCTTTGGGCATGCCCCTTCTCCGGTTGAGGTCGCCGATCACGGGACCGACAAATTCTTCCGGGGTGACCACTTCCAGTTTCATGATCGGTTCGAGAATGACCGGTCCCGCTTTGGGGGCCGCCGCCCGGAAACCTTCCTTGGCGCACAACTCGAAGGCGACCGGTTTGGAGTCCACCGTGTGGGTGGAACCGTCAAAGATCCTGATCTTCATGCTGTCGATGGCATATCCGGCCAAGACTCCGTTTTCCATCATGGAAAGGAAACCTTTCTGGGTCGGGGGGATCAATTCCCGGGGAATAGAACCTCCCACGATATCGTTCACAAACTGCATCTTGGTCTTGCCGGACTTAAAATCTTCGCTCTGCAGGAATTCCTCATCTGCGGGTCCGATTTCAAATTCAATGTCCGCGAACAGACCCGAACCCCCGGTTTGTTTTTTCAGTTTTTCACGGTGGCTTACCGTGCGGGTCAGCGCTTCCTTGTAGTTGACCTGCGGGGCGCCCTGGTTGCATTCCACGCCAAATTCCCTTCTCATCCGGTCGACGATGATCTCCAGGTGGAGTTCACCCATGCCGCTGATGATGGTTTGGTTGGTGTCTTCGTCAAAACGCACTTTGAAGGTAGGATCTTCTTCGGCCAGTTTATTCAGGGCAAGGCCCATTTTATCCAGGTCTTTCTGGGTCTTGGGTTCCACGGCCAATCCAATGACGGGCTCGGGGAATTTCATGCTTTCCAGAACGATCGGTTTGTCCGGATCACAGAGGGTATCTCCGGTACGGATATCTTTCATCCCGACTGCGGCTGCAATATCCCCGGCTTCGACGGATTCGATGGGGTTTTGTTTGTTGGCATGCATCTGGTACAGGCGGGAAATCCTTTCCTTTTTATCGGAGCGGGTATTCAGGATATAGGACCCGTTTTCGAGACGTCCTGAATAAACCCTCATATAGGACAAGCGCCCTACGAAGGGGTCGTTGACGATTTTGAATGCCAGGGCTGCAAAGGGTTCCGAATTGAGCGGTTTTCTCAGTTCTTTCTGGTCATTTTTCGGATTGATCCCTTCCACCGCATCCACATCGGCAGGGGAAGGAAGGAAGGTGCAGACGGCGTCGAGCATAGCCTGAACTCCCTTGTTTTTAAAAGCAGAACCGCACATCATCGGCACGATCTTCATATCGATGACCGCTTTGCGCAGGGCAGCCTGCAGTTCTTTCACCGAAATGGAAGAAGGGTCATCGAAATATTTCTGCATGATGTCGTCGTCGTATTCGGCAGCCGCTTCCATCATCTTTTCCCTCCAGGTGGCCACGGTTCCGGCCAGGTCCTCCGGGATGGGGATCTCCGTATATGTCATGCCCTGGTCGCTTTCGTTCCAGACCATGGCTTTATTGGTGATCAGGTCCACCACTCCCTTAAAATTGTGTTCGGAGCCGATCGGTACCTGCAGGGGCACCGGACGGGAGCCCAGCTTGGTACGGACCTCATCGACGACATTAAAAAAATCCGCCCCTGACCGGTCCATTTTATTTACAAAACCGATGCGGGGAACTTTATAGCGGTCGGCCTGGCGCCAGACGGTTTCAGACTGCGGTTCTACGCCGGAAACCGCGCAAAACAAAGCGACGGTGCCATCCAGTACCCTCAGGGAACGTTCGACCTCTACGGTGAAATCCACGTGCCCGGGGGTATCTATGATATTGATGGTGTATTCATCTCCATTCCAGTTCCAGGCGGTTTTGGTGGCTGCGGCGGTAATGGTGATGCCGCGCTCCTGCTCCTGTTCCATATGGTCCATGGTCGCAGCGCCGTCATGCACCTCACCCAGCTTGTGTGTGATGCCTGTGTAATAAAGTATACGCTCCGTGGTGGTCGTCTTCCCGGCATCGATATGGGCGGCGATGCCAATGTTTCGCGTATATCTTAAATCTTTTGCTGCCATGAGCCTGGATGGTTGTTGATGGATTTTATTTATCTGAAGCTGGCGAAAGCCCGGTTGGCTTCGGCCATTTTATGGATATCTTCTTTTTTCTTAACGGCAGCCCCTTCCCCTTTCTGGGCAGCGATGATTTCAGCGGCCAGTTTTTCAGCCATGCCTTTCCCGGCACGGGCGCGGGCATAACGGATCATCCATTGCATGCCAAAAAATACCTTGCGGTTTGCCGGGAGTTCGGTCGGGATCTGGAAAGTAGCTCCCCCGATCCGGCGGCTGCGCACTTCCACATGGGGCATGATGTTGTCCAAAGCCTTCCGCCAGATCTCCAGTTCGTTCTCTTCGGCATTTTTTGCTTTTACAATATCCATGGCATCATAAAAGATGGACTGGGCGCCTGATTTTTTGCCGCTCCACTGGAGGTTGTTTATAAACCGGCTGACCAGGGTGTCGTTGTACCTGGGGTCTCCCTGGATGGCTCTTGCTTTTGGTTTTCTTTTCCTCATCGGTAACTGGAAGATTAAGACGTTGAATGATTATTTTTTAGGTCTTTTGGTCCCGTACCTCGACCTTGATTTTTTACGGTTGTTTACCCCGGCGGTATCGATGGCCCCGCGAACGATGGAATACCTTACTCCCGGAAGGTCCTTGATCCTGCCCCCGCGAACCAGTACCATGGAGTGCTCCTGCAGGTTGTGCCCTTCGCCCGGAATGTAAGCGATCACTTCAATGCCATTGGTCATCCGGACTTTGGCCACCTTCCGGAGCGCGGAATTCGGTTTTTTAGGGGTAGTGGTATATACACGGGTACATACCCCTCTTTTTTGAGGACAGGCATCCAGCGCACGGGATTTACTTTTGGCTTTAACCTGTTTTCTACCCGAACGAACCAGCTGATTAATGGTTGGCATATAATGATTTCATTTATTACTTACTGATTATCAATGATTTTTATTTAAAATCGGCCTTTATTTTAAAAAGCGTCTGCAAAGATATGATTATTTTCGACAACACAAACAAGAAAAATCAAGATGAATTCTTCAACTTTTGTGCGGAAAGCCAGCCTAGAAGACCTGGCTTCCCTGCTCGATTTGGTCCGGGAACTGGCTGTCTATGAAAAAGCGCCGGAGGCGGTAACCGCCACCCTCCAGGACTACGAAAAAAATTACCTGGAAGGGGTCTTTGACGCCCTCGTGGCGGTGGACAGGGAAGGGGCCATTGTGGGTACCGCTATATATTATGTCTGTTTCAGCACCTGGAAAGGCAGGATGCTCTACCTCGAAGATTTTGTGGTTAAAGAATCCCTCCGCGGACTGGGGACCGGCCGGCTCCTCTTTGACGCTCTGCTCCAGGAAGCCGTCAACCTGGATTGCAGGCTGGTCAAATGGCAGGTATTGGAATGGAACGAACCCGCCCTCAACTTCTATGGTAAATACCAGGCCATTATTGAAAAGGAATGGTGGAATGGGAAGATCTTTGTAGGGTGAATGGTGGGTGGTGGATGGTGGGTGGTGTTTGGCGTGACTACCCACTACCCACCAACCACCTTTTTTGAATGCTGGAAAAACTGACAAGACTGCAAAATTACCTGAGCCAGGATTTCCTGGGCGGGCCCAGGCTGATCAAACTTTCGGCCCTGATCAACTTTCAGAAAGGAGGCACCCTGCCTTTAGTATTGTTTCTGATGTATTGGTTCGACAATTACTCGGCCGAAGCCTGGGTTTATGCAGGGCTGCATGGCTCCTATGGTATTTGTTGGCTGATCAAGGACAGGTATTTCCCCGACCGGCGCTGGGATATCAAAATCACCCTGGGCGGGGCCTTCATGTCCTTTGCCCTGGTTTTGGGTTTGTACTGGTTGTTTCCCCTGATCCTGATCAGTCCCTGGTTTCATGAGGAGGGGTTCGCTTTGGCTTCCTGGTTTGTGGGCCTTTGTATTTTTATCCATACGATGGGCGTGGTAATCATGATGACCAGCGACGCCCAGAAGTATTACAGCCTCAAATACAATCCAGGCCTCATCACGGAAGGCATATTTCGCCGCACGCGCAACCCGAATTACCTGGGAGAAATGCTGATTTATGCAACCTACGCCCTCATGGCAAGCCATTGGCTGGGATGGGCGGTATTGGCCTGGGTATGGTCGGGCTATTTTTTGGTGAATATGATCCTGAAAGACCGTTCTCTATCCCGTCACGAAGGTTGGGAGGCCTATAAAAAACAATCAGGGATTTTGTTTCCGACAATCCCCGGTTTTAAGTCCCGCCATAAATAATCAGGCACTTTATGGTGCCCTTTCAGGGCGGTTGAGCCCTATCCCCGCAGCCTTGGGCTGGTCGCCCAAGGCTGCGGGGATAGGGCCCTTTCAGGGCAATGAGAAGGTGCGGGTAAGAGCAATGGTCACCACGGTCACCCCGATCTCCTTTATCAAAAAAAATATAATAATTTTTAATTAGGACTGCAATGGTTGGGCTGGTTGATCCTGGCCTGGGTATGGACGGGCTATTTTTTGGTGAATATGATCCTCCCTCTCGAAGCACCAGAACTGGGAAGCATATAAAAAACCATCTGGGATTTTGTTTCCGAAAATACAATGGTTCAAGTCAAGGGATTAATACTCCGGCTCAGCCGACGGCAGTAGTAAGCACACCGGGTAAAGGGTTCTCCTCCAGGAAGTACATATTGATGCTCCCTTTGTTTTTGGCCTCGATTTTACCCCGGCAGACGCAGTTAAACTTTTCCTTCACCAGCTGATAGGTCGATTCCGATATATTTATTTTGCCCGGACTGGATGAAGATTCCATCCGGGCCGCCGTATTTACGGTATCTCCCCAGATATCATAAACATATTTTTTCATGCCTACGATGCCCGCAATCACGGGACCGCTGTTAATCCCGATCCTTATATTAAAAAGACACTTGTTTTCCGGTGCCCTGACCCAATTCAGGATATCCATGGCTGCCCGGCAGGCGTGGGTGGCATGGTCCGGGTTTATCCGGGGAAGGCCACTGGCAGCCAGGTAGGCATCCCCGATGGTTTTAATTTTTTCCAATCCATGGCCATCCACAATTTTATCAAAGGCGGCAAAACATTTGTTGAGCTCGGCCACCAGTTCGGCCGGAGGCAAATATTCACATACGGTAGTAAAGTTTACGAAGTCTGTAAAAATCACGGTGACGGAATGGTATTGCCTGGCCTGGGATTCTCCCTTAAGTTTAAGTTCCTGGGCAATTTCATCGGGTAAGATATTGAGCAGGAGGGCATCCGACTTTTTCCTTTCTTCGTCGGCAAGCATTTTCTGCTGGATGGCTTCCCTGGTTTGGGATTCGGCGATCTGTTTCTGTTTTTCAAGGTCCCGGGTGCGCTCCGTAACTTTGGATTCCAGGGTTTCATAAAGGAGGGCGTTGTCAATCGAAATGCCGATCTGGCCGGACAACATATTCAAAACCTCCAGTTTGTTGGATGTAAAAACGCCTTCCAGCAGTTTATTCTCGAGATAGATCAATCCCACTTTATTTCCTTTATTCGAAAGCGGTATGCCGATCATGGACCGGACCTGGTGTTCCATCACATAAGGGTCATTGGAATAGGCTTCGTCCCTCAGCGCATTGGACAAGGCTTTTGTTTCCTGCGTATTCCAGCAATAATTGATCAGGGATTGTGGAATTTTATTGCTGCCTTTCACCGGGACCTGGATATTGCCCTGAATATTATCCGGGCCGGACTTTCCTTCCGCGATGATAAAAAGTTCGCCCTGCCTGGGAATCATCAGCACCCCCCGGTCGGCCCCCGCGTTTTCGAGCAATACATTCATCAACCGCTGAATTAGCTCATCCAGTTTTATTTTGCTCGAAATGCTGTTGGAAGCTTTAATGAGTGAACCGTAATCGAGTGCGGCAGTCGGTAAATTGGTCCTGGTATTGCCGGTGATTTGTATGATTTTGTCCCCAAACAGATCCGGCCTTGCCCCTTTCAGCTGCCTGCATTTGCCAAAGGCATTCCAATCTTCGTACCATTCATAAGCGGCTTTGAGGTAAAACGCACTTTGCCGGAGGATTCCCTTTCCCGCCAGGTGTTTAGCCGCCCGTTCATTGGCGATGGCGGCAAACTGGGTGAATCCGTGACTTAAGGCCGCTTCTATTGCTTTTTCGTACCACCGGATGGAATTTTCCACCTGGCCCTCCATCACCATTTCTTCCGCCTTCAGAATATAAAGCTGTTGTTCAAAATTCTCTGTACAACCTTTGATCCAGTGCCTGAACCACTTGCTGTTGCGCCGGAATATTTTCAGATATTTGCTTTTATCCGCCGTGGAAAACTTTTCATACAGGGAGGCGATCAGCAAATTGTAATAAAAATACCATTCCGATAAAAAATAATGTCCCAGGATATAGGCCTGCAGGGCATCTCCCTTTTCAGCCCATTGAAGCCCCTCTTCATACTTGTCAAAATAATAATACAGGGGCAATTTAAAATTGTAAAAGAATGCAATATTGGTTTTATTGCCTACCGCATTCAATTGTTGTGCAAAGGCTGGTTCGTCGTATCCTTCGCTGTTCCAATCGCCGTTGACCGGGGTTTTGCCTATTAATGCCTTCACGGCCTGGACCGAGGGGATGATGTAATTGAGCCCCGTTACATTTTTATTGTTTTTTAAGTATTCCAGGTATTCACCGGTACTGTCCAGGACCTCGGTCAGCTTCAGGCCCGAAGCCGATTTTTTCCAAAACTGCAAGGCAATGCTGTATCCTGCAAAATTGGGGTCGCCGTTCATCAGGCAGGCCTTCACATTATTTATGATCTCATCCAGATTTTCGGTCAGCGGTTTGGTCCACTGGGTGTAGAAAGCATTTACGGTATAATCCAGCTTGGTCCTGACGATGGCGGACCTGGTGCGCTGATGAAGTTTCCTGGTAATGCTCCACAGGCCCAGGCCCCGCTTCGAAAGCCCGATGCCCGAATAAGCAATGACCGAAAATCCGGAAAACCCCCACCCGGAAGCGTCGGTAAATCCATATTTCAGATAATGCCTGATGATTCGCAACACGATGATCACCATCAGGTTCTGATTTTCCTGGTAGGCACTGGTGGCGATGTCGATCAGGAACTGATTTATGGCGATGATTTCCTGGTCCGTACAATCCTTGAGATGATAGAGTTTCTCCACATTCCGGTAACGGGTAGAAAATAAGAACAGGTACTTGGCCAGTTCCCAGGTCGCCTTTGATTTAATCGCCCATTCACTTTCGGGAAAATGAATGTTGTATAATTTCATCGCCTCCCGTCCCAGTTCCAGGGACTTTTTGGTATTGCCGATTTTGAGGTAAAGCGCCGAATGAACGTAATATATTTTTAATTTTTCAAGGTTGGTTCGGGCATATTTGAGGATCTGTTCAAACAGATACTCCGCTTTCTCATGGTTGCTGTTCAGGTACTCGCTTTCTCCCAGTGCGGAATAAACGGCAAAGGTCAATTCATAATCCGACTGCCAGCTTTGCTCCGGTAATAAATCCCGGGCGGCGGACAGATACTTGATGGCCACATCGTACGAAGTGGAATCTTTTGCCTTTGACCCCGCGTTCAGATACAGCGCGGCAATGGATCTGCGGTCGCCTTGCTCAAATACCCGATTTTTACTCAGGCTGAAATGGTTGGCTATATCAAATAAAAAATCGTTCAGCTTTTCAGGGGTGGACTTCGAATACAAAAGATTCGCGGTCCGGAAATGTATGGTTTCCCGGTCCCCGGGAGCAATCAGGCCATAAGCGGACTGCTGGACCCGGTCGTGCAAAAATCTGAAATTGATGAAAAGATTTTCTGATTCCGTTTCAAATTCCTCGTTGATCCCTTCCGTGTATAAGGACAATGCCCTGTAATTCTGGTCAAGGGGCAGGATATACCCTCCCTTTAGCGCAGGAAGCAAAGACGGGTATACCTGGTTTTGGTTTTTTTCCATGACCATCGACAAGGTGCTCAGGTTAAAGGTATTTCCAAGCACCGCCGCATATTTCATCGCCTCCCTGCTCGTTTCGGGCAAGGAAGTCATTTCATTGGCCATCAGATCGATGACGTTGTCTGTGTAAGAAAGGCTTTCTATTTTATTCCGGTCCCAGGTCCATTTCCGGGAGGCATCCAGCGTCAAATATTTATTATCGTAAAGGGATTGCAAAAAACGATTGATAAAAAACGGATTGCCTTTGGTTTTGGCGTAAACATGCAGGCCAAGATCCGTTGCCTGGGCCTCAGGCATTCCGAATGAATCCGCAACAATTTGAATGGTCGTGTTTTGATCCAAAGGCTGAAGCCGGATATCCATGACCTTGACCTGTTCGCCTTTTATCTGATGAATGGTCATCGACAAGGGGTGCAATTCATTGACTTCATTGCTCCGGTAGGCGCCCACGATCAGGAGATTCTCCGACCGGCGGAGGGAGAGGATCCGTTCAATGAGATTCAGCGAAGGGAGGTCAGCCCATTGCAAATCATCCAAAAAAATAACCAGCGGCCTGTCCGTAGTGCTGAAACAATAGATAAAGTCCAGCAAAACCAACCTGAACCTGAATTCCTGTTCTGCCGGGGGAAGTTTTTCCGGGAGCGGCAGTTTGCCCGTGATGAATTCCAGGCTGGGAATGACCTCGCTGATCAGGGAGGCATTAGCGCCTAATTTTTCCCAGATTTTTTCCTTCCAGGCTTTTATTTTATCGTCGCTTTCCGCAAGCAGGCCGCGCAGCAGATTATCAAAGGCTTCAATGAAGGCGAAATAAGGAATATTTCTTTTGAATTGATCAAACTTGCCGGAAATAAACAGCCCGTTTTTATCCGTCACCGGGCGCTGCAACTGTTTGACCACGGCTGACTTTCCCACTCCCGAATACCCTGAAACCAGGACCAGCATGGTGCGTGTTTGATGCAGGTTTTCATAACAGGATATGATGCTGGCGACCTCCTGCTCCCTGCCATACAACCGCTGGGCCTTCCGGAACCGCCCTCCTTTGTCGTTGGTCCTTGTTTTGAAAAAAGAGGAAGCCTTGCCGGATTCAATCTCGCCCTGCAGCAATTTTAAATCGTGATGCAAACCGCCGGCGCTTTGATACCGGTCATCCGGGTTTTTTTCCAGCAATTCGGCAATGATTTTCTCCAGGCCGGAAGGCAACCTGGGCAATACCTTGCCCAGGGGGGCGGGGGTACGGGAAAGGTGGAAGTGAATGACCTCGAGGGCATCGGCGGAATCGAACGGCGGTTTACCACTCAGCATCTCGTAAAAAACGATCCCCAGGGAATAGAGGTCACTGCCGGCCGAAATGGAATAACTGGTTCGCCCGGTTTGTTCCGGGGAAATGTAGGTCAGCGTGCCTTCGATCAGGTCGGGAATCACCATATCCTGTTCTTCATTCATAATATGGGTGCTGATGCCAAAATCAATCAGCTTGACCTTATTGTCTTTTGAAATGAGGATATTGGAGGAATTGATATCCTTGTGAATGACCCCCTGGCTATGAACATAGGCCAGGATATCCGTCAGTTGAAGCGCCACCTGAAAAAACGCCGGGACGGTAAATGCCTGATTGAAGATTCTTGATTTAAGCGTTTCCCCTTCAAAAAATTCTTCGACGATGCAGACGGATTTATTTTTTGAATGCAGTCCCAAAACGCGGATGACGCCCTCATGGTCCAGGTTTTTTAAGGTATGGTATTCATGGCTGAGTTTGGAAATTTTAAGAATGTCGTTGTTGGAAGGCCTGCTGACCTTTAAAACGACCTCCCTTTGGTCGGATTTTCTTTTGGCCTTGAGGATTTCATGAACATCGTCCCGGTATATACCCGACAGCAAAACATAACCATCCGGAATATATAAGCCATGTTCTGTCATTTTGGAAGCCCGGGTTTGGAGGCTGTGTAAATATAATAATTCCAAAGGTTTTTTGTAAGCGCCACGTACTGGCTGATCGAAGCCACTTGATTCCGGTGCCGGATATGGTTCCTGATCCGGACCAGGTGTAAAAATTTGCCAAGACCCAGCAGCCGTTTGGACATTTTGAACAAGCGGTGCAAGGAAGGGGATACGTGACCGGTGATGTCTTCATGCTGGATCCGGGTAAATCCAGCCTCCCTCATATGATCCCAATGTTCCTGCCAGGTATCGAGATCCGGCATCGACCATCCCGAAAACCAGTTTTGCAGAATGTTTTCATCCTGCACCGCGTTGTTCCGGCCCTTCCTGATGTATTCGGCTACCACCAACCTGCCTCCCGGCTTCAGTAACCTGAAGGCTTCCTGGTAAAAAGCTTTTTTCTCGGGAGCATGGCATAAACTTTCACAGGCCCAAATGACGGTAAAGCTCTCCTCCGGAAATCCGGTTTTGGCATAATCCTGAATATAAAAACGTGCTTTATTTTCCAGGCCCCTGGCTTTTGCCACCCGGTTGGCCATTTCAACCTGATGGGGCACCAGGGAAATCCCCTGGATGACGCATCCAATATGGGTTGCGAGCCAAAGCGCACTCCCTCCCTGGCCGCAGCCCGCATCCAGGACAAGGTCGGAAGCATCCATGCCGGCCTTGCCGGCCATGACCCTGTTCATATTTTCCAGGGATTGCCTGTGGGACTCCTTGCTGGTATCGTAATATCCGAAGTGAAAAGCCAAATCCCGTTTGCCCACCCAAAAGGCCCGGTAATCCAACAGGGTGGCATCATAATAGCGAATAATGCTTCTTTGTAAATCGGTCATGTTTGTATCGGAAATTAAAACAGGCTTTTTCCTGAAATCATGATAAAGCCCAATATTCTTTTAAGTCGGTGGGGATACGAAAGCCGGCTTCTTTCCCCTCCCTGAAGTACAGGGACAGGATGCCGATGATCACCCCGCCGACGGAGCTCATGGCCGTTTTAAACAAATCATGCACGATGCCCCGGTCCACCGGCCCCTTTGGATCCATTTTTTCCGCCAGTTCTTCAAAGACATCGAGCTGAAGATCCACCAGGTTTTTATTGCCTTCCCCTCTGCTGACCGGATCTTTTTGTTTTTGATTCTCCCGGTAGGATCTGACTTTTTCTTTATAGGTCATCAATTCGTCGTAAAATTCCTGATGTTCAGCCGCGGCATCCTCTTCCGCTTCTTCTACGGACCTTGATTTTTTAAACACGGAAGGGTATTCTTTGGCAAAGCTGGGCCCGAGCACCCGGTAAAACAGATCGGGGTGATCTTCATCCAGGATCATTTTTTTCATCATGAGCAGGATCAATTTTTTACTGAGCAGAAAGGTGGCCAGGGTTTCCACCAGGGCTTTCGCCAGGGCGATGCCGGCCCGGTTATCATCCGGAAACAAGTGGTTGTACATGGCCTTTTGCAGGGTCCACGCTTCCTCTTTGGTCTTGCATAATAAGTTGTCCTGGATGCCCATGATTTTTCCAATTGTTTTCCAGGTATGGAACCAGGCGTTTTGGTCCTCCTCATCCAGGGCTTGCCCAAGGATAGCCATGCCCTTGAAAAACTCCAGAGAAAATACCTGGTTGGTAGCGATCAGGTCCTCCTGGCTGATCGGCATGCCCCAGGCTTCCTTATTCCAGTTTTCTTCTTCCGGATTATACAGGAGGTTGTACCTCATGGCCGCGTGCATCAACCGGATCTTCAGTGCGGTGATCAGCCCCCTCTTTTCAGGCGTCCACCATGCTTTGTCACTGACGTCAAATACGAACTGGGCGGTCTCAAATATCCTGCGTTGCGGATGCGCCTCGAGAATTTTGGTCATCCGCAATACATTGGCGGGTTTTTCGGCCATATAAGTATAGGGTAAAGACCGAAAGAACAGTATAAATATGAATTGAACGCCGTTTTCTTTCCAGACCCGGTGCGCCCTTTCAAAAGCTGCAATATCTTCTGCGGAAGGCACGAATTGCAGTTCTGCTGTAAGAAAATCGCGAATGCCCGCCGGCATGGAATCGGGAACAAAATTGTCATTCCTGGCCATATCCCTGAGCATATCGCGAAGGGAATTAAAAGCCCTCGATTTATACAGTGACGAGATCGCCGCATCCGCATCGGGGTCCATGACCTGGCGAAGGTCGTCCAGATTCAAGCCATTCCAGCTATTGATTGTATTTTCCATGAAATATAGGTTTAAACTGTTTCGAATCCCTCATCCACCGGTAAACGCCGATTGGGCTAAGCCAGGCGCGAATGGTGCCGTCCTCGGAGGCTGTAAAAATCTGGTTCATATCAAAATCCATATAAGCACAATTGATCTTCCCGGTATGCCCGCGGTAGGCAATGATTTCTTTACCCTGGAAATCCCAAAGGCGCAAGGTTTGATCCGCTGAAAAGGAATAAATCATATCATCGTTTGGAGTAAAAAAGGCATCGACCACTTCACCGGTATGGCCTACCATGCTGGCCTTCAGATTTCCATCGGAATCCCAAAGCCGGATTGTCCGGTCTGAAGAAGTGGTCACAATCCTGGAACCATCAGAAGAGAAACTGGCGGAATTGACCTGGCAATCCTGGTAAGGGGCGCAGGCAATGCGGTCCAGCCGGGCGACTTCCGATTTTGATTTCAAATCCCAGATGATGGCCGTTCCGTCCCGGGAAGTGGATACCAGGCGGCTTCCATCATCCGATACATTCAGATAAATGACGGCATCCCGGTGTCCTTCCAATTCGGCAATGACTTCTCCTTTTTCGTCAAACAAGAATATGGTGCCGCTTTCACTTCCTGCGGCCACGATACTGTCCTGCTGAGAAACGATCAGGCTCAGCATTTCACCCTGTCCGGGCTCTATTCGTTTAACTTCCTTTCCGGTCTTATTCCAATACCGGATGCTTCCATCCTTTGAGGCGGTGACGATGTGGTCCCCGATTGCACCGGCCCATTCCACCGGTCCGGTATGCCCTATGAATTTCACTGGCGTCGCTTCAAAGAGTTTGTATAAAAACGCCTGATTTTTGACGCCCATTCCCAGGATTTCATTTTCACCGGTGAAAATGGCATACCTTACCCCCTGATCACCCAGGTCCAGCCGATCCACTTCTCTTTTGCTTTTTATATCCCATACTCTCATCGTATGATCCACTCCGGCAGAGACCAGGTATTGGTCCAACGGATCCAAATCGATATAAGTGACCGCCCCCCGGTGCCCGGTAAACTGAAGATCCGGGTAATTTTCCAATACCCATCGGCGCACAGTGCCATCTAGCGAAGTGGTCAATACCTGTTCGCCCTGATCAATAAACTTACCTCCGGTCACATCGTTTTTATGGCCAAGCAGGTGATACAATTGATTTCCCTTCAAATCCCAAACCGCGGCTGTATTGTCAGCCGAACCCGTCAGCACGCGCCTGCCATCTTCCGAAAAGCGGGCAAAGGTGACCAGGTGCTCGTGCCATAACATGACGGGGGCAGCGGATTTCCCGTATATGGGGTAAAGACAGGCTGCATCCTGGCGAAAACAAATGGCCATCAGACTGTCATTGGGGTGAAAATCAATATGAAGTATTTCATTTTCCCTGGTTCCGGGCATCCCCGATCGACCGGGCAGGACCGGGGGCTTGAAGGTATTAAACCGCCTTCCTTCCGAGGTCCATAGAACCAAGGTCCCCCCGGCGTGCACCGTGGCCAACCACTTACCTGAAGGAGAAGTCCAAAGGTCAAGGACTTCGCCCTCCTTGGCATCGAGTTGCCTGATCCGCATTCCATCCAAGTTTAAAATTTCCACTTTTTTCCACGAATCCGGTTCAGGGTTCTGGGGCAGTCCCGCCTGATCTATTGCTGTAAGAAGGGTGTCGAACCGGGTCAGTAGGACGTTTTTACCATCGGCGGTGAACCGAATGTCTTTAATATCTGCGGTGGTGCCAAAGGATTTGAGCAGGTTTCCATCCATATCGAACAAACGGATCTGGTCTTGTGCATATCCCTGGCTGTCTCCGATGGCATAAGCGATGGCCTGGTTCAAAACCGGCGATACATCGAAGGCCTGATACTCATGGGCCATTCCAATCCTTTTTTTCAAGCTCCCCGATGCTTCATGGAATTGCAGGATGCCATCACTGTTCAATGCAACGATGGAATGCCCGTCCCGGTTCCATTTCAAGCCTGTAAAATAGGCAAACGCGTCTTCGGGCGCTCCAGCCATCGCCGGATCATCCGGGGATAACGGATCGGTGACCAGAGCGCCAAGCAAGTTCCCGTCGTAGTCCAAAATTTCAAGCGAATCCGTCTCCGTAAAAGGAATCATGGTCTTTTCGTTTTCGTGGAAAACCAGATCATAGTAATTCAGGTCCGTAGAAAATACCGTGTCATACCAGGGAGTCCGGTTTTGGACCGCACTGTAAAAAGCATCGGTCAATGATTTCTTGATTTCAGCAATGGAGTTTTCCTGATTTACTTTCATTCCTTCTGCGGCCTGCATCAAAGACAGGGTGGGGTCCTTCCTGAGATTAATGGCAGAAGCGGCAGCCATATGATTGACAAAGGAAGCCTTGGCGTGCGCCCTGGACTGAAAATACAATAATCCGATCAACAGGGCCCCAATCCCCGTAATCGCCGCCAGGCCCCTTTTGCTGTATTTAAGTAAAACCTTTTCTTTTTCTTTTTTCAAAACCGCTTTACGGCTGGCTTCGATCAGATTTTTCTCTTCCCCCGAAACTGCAGGTAAATATTTAAGCACCCCGTCTATGAGTTTCAAATCCCAATGATCCAGGGTTGAAGACGCGGATCCCCCCCGGACGGCCTCCATTCTGGAATGGAGCACCCTTCTGGCTTGTTGCAAAGGACGGGCAGACCGTTGTTGCAGTTTTACGACCGATTTCGCAAGGGTGTCGTGTGCAAGCATGGCGCTGCGTTCGACGCCTCCCAGGTCGGTAATCAGAAAAAGTTCCATGCAGCCGGCCAGGACATTTCTGATTTCCGGAACCGCATCGGGGTAATTTTCAACCAACTGTTGCTCCGTCCGTGCCGCTGAGGTTCCGTTGGGAGTGCAATAAAACCCGAGCACCTCCAGGGCAAACCCATTATGATGGAGTTCGGGAAATTTCTTTTTGAGGGCGTTGAGCTGGTTTTGCAGGAACTCATCCATTGCAAGGCCCTCTTCTTTCAGATCACGGTAAAGGGCGTGTGTAAAGGCCGGCGCTTCCGGGTTGGAGGTCAATGATTTGATCCACAACTTAGTGAGGAGGATCTGCAACATGGGCGCGATGGGAGAATCCTTATCGGCTGCAAGATCTGCGGCAATGATTTCGGGTAAGCCATCCTCAACCTGCAGGTTGTACCTGGACTTTAACCTTGGGGTTTCCATGAATCCACGGAATACGTCCAATACATCCCTTTTGGTGATGTGTTCCAAAAAGATTTTGCTCCTTGGCAGTTCGTAGTTTTTGCAGTATTCTTCGATTTCGGGGTGATACTCCTTTCGGAAACTCAGAATAATCTTTCCCTGGGGCATCAAAGCGGGATTTCCAAAAATGGCTTTGAGATGGATAAACCATTGATTCATCTCATTGCCCAATCGCTCATTTGGCCGGGTGTATGCTTCTTCCAGCTGATCGAGGATGATGACCAAAGGTTTATTTAATTTAGCCTCTGCCTGTTTCCAGGCTTCCGACAGGGTCGATGGCGGCGTTTCCCCGCCGGTTGTCGATCCGGTATCCGTGGCATTGGTTCCGGCTATTTTTTGAATCAACTGCTGGACATCCGGTTTAAAGGTCTCCTCAATATTGGCGGCAATGTTCCGGAGTTCATCCAGGACCCGGTCTGAATCCTTTGTCGCCATCGAAATGGTGCTGACTTCCGGTTTAAACCCGCACTTTTCGAGCAAGGCATTATAAACCGTGGCGCTGAGCCCAAGAGCTCCCGACCGTCGCAGGTAGAGGATCTCGAACCTGGATTCAAGCCTGGGTTGCAGCCCGGCTTCCAACAAGCTTGATTTACCTACGCCCGACTGGCCATAGAGAAGGATTATAGGAGGGGCCTGGGCCTCATGGACGGAAGAAAACAAGGACCGGATATAATAAGATCTTCCAAAAAATACTTCCGCGTGCCTTCGTTCATACCGGTTGAGATACAAAAAAGGGGACTCGGGAAGATTAAAGGATGGAGGAATGTCCGGAAGCCCATACAGCGGGTTACCGGATATATCGGGCAGATTCCATTCTTTTATGATTTCCGCGCCCGGCCTGAACCGGATGACCCATGGAAAATGCTCGGATGCCTCATTCTTCCCTTCCCATAACAAGGCACGGGTATTGCCCGTCCCCTTTGATATTTTGACTTCGTCTGTTGCGTCCGCCCATGCCTTTTCTATCCCTGAACCGTCCCCCAGGCTGCTGTAGAACCGGATCGCAAGCGAGGTGGCCACCTCATCATTTATGGCAGAAGTGGTGCCAATCACCGCGGAAATACCGGCCTTGAGCAGATCCGCAGCCTGTCCCTCCGAAGAACAACCATTTAAGAATACCAGTTTGAGGTTTTCCTGCCTGGACAGAAAGGGGACCAGGCCTTCCTTATGCGCCAAGGCCTTAGTGCCATCCTCGGATTCCAACAAAAGGGAAAATCCATTGGCATGACCTCCATAATGAAACAGGGATATCCTCGAAGCAAAGACCGGGTCCTGGAAGACGTCCAGAATATCACCGACGGAAGCGGAGGACCGTTCCACCACTTCACACAAGCCACTGCTGACGGCTTCACCCAGGGCTTTGCGGATGCCGTGCATTTCAGCGGACAGGTTTCTCAGATAGGCGGTCTGGTCTACTTTATCATTGGCAAAGGCAAGAAATAGGACGGGCTTGAAAGGCATACCAATGATTGATTAGTTTCCGGTCATATTATTCTCAGAATCCATGTTTATTCGGCAAAATGAACAGCCTGGGCGACAATCATTACCTTTCCAAAATAACCATAAATCGGCTGGTGAACCATTCCCCTTTCACTTTAGTGCTTCGGTTCATCCCGGGAATGGCCCTGTCATCAAATTTCAAGTCGCCGAATTCCATTTCTTCCAGGGTAAACTGGAAATCATCCGTTCGTTCCGTACTGATGATGATCAGAAAGCTGTCTTTGGAGGAAACACTTCCTTCCGGGAGCATAAAAACATCATTTTCGGTGCCTCCCCAAAACAAAGTGGGCTGATCCGACTTCTCCAGCGGTTCATTTTTAATGGGTACGGAACCGTAATGATCCGAAAGGTAAATCAAGGCAAAATGCAGGGGCTGGGTGAATTGATTCTGAATCCACAATTTGTAGGGAATCCTGGACCCATCGCTCTTAAGTCTGATCTCCCCCGGTGGAAAATTTTGCATCCGGCCCGGCGAGACCTCAATATCCAGCGACAGGCTGCAGCAATCCGGGTTGAGGGCCGTCTTATTATTTTGAAGTCTTAAAAACCGGGTCCAGGTGGCTATTTGATCCAGTTTTCTGACTAATTCATGGATTGCCTGTTTAAATTTTATATCAGCCCTTAAGATGGTTAGGCCGTTTTCATGGTTTATCAATTCGAAATAACCCTCTTTTTGAATAAGGGTATATGGGTCATTCTCATTACCGGGAATATTAAAACGGACGTTTAAAAACCTTTCCGCTTCCTCAACAAATGCCTCCCTGAAGTGCTCATCGACATTCAAGCCGGTTTTAAAAGGGATCCCGGGAATATTCAATGGAACAGCCCAATATTTTGCATCCGTATCCAGGGCAGATTCGGTGGAGATCCTGGATATCTGAGCCGAGGATTGGTTTACGATAGCTGCACCCAGGGGTTCATTGGACTGGTCGGGATAGATGGCCAGTTTTACCTCCTCAGTAATTCCCAAGATTTGCCCGGCCTCCATGGCCCAACCCTCTTCATCGTGACGGACCGCATATTTGGGTGCTCCTTTTACCACGGATCCATCGAGGAATTGGGTATAGCTGCTCAAATCGCCCACGACTTCCATCTGGGGATCCTGATCCCATTTCATGGAAACCACTCCCTGCCTGAGCCTTATGAGAAGGTCTGCATAAGAAATGTCTTTTTTGCTTTTTTCCAGAGTCTGGATCAGGTTCTCGGTGAATAAACCGCCTCCATCGAACGATTCTTTGGCGCTCTGAAACCGGTTGCAGGCGGCAAAAAATAAATACCTGGCCTCTGGCAGCGTGGTCCCCCTTTGATTAAAATATCCATTGAGGTAGGAATCAATAGTTCGTTTATCGCCGCGGTCGGCAGACAATCTTTCCGTGAACGCTTCAGCGCTCCTCGTCCCGGATCCGCTATGACAACAATCCAGGGTCACCAGGATATGGGGACCTCGTGTACCGATCTCATGAATGAGTATGGCCAGTTCTTTATCGGCCAGGTCTTTTCCGGAAGGCCTGCTGTCGTATAGGACCAGGGTTTCGTCCTTTTTTCCAGAATTTAGTTTTTCGAATTCTTCCGCTGAGGTTTGCCTGGACCCGTGGCCGCTGTAATGGAACCAGACCACGTCATCGGCTTTGGCCTGGCCCAGGTGGTCCCTGAAATTTTGAATAAATTGATCATAGGTCGCTTCCTGCTCGAGCAGGGTTTTGATATGCAGGGGCCGGTCATTGAAGTTTTTTTCGAGGTAGGTTTTTATTTTTTCAATGTCTTTTTTCGCCCCGCTGAGTTTGGGAACAGGCGGATTATAACTGTCTATGCCTACCAGGAGGGCGTAAATGGCTTTCATCTTAAGTGGAAATTTAGGAGTGAAGTTAATAAAATGCCATTGCGGGAGAGTTCAATCGGTTGGGATTGAATGAGTTTATGCGATTGAATGGAGTCCTTTCAGAGCGGGTGAGCATCTGGCCCGCAGCCTTGGGCGTGTCGCCCAAGGCTGCGGGAATAGGGCCCTTTCAGGGCAAGTTCGGGTTGCTTCAGTGCGTCCCGCCTGAAGCCTTTTAGCAAGATGAAAGGTTCAAATACAAATAGGAAAATTTGTAAAAACCTTCCAGCCAAACATTCTGCATCTCTGTTTCCGGCGCGATTTTTACGAAACAATATCATTATATGTTTCGAGACAGAAGTCCGAGTGGGGGACGGCCGAAGCCAATCTTCGTCCAAACCGTGCCCTTCGCTTCGCTGTGTCTTAGCGGGCAACCCTTAGGGTCCTTGTGGGAAACCTCTCAAGCATCGAAGATGCTCCACGTTTTTAATACTCATTCAAGTAAAACTCCGGCTTCGGAGAAGCCCAACATCTTCGAACATCAATGTCACAAGGTCTCACGTAAGACCACCCAAATGACGACCACCATCATCTCCTTTATCGACAAAATAAAAATGAATTTTTAATTCGGACTGCACCCGTTGGGCTTCTCCGAAGTCATTGTTTGTTCTTATTTTTTACCAGTAAGGTCTGGCATCTCCGATGCCGTAATAAACCGGGGGAATTAAATCCTTGCTCTTATCTGCGGCTTGCCTTGCGAAATCGCTAAGCTTCGTCCAAACGGGTGAAACCTCTCAAAGCATCGAAGATGCTCCACGTTTTTAATACTCATTCAAGTAAAACTCCGGCTTCGGAGAAGCCCAACATCTTCGAACATAAACGTTACAAGCGCTAACCCAAGACCACCCAAATGACGACCACCATCTCCTCCATTATCAATAGAAAAAAAATTAATTTTTAAATCGGACTGCATCCGTTGGGCTTCTCCGAAGCCATTGTTTTGTTCTTATTTTTTACCAGTAAGGTCAGGCATCTCCGATGCCGGAATAAACAGAGGAATTAAACTCTTGCTCTTATCTGCGGCTTGCCTTGCGAAATCATTTAAGCTCATTGTGCTGCTGTGAATCCATCGCTGTGTCTTCCTGGGAAAAACTTTTGTGCCCTTCGCTTCGCCGTGTCGTCGTGGGAACTATCGCCGTGTCTTCCTGGGAAAAACAATTGTGCCCTTCGCTTCGCTGTGTCGTCGT